>WUUC01112675.1_pt1 | contig 17647 bp, 11 predicted proteins | sample 6278441 | NCBI WGS metagenome assembly WUUC01 (sample SAMN13675441, study PRJNA597444) | soil metagenome | isolation source: soil | place: USA: Washington | collected 2017-10 | reverse complement strand
GATCGAATGCGCCCGGAACGGCTGATCGAATGTCGTCGGAATGGCCGATCGAATGCGTCCGGAATACGCAATCACTGCAATGGCCATCGTGTGCGCGGCCTCGCACAGTCACGATGCGATGGGCATCAAGTTCAAACGTGTTTGCGTGCACGCTGACTCGGGGCCGGCCGGAGTGTCTTCCGATCGAGGAGTGGCGAGGTCGCGCTCGCCACGTGATCATGCCGCGCACCAGACGCCGAACCGAAGAACTCGTAGTCCCAGTGCGTCGGCAAGATCATCAACGCGTACTCGATGCCAGCGGCCACGCCGGACCCCCGCAAGCGAGTACCCAATTCGTGCCCACAGCCAACGAAAAAGGCACCTAGCAAAATGAGCTAAGTGCCTGAAATCATTATTGTGCCCAGAGACAGAATCGAACTGCCGACACGAGGATTTTCAAGCGATTCGAGGAACGCCGCAAGTAGTCGGAATGACAAGTGGCTGAAGGTCATCAAAGGCGGAGTGTGATGTTGAGTGTGATTGACGTTCCGACGCTGTCGTCGCCGTTTGCGCGCATGGTATCTCTGCCACGCGAAACACGATTGCCCAGGCCGAATGCGGTCCGCCGCGGTCCGCCGAGTCGCGTGCGCGCCGTGGTGTCCACGTCACGCTCGCTCTATTGACCGCGCTATCCCGTCAACGGCTCGAGACTGGCCAACAAAACCGCCGTCGCAGTCGGCGCTACTCGCTGCGAAGGACGATGCGGAACCCAAGCTCCTTTGCCAGGCCACGAGCCTCAGCATTGACCTTCTGCAACACTCGTCCCGACTGGGATCGGATCAGAATGTCGAAGAGCAAAGTCTCGAATGCAGCCGACTTGAGCCAATCGACTTCCTTTCTGTACCCAGTCACCGCGTTCACGCCGGTTGCGACGAGGAAACGGCGCAGATTGCGTTTGTCTGTGTACATGGTTCCACACGAGCCAAGATGCACAAGACGTCCGCGAAGGCCGCTGCCCATCCACTCCGCGAGCTGGTCCAAGTTGACTAGGGCTTCGCTCTTGCGCCGATCGCCAACCCAAATGGCGCCTTCCTGACCGTGGAATGCTAGATACAAAACTGGATATCCAGAAAACGTCTTCTGCGACCACTTTCGAACATAGTGTTCGAGTTCCGCAATAGTGCCGACGTCACGGTGTATGTATGGCACCGCCTTGCCACCCGCCTGGCTGAGGAGCTTTAAGACCGGCTTTACAGTTGAGGACCGCGATAGGTCGCCCCACCAATCGCCTTCCAGACAAAAGATGCCGTTCGACGCTCGACGCGAGTAGGCCGATCTTTCTCGGGACACGACGCTCATGTCTTCTTTCTCCGAGACGCGCGGTTCTCGTTGGGCGCGCGATCGTGCGCTGCGGTTCTCGTTTTGTTCCGTGCAGGGCTCAATGCTTCATGCTCCTGCGTGGCGTGAGCTTTCGCTGCGTCCGCGCCAATGCGCTTGGTCTTGGCCACGACACGATCGAAGTCGCTCTCGAATAGGCGGTCCTGCACGATGCGATACTTCTCGAACTCGCTCTCGGCGTGTGCCCGGGCGATCTCGGCGGTCACCCTGCCCGCATCTTGCAGAACCTCACGATCGGTCGCTGCGAGAAAGCGGTTCAGCCGGGTCTCCCAATCGTGCATGGTCATGGGTAGCTTACGCAGCGCCATGTCCTCCGCGACGTCGAGGTACGCGTTTACCAGCCGCGAGAGCTGCGCCAGCTCGGATTCGGTCAGGTAGTTCTTGGCCACGACCACGTCGAACTTCTGGATCTTGCCGAGCGGCGCGTCGGTCCAGCTGTGGAGACCCATGTGCTCCCTGGTCGCGTCGGCGCGATCGACGATTACCTCGGCAGCTGTCCGCCCGTGGATGGCCCAATGCAGCTTGTTCTGCACCGTAGCGAAGAAGCGCTTGGTGGCTTGCGCCGTGACATCATAGTCGACGGAGGTCGCGTAGATGTCCGTGATCTTCTGGTAGAACTTGCGCTCCGACAGCCGGATCTCGCGAACGCGCTGAAGCTGCTCCTCGAAGTACCGATCGCTCAAGACGGATCCGCCGCGCTTGAGGCGCTCGTCGTCCATCGCGAAGCCCTTAATCGTGAACTCCTCAACGACACGGGTCGCCCACTTCCGAAACTGCACCGCGCGTTCGGAGTTGACCTTGTAGCCGACGGCGATGATGGCCGAGAGGTTGTAGTGCTTGGTGTCGTAGGTTTTCCCGTCGGCGGCAGTTATTCGAAAATTTCGAACAACTGACTCCTCCTCGAGTTCGCTGTCCTCGAACACCTTTTTCAGATGGTAGTTGATCGTCGGGACCTCGACGTCGTAGAGCTGCGCCATCATCTTCTGGCTGAGCCAGACGTTCTCGTCGGCATAGACAGCCTCGACACCGGCCGTGCCGCTGGCCGCCACGAAGGTCAAGTACTCGGCCGCCGAGGAGCGTGCGATCGATGCGCTCGGTTTCTTTTTGCGCGTCACACAGCGACTCCCGAGACGTCAGATTTCGTCCAGTACTTGAGAGCAACTGTCACGCGGTTATCTCGATGTCGTCGAGATGCAGATGCAACACCTCGATGAAGCGGGCCAGGTGTGTGGTCGTCTCCTCATCCTCTGGTGCTAGCAGAATAGGCCTAAATCCTGCGTCACGACTCACTGGAACCAACCGCGCGCCTGCCTGCGTTAGCTCCCAACGCTTGAACGTAAACCCACCAAGGTGCGGATCATCGGGGTCCTCGCGGCGCACAAGCAGGTACTCGCCTGGCGAAGGCGCCGGGACACCGCCCGTGCCAATGTGTTGCCACAGGCACCACGAGCCGTCGGGTGCCACTCTGCTCATAGAGTTCCCGACGACCTTGGCAACAAAAAGGCCGGGGCGCCGCGCCTTCCTGGCTCCGAGGTACACATGGCCCAACTTCTCCGGGGCCTGACCCTCTGAGAAAGCCGTCGCTGCGGCTTTCAAGTCGTAGACCATCACGGCCACGCCTGTGGGCTCCGTGACGCGCATCTTCTTCTGTTTCGCAAGCGTCGCGCGGGGCTGCCAGTATTTGTCTACATTCGGGCTCACGAAGCGGTAGTCGATGCCGAGCGTAGCGAAGTAGCGCTCCGCCAGCACGAGCTTGCGCCCCTCATTGAGAAACCGGAGCTTGCTTAAGTCGTCGTTGCCTTTTGTCTCGCGCACCAGTTCCAGCGTGAGCAGCGCTCCCTTTTCCTGCCGGAGCACGCCCCAGTCGGGATTGTAGTTGCCGATGATGCGGGGCAGCCCGATGCGGAAGCGTGGCGGGAACTTGAAGTAGACGACAAGATTCTCCTCGTCCGGCCGGAGGTGCTCGTTAACGAACTTGCGCTCGACGTCCGAGTCGACTTGCACCTTGTCGTAGAGTGACTTCGGCCCGCCATCAATCAGCTCTCGCTGCACTAGCGAAGGATCGATCGGGAACGCCTCCTCGATCGGACCGATGTCATCGTCGCGCTTGCCGGTGTCGCGGAAGCGGAGGCGGTCGACGATGTGGTCCTTCACCGTGTCTCCGACGACGCGCACGAAGTTATTGGCCCAACCTTCTGGGTGCGCGCGGAGCGTCGATTTCTGCTCCGTGCTGACGCCCTGGAAAATGCGCCACAGCGTGGCACGTGTCAGGAACGTCTCCTCGGCGGCGCGACCGAAGAAGTCGCGTATCGGGTGGTCGATGTGTGCTGCAGCGACCTCGCGGGTCGGGTTGTTATCGAGCCGCGTACCTGAGAAGTGATGGACCTCGCGCTCGGTGATCTGCACCTCGTTCGTGAAACGGACCCGCATTTCGCCGAGGTGCCTGCCTATTTCCATCACCTTGAAGCCGCGCAGATGTGGATTGAGCGTGACCTTTGCGAGATCAGTGTGCAGCTCCACGTTGATGATTTTCTCGGCGGCCGGAACCAGCCCAAGATGCAGCTCTTCTGTTTCCGACGACAGCTCGCGGATTCGGAGCTGCGCGCGCTCGGGACCGAGCGCCTTTACGAACTCCAACGTGTACTCGACAACGACGAAACGACCCCGCGTGACAGCAAGCATCGGCTTCGGGAACTGCGTCACCACTGGGTCGTTGAGTCGATCGATGGTCTCTTTCACGACGGACTCGGTGTCGACATCGATCGTGTACTCAAGGCGCTGACAGAGCTTGTCCCAGAACTGCTTGAAGAGTTCGTTCTCTGCGAGGTTCTGTCTGCGCCTCGCAACTGATTTGCCGGGTCGGGTCGGCGCCGGCGGTGCCTGGTCACCCGCTTCCCGGTACTCAGTCTGCAACGTGCGGACGTAGTTCTCGTAGCTCTCGTTGGCGATAACCGTGAGCACGTTGAGCGCTGGATCCGTGAGCCTCTCGCCCCTTTGGTTCACGCAGAGGCGCAGGCCGCGTCCGATCTCCTGGCGCTTCTTCATCACGCTCACCGTCTGGTTGAGCGTGCAGATCTGAAAGACGTTCGGGTTATCCCAGCCCTCGCGCAGCGCCGAGTGCGCGAAGATGAAGGTGACCTTGCTGCCGGGGTCCCCCTCGTTGGGAAACGAGAGCAGAACCTCCTTCTTGCGCATGATGAGCTCGAAGGCCTCCCTGGCCTCCTTCGAGTCCTCGCTGATCTCGTCGAGGAACACCTCCTCCTCGCCGCCGCCCTTCTTCTTCTTGCTTGCTTTGGCGAAGTAGGCCTCTCGCACCTCTTCGGAGTCGAAGTGCTGGAAGTCGGGCTCCTTCTCCTTTAGTACGTTGAAGCACTCGTCGAAGAGGTTCTTGATGCGCGGGCGTTCGCCCGCGTAGTTCGCCACGCGGTCGATGAAGAAGAGCGAGAGCACCTTCACGCCGTGCTTCTTCAGCGACCGCTGACAAGCGAAATGGCTCTTGATGGTCTCCTCAATTTGGAGCTTCCACGCCTGCTCCGACGAGCCCTGAAGGTCGTCTTCGGTGGTGAGGGTGCGCCCGCCGTCGCCACCGCCGTCGAGCTCGATGGCTGCCGGGAGGCCTTCGCCGGCCGCGCGGATGTTGGCGACCTTGAGCCCCTCATGCTCCGAGAGCTTGGTCTGTTTGAAGATGCTCTCCCCCTGCTTGAAGGTCAGCTCCTTCGCGCGAGTCTCGTTGTTCCTCTCTAGACAGAGCGCTCGCACCTTGGCGACGGGCTTGGCCCCGCTGCGCGTCACGTCGAGCAGACGCAGAGTCGACTTGCCGGTGATGCCCAGCTCGGCGATGCCCGTGACCTGCACGTGCTTGACGAGGCCTTGGCGGAAGGCCTGCACCGGCGTAAGTCGGTAGACGGGGTTCGGCTGGTCGTCCTGCTTGTGGGTCGCCGAGTAGCGCAGTACGAAGAGAGGGCGCAGCGTGCGGATCGCCTCTTTGGACTTCTCGGAGCCCATGTTCTGCGGCTCGTCGAGGATGACGATCGGGCGCGTGCGCTGAATCCACTGGTAGGGCTTCAGCTCGCTGATGATGCTGTCGTTGGCCTTGTAGAGATTATTGCTGGCGCGGTTGAACGACTGCTGCGTCATGATGAGCAGCGAAGGGAACACGTCGCGCGTGAAGGCTGGGACGATGCCGGGCTTGCTGCCGTCGTAGACGCGGCGCGAGAAGTTGGTCGTGCCGAAGAGGGCCTTGAAGTGGTCTCGCATGTCGTCGAAGGCCTTCTTCACGCCTTCGAGGATGGCCACCGAGGGAACGACCACGATGAACTTCGCGAACCCGTAGCGCCGGTGCAGCTCGAGCATCGTGCGCAGGTAGACGTAGGTCTTGCCAGTGCCCGTCTCCATCTCGATGGTGAAGTGCGGGCACGAGTGGGCGTCCACGCTGACGCCCTCGAGCATCGCGCCGTCGTCGCGCTCGAGGCGACCCATGACGAGCGAGGCCTCGGGCTGCTCCTCGTTGTGAAGCTTCTGGATGCGGTGGAGGTTCTCCTCGACGAGATCGTCAGCGAGGTCGTCCCACTCGTCGGCGTTGCCGATGATGTCCTCGACATTGAGAAGCGATGCGGCAGCGCGCTTGTCGAGGCCGTCGAAAAGATCGGCGACGTTGTTCACCGCCGCGAGCTGGTGCGGGAGATCCGCTGAGAAGGTGAAGAAGCTCATGCGCGCGCCACCTCAGAGGACCTTGAACGTGGAGTCGGCGAGCTTCAGCGCGTCGTAGAACCGAGCTTTGCTGACGTCGGTGAGCGCTTCGTCGCGGCAGACGAAGATGTGGTTCTGCTTGTCCTTGATCGCATCGAGGAGGTCGTCGTCGATCTTCGCGTCGAGGCAGAGGAGCAGCGGCTGCGGCAGGCGCGAGTGCTCGAAGCGCCAGAGTGTGTTCGCCGAGTCCTGGGGCACCTGCTCGCGCTTGGTGTCGAGCGGGAAGCCGAGGAGGAGGAGCACCTCCGTGAAGAGGTCGGCCGGCTGCACGTGCGCCAGCTTCTCCTTGAACATCGCGAGCTGGCCCTTCTCGAGTTGCTCGGCTGCCAGGTGCAGCGGGCGCGCAAGCGCGGGCGAGTCCTCCTTGAAGACCCGGAAGCCGAGATCGCCCTTCACACCCTCCGCCTTCAGTGCCTTCGACACCCGCCGTAGGCGCTCGCAGGTCACCTGATCGATGGTTGCGTAGGGCGACGGTTGGAGTTGCGCAGCACGCTCCGGCAGTTGCACTAGAATAAACCGCCGCTTGCCGCCGTCCGCCGCATTCTCGAGCCACAGTGCGTGGCCCGTCGATCCGGAGCCTGCGAAGAAATCTAGTACAAGCTCTTCCTGATCAGGCTTCGTTGCCAGTCCCAACATCCGACGGATGAGCTTGGTTGGCTTCGGGTTGTCAAATACAGCGACGCCGTCAAACAGCGTTTTGACCTCGTTTCCACCCTCGTCGGTGGTACCACTCGTCTCGTAGTCCCAGAGATCAATCGGCACCATGCCGTCGGCCTCGTTCAGGTAGATCTTCTTGCGGGGATACACGGCATCGCCAGAAGCCCCCCACCAGAGCCGGTTCTCAGCAACGTGGCGCCGATACTCATCCTTCGCGTACTTCCACGCATGAGTGGGATGCCTGACGATTCGGCCATCCGGCGACGTAATGTCGTACACGAGATTCGGGCGCTTCTCTTTGGTCGCCGGATTTACGTATGAAGATGTCGTCCAAGGGCCTTTGGGGTCGTTGTCCGGATTCGCATAGCCCGAGTCTGCCTTCTCGGAGCGCTTCTCTCGGATGACACTCACCTCGTGGCTCTTCCGGTACACGAGGATGGTGTCCTTCAATGAATAGAACATCCTCGCGTTGTTGCTTCGCGTGTAGCGCTTCTCTCAGGCGATCGCAGCGATGAAATTTTCCCCACCGAAGATCTCGTCCATCACAAGCCTCAGGTTGTGAGCTTCATTGTCGTCGATGGAGACGAAGATCACTCCATCATCGCGCAGCAAGGTTCGAGCAACCTTCAGGCGTGGATAAATGAAGTTCAGCCAGTTGGAGTGGAAGCGCCCGCTCGACTGGGGGTTCGACACAAGCCGCCCGTGCAGGTCGGCCTGCCGCGTCTCCTGGAGGTACAGCTCCTCGTCGATCGCGAAGGTGTCCTTGTAGATGAAGTCGTTGCCCGTATTGTACGGCGGGTCGATGTAGATAAGTTTGATCGCGTTCGCGTAGCTCTTCTGCAGCGCGAGCAGCACCTGCAGGTTGTCGCCGACGATCACCATATTACCGGTGGTGTCTTCGTCGACGCCCGCCCTAGGCACGGGGCGCAGCGTCACCTGCGGCGGCTGGTTCGCGAGTCTGCGCGCCTGCTGCTTGCCGGGCCATCTGAGGCCGTAATGCTCGGTGTCAGATTCGTCGCTAGCACTATCCTGAAGCGTCTCCCGCAGACGCTCCAGGTTCACTCGAGCGTCAGTGAACACCTCTGGGAAGTGGTCCCGGAGCACATCTAGGCGTTCTTCGTTGCTCGGACGACGTTCGATCTTTTCAGGCTTCATGCGCTCGTTCCCTCATCTTCCACGTCGATGCGCGCGGTCGCGGTCACGCCGCTGTCGCGCCAGTCTTGCTTCTCGGCGTCGCCACCGAAGTCGGCGCTCGCGTCGCGGAGCGCCTGGTCGGCGCGCCCGGGCGACTGCGCGCGCACGAGCTGGCGGTAAGAGGCGCAGCCGAAGCGCGCGTCGCAGTTCAGACACACGTCCTGCGCGAACGGCACCTTCCCATCGGGTCGCGATGGCGCCTTCAGCACTTCGAGCCCAGGGGGGCTGAACTTGCGGTCCTCGATCATGTCGACCACACGCCCGAAGCTCTCCATCACCTCGGCGACCACGTCGCCGTCGACAGGCACCTCCAGCACCGGGTTCCACGCCTCAATCGCGGACTGGATCTTCGTGGCTTCGCCCGCGCGCAGCGCACGGTAAAGCGGGCGCGTCGGTCGCGTGGCTATGACCGCCACCTTGTCGAGCTGCCTGCCCCGCAGCCCTTTCCAGATGTGCGCGTAGACGTTGAGCTGGCGGTAGTGCGGTTCGACGTGGTCACGCGCGGCGTCGGCGTCGAGGTACGTCTTCAAGTCGTACATCACTGTCGACGAGCCGTCCTCGACTATGTCGACGACGCCCTCAAGGGTGTACTGGCGACCAGCGGGGCTCGTCTGCTCGGGCAACACGAGCCGCACCTCAGTCTCCTCCACCTGCGCGGCGAGTTCGTGAAGGCGGCGGTAGTAGAGCAGTACCTGCTGGCGCGCGGACTCTTTGATGAACGGCGCGAGCGACCTGCCGCTTTCCTCGCGCAGTCGCTCAAAGTTCGCCTCGAAGGCTTCCATCAGAAAGCGCTCGTCGTCGGTCAGCGGCGACTCCCAGCTCATGCCGCACCTCCCGTCTGCGGCGCGGGCTTCTTTGCCTTGCGGGCCGCAATCATTCGGTGGTGCAGATCCTCGAGCGTCGCGTGGACGAGGCTGCCGAAGAACATCGTCTGCGTGCGGCTTGCCGCGAACCCGTAGCGCTCGAACAGCATGAACTGACGAGGACAGCGCTGGTACGCGAGGTAGTCGCTCGTGTAACTAAAGCGGCGCACGGTGGCGTCTGGCTCCTGCTTTGCCTTTGGCACCGACCGCACGTCGAAGCCTGCAATAGGCGCGGCTTTGGCCATTAGCTCGTGGAACTCGGCGTCGACCTTCTGGCCTTGACCCTTTGGGCGCGCGAGGACGAGGAGGTTCTGCGCGCGAGAGAGCGCGACGTAGAACATCCGCATCGCGTCGAAGCCGGGCATGCGGTCGAGCGGCTCGCCACCGGGCGGGAGGAACGGGCGGACCATCTCCTCGACCTTGCGGGCGCGGCGCTGCGTGCGCGCGCTGCCGAGGACGACGACCGGAAACTCGAGCCCCTTGCTCTGGTGGATGGTGAGGAACGGGATGCGTCCGCGCGGGAATGGATCTTCGGCGTCCTCGTACTCACCTTCGCCCATGCGGAAGAGCGCGAAAAGGAAGGCCTGGTAGAAGCCGCGCTGTAGCATCTCCGTCGCGAGGCCCTGGCCGGTAATGAGCGGCGGGAACGTGTCGACATAGCGCGCGAGGAGCTGGCTCGTGAGCGCGAGATTGCAGACTGGTGCTTCGTCGACGCCGCCATCGGCGAGGTCGATCATCTCTCGGAAGCGCTGGAATCCGAGAAAGCGGTAGAAGAGATCGAGCAAGCCCCAGTCGGCTGTCGTCGCGCGGTTGATGACGTTCTTGAGGCTGAGCGGGTTCCCATCGGCGAGGCGCTCCCGATACAACTTTTCGAGCCCCGCACCGCCGAGAGCGCGGCGCGCGTCGGCAGAGAGTCCGGCCGCATTGAGGAGCGGGCGCTTGTGGGTGTTCGGATCGTAGGCCGCGTCGTCGCTCCAGCCACCAGTGTCGAGCACGGTTCTGAGCGCCGAGTAGTCGCGCTTGATGGAGTTCAGCTCCGCGACGCGCTGCTCAACGAAGGCATGCAGTGTGGGGTCGCTGTTCATGACCTCGTCAGCAACGGTGGAAGCGCTGTCGAGCCACGAGTGGAACTCGCCGTACTCGCCTCGGTCGAAGGCATCGTTGCGCGGCGGACGCCCCAGCACGCGCGTGAGCAGCCCGATGATGAGCGTCGGCTCATCGGCCTCGAGGAAGCGCTTAGCGCGCGGCGCGTAGACGCGCAGCCCCACGCGAACGAGCGCTTCCTCGAACCTCTCGACGACGGTGCTCTTTAGCGTCGGGAAAAGGAAAGCGATCTGGTTCGGATCGGCGACCACCTTCTCGTCGATGAGGCGGCGGCACAACGTGGCGATCTCCTCGACGAGGTCAACCGGCTTGCTCGGCGCGGTGGTAACTACCGAGACGCCATCGTCCGCGCTGTGCGCGCGCACCCCTTTGTCGTGCAGGCGGAACTGGCCGCCACCTGGGCGGCTCCAGTCGTGCTGCGCGACGAACGAGGTGTACGCGCGCACGATGCCGCGTCGCGATCGGTAGTTGATGCCGAGTTCGATGCGGCGCGGTTCGACGCCGAGCGTGCTCGAACAGCGCTTGGGGAACTCGACAAAGTTCTCAACCGTCGCGCCCCGGAAGCGATAGAGCGCTTGGTCGTCGTCACCGACGACGCAAACGTTCCTCGAGCCGGCCGCAAGACGAAAGAAGATGCGCTCCTGGATGGCGTTGGTGTCCTGGTACTCGTCGACGATTACGTGCTGGAAGCGGAGCGTCGTGCCGTCGTTCGCGAGCAGTGCGCGGTAAGCAGCACGCTGAAGGAGCGAGAGGTCGACGCGGTTTTTGCCGAGGCGGTCGAGGTAGAGTTCGTAAAGGCGGAACAGCGGGGCGTACTCGTCCGGCGCCTTCTCCAAGATTGCCATCGGGTCGAGGTCTTCCTCCGAGAGCCGGTTGAAGAGCGACTGGAGGTTCACGACCGCCTTGTGGCGGCTCGCCGAGGCGGGGGGCTCGAAACTGCCGTTCACCATCTCGCGGAAGGACGGCAACTCACCCTCGAAGCCGAGGAGCGACTTCGCTGCCGACCAGAACGAGCCCTGCGCCAGCGTGAAGTACTGGTCCAGCTCGTCGAGTACGGCGGGCGCCGTCGAGCGTTCGCGACCAGCGAATGTCGCGCGGTCTTGTAGGAGGCGATGGCACAGCGCGTGGACGGTGCCAACGTACATTCCGGAGAGATCGTAGGGCTTGCCGGTCTGTTCGCTGGCGAGCCCCAGCAGAGAGATGAGGCCGTCCTGCAACTGCTTCGCGGCTTTCTCCGTAAAGGTACTCAGGAAGATCGATTGCGGCGACACGCCATGGAAGACGACCATGTTGACAACGCGCCAAAGAAGCACGCGCGTCTTGCCCGATCCCGGTCCCGCGACAAGGAAGAGGGGGCCGCCAAGATGTTCGATGGCCTGACGCTGGCTGTCGTTAGGCGAAAAGCCCACGCGAGCAAATAGAGACTCGATCATGTCCCTGCTCCGCCAACGCTCTTCATCGCGGGGTGGCTCGGCCTGTTGCCGCCCGCCAGCAGTAGTTCCATCCTGTGGGTGTTCGTCATTGTCGCGAAGGCTTGATACCGGTTTAGACATGCGCCGCAGTGGGGCATCGACCGACGGCAGAGCGGCGCATTGTAACGCGCCTCTCGCGGAAGCGGCCGAATCGTGCTTGGAAACCTCGTGAGACCACCTTGTGCCACACCGTACGCAACACGCGCGGATGGCTTCAAGGTCCGAACGCCCCGCACCTACGCCTGAACTCGGCGTCCTCAAGGCTTGTGGCCCACTCGCGATAAAGATCCCGGATGACCTCAGGCGATTGGCGGGTTGCGACCACGATCTGTTGCAGCGTCATTCGCCTCCCGAACATCCGGAACACCTCGGCAGCTAACCGTCCCTTCCGCGACAACGCCCGCTGCTCCGAGCTCATCGGCGCAACGCGACGAGCGGGTGCGCTCCGGCGCGTTTTCGGCAACGCGTCTACCTCGGCTGGATCGAAGCGATGAATGCCGTGCTCATCGACGTCGGGATGGAGCTGCTTCCACTCGAGTCGACGCACGGATGAGGTGCTGATCCCAAGGCGCTCGGCGACCTGCGATCGTGTCAGCAGGTTGTCGGGCGTGTTCTTCGCTTCATCACTCATTCCACAATGATAATCAGGCGTCTGAGCTGAGCCAAGCGGCTGCCGCTGGCCCGCAACTCTGGTTGTCAGAACGTTGCCACGAACGCATTGACAAATGCCGGACGACGCCGGTTGTTTGCTGCATGCCCAGAAAAGCAACAGGGAAGAAGCGTCCGACACCAAGCGCCAGACGATCACGAATGCGCACCCAGCACGAGGAACAACTCAAGGTGATCACCCTCCTCGTTCAACGCGAGCTCATCCGAAGCGGCATCATCGCTGGACCGCGGAACCATGCTTGGACGCTCGACGATGCATATCCATTGCCTCCCATCCCGAAGCCGCCGGGTACCTTCCCGCTGCGCGTGCCTGCGGTTCTGACCGCGTTGAGTGCTGATGAGGAGCCGCAACCAGGCAGGCTCACAACGAAGAACTCGAGGCGGTCTGCGCCAGACGACGACGGCCTGACCGCGACGCGCGAACTCATTGGCCGACCGGCAGCAGTGCTAACTGCCGCGCTCATGGTTCAAGCTGCCTTTGTGATGTCGACAAGCGAGCTGCAGCAGGCGCGTGAAATCATGCGGCAGTACGCAGAGGCGGCTGAAGCAGTCGCCCGGCTGCTCGACAACAATACGCCTGCACTTCTTGAAGCCCTTCGCACCTTCTCACTCAGCGATTGGGTCGCGACCTATGGGAGCGACACCGACCCGCTGAACTATGCAGAACTGGTTGGCATCGTGCGCAACGTCGGCGACGGAGCGAACGATCGCGCGTGCGGCGCGCGCCGCTTTGTCGACGTCGTCACCGAGCGTGCCCTCGCTCAAAACGCCGTCTACGAAAGGCAAGAGCAAGGCCGGTACATGCACTTTCTCGCGTTGCTTGACTCCATGGGTTTGACCGTCCCCGAGATCACCGACGTGCTCGACGAGCTTCCGCGCCGCAAGGCTGGATCCACGACACAGCGAAAGTCTCGCGACCGCGCGGCGGCGCCTGCAATCGACGCAGTCGGCAAGCGTGTCCGACGCGCAAGAGCAACCTTGCTGCTAGGTCAAGGGACGTCGAGTGCAGCAACCCGCGTCCCTACCGCGCAACGGATGCTTGTGCTCCTCTGTCGATATGTTTCGCCAGGAGAACGAGTACTTATTGATATCCGAAGTGGCGACGATGTGCCGGACAGCGGTCGGGAGCGTTCGCCACTGGATCCGCTCGGGCCGCCTACGCAGCGTGCGCCCCGGTCGGCGCCGGCTGATCCTCCGCGAGGACCTGGAGCGGTTCCTAAGGGACGAAAGCGTCCGCATGACGGCGACCCAATTGCACCCTCCAGAACCAGTAGGTCCAGAACCTCAGGCCAACCTCGCTCGCGAGGGCGCACGGGCACGAAGTCGCCTCGCAAAAGATCCTGAATAGCCCTTAGCCACGGCTCCCGCTTCGCTGACGCATTCCGAACACGCGAGTGGGCGTCCCCGACACTTCGCTCTAAAGCCTTACAACCAAACCGACGACGGCGCGGTCCTCCGTGGAAAGATGCCCGCGCCGCCGCCTAAAGCTCCGACCATGTCGACGCTCTAGTTTTCATACTAGGCGCTGAGATCTCGTCGGGCAACGCGAGATCAAATCATGACAGTCAGCAACGAAGGGCTCGATACGCGAGCTCAGCGCCGCAGTGCGTCCGGACTACCGCGTTCGTCACCCGTGAACTGGATCGAGTTCTACGAGCGCGAGCTGAAACCACGACTCTCGCCCGAGAGCGTATTCGGCGAGTTGCGCGGCGCGCGCGCATTCGGCGGCAAGCTACGCGCGCCGTGCCCGCTCCATCAGGGACACGGTCGCAACTTCGTGATCGATCCTCAAACGTGCTGCTGGTTCTGCCACTCGCAATGCAACGAGGGCGGGGGACCAATCGAGTTTGTGCATCGTGTTCTGGGCGCGACCGGCGAGCCGCGCGGGACGGCATTCGTAAACGCGGTCAAGGAACTCGCTCAGCGTTGTCGCCTGGCCATCCCCGGTGACGCTATCGACATACCAGACCTCCCGGCAGAGGCCGATCTCGTATGGAATGAAGCGCGCCCGGTTACAACCGATGCGGCGGTCTCGAGATGGCTGCTTGCCGACCGCAAGCTCGACCCTGATTGCATAGCAGCGTCCGATTTGGCGCGCGTGCTGTCGCCGTGCGCGCACCTTCCACGTTGGGCAGGGTTCAAACGCAGCAAGGATTGGTGCTCGTGGCCCGCGGCTGGTTACCGTGTGATCGTCCCTCTCGTGAACGCACACGGGCGCGTCGCGTCACTGCGCTTTCGCAAACCAACACCCGGGACCCAAGGCCGGTCCGCCACTGGCGCTTCAGGTATTGGCGTCATCATGGCAGACCCGATTGCGCGCGCCTTGCTCGCATCGCAGCGCATCCCAGATTTCTGGAGTTCGAGCGAGTTCACAATCTTGATCGCTGAAGGTGAACCAGATTTTTGGTGCTGGGCGACCGAGCCGGCGCGCCGCGGTCTCGGTTTTTGTGCGACGTCGTTTCCAGCCGTACTCGGCGTCGTGAGTGGCTCATTCGACCTATCGATCGCATCGCGACTACCAGTCGGCACGCACATCATCAGCGCAATGGATCGCGACCAGGGCGGCGACAAGCTCCATGAGCGCATCGCGCGCGTGGTCGCCGACATCAATCGAGGCTTCAGCCTCTCGCGCTGGAGTCCAAGGTGACTAAGCGCAAAGACGCCAACGACCTGGTCCGAGAGGGCAAGGCGCTCGATCCTTCGCATCGGCAAACGCTAACTCTTGAGGTCGACAGCAACAAACGGTGCATGGGGCTGGACCTCGAGCGCAGCGAGAACGGTCGCGTGCGCAGCACGCAAAGCAACGCTATCACGCTCCTGCGTGATCACCCGCGCTGGCGCGGTGTCCTCGGGCTTGACCTTCGGACCGAAACGAGCTGCTTTGTGCGTAGACCGCCAGCATATTGCAGCGAAGCCGACACGTTTCCGCGCCCGATCACAGACGCCGACCAGACGGCAGCGATCGAGTGGATGAGTCATCAGACCGAAGCCGACTTTCCTGAGCATAAGGTGCATCGAGCGATCGAGTTCGTTGCGCGCATGCATGGGTTCGATCCTGTCGCACAGTATCTGCAGGCGCTGCAGTGGGACGGACACTCTAGACTGGACGACTGGCTAACTACGTATCTCGGCGCGCCGGATTGCGACTACACCAAGCTCGTCGGCGCCAAGTTTCTGATCAGCGGCGTTGCACGCGCATTGCGTCCAGGATGTCAGGTCGACCACGTGCTCGTGCTTGAAGGAGCTCAAGGGATTGGCAAAACGAGCGCGCTACGCGTACTTGCCGGACAGTACCATCGCGCGGATCCACCGCCGCTCGGCACCCGCGATGCGAAGGAGGCACTGCGCGGCTGTTGGATCGTCGAGATCGGCGAGCTGGACAGCATGAACAAGAGCGAACTGTCCGCAGTGAAGAACTTCCTCTCACAGACCGAAGATCACTTTCGCGTGCCGTACGGCAGACGATCGGAGACGCGCCTACGACGAGTCATCTTCGCAGCGACGACAAACGAAACTGAGTACCTGCGCGACCACACCGGTAATCGGCGCTTCTGGCCGGTCGAATGCAGGAGAGCGAACCTGCAGCGCTTGGCGGCAGACCGCGATCAGCTCTGGGCGGAGGCCGTCGTACGCTTCCGCCGCGGTGAACCCTGGCATTTGACAACCGCTGCGGATCAGCAACTTGCAAGTCTAGAACAGGCTCGCCGCGTCGAGCTCGATCCATGGCACGATCGCGTCGCGGACTACGCTGCGTCGCACCCCGATTTCACTGCGAGCGAGGTACTGCAGGCATCTCGGCGTCTACGCGGACCGTCAGACCCAGCGAGAAACGAATCGCGTCGTTCGTATTCTCCACTCGCTGGGGTTTCGTAGGCAACAGATCCGCGATGGGTCAAAGCGCAAGTACGTTTACCGAACTATCGGCTCCGACGCAGGGGCGATGTCACCGGTGTCACCGGTCTGTCAGCCACTGCGAAGTACCGTGGGACCGAGTGACAATGTCGAAGCGTGGACTGGTGACACCGGTGACAACAACCGGACGCAGCACGGAGATTCGGAATGACTGGAAAGTCCGACCGCGAGCGCCCTGGCTCATCGGCCAGCGGGCCGCTGCTAAGCGTCACGCAGCTTGTCGAGCGCCTGCAGCTTAGCCGCGCCGCTGCGTACCGGCTCATGAAACGGCTGCCCGGCTGCGTATACATCGGTAAGTCAATCCGAGTTCCCGAGGCGGCCCTCGAGTGCTTCCTCGAGAGCGGTGGTGATTCGAAGGCAAATCAAGGTAGAACGGCGACGATCTTCACCGACGCCACCGGCCACACCGACTCCAGGCGCACTCTAGACAGCAGGTCCGACTCAACATGCAGCAACAGGACGAAACACTGGCTCTCAAGGTTGCGCTCGTCATCCGAGATGACATTGACGCGACGCGGATCGAAGCGGGAGGAGCGTGACTGATGGGCCGGCAACGCAAGTCAAACCTCTACCTTCGCGGCAGGACGTGGTGGTGCTGGTTCTATGACCATCGCGGAAACCAAGTCCGAAAGAGCACTCACCAAAACGACAGAGTGCTCGCGCACACCGCCGCGCTGTTGATCCAAGACGAGCACTTCGCATCACCACCGGAATACGAGCGCGTTACGATCGAGCTTGCACTCGCGCGCTACCTCGCCAAGTGCGAGCGTAGCGAGCGAGCCGAGGGCACGATGAGCCAGTACGTCAGCAAAGCGAAGCACTTGGTCCGCTTGCTCGGCGCCGAGACCAGCATCAACGAGTTGCGGCTCTCACACATCGAGCAATACATCGACACGCGTCTGGTCGAGATCAAGCTGAAGCGCCCGAACTCCACGCGCGCGATCGCCACTTGCGGCAAGGAGCTCGGACTGCTGCGCTCGGCGCTGCGCTACATGGGCAAGCAACGCGGTCCAGACGGCCTCAAGCTCTATCGCTACGAGACTGACGAGATCTTCCCCGAGGGCGTCATCGGCAACTACAAACCGCGCGACCGCGCTCTGTCGTTGAACGAGTACCACGCGCTCTATCTCGTGCTCGCACCTGAGCGGCGTGAGTACCTTCAAGCGTTCTGTGGCCTCGGCACGCGCGACTCCGAGCTCTATCGCATCACGCCGGTGGACGTTGAGCCGCACGCCGCTCGCGTGCGGATACCCGGCACGAAAACCGAGGCTGCGGAGCGCTGGTTGCAACCGCCGCCCGAATTGTTCGGGATGCTGCTGCGCCGGTCCGAGGTCACGCCGCTAGGCCAGCCGCTCTTCCCCTGTTGGCGGAACGTACGTCGCGACTTCGAGCTCGCGTGCAAGCGCGCAGGCATTCCCAAAGTGAGCCCGAACGACCTGCGCCGCACGTTCGCCAGCTGGCAGGCTGAAGCCGGCGTCCCGGAGGCGGTCACCGCCTCGCTGATGGGTCACACATCGAGCCAGATGGTTCGCCGCGTCTACGCTCGAATCGGCAGTGACGCCAAGCGCGAGGCGATGGCGAAGCTGCCGCCCCTGGCGCCCCCGCCAGGTGTGATGTTGTCTGTGATAGACGAGGCGTCAAAACCGACTC
>WUUC01087878.1_pt1 | contig 17652 bp, 13 predicted proteins | sample 6278441 | NCBI WGS metagenome assembly WUUC01 (sample SAMN13675441, study PRJNA597444) | soil metagenome | isolation source: soil | place: USA: Washington | collected 2017-10 | reverse complement strand
TAGGCCTGCTGTTGGCTTTAAAATCAGGCCATGACGTTTGCCACGCTGCCGAATACAACACGGGTGGCAGAAAGATCAGGAATACAAGATCCGGGTCAAGCGCCACCTCAGGCAAACCCGGTATCAACCCGATGCCGATACCGGTTAATACAAGGAGGATCGGGTATGGTATCTTAACCTTGTCTGCCAGCTCGGCCAAAGCCGTAACTACAGTTAACAGGATTATGATAACGGTAATATCATTCATGCATTAATACGCTAGGAGGATCTGAAGAATAAGATTCACAACACTTCTTACCCGGTTAAGAGTTTCACAAAAAGCAATATGCTAAGTTTTTTTTGAGATATGCCCATGTTTTTCTTTTCGCGCCTATTTTGAACTGACCTCATTAAATCCATAGTTTAGGACCCGATGAGCACGCCACTGCCGCCTTTCTCGTGTACGCACTCTCCTGTAATTCCGGAGCTTTTGCACGATCTGAAGTGCACGATCGCAATCACAACTTACCAGGCAGGCAAAGTCATTCTGATCTCCAGCCAATCGAAAAACAGGCTGATCCAGCTTCCAAAAACTTTCGACAAACCAATGGGTCTGGCCTTCAGGGAAAATAAACTTGCTGTAGCTACGCGCGACGAGGTCGTCGTATTCACCAATGTTCCCCGCATGGCAATTAAATATCCGAAGAAGCCACAAACATACGATGCTCTTTTTGTACCGCAGGCGCGCTATGTTACCGGTGAAGTTGACATACATGATCTTGAATGGACCGAACGCGAGCTTGTTGCAGTCAACACCCACTTTTCATGTTTGGCGACGATCGACGCAGAATACAGCTTCCGGCCATTCTGGAAACCAGATTTCATAAGTGAAGTTTCTCCTGGCGACCGTTGTCATCTTAACGGAATTACTTTCGAGGATCATCAACCCGCCTTTGCTACAGCGCTGGGCAAAACTGATTTACGCGATGGATGGAGAGCTAACAAGATACAAGGTGGAGTATTGATTGATATCCGGAACGGTGAGATCATCGCCGAACACTTACCAATGCCGCATTCTCCGCGACTCTATCCAGAAGGACTGTTCTTCCTTCTTTCTGCGACTGGCGAGCTTGCCATGGCGCAACCAGGCAACAAATACAAAGTGTTGAAGTCATTCGATGGATTTGTACGCGGCATGGATCGCATCGGCGATTATCTTTTTATTGGATTATCGAAACTCCGTGAACGATCGTCGGCCTTCCGGGATTTACCTATCGCGAAAAAGTCGTTGTTTGCTGGAATAGCTGTTGTACATATTCCTACAATGAGTACGATCGGCCACATTCGTTACGAAACCAGTGTCGAAGAGATCTACGATGTAAAGATCTTGCCTGGTATCGTGCGGGCAACAATACTAAGTCACCACAGCGGTGATAAGAAACTGGCGGTGACCACACCCGATGCCGAATTCTGGGCATTGACCGATGACACTGGCCCATCAGCAACTCCATGAATCTCTGGAGGCCATACGAAGCTGCATTCATCCGCGACCCGTATCCGCATTACAAGAGGTTGCGCGACGAAGCACCAGTATACAAAACGATCCACAATGAATATGTGATCACGCGGCATGCCGATGTGCGTGCATTGGCGGGCGATCCGCGCTGCATTGCCGGAAACAGGGCGCGATGGATTAAAGAGATTACCGCTGCGTCGCCACAACAGTTTGAGACGTTGACCTCTGCACTGTCATCGTTCATGGTCTTCCAAAATCCGCCGGAACACACGCAGCTAAGAAAATTTGTAACACAAGCCTGGAGCGAACGAACACTAGCAGTACTGGTCCGTGAAAACATCAAATATCTTTCGGACAGGATGGATTGGCGCAATGCTGATTTCGTCACTGAAATGGCGGAGCCGTTACCCGCGTTGACAATGGCGGCCATCATGGGATTACCCGTTTCCGATTACCCGTGGCTCATTCAACAATCGCACGTGCTGATCAAATCGCTCGACACGTACATCACATTTCGTGATCTTCGTGAAATGGAAAGATCTATGAAGGAGATGAGTGACTATTTCATTGAAAAGATCAGGGACAAGAAAAAGCAAATCGATCGGTCGCTAACGGGTAAACTGATCGAACTCAATCCAGGTTATTCTGACATAGAACTTGGTCATACGTGCCTTTTTTTGTTTATCGCAGGAGAAGAAACAACATCGGGAATGATGTCGATGGGTGTTCGTAACCTTATCCAGCATAAAGCGTGGTCTCCGGGAGAACTGAACATGCCGCTGGAAAAACTGATAGAAGAATTGCTGCGGCTTGATCCCCCCACGCAGATCATCGCACGGACAAACACCGAGCGACTCATAATCGAAGGAACTGAGATTGCCGCGGGAAGCAGACTATCACTTTGCCTGGGGTCGGCAAACCGCGACGACCGGGTGTTCCCGGATCCTGATCGTATCGCTGCCGATCGTTCCGGCAGGCATACAAGTTTCGGCGCCGGTATTCACCATTGCCTTGGCGACTGGTTGGTTCGAATCGAAGCCACGGAGTTATTCCGGTACATGTTGACAAATTTTTCCGGGATCACGATTAACGCAGAACCAGAATTTCGACCCAACCTGACGTTACGAAGTTTGTCTTCTCTGAAAATTAGCACGAACCGCAATGCATCTGATCATTGATATTATCTTCGCAGTTGCCATCTTATGAGATCGAAAGAAGAATTGATTAAGCTGTTGATAGCAACGACGTCACGTGAACTTAAAGTATCCCCGGATACCATAGACGTTCATACAAATTTCAACAACATGGGAATGGACTCACTTTCTGCGATGTATATTCTCGACACCTTGGAAAAGGAGTTAAATGTTGAGATCAATCCTTTAATATTCTGGGAGCATCCGACAATCGACGGTTTCGCGAATCAATTGTCCCTGGAATTACCGCGTTAGATCAACGCGTTATTAAAATAGTATACCCGAACCGGGTGGCCGGGTGATACCATCCCGATAAAAGTAAACGGTACCACACGCCATACAGCCCGCCGCGCCGCGATGGTCTTAGCGATCTGTTCATTTTCAAGTATCGATATGATGCCGATGGGCTTTTCTCCAGGCACGGTCCCGGCAACTTCCTCGAGGTAGCGGGCGGACTCAAGTGTCAGTTTCGCATCCAGTCCCGCAACGCGACAGTCGGGCCGGATAAAGAACCGATAAAAGAAAAAAAGGTTGTTGTTCAGAAGTTTGAAAGGTTTGACGGTGGCCGTCGACACCCCCGCCACCTCGCCGTTCCGTAGAACGACAACGACAAGTTCCCTGCAGCGTTCAAGTATTACTTCACCCGGAAACTCTAAGTGGTTTTTCCACATAGTCTTTACCTGATCAACCAGATCAGTATTAGTGGTTTGCCAGGCGTTGACAAATTTCCACTCGATCGTATTGTTATCCTGCGACTTCGGCATCAGTTTGCAAAGCAAACATATCTCGTTAATTTTAATATTCGTCTATAGCCCCGAAGGCCCTGATTTAGTCGATCTATGTCGCACCCACTGCTGCTGCTCTATAATTCAACCAGGTCAAAATACCTGAAATTAAAAGCCAGGTACGATAAAACCGGAGGAAATGGATGGCATCGCCAGCATCCCGGGCGACGGAAGGTGCATCTGATTCGCCAATTGCGAAAGCTTTACAACCGGCTCCTCGATCTCCAAAGTCGGATGAAACTTGGTGTTGGCATTGCCACCATTAGTTTGGCGCTTTCCCTCAGCGAAAAAGCGGAAGCCCAATCTCTTGGTCCATTCGAAAAACAGGCGCGCCCCGATAATCCCTTGCGCAATCCCATCATGCGTTACGATGGTGATGCGATGAGCGCGGTCGACCTCGATGGCGATGGCGATCTCGACCTGGCTATCGGCAATACTTCGTTTATCCGCTATTTTCGTAATGACGGAACGCCCGAAGAACCTGTTTTCGAAGAGACTTCCGTTGACGATAATCCCTTCAGTGAATTAGGCCTCGGTGCTGAAACTTATAATTACAAACCTTCATTTGCAGACCTGGATGAAGACGGCGACATGGACATGGTCCTTTCTACCAATAAAGGACTCACCTACCATCGCAACGATAACGGTATCTTTAGCTTAATTCCCGATGACCCGTGGTCGCACACTCCCGGCGTGCCTGGTGCAACGGGAAATCCGCTGCACAATCTTCCAACCGAGCAGGGCGGGCTGAACCCACACTTCGCCGACTACGATGATGATGGCGATCTTGATCTGATTCTTGGACATCCTGCTGTATATGCGCCCGGCATGGGCGGATACAGCGTTGTCGACATTTTTGTTAATAACAACAACGTTTCATTTGCCGAATTGCCGCTGGAAGAAAATCCATTCATTAGCAGCGCATTTCGGATAAACAACGCTGTGCCAAGATTCATCGACATTGATAACGATGGCGATCTGGATATGGTGGTTGGACACACCGGTATTGAAGCCAGCCCTGGCGCACTGACCTTCCTGAATGAAGGAGGGGAATTCGCACCTGACTATAACTTCAACCCATTTTCTTTCTTTGGATATTATACCTCCATCGAGTTCGCTGACTTCGATAATGACGGCGACCTCGAAGGATTATTCGCCGGTTCTGAACCGGGTGACTTTGATAGCCAGTCTTTCTTTTACTATGTCAACAACGCTGATCTCACGTTCACGCAAAAAGCCGGACTTCAAAATCCACTTGGCGGTATACCAGAAGTACCTCCTGGTTTCACAACTGAGATCATCACACCTATATTCATCGATGTAGACAACGATTCGGACCTTGACCTGTTTATAGGTCAAACGGACACGTTTAATAAGTACAGCACCTTTGGCAGGATTCATTTCTATCGTTTCGATGAAGGCTCGCAGGACTACGTTAAAGAAGACGTAGATAGTGACCTTGCAGAAGGTGTTCCGCAAATGACAGTTCCCGTCGGCGTGGATTGGGATAATGACGGCGATACTGATATCGTAACAGGAGGCGAAGAAGGAGTTGTGAAGGTATACCTCAACGAAGGTGATGGTAATTGGACGTCTGTTGCCAGTACACTCGACGCGCTGATTAACACTCTGTTTCCAGTAATTCTGGCCTTTTACGATGTTGACTTTGATGGCGATAAGGATGCGTTCGCCCCGTTCTTCGACGGAACCATTCATTTTTACCGCAATGATGGTGGCGATCCCAGAGATCCTGATTTTGTTGAAGTTAATGGCGCGGAAAACCTGTTGGACGCTTTCGCTGGTAGTCCTGGATTTCATGGCATCTCGGTAGTCGATGTCGACGGCGATGGTTGGGACGATATTATTATCACATCATTTAATGCTCCCAGCATTGTATACCGCTTCACTCCTGATAATCCTGATAACCCCACCACGGGCGCATTCACGCCAATGCCAGACAGCGAAAATCCGTTCTTCGGGCTTTCATCATTACAGTATCTTTCGTTCACGTACATCGACATAGATGGCGACGGAGACCGGGATGTTTACAGTGGCGCCTTCTCGCCGGATGCGGAAAACCCGGGAATCAACCTGCTCCTCAACAACAACCCGGCACCTGTAATCGATGCAGGTGTTTCGGAGATCACGTTTCCATCCAAAGTTGATTTTTTGATCACACCTTCGTTCAGCCTCATTGATACCGACAACGATCTGATCATGAGCGCAACTGTTAGTCTGAATGAATATGAACCAGGTAAAGAGCGGTTATTCATTTCCGATCCTCCCGCAGGAATAGTTACCCACTTCGGCGATGGCGTGCTTTACATCAAAGGCCCGGCAAGCGTCGGAACCTTCGAAGCCGCGTTGCGGGCCGTGACATACCGATATGATAAGGATGAGGGCCAGCGTCAAAATGGACGCAGTTTCTCGCGGATGATCAACATAAATGTGCTGGACGCTGACGGCACCATCGCCACTACCAACAGCACAAGTATTTTCATGTCACATAGCAACGACGTGCCCGTGTTGAATCCAACGCTACATACTGTGGCGTATGCAAACAATCCCCTTGCACTTCACAACGCGATCACGATAACTGACAATGACGATACGAATTTTTTGTCGGCTGAAGTTTCGTTCCTGTCAGGTTTCAATGCTGCTGAAGACGTACTGTCATTCGCGAATGCGTTCGGCATAACAGGCTCATTTGATGCCGGCACTGGTACTCTGACGTTGTCAGGAGATCGACCTATCGCCGATTACCAGGCAGCGCTGCGCGCTATTCAGTATGATAATCTGCTTAACGCTTCCGCTACTCCCGGACTGAAAGAGATACTGGTAACAGCATTCGATGGTGAACATCACAGCAATCCCGCGCAGATCAACCTTGTACTTTCTGGCGACACACCGTTTTTAAGCTCACCTGTGTCATCCACTCCATTCACCGCGCCGACTGTGGTCATTAACAATAACATCACCATTGCCGATGCCGACGACGTTAACCTGGAAAGCGCGTCTGTTAATATCAACGCCGGCTTTGTTGCATCGCAGGACAGACTTGACTTTACTAACACAGCCAATATTACCGGTAATTACAATGCGACAACTGGTGTGCTCACTTTGGTGGGTACCGCCACACTTGCAGAGTATGAAACAGCGCTCGAGTCTGTTTCCTATACCAATTCGAATGCTTTGCCGGCAAAACAAACGCGGGTCATTTCGTTTACTGTGAACGACGGAACTTCCACGGGCAATATACTGAGTGTTGGTGTTGTTTATCCTAACACAGCACCAGTTGTTGGGCCGTCTGCCGCAAGCGTCAGTTTCATCGGTGCTAACCTGGTGATCAATGGTTCGCTAACCATTACAGACGATGATGCTTCACTGCAGGCCGCCGTCGTTTCATTTACGTCAGGTTATGTCCAGGGCGAAGACGAGCTTCTGTTCGCCAATCAGAACGGCATTACAGGAACTTTCAACTCAACCAATGGAACACTTACACTGATCGGTGCTTCGAGTGTGGCCAATTACCAGGCAGCACTCCGATCTGTTCAGTATCGCAACGTGGCGACCAACAAAACTATCGGCGCTCGCGCGATACGATTTACTGTCAATGATGGCACCGTTGACGGAAACTTCTCGGTGGTCACCATCGCGGTTGGCAACAACTCACCTCAACTTATTTCATCTACCGCTCCGAAAAGTTACACCACCGGCGACGTCGTTATCGACGGCGGTGTCGTTGTTTCGGATCCGGATAACTCCATGTTGGCTTCTGCCTCGGTTGCTATTTCCTCGGGCTTGCAACCAGGCCAGGACGAGTTGTTGTTCAGCAGTCAAAACGGCATTACAGGAACATTTAATGCCACTACCGGCATACTGACGCTTGGTGGAGCGGCAACTGTTACCAACTACCAGGATGCATTAAGATCTGTACAATTCCGTAACAGCAACGCAGCTAACCGCATAGGCGGTCCGCGCGTAATATCTTTTACTGTTTTTGATGGGGGTAGCAACAGTAACACGACGAGCGTAACGATCCATGTTCAAAGTCTTGCGCCTGTAATTACATCCGCCTCGAATATATTTTACATCTCGGGTGAGCTTGTGATCAACAGTGGTATCACCGTGACCGATGCCGACAACACCACACTTCAGTCAGCGATAGTGATGATCTCATCCGGATTGCAGTCAGGTGAAGATAATCTCATATTTACAGATCAAAACGGGATTACCGGTAATTATAACGCAGCGATTGGTACGCTGACATTGACCGGAAACAGCCCGGTAGCAACTTATCAAACTGCATTGCGCTCTGTTCGTTACCACAACAGTTCGTTGCAATCCAACACGACCGATCGCGTCATTACATTTGCTGTCTACGACGGGCTGAACCACGCGTCGTTGGGCGGCAATGTTATACGGTTGAACAAACCACCGGAAATTGATATAACACCGCAGCAAACGCGCGCGCAGGGTAACGTGGCATTCCTAACGAGCACGATTTTTTCTGATCCGGACGACAACCTCGACCTCTCTACAATCACGGTTGAATCGGCGCATGGTGCCAATATCATTATCGAAGACGGCGTTATCACCGTCGATTACTCTTCGTTCCCGGACTACGAAGGTGTCGACCAGTTAACCATTACGATCTGTGACGCCGGTGGCAGATGCATCACCAGAACAATTGCGATTGAAGTTGGTGCCGAGCCTGTCATTTACACCGGGATGTCTCCGAATGGCGATGGTGTTAACGACTTCTTCTTTGTCCGGTTCGCGCCACCAAACACTGAAGTCGCAATTCTCAATCGGTGGGGAGACATCGTTTTTCAAACCGACAAATACAACAATGATGAGCCTTCGAATCGATTCGAGGGTAAAAACAAAAATGGTACGGATCTGGTCGACGGCGCATACTTCTATAAGATCAGGTATGTTGACGGAGATAAAAAAATAGAAAAGACTGGCTCACTCCTCTTAAAACGATAAGCAGCATGAAGAAACTTTACACTTTGATAGTTAGTCTGCTTATAGGGGGATCGCTCCAGGCGCAAATGGATCCCCTGTACTCCCAGTACTTCACCAACCCGTTGATTTTTAATCCAGCATATGCAGGAATGAACAACGCCTGGAATACAAACATCAGTTATCGCAATCAATGGACTGGCTTCGAAGGAAGTCCTTCAACGGCCAACTTCAATACGCACATCTCTTTGGTCGATAATAAGGTAGGCCTTGGGGTGATGGCCATCCGCGACACGCCAGGTGCAATTAAGAACACTGAGCTGGAACTATTGGGTTCGTATCGACTCAAATTAGCAGACTATACATTGAGCTTTGGGATGCAATTTGGATTCATGAGCTCCAAATTCGATTATACAAGAGTGAACCTGGCAAACCCGGTTGATGCAGCATTTGAAGGTGGTGGCGCAACCTATAGCTGGCCTAATGTTGGCGTCGGGGCGATACTCCAAACAGACAATTTTCTTGTTGGATTGTCAGTTCCGCGAATGTTAAAGGCAAGCGAGCCAGGCTCTGTTCAATCCTCAACATTAGCATCTCAGCATTTTTACCTCTATGGTACTTATGTTTATTACATGGGAACACGACTTCGGCTAAAACCAGCAGTGTTGCTGCGAGGTGTTAAAGGTGCTCCCTTGTCGGCTGACCTCAACTTCAATATCAACATCGATCAGAAATATACAGGCGGTATTTTCATACGCAATTTCAGATCTTACGGTATTCTGGCCCAGGCATTCCTGTTCGATAAAGTACGATTCGGTTATGCTTTCGAAATTCCTACGGCTCAATCTGCCGGGGCGAATTTTACATCACATGAACTCACGTTGGGCCTCAAACTTACAGTCCTTAATTCTCACGATAGAACATTCTCGGAGTTCTAAATGTGTTCAAGTGTTGAAGCTTTGAAGTTTTCAGGTGTTCATGTAGACCTCGAAACACGTGTTGCCTCAACTATTCCAACACGTTTTAACACGCCAACACGTCAACACTTGTGAATTATTTGCTAAAAAAAGCGAACACGGGACAACTTTGGCGTGAATTTTTGAACTATTCATTAAAATAGCTGTTCTTGCTATGAATGAAGGTTGCTGTCTCCAGGAAAGAGCATTTTAACGCAGCTCATCGACTGTTCAACCCGGTGTGGAGCGACGAAAAAAACCTGCGGGTGTTCGGTAAATGCAGCAATCCGAATTATCATGGTCACAATTACGAATTGATTGTGACTTTGACAGGCGAACCTGATCCTGAAACGGGATATGTATACGACATGAAAGTACTTAGCGACCTTATACGCGATCATGTAACGTCGAAGTTCGATCATAAGAACCTGAATCTTGACTCTCTGCATTTTCAAAACCTCAATCCTACTGCCGAAAATATTGCGATCGTTATCTGGAACATTCTGCGTCCATTGATCGATGCAAAGCACTCGCTTCACGTGCGTTTGTTTGAGACAGAAAGAAATATTGTTGATTACCCGGCAGCTTAACCTCCCAACTATGAGACCGAAAGACGACGCAACTAAAATACGGCATATCAAACCTTTTGGTGACGAGGATCATGATGACGATCATCACCTCACCAATTGGGAAACACCTTTGCGCGAGGATGCTTTTAAAATGGATGATGAAGTGAAAGTCAATCTGATCGAAAAGCATTTCACCGAGATCATGACAATCCTGGGGCTGGACCTTACCGACGATAGTCTTAAAGGAACTCCGCGGCGTGTGGCAAAGATGTACGTTAAAGAAGTGTTCAGCGGGCTCAACCCGAAGAACCGTCCGCACGCGAAGTTGTTTGACAACAAATACCACTATGATGAGATGCTGGTGGAAAAAGAAATCACTTTCTATTCACATTGCGAACATCATTTCGTGCCTATCTACGGGAAAGCCCACGTCGCCTACTTCTCGGCAGGCAAAGTGATCGGCTTGTCAAAAATTAATCGCATTGTTCAGTACTTCGCCAAGCGACCTCAGGTTCAGGAACGGTTAACCGTTCAGATCGGTAAGGAAATGGAACGCGTTCTCAGCACCGATTCGGTGGCTGTCGTGATCGACGCCAACCATATGTGTGTTGCATCACGTGGTGTAGGCGACACCAACAGCAAGACCGGTACCGCTTATTTCTCAGGCAAATTCAGGGAAGAAAATACCAAGCGGGAGTTTTTAAATTACATCAATACAGCGGCGATCTAACGCAGGCGGGTGCGTGAAATGCGACGCTAAAACCTTCAAAATTTGCCAAAATTTGCTAGTTTAGCACCTCAATATCCCGAACTATGGCTTTCGATTTAGACATGATCAAGGCGCTTTATGGGGCCATGCCAGGCCGCATAACAGCAGCGCGCAAAGCGGTTAACAAGCCGCTTTCCCTCACCGAAAAGATACTTTACTCTCATCTTCATGCCGACCAGAAACTTGAAAATTTCGGCAGGGGAAAATCTTACGTTGACTTCGCGCCCGACCGCGTGGCAATGCAGGATGCAACGGCGCAAATGGCGCTGCTTCAGTTTATGTCTGCCGGACGCCCTACGGTTGCCGTACCCTCAACTGTGCATTGCGATCACCTGATCGTTGCCAAGTCCGGCGCTAAAGAAGATCTCGTTGCGGCAAATGCGGAGAGCAAAGAAGTATTTGATTTCCTTTCTTCTGTTTCCAATAAATACGGTATCGGCTTCTGGCGTCCTGGTGCTGGTATCATTCACCAGGTAGTACTCGAGAACTATGCGTTCCCAGGTGGTATGATGATCGGTACAGACTCTCACACAGTGAATGCAGGTGGCCTCGGCATGGTGGCCATTGGCGTAGGTGGTGCTGATGCAGTCGACGTGATGTCCGGAATGGCGTGGGAACTGAAGTTTCCTAAACTCATCGGTATCAAACTGACGGGGCGACTCAGTGGCTGGGCATCGGCAAAGGATGTCATTCTCCGGGTGTCGGGTATTCTCACCGTGAAAGGTGGCACCGGCGCCATCGTCGAATACTTTGGTGACGGCGCGACAGCACTAAGCTGCACAGGCAAAGGAACCATTTGTAACATGGGCGCAGAGATCGGCGCAACCACGTCGACTTTCGCGTATGATGATTCGATGGAACGTTATCTTAGGTCTACCGGTCGCGCGGACATAGCTGATCTCGCCAACGGAATCCGTGAGCACCTTACAGCTGATCCTGAGGTATATGAAGATCCTGAAAAATATTTTGACCAGGTAATCGAGATCAACCTGTCGGAACTTGAACCGCACCTCAACGGTCCGTTCACACCCGATCTGGCCACACCAATTTCAAAAATGAAAGAGGAAGCTGCCCGAAATGGTTGGCCTACACGTGTTGAAGTCGGTTTGATCGGCTCATGTACAAATTCATCCTATGAAGATATCGCCCGTGCTGCCAGTCTCGCGCGACAGGTGGCGAACAAAAACCTGAAAACAAAGGCCGAGTTTACGATCACGCCCGGATCTGAGCAGGTGAGGTTTACCATCGAACGGGATGGATTTATCGGCGCATTCGATAAGATCGGTGCCAAGGTGTTTGCGAATGCCTGCGGCCCTTGCATCGGCATGTGGAGTCGTTTTGGCGCGGAGAAAAAAGAAAAGAATACCATCGTTCACTCTTTCAACAGGAACTTTCAATCGCGCAATGACGGCAACCCGAATACTTATGCGTTTGTCGGCTCTCCCGAACTTGTTACTGCGCTTGCCATAGCCGGCGACCTTACTTTCAACCCTATTACAGATTATCTCACCAATGAACTGGGTCAGCAGGTGAAGCTCGATCCACCAACGGGAGATGAACTGCCAAAACGCGGCTTCGATGTTAAAGATCCAGGGTATGACGCACCTGCGAAAGATGGCCGCGGCGTAAGTGTTGTGGTCAATCCCAACTCCGATCGACTTCAGGTACTGGAGCCATTCACTCCCTGGGATGGCAGGAACTTATTAGGTCTACGTGTATTGCTGAAAGCGAAAGGCAAATGTACTACCGACCATATTTCCATGGCCGGTAAATGGCTGAAGTATCGCGGTCACCTCGACAACATCTCTAATAACCTGTTGATCGGTGCAACAAACTTTTTCAACAACGAGATCAATCGTGTAAAAAACGTCATGACCGGTGTTTATGACGAAGTACCAAAAGTACAGCGCGATTATAAGTTTCGTGGGATCAGTACTATTGTTGTCGGTGATGAAAACTACGGCGAAGGTTCTTCCCGCGAGCATGCTGCAATGGAACCGCGTCACCTTGGCGTGAAGGTGATACTTGTAAAATCATTTGCCCGTATTCATGAGACTAACCTGAAAAAGCAGGGGATGCTTGGCCTCACGTTCGCCAACAAAGACGATTATACCAGGATCCAGGAAGATGACTCCATCGACATGACTGATCTTGTGAACTTTACACCTGAGGTACCGCTCACACTTGTGCTGAATCACATCGACGGGTCGTGTGATACAATCAAAGTAAACCATACCTACAACGCCAACCAGATCGAATGGTTCAAGGCTGGTTCTGCGCTTAATGTGATGGCAGCGAAGTTCAAGATCGAAAAGGCAAAGTCGAACGGGCAAGCAATTGCTGGTAAGGTTGCTGCCACCAAGGCAAAGAAAGCGGCCCCGAAAAAGGCGGCAAAGAAAAAACCTGTTGCCAAAAAAATAAACAAGGCGGTAAAAAAAGCCGCAAGGCCAAAGATCAAAGCAAAAGCAAAAGCAAAGATAAAGATAAAGCTAAAGCCTAAAGTCAAAGCAAAGGCAAAACCGAAAGCGAAAGCCAGGAAAAAGAAATAGCACGACGAGCGTCCGAAAGGGCCCTCAACTTTTTATATCCAGTATTTCGCGCATTACCAGCCGCAGTTCATTCAGCATCATGGCCGTCGCCCCCCACACAATTTCGCCGTCGATCTCAAAGCATGGCGCGTCCATTCTGAACTTGCCCGCTGCCACTAATTCAGTGCGGTGAACTGCTTCATCGGGTAGCAGATCCATCAGGTTACCGATAAACAGCCGTGCAACTTCAACTTTATCAGCAACAAACACAGGCGGTGTTGTCGCCACTGCAACAATTGGCGTCACGAGGAAGTTACTGGGAATGACAAAGAAATCGCTCAATCGCCCAATCACTTTCACCTGTAAACGGTCAACGCCAATCTCCTCCTCTCCTTCCCTTAGCGCTGTTTCAATTGCATCTTCGCCATCCTCGGCTTTCCCGCCAGGAAAACTCACCTGGTTGCTATGTGTGCCCGTATATTCAGGTCTTTTGATCAACGGAAAGGTCACGCTGCCATCGGCGCCAGGACACAGCAGTATCAGGACGCTGCCCGGTTTTGGCGGAACGTTGTGCCTGAAGTTGGGTAAGTCGGTACCGATTGGAACGGCGCGGATCGGGTCGTGTGCAAGCCTGCCAGGCAATGCATCTTTCAAACGTGCGTCCAGCTTATTTATAAGAGATTCAAATTCTGCGTGCATGCGTCGCCAGTCTGTCTAACTGCACCTCTTAACTCTTTCGATAGCTTTTACGTTCCCGTTTGCAGCCTCCAGTCCGAAAGCTTTACAAGCTTCGGTGTTCCGGCCTTGTGCGGTGTACACCTCGCCAAAATAATAGTTGAGGAGATCGATGGTCGGGTCGAGGTCTTTGGCGCGATTGAGCAGACGTTCGGCCGTCGTCAACTCCTTTTTTTCGAACAATAAAATACCCTTATTCCTGTATGCCCATGCATTGTAGGGGTCGATCGTAATGCTTTCATTGATATCAGCTTCCGCTTTCTCAAGATTGCCCTGCTTCAGGTAGATGTACCCGCGGTTGTTCAGGTACCACCCATTTTTATTGAAACTCAGTGCCTGGTTAACGTACCTCATCGCCTGGTCATAGTTTCCCTTTTCAATATTGATCAATGCAAGCATGTTATAGATGTTTCCCTCACTCCTGTTGATCTTCATGCTCCGCTGAAGCTGGATCTCTGCCGAATCAAAGTCCTTCTGGTAGTATTTGATCACTGCCATATTAACAAGCGCTTCTGCTTCAAGCGTGGAGTCAAGCCGGATGGCGTCGGCAAAACTCGCGTAAGCTTGCGGGTAATTTTTTAGTCCGGTGAGGATCAAACCCTTTACAAAATGTGCTCTGCCTGTATCAGGCTTCGCGAATATGATCTTGTTGATATCTTCAATGGCCCGGTAATATTCTTTATTGTCATACAAGGCATTGGCGCGGTTGAAGAAACCGTTGAAGAATAACGGATCACAGTTGAGCGCCTTGTCATAGTAGTCAATTGCTTTGGCAAAGTCGCGTGCCTGGTAGTAGATCGTACCAATGTTATTGAGAGCATGCACAAAGCATGGGTCTATGTCCAATGCCTGCTCATAGTAGTATAATGCACGTTCACGATCCTCATCTTTTAGCGTCAGGTTGCCTTTCAGCAGGAACTTTTCAAGTTTTTGTGCCTTGCTCTCACATCCCATAGCGACGGCCGTGAAAATCAAAAGCACAGCAACGGAAACTTCGGAACATGTGAAAATTCGTCTCATGCACAATGATACTTCCGAAAAGCGTTCCTGCAAAATGTGGTATACAAAATTGATAATCAATCGATTACAATTACCCTAACAACCGTTTCGCTGTTCATCCGGCAAAGCATACGCTTCCATCCTTGGATATTGATGTCACAAATGTTTTCTTTGCCGGAGACAAATGAGAATAACAGCAAACACTGGCCATCATCACCACCATCTGAACAAGACGAGTGGCAGCGCCGTGTCGTGCTAATACGATACCAATTCAATTGAAGGCTTGCCACGAAATGGCAGGCCTTTTTTGTTTAATGACGATAGAATGGAACTACTTAGAATTGCAATTCAAAAATCCGGTCGGCTCCAGGAAGGATCATTGAAGCTCCTGCAGGAAACAGGCTTGTCTTTTCAAAACGGAAAAGACCAGTTGAAGACACAAGCCCGGAATTTCCCGGTAGAGATCCTCTTCCTTCGCGATGATGATATCCCGCAGTATATCGAGGACGGCGTCGCGGATGTCGGTATTGTCGGAGAGAATATATTCATAGAGAAACAAAAGCAAAATAAACTCATTCGCCGGCTCGACTTCGCCAAGTGCCGGTTGTCGATAGCGGTGCCACGAAATGAGAATTACACCGACACTACATTCCTCGCAGGAAAGAATATTGCCACCTCTTACCCTCACATCGTTACCAAATATCTTTCGTCTAAAGGTATTAAGGCGGGTATTCACGAGATCAGTGGATCAGTCGAAATCGCGCCGGGTATAGGCCTGGCGGAAGCCATATGCGACCTCGTCAGCAGCGGAAGCACATTGATGAGCAATGGATTGAAAGAAGTTGAAGTAGTGATGTACTCCGAAGCCGTGTTGATCGGGAACCTGTCCTTATCACCAGCTAAAAATCAAATCCTCAGCAAACTGCTGTTCCGGATTGAAGCTGTACAATCCGCTAAAAACAATAAGTACATATTGCTGAACTGCCCCAACAGCGCGATTGGCGATATCTCACGAGCGCTACCCGGCGTAAAGAGCCCAACCGTTCTTCCCCTTGGCAAACAAGGCTGGTCGTCTATCCACTCGGTAGTTAATGAAAATGATTTTTGGGAAAAGATTGACCTTCTAAAGTCTCTCGGCGCAGAAGGTATATTGGTTATTCCCATCGAAAAAATGATTGCCTGATGCAAACCTACAACAACCCGGAGCGGGTAACCTGGCCAAAGCTTTGTCAGCGTCCGTCTATTGAACTGGAGTTTCTCGACAGCACCGTTCGTAACATCATGAATCGTGTAAAGATCGCCGGCGACGACGCATTGCGCGAATTGGCGCTACGTTACGACAAAGTGAACCTCGATACCATTCGCGTTACAGAACCGGAAGTTGAAGAAGCAAGACGCGCAATGTCTCCACAACTAAAGGCGGCAATTGATGTGGCTGCTGCTAACATCAGCAAGTTTCACACCGCACAACGCCGCACGTTCGAACCTATTGAAACCATGCCGGGGGTTAAGTGCTGGCGCAAGGCAGTTCCCGTGGAACGTGTAGGCATCTATATCCCAGGCGGTACGGCACCATTGTTTTCCACCGTGCTCATGCTGGCAGTCCCTGCGCGCATCGCAGGTTGCAAAGAAATAGTGTTGTGCTCACCACCCGACAGCAATGGAAAAATTTCACCAGCAATTGTTTATGCTGCACATATTGCCGGCGTTTCACAGATGTTCAAAGCGGGTGGAGCGCAGGCTATTGCTGCTATGGCGTACGGAACCGGTAGTGTACCGGCAGTTCACAAGATCTTCGGTCCCGGTAACCAATTTGTCACCAAAGCAAAACAACTCATCAGCCAGGAAGGCATTCCAATCGACCTGCCCGCTGGGCCGTCTGAAGTACTCGTTGTAGCTGATCGTAACGCAAATCCTGTGTATGTCGCTGCCGATCTATTGTCGCAGGCCGAACACGGCACAGATAGCCAGGTTGTGCTTGTTACAGATTCAAGCGGAGTAGTTGCAAGCGTGCAGGCACAGATCGAACTGCAGTTGAAAGATCTTCCACGCAAGGACATTGCAGTTGGCGCTTTGGCCAGCAGCCTCGCGCTCGTGTTCAACGCCGGCAACGACATCGTGGATTTCATCAATGAATACGCACCCGAACACCTGATCATCAATACTTCCAATGCTGAATCGCTGGCGCAACAGGTAACAAATGCCGGCTCTGTATTTATCGGGCAGTGGTCGCCTGAATCCGTTGGCGACTATGCTTCCGGCACCAATCACACACTTCCTACAAACGGATTTGCCAAAGCATGGAGTGGTGTTTCGCTCGAGAGTTTCCAGAAGTTGATCACCTACCAGATGCTAACAGAGAAAGGCCTGCAGGAAATTGGCCCATCGGTCGAAGTGATGGCGCAGGCAGAACAGCTGGCAGGACATAGCAGATCGATTCGTGTACGCCTTAACGACCTGAAATGAAAGAGGAAACAACGACGATAATGCCGCTCATCCGGCCATCGCTGGTAAATCTGAAACCCTATTCATCGGCACGCGACGAGTTCGATAGCCCTGCTCAAGGCGCAGACCAACAGTTTGTGTATCTCGACGCCAATGAGAACCCATTTAACTCCGGCTATAACCGCTATCCTGACCCACACCAACGTGTGC
>WUUC01085732.1_pt1 | contig 17655 bp, 14 predicted proteins | sample 6278441 | NCBI WGS metagenome assembly WUUC01 (sample SAMN13675441, study PRJNA597444) | soil metagenome | isolation source: soil | place: USA: Washington | collected 2017-10 | reverse complement strand
TGCCATCGGCGACAAGCTTCACCTGGTCAACCTGACCGAACACTTCGACCCGGAAGAGCAACGATTGAACGGCAGGGGACCGAAGGCCCACATGTCGCTGCCCGCCGCGCTGTCCGGCACATCGCCCGATCCGTGCGTGGGCCGGTTCCTGGAATTCCGGGTGGTTCGCGACCCGGCGAGACCCGACGTGAGCCGCGTGGCGGCCACCCTGATTCCGAACCCCGATCTCTCGCAGACTCCGGTGGCCAAGGTCCGCAATTTCGTGTTCGGCCGTGATGCGGCGAGCTTCGACGGCGAGGACGAAGACTGGGGCATCAGGACCAACGGCGGGCCGATGCTCGCCGCAGACTTTGCGCGGATCTCGGCGGCGCCGAGATTCGGAACCCGCGAAGTCTGGAACCTGATCAACGATGGCGGCGGCTGGGACCACCCGATTCACGTCCACTTCGAAGAGGGCCAGATTCTGGCTCGCAACGGCAGCGCCGCGAACGTGCCGCCGTGGGAGCGCGGCCGCAAGGACGTCTACCGGCTCAATCCGGGCGGCAGTGTGACCATCACGATGCAGTTCCGCGACTGGGGCGGGATGTTCATGGAGCACTGCCACAACACGTCGCACGAAGACAATGCCATGCTGCTGCGGTGGGACATCAGCGGTGCCGGGGAACCGTACTTGAATCCGCTCCCGACACCCGTTCCGACGCCGCAGGGCGTGACGTTCGTGTCGCCGTCCGAGATTCTGCCCGAGCCCGAGTAGGATGCGCATCATGAAGGGCGCAGCCTCGCTTTGTCTGGTTGCCGCGATGGTTTTCGTGCTCGGCACGGCGCCCGCGGCTGCCGATAACGGGCCCTGGGGGGCCGATTATTTCCCCAACGTGACGCTGACCACGCAGGACGGAGAGCCGGTCCGTTTCTATGACGATCTGGTGAAAGGGAAGATCGTCGCGATCAATTTGATCTACACGAGCTGCCAGTATGCGTGCCCGCTCGAGACCGCGCGTCTCGCCCAAGTGCAGCGACTGCTCGCCGAACGCATGGGGCGCGACCTTTTCTTCTATTCGATCTCGATCGATCCGGAGCACGACACGCCTGCCGTGCTGAAGGCGTATGCCGATAAGTTTCAGGCCGGCCCCGGATGGCTGTTCCTGACCGGCGCGCGCGCGGACATCGATCTGATCAGCAAGAAGATCGGTTTGTACTCGCGGCCCGACCCGAACGACAAGGACGGCCACAAGCCGTACCTGTTGATTGGCAACGAGGCGACGGGTCAATGGATGCGGAACTCCGCCGTGGACAACCCGCAGATCCTGGCAAAGAGAATCGGCGAATGGTTCAACAGCTGGCAGACCGCGCCAAAGACCGTGAAGTCGTACGCGGACGCCCCGCCCATTGCGTTCGAGACGGGGCAGCGGGAGTTCACGAACCACTGCGGCGCCTGTCACACCATCGGGCGCGGCGACCGCCTGGGTCCCGACCTCCTGAACGTGACCACGAGACGCGAGCGCGCGTGGCTCACGCGGTTCATCGTGCAGCCGGAAAAGGTGATGGCGGAGGGTGATCCCATCGCCCGGACTCTGCAGGCCAAGTACAAACAGGTGCGGATGCCGAACCTCGATCTCTCGAAGGACGACGCTGCGATGCTGATCGACTACATCGACGCGCAGAGCCGCAAAGTGCGCGCGCCACGCCCGGAGGAGATCAAACAGCCGGCCGCAACGGCCGCGGCATCCGATGCCGATCTCACCCGGGTCGTGACGCCGTACCTCGAAATTCAGCGTGCGTTGACTGCCGATCGCCTGGACGGCGTGAAAGAGAGCGCGCGGCGCCTCGCGGAGGAAGCGGCGAAGCTCGGGCCGACGGCCGGCCCGATCGGGGCTGCGGCCGCCGGCTTTGAGCGGACCGCCGACCTGAATTCCGCGCGCGCGGCGATGGGCAGCGTCAGCGACGCGATCCTGACCTTCATGAAAGCCTTGACGCCGAAAATGGACAGCGACGTCAAAGTGGCGTATTGCCCGATGGCGCAGAAGCACTGGCTGCAGAAGGGCGACCGCATCCAGAACCCGTTCTACGGCAAGGCCATGTTGGAATGCGGCCGCTTCGTGCAGCAGATGCCCTCATTGAATTAGCTGTCGATCGAAGAGGATCGACGCAGAGCGCGCTGAGCTCACCTCTGGCCCTCCTCTTGCGACTCGGCGCGGGCAGGAGACTGAAAACATGGCCATAGCTGATCAGATCGCAATTCCCGGTGTCCCGCGTGTCATCGGTCCGGCGCAGCACGCAGTGCTCGATTACGCGGTCGCCGCGAGCTTTTTCGCGCTCGGGGCAACTTACCTCGACCGTAACCGCGCGGCCGCGACGCTCGCCTTTATCAATGGTGGGATGATCCTCGGCATGTCCATGTTGACCGACTACCCGGGCGGGATCTGGCGCCGTATCAGTTTCAAGACGCACGGCACGCTTGACGTCGTGCAAGGCGCCTTCGCCGCAATCGGTCCCGTGCTGTTCGGTTTCGGAAATCGAGCGGAAGCGCGAGCCTTTTACACCCAGGCGGTGAGCGAAGCCGGGGTCATTGCCGCCACCGACTGGGACAACGCGGCCGCGTCCAGAGCCTGACGGCTGAGCTCGGCAATCTACGATCAATTACGGATATACGATCTACGATCTATCGAGACATTTCTCCGATTCGGTCGTAGGTCGTAGCTCCATCGATCGTAGATTCACCCTCCGCTTTTTCCCCCGCTAATGAAACCTGTCGGTCGAGCCGACACACCGGGTATCTGCCCGTGCACGCCCGGGCACGCACTGGCCCCGGGCGACACACCTTCACAGTCGCGAAATTTGTGCGACGGAGACGCGTCTGAAATGGAAAACCGAGCGCCCTACGAGCGCCCCTTCGACCCCGACGACGATTCCGTGCCTGCTGAGATATTCGGATCGGCGGCGAGCTCCCGTCAGGGAGCGGCGTCAGCCGAGCAGCCGGCCGGCAGTGTCGCTGCGACGGTCGTTGACGACGACTCAGTGCCGCTCGAGCTGTTCGAATCCAGCACACCGCCCGAGCGCCCCCGCTGGGCGACGGCTCCTGCCGGCGCTCCGCAGGAGCCGGTGATGCCGAATCTCTCCGCCCTGTGGCCGAGCGCCGCATCACGGCCGTCAGCCGTGGCTGCGACGACCGACCACGATCAGGCACGCCAGCAGCCGCCGGCGGCGCAGCCGCTTACGACGCCGGGCGCAACGACAGCAGACGGCTGGAGCGAATGGGAATGGCGCATTCAGTCCCCGGGGCGCGCGCAGGGGGCGTCGGCAGTGTCTGGGGCGACGGTGCCGGCGACCCAGCCGCTCGCGGCCGCCGCGGGCCAGCCGCCGCCGGCGGTCGCCGTCAGCGAACCGGTCCGCATATCCGAATTCGTCGTTCCGTCGAACCAGCCACTCGTGAAGCCGGCGACCGCGCCCGAAATTCCGGCACTCGCCAGAACGTCGGCGCCGATGGCCGCGTTTGCGCACCCGCTCCAGGCGACGGTGCCCGCGTCCGCGCCCGCACCGCAGGCCTCTATGCCGGCGTCCGCGCCGCCGCTGGAGACGATGGCGCCCCCGGTCCGGATGCCGCTTGCGCGGCCGATTCCGCCGCTGGACTTCGAAGCGGCCCATGCTGCGGCCACACCGCGTTCTGAACCGTCCGCTTCGTTTTCTTCTTCACCGGTGCCCGCTCCGGTGTCGCGGCCTCTCGTGGCGCCGCGTCCGCTGGCCGGCAGCCGAATCGAAACCGCATCCTCGATGGAGACAAGCTTTCCGATGGAATCTTCGCGCACGTTCGAAACGCCGACTCCGCCGGTCACCCGGTCCGTCGCGTCCGTGTCCACGGCGGAGCCCGCGTTCGCCCACATGAAAACGCCGGCTCGCCCGCATGCCCCTGCGAGGGTTGATGCGCCCCGGTCGGCAGCGAAGCCGGCGCCGGCCGGCGTCGATCAACTTCTGCGGCTCGCCGCGTCGCGCGGCGCGTCGACTCTCTACCTGTCGTCCAACATGCGTCCGTCGATCCGCATGGACGGCCAGGTGCAGCCGCTCGAGGGCACGGCGGTCGTCGGCGCCAGGGAAGTCGAGTCGCTGCTGATTTCGCTCGCGCTCGCGCACACCGGAGAGGCGATGCCTCCCGGCGCGGCCGAGTGGAGCTTCGACCTGCCGGAGGTCGGACGCGTCCGCTGTATGAGCTTCCGCGATCATCGGGGACCGGGGGCGGTGTTCCGCATCGTGCCGGTTCGTCCGGCGGCGCCCGAGCAGCTTGGTCTTTCGCTCGAGATCCAGTCGCTCGCGCTCGAGCGCGAAGGGCTGGTGCTCGTCGCCGGTCCGCGCTCGAGCGGCAAGGGAACCGTGATTGCCGGCCTCCTCGATCTGATTAAGCGCACGCGCCGCGCCTATGTGATCAGCGTCGAGCGCGAAGTGAACGCGATGTCGGAGCCCGAGGGCGCCTTCATCAGCCAGCGTGAAGCCCGCGGCGGTCTCGACGACATTCTCAACGTGGCGCGCGCTGCGCTGCGCGAGAACCCGGACGTGCTCGTGCTTCCGGAAGTGCGCAGCGCTCCGCTGATGAACCTCGCGCTCGAAGCGGCCGCGGCCGGCCAGCTCGTGATCGCCGGCTTCACTGCGCCGAGCGCCAGCGGCGCGATCGAGCGGATCATGGACCTTTATCCGCCGGAACTCAGCCGGCAAGTGCAGCTCTCGCTCGCGCAGCACCTCCGCGCCGTGGTCGGCCAGGTTCTGTTGCCGAAAGTCGGCGGCGGCCGCATGCCCGCGCGCGAAGTGCTGTTGAACACGCCCGCGGTGGCCAGCGTCCTCTCGGAAGGCAAGGCGTGGCAGCTGCCCGTCGTGATCGAAGCGGCGCGCAAGCACGGGATGGTGCCGCTCAGCGAAGTGCTGGTCGGCCTCGTCCAGAGCGGCGCGGTCGCGGTGGACGATGCGTTCCGGCACGCGCCGGACCCCGCCGCGTTCGTCGAGGGTCTGAAGCACCTCGGAATCGACACGTCGTTCGCGCAGCAGCTCGCATAAGACGGCACCCGGTGGGGTCCGCCTCGGGCGGACCTCACTCGCGTTCGGCGGACCGCTCGCCTTTCGTTTTTCCACGCGACCATACGCTATAGTGAAGGCGTCATGCGTCTTCACCTCGCCGCCGCCTTCCTCGTCGCGTGGCCCCTCGCTGCAGCGGCGCAGGCCCCGGCTCTCCCCGGCGGGATCGCTCCGCTTCCACCCATCGGACTCCCCTTGCCCCAGATCGGGCTGCCGCTGCCGCAGATCGGTCTGCCGCCGGCAGCCGACCCGCGGGGGAACGGTGGAGTCGTTCAGCCCGTAGCCGATGGCCGATTCGGTCGAGGGAACCGGCACGGGAATGGCGCAGTCGTGTATCTGGTTCCAGCCTATGGCTGGCCGTACTTTTACATCCCGACCGCGGTAGCGACGCCGCAGTCTGGCGCGCCAGCGGAGCCGCCGAAACGCCAGAACGCGCGACCGTCCACGGGGCGTCTCAGGCTCGACGTCACGCCTGACGCCGTTCTGCAGCTTTACGTGGACGGCTATTACGTGGGCACGTCGGTCGACGTCAACGGCGAGTTGAAGCTCGAGGCAGGGCCGCACAGGCTGGAGATCCGCGCGGCAGGGTACGAACCGGTCGCCGTGGAGGTGAATATTCCCGCCGGGCGTTCGATCACCTACCGAGGCGCACTGACAGCGTCGAAGCCACTCCAGGAACCGAGTGCCGCGGCGCCCGCCGGCGTGGCCCCGGCCGCGGCTGCGGAGCCAATGGTGGTGTACGTGATCCCGGGCTGCTACATCGGGAACGTGCCTCCGAGTGAAGCGGGATTGCCGGCGACCTGCGACGCCGCTCGGGCGATTACGATCCAGCAGCAGTAAGCGCGCGGGGCGTGTTCGCCTGACGATTCCTGTCTCTGTATCGCCGGAGTCCTCACTGTCGGAACCGTGATAACGTGTTCCGCCACGGAACACGCGTTCCTTCCCTCCTCCAGGCCCCGCGGCAACATCTTCACAGTACGGCACGACTCCAGCGGACTGAACAGCCATTAAATCCCATGCACTTTCGGGCTGAACATGTGCATAGGGAGACGGCACACGGGTCGATCAGCTGAGCGGCATCGTCGTTGCGATCTGGGGTGTCACTTTGAGTCGCCTGACGCTCTGGAAGCAGCACGGGACCGCCGCGCCGGTGCCGGACATTTTGTTCGAACCATGGGATGCCGCGCAGGCAGACCGGGCGGACAGCATTGTCCCGGCTGCCGGCGTGTACGTCTCGATCCTGGAAGCGCTGGCGCTCGGAGTCGACCGGGCCACGCTGGAGCACGCGCGTCGTGTGCAGAGGAATGCAACGACGCTCGCGCGCGAGGTCGGCATCGCGGACGAGGATCTGCTCGAAGCGATTGCCGCCGCCGGACTGCTGCACGACATCGGAAAGGCCGCCGTGCCCGATCATCTTCTGAAGAAGCCAGGGCCGCTCGACATTCACGAGTTCGAGCAGGTGAAACAGCACGCCGCCCGCGGGGCCGAGATGCTCCTGGCGGTGCGATCCCCGTTTGCGCTCGTCTCGATCGTGCGGCACCACCATGAGAACTGGGATGGCACCGGATATCCGGACGCGCTAGGCGGCGCGGCGATCCCGCTTGGCGCCCGCGTTCTGTCGATCATCGACTGCTACGACGCGCTCACTTCCGACCGGCCGTACCGGCGGGCGCTGTCGCGCACGCGCGCCGTGGCGATGATCACGGAGCGGCGGGGAACGATGTACGACCCGACGGTCGTCGCCGCGTTCCTGCGCGTTCAGCCCGATTTGCCGTGCGCTCCCGATTTGCTGTGCGCTCCCGATTCTGCCGGCTTCGACGGTGCGTCGGAGGCGCCCATCAGATGAGTGGCGCGGCTTCGGTCGCCACCGGCTTCCAGTCGCTCAGCCGCGCGGCGCGCTCCTACGTTGTCGCCGTGACTGCTGCGGGGGCGGGTGCCCTGATTTTCGTGAGCGGAAGCCTGCACCTCGACCACCCGCTCCTGTTCCTGTTCCTGCTGGTGCTCGCCGTGGGCACCTCGGCGGCCAAGATCGAGCTGCCGCTCGGGCGCAGCCATTCGAACCTCTCACTGTCACACGCGGTGAACTTCTGGGCGCTGCTCGCGCTCGGAGTGGGCGAGGCGGCCTGGATTGCGACGCTGAGCGCGTGGGCGCAGTGCACGCTTCGCTCCGGCGGGCAGAACCCGGTTCACCGCACGTTGTTCAGCATCGCGTCCCTGGCGCTGACCGTTGTCCTCGCGGGGCTGCCGCTCGGCCTGCTGATGGAGGCCGATGCCGCGGGCTTCCCGGCGCTGATCAAAGCGGCCGCGATCGTCGGTCCGGTGTATTTCTTCCTGAACACCGGTCTGGTCGCATCCGCAATCGCGCTGTCCACGCGCCAGAGCCCGGTCCATGTCTGGCAGCGCAATTTCCTCTGGAGCGCTCCGAGCTACCTCGCGGGGGCGGCGCTGGCAGCCGTCGCCGCCGGGGCGTCGGCACGAGGGTCGTTCGGGTGGCTGGCGCTCCTCGCGATTCCGCTGTATCTGGTGTTCCGCAGCTATCACACCGTCGTGTCGCGCCTGCGCGAAGAGCAGAACGAGACGCGCCGCGCGATGGAGGTACAGCTCGCGACGATCGAGGCGCTGGCGCTCGCCATCGAGGCCAAGGCGGGCTGCACCCCGGAACACATCCGATCCATCCAGCACTACGCCGGCTGGCTCGCCGAAACCAGCGGCCTCTCGGACGCCGATGTCCAGGCGGTTCGCACGGCCGCGCTGCTGCACGACATCGGCAACATGGCGGTGCCCGAGCACATCCTGTCGAAGCCGGACGCGCTGACGCCAGAAGAGTTCGAACGGGTCAAGATCCATCCGCGCGTCGGCGCCGACATTCTGCGCAAGGTGCCGTTCGCCGCGCCGGTTGCGGATCTGGTGCTCTGCCATCACGAGCGATGGGACGGCGTGGGTTATCCGGCGGGCGTGCGCGGCGAGGACATCCCGATGGGTGCCCGCATCCTGGCGATCGCCGACTGCTTCAGCACCCTTCAGACCGATCGGCCGTACCGCTCGGCGCGCAGCAAGGCCGATGCGATCGCGATCCTGCGCGAGTTCGCCGGCACCGCGTTCGATCCGCAGTTGGTGGACCTGTTCGTGAGTCTTCAGGGCGCGGCGGCCGCCGCCGTCACCTCTCCTGCGAGCGAAAGCGCGTGGATCGAAGAGGAGGGCAACGTCGCCCTCGAGGACATCGCCGGCGCGCATCGCGAGGAGCAGACGCTCTATGAAATCGCCCAGGCACTCGGCTCCAGCCTGGGAGTCACCGACGCGATGGCGCTGATCGACGAGAAGGTGAGCCGGCTCGTCCCCTTCGTCACCTGCGCGCTCTTCCTTGGCGACGATGCGGAAGGATATGGCTGCCGCTACGCGCACGGGCCCGGAACCGAGGCGCTGCTGCGGTGGACACCGCGCTCGTGGAGCGAAATCTCACTGCGGCTGCCCGCCTGCGCCGACGGCCGTGCATCGCACGGCGACGATCTGGCGGCCGTCCTCGCCTGCCCGCTGACGTTCGAAGGGCGCCTCATCGGCGCGCTCGTCATCTATCACACGGCCGCGGGCTCGTTCACCGACGAACACCGGCGCGTGCTCGGCCGCGTCAGCGAGCAGGCCGCCGCGGTGATCTTCAACTCCACGCGCTTCGAGCAGACACAGCACGAGTCGCAGACCGATCCGCTGACGGGGTTGCCCAACCGCCGGTCGCTCGACCGCCAGTTCGAGGCGGGACTGGCGAGAGCCGCTCGCGCCGGCGGCGCCGTGAGCCTTGTCGTGCTGGACCTCGATCGGCTGAAAGAAATCAACGACACCTACGGGCACGAGGCGGGCGATCGCGCGCTTCGCGGCATCGCGACGGTCCTGCGGGCAACGGTGCGGCAGCACGATCTCTGCGCGCGCTTCGCCGGCGACGAGTTCGTCGTCGTGCTGTGGGATTGCGACCGCGAGCACGAGGCGCGTCGCACCCGCGAGCTCCAGGCGGCCGTTGCCGCGTATCCGTTCGAGCCGCGGCCCGGCGTCCGCCTGTCGCTGTCGATCAGTGCCGGCCCGGCGCGGTTTCCCGAGGACGGCACGTCGTTCGACGAGCTGCTCGCGGCCGCCGACGAGCGGATGTATCGCGACAAGGCGGGGCGGCGATCGCGCAACTCGAACCGGCATTCGCCGAAGGCCGTTCAGGGATCCGCCGGCGCCAACGTGCAGGTGCCGGTCTCTTAGCCGCCGCGGTCACCCGACTGTTCCGTATGTCGTGTCCGCCTTTTAGGCGGACCCGTTCGGGATCACCTCGCGCGCGCTCATCGCTGCCCGGCCGGCCTGAGGTGCCGGCGGCACCAGTCCGCGGCCAGGCGCGCGACCTCTTCGAGCGCGCCCGTTTCTTCGAACAGGTGCGTCGCGCCCGGTACGATCTCCAGGTCGACCCGCGCCCGCATCCGCCGCATGGCGTCGCGGTTCATCGCGATCACCGGCTCGTCGTCGCCGCCGACGATGAGGAGCGTCGGCGCCTGCACGTCGGGAAGCGCACCCTCCGCGAGATCCGGACGCCCGCCACGGGAGATCACGGCCCGCGCAATCTCCGGACGCGCCGCCGCGGCGATCAGGGCCGCCGCCGCACCCGTGCTGGCGCCGAAAAAGCCGACGGGCAGATGCTGGAGGTCGGCGCGTGTCTGCGCCCAGTCTGTCGCATGGACGACCCGCCGGCCAAGCAGATCGATGTCGAACCGGTACTCCCTCGTGCGCTCGTCCACGATCTCCTCGGCGCGGGTGAGGAGATCGAGGAGCAGCGTTCCGAAGCCCGCAGACCCCAGCACGCCCGCGACACCCCGGTTTCGGCGGCTGAAACGACTGCTGCCGCTTCCATGAGCGAAGATGACGAGACCGGCCGCGTGCTCCGGGACGCGGAGATCCCCTTCGATTGCCGCGTCGCCGATCTCGACTCGAACCGCTTCGTGTGTCGCTTCGGATGGCATGGCGGCCTCAGATTCCCGATGGATATGTTTCCGGCAAATCCACCTCGTCGACCGCCCATCGCTCGAGCGGTTCGAGCGCGGACGTGTGGTCGATGTGCAGGACCGCGTCGAACTGCCGCGGCAGATTCGCCCGGAAATAGTGGCTGGGACGTTCCGACTCCGGCCGGTAGATGACGCCGACCGCGCGTTCCAGCCGCTCCGCCCGGAGCGCCTCGCGGGCGGCGCCTTCACGCAGCAGCAGCAGGAATCGTGCGATGCCGACATCGTGAAACAGACGTTCGAAGCTGCCGGCAAGCGACGGACGTACGTGCCTCCGCTCGGGCGGATCGTCCCAGTTGCTGGCTGCCGTGACGGTGCCGGCGTGCGTGGTGAATCCGATCAGCCAGGCGTCCTGTGCGAAGCGCTCGCGTACGAGCTGGCCGAGATTGAGCTCGCCGCCGGCCCCCATTTCTGTCGCGCGCGCGTCGCCCAGATGCGAGTTGTGGGCCCACACCACCGCGCGCGACACGCGTCCGGAGCGGCTCGCGTGCGCGAGGAGCGCCTCGAGCGTTTCCATCATGTGCTCATCGCGCACGTTCCACGAATCCGCCCGGCGTGCGAACATCGCGCGGTAGTAGGTCTCCGCGTTGGCCACCAGCCGCGCGTTCTGCTCGGCGAAGAAATATTCGTCCTCGGCGACGTGGCCGTCGCGACGCGCGTAGTCGAGCGCCTGTCGCCGCAGCTCGACGAGCTGCGAAGTCACTTCGTTCTCACAGTCTCGAGAAATCCCGAGCGACGACGCGTAGCCGTACGCTTGCGGATCGTCGCCGAACAGCTCGAAGCAGCCGTAGCGATGCCGGGCGCGTTCGGCGGCCTCGGGGTCGATCCTGCGAAGGTAGCCGAGGACCGCTTCAATCGACCGGTGCAGGCTGTACAGATCCAGACCGTAGAATCCCGCCCGGTCGCCGGGCGGCTTTGCCGCATTGTGCGCGCGAAGCCAGCCGATGAAATCCACGACATCGGTATTGCGCCACATCCAGCGCGGAAACCTGGTGAAGTCGTCGAGGGCCGCCTGCGGCGTCGCTTCATCCGACGCGCCGCGGATCCAGCGATTCACTCTGTAGGCGTCCGGCCAATCGGCCTCGACCGCCAGCAGGTTGAACCCGCGTTCGGCAATCAGGGTTTTCGTGAGCTCTGCGCGTGTGTGGTAGAACTCGTGCGTTCCGTGCGTCGCTTCCCCGATGAGCACCAACCGCGAGTCGCCGATCGCGTCGATCAAGGGCCGCAGGCCGTCTTTCGTGGACTCGAACCAGATCGCTTCGCGCCGAAGGACCTCGACGGCGCTCGCAGCCATCAGGAACGCCTCCCGACGACCTCGCGGGACTCTCCCAGTAAATCGTGCACTTCCTCGTCGGTCGTCTGCGAAAAGTCGCGGTACCACTGCCCCACCGCCGAAAAGGGCTGCGGGCTGCGCGCGCAGACGATCTCATCGGCGACCTCCGCAAATTCGCGGCACGTATCGGGCGCCCCGACAGGCACGGCGACCACGACCGATGCGGGCCCGTGCGCGCGCACCGCCTTTACCGCAGCCTTCATCGTGGAGCCGGTTGCCAGCCCGTCGTCGACGAGCAGGACAATCCGATTCTGCAAATCGAGCGGTGGCCTGCCGTTCCGGTACGCGCGCTCGCGCCGTTCGAGCTCCGCCTGCTCCTCGCGCGCCACCGCATCGATCGTCGACGGAGCAACGCCGTACCAGCCCACGACGTCGTCGTTCAGCACACGTACCCCGCCGGATGCGATCGCTCCCATCGCCAGTTCCCGGTGCCCCGGCACCCCGAGCTTGCGGACGAGAAAGACATCCAGGCGCGCGCCGATCGCTTGTGCCACCTCATACGCAACCGGAACGCCGCCGCGCGGCAGCGCCAGCACCACGACATCGTCGCGATCTTTGAACTTCTGCAGACCGCCAGCGAGTGCAGCGCCGGCTTCGCGCCGGTTGGCAAATGGCTGCGGAATGCTCGGATTGAATTCCACGGACGGCCTCCGTGTGCAGGATATGAACCTGCAAGCCAGATGCCTCGCATGCGGGTGTGGTGGAAACGGCTTAGCCCCGGCCTCGGAACCTCGGCAGAAGCGCCATCGCGTTGTCCCTCTCGATTTGGCGCAGCTCGCGTTCGTCGAACGTGCCGAGTTCGGTGAGGACCGCCGCGATCTCGAGGCTGCTACCCCCGGGCGGAAAATCGGTGCCGAAGAGGACGTGGCCGGGCGTCACCAACTCCAGCAGCGACGCCACGGCACCGCGGTTCGCCGCACCCGCGAGGTCGTAATGGAACTTCTTGAGTTCGTGAACGAAGCCATTCGGCAGCCGGTCTTTCGCATTGCGCGAAGCGCCGTCGATGCGCCCGGCGAGGAACGGCGCAGTCCCGCCCGCGTGCGACCAGATGAACCGAATGTTGCTGAATCGCGCGGCGTCGCCGTTGAAGGCGACGCTGACGATGGCTCGCGTCGTGTCCGTACCGTACTCGACACTGCCCGGCGCGACGCCGTACTCGAGGTTCCTGCAGCAGTTCGCGGCGGTCGGATGCACGTGGACGACGGCGCGGCGCCGGTTCAGTTCTTCCATCACCGGCCTGTACGCCGGGTTGCCGATCCACGTGTCCCCGTAGCTCGTGAAGAGGCCGACGCCGTCGGCCTTCAGAACATCGTAGGCGTATTCGATTTCCGCCAGCGTGGCATCCACATCGGGCAGCGGCATGGCGGCGAACAGACCGAACCGCGCCGGATGGTCCTGCACGAGCTTTGCGCCGTATTCATTGCAGGCACGAGCCAGGCGGGTGGTAGCGGCGTTGTCGCCGAACCACAGGCCCGGATTGGTCACGGAAATCGCGGCGGCCGCGACCCCGCCCCTGTCCATGTCCTCGATGGACTTCGCGGGATTCCAGTTCGCATTCGCCGCCTGCAGCAGCGGCCGGCCCTTCACCTCCGCCACCCATCGCGGCGGCGCGAAATGGTGATGTACGTCGATGCGGTGCGGGCTCGCCGGCGTGCCGACCTGAGTAGAACGACCGGCCCGCGTGTTCGCGCCACCGGTGGAACCGATTCCCACCGATCCGATGACACCCGCGAGGAACTCCCGGCGATCGAGTAGGGTCATGATCAACTCCTGCACACCAACCTGAGCGCTGTACTACGCCGCCGTCCAACCTCCGTCCACCAGGATATCGGCGCCCGTCACGTACGACGAGGCGGGCGAGGCCAGAAACAGGCAGGCGGTCGCCACCTCGTGCGGCTCGCCGAAGCGGCCCATTGGAATGCGGGCGCGGAATCGCCCGTACGCTTCCGGATTGTCCACGAGCGGACGCGTCATTTCCGTCAGGATGGGCCCGGGCGAAATCGCGTTCACGGTGATGTTGTCGCCCGCCCACTCGACCGCGAGCGTGCGCGTGAGCTGCAGCAGCGCGCCTTTGCTCGACGCGTAGCTTACGCGGCCGGGAAACGATCTCGATCCGAAGATGCTTGCCACGTTGATCAAGCGTCCCCATCCCGCGCGCTTCAGTCTCGGGAACATGGTCCGCGCGAACAGGAACGCGCCGGTGCTGTTGACGCGCTGAATAGATTCCCATTCGTCGAGCGTTACCCGATCGATGGGGTTGCGGATGTTGATGCCGGCGCAGTTGACGGCGACGTTCACGCCGCCGGGAAAGAGGCCGTCCACCGCTTCACCAAGCGCGAGCGCAGACGCCTCGCTCGCCAGATCGGCGGTCAGATGCGAGCATGTCCGGCCGCAGGCGGCAGCCACGGCGCGAGCAGCATCGCGCGCTTTGTCTTCCGACCGCGCGACGATGCACACCGCCGCGCCGTGCTCGGCGAGTGCGTCCGCCATGGCGCGGCCCAGGCCTGCGCCGCCGCCCACCACGACCGCGCCGGCGCCTGTAAAGTCGAACGGACTACCTGGCAAGCGGATCGGGCCGCAGCTGGAAATGCGCCGCAAGCGGCCGCGAGCCCTTGCCGCCCTCGACGAGCCACGGCGTGCGATCGCCGTTGGCCGCCCACAGCCCTCTTCCCTTCCAGCCCGCCTTCGGATCGTCGATGCGCCCGTCGAAGCCCTTCGAGTAGAACCCCATCGGGTACGGCACGCGCAGCACGATCATCCGGCCGTCCTTGAACGCGATGAGGCCGTCGTTCAGGTTTCCGGTGGACATCGGGACGTTTTCCCCAAGTCCGAACGTGTTGTGCTGATCCACCCAGGTGTAGTAGCTCGACTCCGCGCTGTTGTCGCCGACGCCCTGGAAGCCCGGGCCCGGGTACTTGTGGAAGGTCCACCCTTCCGGACAATGATCCCCGGTCGCCTTGGGCCCGTTGAGCGGTCCTTTGCACTTGCGCCGATCGAAGCTGCCAAGATGGCCGCTCCCGAGAGAGACCCACACGACACCCTGCTTGTCGATATCTCCACCGCGGATGCCGAACCCCGGCATCGGCACGTTGAACACTTCGGCAAGCGCGGTCTCCGGCGGATTCGAGCCGGGAACCAGCCGCACGACCGCTCCCGGAGTACCTCGATACGTCCCCCACACGGAGCCGTCGATCGGACTCGGCATCACCGCGTAGAACCCCGTGTCCACCCGCTTGTCTTTCGCGGGATCCAGCGGCGCCTTCGGCTCGACGTACTCGTCGCGCCGGCCGTTGGCGTTCGTGTCCAGCACGAGCGCCGTCCATCCCTGCGATCTGCGGGCGTCGCCGGTCTCGTCGAACATTTTGGTGTTGAGCCACCCGACAATCGGTCCGCCGCCGCTCGTCCACAACGTGTTGTTGGCGTCGTAGCCGAACTGCAGATGATGGGTGCCGAAACAGGTGTCGACGAAGGCGTACTTCTGCGTCTTCGGCTCGAAGACCGCCAAGTGCCGCGCGGCGCGGTCGTTCGGGAAGAGGCGGGCGGACGGATGATCCGATCCCTGCCGGCAGAAGTCGGGATTGTTCGGGCCCCTCACGGCAGCGGCCAGCCAGACCCTCCCGGTCCTGTCCAACATCGAGTTGTGATTGTTCGCCCTGGTCTGCCAGATCGCTTCGTCGCCCCAATAGGGCGACGGCTGCATCGGCTCGAGCGCCGCCGCATGGCCGGGACCAAGGCTCAATGGCATCTCCGGATCCCTGACCGGCAGCCTGAATGTCGTGGCCGTGTTCTTCAGGGGGTCCAGGATCGGCATCAGATCCGAGCTGTACTCGGGCGATCCGTAAAGCGGTCCGTACGCGTTGACCGTTGGATACCTGCGATCGCTGGCGATCAGATCGTGCAGGTAGTGTTTGTCGGTCATCCAGTCCCGAAGGGTCACCACGATGTTGCGCTCGACGCCCTGAGGCCGCGCCGGCCTGGTGTGCGGCAGCTCGCCTTTCGCAATTCGATCGGTCCATTCGGCGAAGTGCTTGTACGAGAGAGGGCCAAGCGCGCCAAGCTGGCCGGACATCTGCTGGCCGGACTGTCCCGACTGCACGCGCCGGCGCCATGCGTCTTCCGCCGAGGGGAACGTGCCGAGCGATGGCGGAATGGTGCGGGTCGACAGTTGCCCGAGCTGATGGCACCCGATACAGCCGTTGTTCTTCATCGCGCTGAGCCAGTCGATCTGCTTCATCCCCGCGGGGATGCTTCCTTCGCCGCCGAACTGCTCCGCCGGCGGGATGCGAAGCATCGAGTACCAGTAGATGGCCGGATAGTAGCGGGCCGCGGCCGCGGCGTCAGGCGCCTCCGTCGCTGTGATGTTCACCTGCCGCCCAGGCTCGGCGACAATTTTCGCGCTATCGACGAGGCCGTAACCTCTCGCCCACACGCTGTAGCGCGCCGCGGGCAGGTCGGGAACGACGTACCGTCCGCGATCGTCGGTGACCACGCTCTTGATGTACCGCACCGGGAGGTCGCGCGTCTCGGCAATCACCCACACGCCCGCCTCGGGGCCGTTCGGCCCGGCGACAACGCCTCCGATATCGTCGCTGTCGATCGCGACCGTTTCGCTCTGCCGCTGCTGCGCGCGAGCAACGGCGAGGACGGAAAGGAGAGCGGCTAGCAATACGGCGACCGTGGACAACGATTGGCAGGTTCGTTTCAGGCGCATGGTTTTCTCCAGATATTCCGGATGCCCTGACAGTCACGGCAATTTTAGTGGCGGCGCTCGAGAACCGCGTGGAATTCAGCACGGTTGAATCGGCGCCGCCTCATCCATTCACGGTTGCCAGTGACCGGGCGGTTCCACGTATCCTTGCGCGCTTCGCCACACGCCTTCGCTTAGGAAGCGCGGCCGGCGAATACCCCTCAATCTTCGCAACCCCGACGAGGTGGAGCTCGATCGGCAGGGCACGACGTTCGAGAGCCGCGGCGGCGAATTTCATACCTTCACGCGAGTCGACAAGTTCGGGGGCGGGATCGTGGCTGACCTGAATGGCCTTACCGGTGCGGGCGACACGGTTCGGGAATGTGGGTTCGAGAACATGCTCGCACCGCCGAGCCCCACTAACATCTTCGTGCCCGCGGGCGCCGTGTTCCCGGGCCCGACCGCCGGCAGCAGGGCGCTTACTCGCGGCGAGACAAAGTGGCAGTGCTGCATCCATCCCTGGATGCGGTCGGAAGTGACGTGAAGTAGCTGGGTCCGCTGCGGCCGTTTAATCGCAGAGCGCGCTGAGCTCGCAGAGCGATCATTCCGAAAACAACCTCTGCGTGCTTTGCGGCCTCTGCGTTGTACGTCGGTCGGCGGTACTGGGTTCACCGGGTAGAGGCCACTACCCGCCAGCCATCGCGCCGACGACGAGGAACGGCTCGGTCCCCTTCACGACCGCGTCGGGCAGCCGGGTATCGGGCAATTCGTGCGAGAAATCCTCTTCGCAGGCGAAGAACCTCAGGAACGGCCGCCGCTTCTGCGTGACGTGATCGCGGATCGTCCCGCGCAGCACGGGATAACGCGCCTCGAGCGCGTCGAGAACGGAGCGCAGCGTCGCCTCGCCCTCCACGTCGATCGTCACTTCGCGATCGACTCGCGCGAGGGTGCGCAGATGTGCGGGAAGCTCGACTCTAATCATCGAAGTGTCTGCACTTCCACTGATACCACAGGCGGAAGATCCCGGACAATAGGCGTCCAGCTGTCGCCCGCGTCCGCTGATCCATACACCTGGCCGCCCGTCGTGCCGAAATACACCCCGCATTTGTCGAGCGAATCGATCGACATCGCGTCGCGCAGCACGTTGACGTAGCAGTCGCACTGCGGCAGCCCCTTGGTGAGCGCCTCCCACTCCTCTCCGCCGGAGCGGCTGCGGTACACGCGCAGCTGTCCGTCAGGCGGATAATGCTCCGAGTCGCTCTTGATCGGCACGACGTAGATGGTTTCCGGCTCGTGGGCGTGCACGTCGATGGCGAACCCGAAGTCGGTCGGCAGGTTCCCGCTCACCTCGCGCCACGAGTCTCCGCCGTCGTCGCTGCGCATGACATCCCAGTGCTTCTGCATGAACAGGCTGTTCGGCCGCGACCTGTGCATGGCGATGCGGTGAACGCAGTGGCCGACCTCGGCGTTCGGATTGGGTATCCCCTCCGACTTGAGCCCGCGATTGATCGGCCGCCATGTCTCGCCTCCGTCGTCGGTCCGGAATGCGCCGGCCG
>WUUC01083231.1_pt1 | contig 17657 bp, 17 predicted proteins | sample 6278441 | NCBI WGS metagenome assembly WUUC01 (sample SAMN13675441, study PRJNA597444) | soil metagenome | isolation source: soil | place: USA: Washington | collected 2017-10 | reverse complement strand
TCAATCGTTAAAGGACACTCACGAGATGAACGCCACCAAGGTTTTGCTCGGCTTGATGGCCGTGGCGAGCCTGCTCCTTCTCGGTTCCGCCAAGGCGGAGAAGGAACCTTCGACGGTTTCGGCAACCGCTTTTCCCGTCACGGACCTCTCCAAGGATGCAGCCAAGCGTGAGGATCGCCTCGCCTATGCCGCAGGCGACGAGCGTGCGCCTCTCGAGCGGGAGGCCCGCATGGATCGCCACGACAGTGGTTCGCCGCATTGGAGGCATTGGCGCCACTCCGGCTTAAGACCGCATCGCTTCGGTCCCGGCTTTTTGGCTCGGCGTCTCAGCGTGATGGAAACGGAGATCGGCATCAGATCGAACCAGCTTGATGCTTGGCGCGATTTCAGCGACGCGCTTCTCGCCGTGATGGCCCCGAAGCGGCCGTTTGGCGGACCCGAGGGAGCTGAAGGAGAGGGCGCCAAGGCCGAAGCGAAACCGTTCGACCGCGCCAGGCGGCTCGCTGACGATGCGATCGAGCGCGGCAAGCGTGCCGATGCTCTAAAGCAGGCCATCGTTGTCCTAAACGGCAAGCTGACACCCGAGCAGTTGGAAAAGGTGGCGAAGATCGAGGCGCGGCTTGCCGAAATGCGGCATGGGCGGAAGCACCGCTTTTCCCGGCATGACGATTCCTTCCCGAGCCAAAAATACAGAGGATCACGTGAACCCGAGGATCTCCCGCCTCCCGCGCATCCTTAAAGAATGCTCGGTACGGGCGGCGCGGCGTTCCGTGCCGCCCGATCCCTGCAAAAGAAAAAGCCGGCTCGTAATTGAGCCGGCTTGAGTTTGGGCCCGGTCGTTCGGGGAGTGATGAGGGGAAGCCCCGGGCCCGAAACCTTATGGCTCTTTTGAACCGACCTAATTCCGGTTTGAAGCCGACACCGTTGTCTGCGGCGCCACCCCCGGCGGCAGCAGCGAGACCCAGGTGAGGGGATCGTTCGTCGATTGCTGCTTGATGAATGTGTAAGACGTCTCCGTCCAAGGCAGCACCTTCGGATTCTTGTTGTCGAGCACAAAGTCGCCTCCGTCGGTGCGCACGGTGAGGACGGCGTGGCCTTCGTTGTTCTCGTCGCGGACGACGGTGATGAGAAGCGCGCCTTGCGGCCAGCCCCGTTCGATCAAAAGGCGCCGCTTCAAGAGGACGTAGTCCTCGCAGTCGCCTTTGCCATTACGGGGATAGATCCAGACCTCGACCTCGCCATAGAGTTCGGAGTCGGTTACCGGCTCCACCGACTCATTGACGTAGTTGTTCACAGCCCTCAGCTGCTCGAGTTTGGAAGCCGTGAGCTTCACACGGTCACCTTTTAAGGCGCCTGTTTTGCAATCTTCGTCGTTGTCGCGGCAGAAGGTGACGAATCCGACCGGCGGAAGGCTGTTTCCGAAGGTCGTCAGGAGCACTGGTCTCGTCGGCACCCGTGGCGGCTCGTAAGACGCCCGATGCAGGATCCGCGTCGGTTCGACCGATGCTCTTAGAATGCGAGGCTTTTTCTCGGCCGCCGCTCTCTCAATCCTCTGACTTGGTTCTGGCTTGGCAGGGCGCTCTTTGCTGTCGTCCGCCGGCAAGGACGAGACGAACATCAAAAAACCAATGCCCACTGCAAACTGCTTCATCACGCACCCCCCATTCTTGTTGAGGGCACTATCCCAAGGACGTTTTGAGATACGGATAAAGCGAAGCTGCGTTTTGAAGCAGTGTTGCTAAGCTCTTCTTAGGGACGACTGCGCGTCTCTAACTCGTCGGGGTTTGATTAAAGTTTTAGTAAGTGACGGAACAAAGACGGGGCAAATGTTCTCATCGCCCGCGGTATTCTCGCAAAACCGCAAGCTTGTGCACGTTAGAGGAGGCGTCTCGAACCAGTGTCTGCGCCGCCCTGATAGACCCGGAAGCGCCGATTTGGCACGGCGATCTCCGCATGCGGCATATCAAAATTGGAAACCATATCCGCACCTTCTCCCGGCTGGATCGGCCGAAGCTCAACAAGCTCCTGCCGGAGGAGAGGCATGGTTCCCAGCCAAGCAGGCGGATCGATCGCACTCATCGCACCCAACACGCGCGTTACGGCAGAGCCGTTATGAGCCACCGGCAAGATAAGGAGCTCGAAGCGCGCAGAGCGGTGGTCCTCCGCATAAGCGTCGAAGACCGCGTGACCGGCTGCAGCTTCAAACAGCACGCTGCGGAGCACCGCACTGAATGACTGGCGGTTTCTGCCCTCCCAAAGACTCAACAGGTCCTCACCGCGAAGCTCTCTGCCGAATGCTTTGCAAATGCGCGTTCCGGCGAGCCGGAAGCGGCAGGCGCGGAAAGCTCCGCATTCGGCAATGAATGTGTCGGGAAGGAGAGACGAAATCTCCGATGGATCGACCTCGGAGCGAGAGGGTGCGGCGCGGCCGTCGCGCAAGCGGTCCCAATATGCGTAAAGTTTCTTGCTTGTTGCGTGCAGCATGTCCTCACCTGTCGCCGCATAGCTACACGCGATCGCGCCCTTCTCCCACTCTCACAGCGTCGGTGGGTAAATAGATGTCATTTGAGAAAAATGCGTCGACAAATTCCGCTCGTTTGCGCCCCTCCTTTCGAAAGCCAGACGGGTGGCACGCATATTGCGCGCCGAGCGGCATTTTGCTTAAGGCCTGAAGGGCAATTCCCCCTCTAACGGCTGAAGACCTGATGGACCGCGACGCCTCAGAACCGATCTTCAATCTCCCCGCAATCGTGCTGATTGCCGGGGGACTCATGGTGGCCGTTCAGATTGTCAGGGGGCTCCTGCCGGATATGGAAGGCCTCGAACTACTACTCGCGCTCGCCTTCATCCCGGCGCGCTACAGCGGCGCGGCCCACGAGCTTCCCGGCGGCGATGTCACCGCCGTCACGTCCTTCGTCACTTACATGATCGTGCATGGCGGTTGGGCGCATCTCCTTGTCAATCTTCTCTGGATGGCCGCCTTTGGCAGCGCCGTTGCAAAGCGTGTCGGCGCGCGCAGGTTTGTGCTCTTCTCCGTCCTTTGCGGCATCGCCGGAGCGCTCGCGCATCTTGCGCTTCACTGGAGCGAGTTCGCCCCGGTCGTCGGCGCGTCCGCCGCGATCTCGGGTCAGATGGCGGCCGCCCTGAGATTTGCGTTCAGTGCGAGGTTCTACCGAGGCGGAAATGATCTTTCTTATGTGCCGCTCGAAACTCTCGGCCGTACGCTGAGCGACACCCGCATTCTTGCGATCATCGCCGTTTGGATCGGACTAAACGCGCTGTTCGGCTTCGGGGTTATTTCGCTCGCCGGCGCCGAGGGCGAGATCGCCTGGGAGGCGCATATTGGCGGCTTTATTTTCGGGCTTCTTGCCTTCGGCTTCTTCGATGTGCGCCCGAGGATTGCGGAGCCTTTGCAACGCTCGCTCTAGCCGTTCCAGCGTTTCTCTTGCGCGTACTGCAAGTCGGGGACAGAATGTCGCAGGCGCCCAGGGGGAGGGCTGGAGGAAACGCTATGAATGTTGCGTCGATTTTGAAGCTGAAGGGCAGGGACGTCTTTACTGCCGCGCCGGACAAATCCTTGCTCGAGATTGCGGAATTGCTCGCGACCCATGGCATCGGCTGCATCGTGATCGTTAGCGACGGCGGAAAGGTGGCGGGCATCGTGTCGGAGCGCGATCTTGTCCGGGCGATTGGCCGCGCCGGAACAAAGGCGCTCAAAGACCCTGTGTCGGCGCATATGACAAAATCGGTGTTCACAGCCAAGGAATCCGACACCATCGAGCAGCTCATGTCGGAGATGACCTCGCATCGTTTCCGTCACATGCCGGTCGTCGAGCGGGGCCAGCTCGCGGGGCTCGTCTCCATCGGGGATGTCGTGAAGATGCGCATCGCCGAGGCGGAGATGGAGGCCGCGGCCATGCGGGAATATATCGCCACCGGCTGACGCTGCTTAACCGCCGACGCTTTTCACAAGGACTCCGAGGTCGTCGAGCTGCTTCGTTGTGGCGCTTTTGCCCTCGGCAATGCCCTCCGCGGCGCGGTGAAATTCGAACAGACCGATCTCTCCAACCTTCGGCGCGATGATGATGTCCGGGGGATCGCCGGCAAGACGCGAACGCGCGATCCGGTCCTGGGTGATGTTGATCGCGTCCATCATCACGGCTGAGATCCCGGGCGCGTCGTCGCTTCTGCCGAAGATCTGGCGGTGCAGCAGGTGAATGGCCGCGCGTCCATTTTTTCCGGGCACCATGTCCCCAGGAGGGAGCGGCGGCTCGCTGAGGGCTTCCTGATCGTGGATGATGCTTCCGCGTCCGCCGAGCCCGCCATTGAGCGTCACGGCGATGACAATCCGGGCGCCGAGCGCACGGCAGACCGAGACCGGTATCGGATTGACCAGGGCTCCGTCGATCAGCCAGCGGCCATTGATCTTTACCGGTCGGAAAATTCCCGGGAGCGCGAAGGAGGCCTTCAACGCATTCACGAGGCTTCCTTTGTTGAGCCAGACTTCGTGGCCGGTTCCGAGCTCGGTCGCGACCGCCACGAATTTGCGCTTGAGCTTCTCGATGCAGAAGTCCTGGAGATGCGCTTCCAGGCGGCTGCTCAGCCTTTGGCCGGTGATAAGTCCGGATCCCGCGAAATTGAAGTCGAGGAAGCCAAAAACTCGCCTGCGGGTGAGGTTTGCAGCGAATTCCTCAAGCGCATCGAGCCGGCCGGTCACGTAGCAGGCCCCTGCCACGGCGCCGATCGACGTGCCAGCCACGATGTCCGGCTCGAGGCCGGCCTCCACGAGGGCTTTCAGCACCCCGATATGGGCCCAGCCGCGCGCTGCGCCGCCGCCAAGGGCGATGCCTATCAGCGGTCTTGCCATGCCTTGCATGCTCCAGGCGCGCAAGGACGTCAGCTCGCGCCGCAAGGGCCTTGCGGCGCCTCGGCCGACGCGTTGCTCGCCAGCCTCCCCACGCTACTTGCGACTCTTTAAGTTTCTCTTTGCGGCGTGAGCGTGACGATAGACATCCTTGGGATCGAAGAGTTTCTCGGCTTGTACAAAACGCAAGATGGGGCCTTCGGGTTCGCTTTTTCCGAGCGGCACGGCCCGGTAGAAGCAGGACCTGCGACCGGTATGGCAAGCGGCGTCGGTTCCCTGCATCTCGACCTTCAGCCACAGCGCATCCTGGTCGCAGTCCGTGCGGAGCTCGACCACCCGCTGGATGTTTCCGCTTTCTTCGCCCTTCCGCCAAAGCCGCCCGCGCGAGCGAGACCAATAATGCGCCTCTCCGCTCTCGATCGTGCGCGTGAGCGCTTCCGCGTTCATATAGGCGAGCATCAGCACCTCTCCCGTTGTGGCGCTGGTTACCGTCACGGGGATGAGGCCGTCGGGACCAAATGTCGGCGCGAAAGACGCCGTCTCCTCGACGTCTTTCGTGTCGGCGGGCGAAGGATTTGAAGATTTACTTGTCATCACCGCGATGTCCCTCGCGGCCCGACCGGCTTTATATACGGCCGCGTTCGGTGGCGAGCATCATGAAACGCGCCTGCTGCGCCGGGTCGTCCTTGAAGACGCCGGTGAATTGGGTGGTGATGGTGGCGACGGCGGGCTTCTTCACGCCGCGGAGCGACATGCATTGATGCACCGCCTCGATCATCACAGCGACACCCTTCGGCTTTAGTGCCCGGTCGATCGTCTCGGCGATCTGCGCCGTCATCGTCTCCTGCGTCTGGAGACGGCGCGCAAAGACTTCGACCACGCGCGCGAGCTTCGAGATGCCGACCACCCGGTCCGTCGGGAAATAGGCGACGTGCGCCTTGCCCACGAAGGGAATCATGTGATGCTCGCAATGGGAGTGAAGCTCGATGTCGCGCAGCATCACGATGTCATCGTAACCCGCCACCTCGTCGAAGGTGCGCGACAAGACATCGAGCGGATCCTCGTGATAACCGGCGAAAAACTCGTCATAGGCGCTGGTCACGCGCCGCGGCGTATCGCGGAGCCCCTCGCGCTCGGGATCGTCACCGGCATAAGCGATGAGCGTGCGGACCGCCTCCTCAGCATCTTCCCGCGAGGGGCGAGGTGCTTGCGAGGATGAAGGCCCCCCTTGGGACCGCGTTGGAAGCTTCTTGATCGTGGCGTCCATAACTCTTTCCCTGCCTCACCCGGTCCAAAAAGCGTGCGATTTCAAGTCCGGCCCTGAGGAGACTATAGTGGATATGTGCATCCCTTTTGTCACGCGCGGGAGCTAGGCCCTCCGCCGTCCACCCAAGGCTGCATATATAGACGGCAGATGCCGCCTGCAAGCGAGGCCGCCCAACGCGGATCTGACATGAGTTTGGCCGAGGACCTTTATAGCCAGCGGATTCTGGAGCTTGCCGCCAACATGCCGCGGACGGGCCGGCTCACCGAGCCGGACGCCACGGCCAGCGCGCATTCCAAGCTTTGCGGAAGCAAGGTGACGATCGACCTCTCCATGCGCGGCGACGTGGTCGTCGATTATTCCCAAAGCGTCAAAGCCTGCCTCTTGGGACAGACCTCCGCCGCCATCATGGGGCGCGAGATTGTCGGCTCGACGGCCGCCGAGCTTCATAAGCTGGGCGCGGCGATGCGGAAGATGTTGAAGGAGGGCGGACCGGCGCCGGAAGGCCGTTGGTCGGACCTTGCCGTGCTTCAGCCAGTCAAAGACTACAAGGCCAGGCATCCATCGACTCTCCTCGTCTTCGATGCGGTCGAGGACGCCATCGCCCAGATCGAGGCAAAGCGTGCTGCCGAGCAATGTAAGGAAGAGCATGTCTGATCGCGTCTCGGCTCTCAGCAATCTTGGGAAGGCCTTCATCCTCGCGCCAATAGCCCTTTACCGCTGGACGATCTCACCGCTTCTCGGTGTGAATTGCCGCTATCTGCCGAGCTGCTCCGAATATGCGAAGGAAGCGGTCGAGAGGAACGGAGCGTGGAAGGGCGGGTGGCTCATAACTGCGCGCCTATGCCGCTGCCATCCCTGGGGTGGCCACGGCTTCGACCCCGTCCCCAATCTTCGGCAAGAGCATCACCCCTTGGCGCCCTGGCGCTATGGCCGCTGGCGTATGTCAAGGTTGCCTTGACGTCGTGCTCGTATCAAGCGTAGCTTAGGCCTCCTTAAGATCTGCCCGGATGATGCTCGCGCGAAAGCCTCGCCTCTATTGCTCCTTTTGCCGGAAGTCGGACAAGGAGGTGGCGAAGCTCATCGCCGGACCCGGCGTTCACATCTGCGACGCCTGCGTTGGCCTCTGCAATGCGGTCTTGGACGGCCAAGAGGGGAGCGGCTTCGCCGGGTGGGAGTCTCTCACCGACCGGCAGTTGCTCGGCGCCCTGACTCCATCCGAGGCGACGGTCGAGGCGGCAAGGCGTGTGCTCTCGACGCAGGTCGGCATTCTTCGCTCCCGCGGCGTGAGCTGGGAGAAGATCGGCCGTGCGTTGGGCATCACCCGGCAGGCGGCCTGGGAGCGCTTCTCCTAAGCCGGCTCCCTTGACACCGCCGCCTCAGGTTGGGCAGAAGCACAAGCCAAAAGCGGCATTGCATCAACGATCCATCTTACCTGCGCCCGTACGCAGGAGTGAGAGGAGCGAAGAATGATCTCCCTGACCTTTCCCGACGGTTCTGTCCGCGACTTTCAGCCGGGCGTGACCGGCGGCGACGTGGCCGAGTCCATCTCGAAGTCGCTCGCCAAGAAGGCCGTGGCGATGTCGCTAGACGGCACCGTCAAAGACCTCGCCGAGCCGATCATCCGCTCGACCAAGATTCGCATACTCACCCGCGAAGACCCTGAGGCGGTTCCGCTGATCCGGCACGACGCCGCTCATGTCATGGCCGAGGCGGTGCAGTCTCTCTATCCCGGAACGCAGGTGACGATCGGGCCGGTGATCGAGAACGGCTTCTATTACGACTTTGCGCGGGGCGAGCCCTTCACCCCGGACGACCTGCCGAAGATCGAGGCGAAGATGCGCGAGATCATCGCGCGCGATGCACCGTTCACTTGCGAGGTTGTTGACCGCGAAACGGCGAAGAAGCTGTTCGCCGAGCGGGGCGAGACCTTCAAGCTCGAGCTGATTGACGCCATCCCGGAAGGCGAGGACGTCAAGATCTATTCGCAGCGCGAATGGCTCGACCTTTGCCGCGGGCCGCATATGACCTCGACGGGGAAGGTGGGCAAAGCGTTCAAGCTCCTCAAGATCGCGGGTGCCTATTGGCGCGGCGATTCCAACCGGCCGATGCTCCAGCGCATCTACGGCACGGCCTGGGCGACGGAAGAGGATCTCAACGCCTATCTGCATCAGCTCGAAGAGGCGGAGAAGCGCGATCACCGCCGCTTGGGACGCGAGATGGACCTCTTCCACTTCCAGGAAGAGGCACCCGGCGCCGTGTTCTGGCACCCGAAAGGCTGGACGCTGTTCCAGGCGCTGATCGGCTATATGCGGCGGCGCCAGCAGTCCTGGGGCTATGTCGAGGTGAACTCGCCGGACATGCTCGACCGCTCGCTTTGGGAGCGCTCGGGCCATTGGGAGAAGTTCGGCGAGAACATGTATATCGCCGAGACGCCGGACGAGCGCGTCTTTTGCTGCAAGCCGATGAACTGCCCCGGCCATGTGCAAATCTTCAAGCACGGGCTGAAGAGCTATCGCGACCTCCCCCTCCGTATTGCCGAGTTCGGCAAGGTGCATCGATACGAGCCTTCTGGCGCGCTGCACGGCCTCCTTCGCGTTCGTCATTTCACGCAGGACGACGCGCATATCTTCTGCACCGAGGACCAGATCACCGGGGAGTGCGTTCGCCTCAACGAGCAGATGCTGTCCATCTATCGCGATTTTGGTTTCGCGGATGTGCGCATCAAATTCTCGGACCGGCCGGAGAAGCGCGTCGGCTCCGACGAGGTGTGGGACAAGGCCGAGGCAGCGCTGAAACGCGCCGTGGAGGCTGCGGGGCTCGTCTATGAGCTGAATCCGGGCGAGGGCGCCTTTTACGGCCCGAAGCTCGAATATGTGTTGCGCGACGCAATCGGCCGCGATTGGCAATGCGGCACGATCCAGGTCGATCTCAACCTACCCGGCCGGCTCGGGGCCTTCTACATTGGCTCGGACGGCGAAAAGGTCGTGCCGGTGATGATCCATCGGGCCATGTTTGGCTCGCTCGAGCGCTTCACCGGCATTCTCATCGAACACCATGCCGGCCATCTGCCCCTTTGGCTTTCGCCGGTGCAGATCGAGATCGCGACCATTGTTTCGGAGGCCGATGCTTACGCGCTCCGCTTGCTCGAAGCTGTGAAGGCTGCGGGACTCAGAGCGGAAGCGGACCTTCGCAACGAGAAGATCACCTATAAGGTGCGCGAGCACTCACTCGCCAAGGTGCCGGTGCTGTTCGTTGTGGGACGGCGGGAGGCCGAGGAGGGGACGGTCTCGATCCGGCGCCTCGGTAGTCAGGAGCAGCAGGTGATGCCCCTCGAAGCCGCGATCAAGGCAATCGCGGCCGAAGCAGTACCCCCGGATTTATCAGGCCGCCCGGCGCGGGAGGCGGCGTAGCAGCGCCCTCGCCGCCAAAGGCGATGCCGGTATCCGGCGAGCCGGATGGACCTTCCATCGGAGCGGGCAGCTCCGGCGGATTCATGATCAGTTGCAAGGCCTCCGGCGAGGTCGGCCCTTCCTCCATCACCACCTCGATCTGCTTCGGCTCGCCGGCCAAGACCGTGAACTTGCTGGTGTAGCTTTCGCCGTTATGCGCGGCGACGACAGCATAATCTCCCGCGGCAAGGATATGCGTCGGAAGCGCGCCCGTGGTCTCGCTCACGACGTCGCCGGTCTTGGTAAAAACGCTCCATTTCGTGTCGGCCAGGGCCTCGCCTCCGGCCTTCTGCACCAGCTTGAAGGTGACCGGGGCGGCTGCGTGCTTGATCGTCGCCTCGGTGATTTTTCCCGGCTCGACGGTGACGTCGGCGCGCACCGTCGCGTTCGTCTGCCCATAGGTGCTGACGATGTGATAGGCGCCCGCATTCAGCCGGATGACAAGGCCTGGCTTTGCCTCGCTGAGGATCGCGCGGCGATTGCCGAACTGATCTTCTTCGTCGGAGAGAATATCGAACCGCACCATGCGGTCGGGGAGGGCTTGTCCGTTTACCAGCATGGAAGCAAGCTTCAGTCCGCCGCAGTTGAGAATGAAAGTCTCTTCAAGAGACTGACCGCCCTGGACCCGGATCTGCTTTGTGAGATTCGAAAGGCCATAGGCGGCATTGACGAGATAGTCCCCGGGAAGAAGGGCCTCGGTCGGAGCTGCATCGCGATGTGTGGCGACGAGCTGGCGCTTTCCGTTCGTGCCGGGTTTCTCCGCAAAGATTCTCCAGGTGAGCCCGCTTTCGACCTTGGGTCCGACTTCCGTCAATACGGCCTTGAAGGTCACCGGCACCGGAAGCGAAGGATTTGCTCCCGTCGGAGCCGCTGCGCCCGGCGAGGCGGAGGGCCCCATGGCTGTCGTCGTGCCTTCTGGCGCCGGCTGCGGCCCCGGCTCACTCTCTGCAGGAGGAGGGGGTGGTACGGAGGCCATCCCATCGCCCTCCGTGGGTGCCGCGCTCTTCGCCTGTACGCTTTCGCTCGGCGGAATGGGTGGCGGGGCGATGGTGACGGTCGGCACTTTGGTGGGGACGGGAATGTCACCTTCGGCGGGAGCTGCTTCCGCCTCGGCAGCCTCTGTGGCCTCAGGAGGCGCCGCATAATCGGACTTTGGGGCAGCTCCCTCATCCGACTGCTCCTGCGATGGATCCGAAGCCGGCGCCTCTTGGGCCGGAGTGGGTTCTTGATAGGACGTTACCTCAGCCCCGGGCTGTGCCGGCGTCCCGGTCGCTGTGTCGAGGATTTCCCCCAGGCGCTGCTTCAGTTCGTCGGAATTTGCAGCGGTTACAAAACGTCCGCCGGTCAGCTCCGCTGCGCAGCTCAAGGCCTTCAGCTTCGCGCCCGGAGATTTCTCGAAACCAACCACATTGATGCGAAGTCCGGGAGTGGCCTCTTTGAGCGTCTTGGCGGCAGCGCAGACATCGGCTTTGCAACTGTCCCCGCCGTCCGTGATCAGGAGCAGATCGAGAGAGCCTGCGGCATCTGTCGCTTTCGCGGCTTCTGTGAGTGCCGCCGCGATCGGTCGTTCGCCGCGCGGCCTGAAATTGAGCAGGATCTTGTTCTGATTGTCGCTCTTGAACTCGCCCGGCTTCGCGCGAATTTGCCAATCGGCGCAGCCTGCGCCCGATCCGTGTCCGTAGGCGGCGAATCCAAACGCGATGCGATCCTTGTGGCTGGCGAGGACCTCCTTCAGCGCGCTCCTTACGATCGGAATTTTTTGCTGGCCGCCGATGCGGCCCCACATGTCGCGGGAGCCGTCGAGCACGATCATCACCGGTGCCGGACTGCCATTTGTCGCAGGATCTTGGGCGACCGCAGAGGCTGCGGCAAAGAGGATCAATGCGACGAGCAGGGCGCCGAGGCCCGCCGATCGGTTCCCTCTCATCCTCGTCGCTCCCTCACGCCCCCGCGCGACTCTTATACCCCGTCCGAGTGCCCTCACAACGCAGGGAAATTTCGTCACCACTAAGGCGCGCGGGAACTTCCAAGCCGCTTTGGGCTGTTGCTGGCGCGAAGCGGGGCGGTCGCTACCTAAATTCATGAGCAGTTTCAGCCGCCTACGCTTCTTTCCCGGGTTCCCCAGTCGTCGAATTTCCTGGAGCCTCAATAGCCGAACTGTTCGGAGATAATGCGTTCCGCGAGCGTGTGGCCTGGGTCGAACATCATGAAGATCTCGATGTCGCTCTCCTCGGCACTTTCCACGGTAATGACGTCGCGGAACTCGGTGTTATCGGCAACTGCGCTGACCGGACGCTTCTCGGGTTCGAGCACCTCGATTGTCACCTTCGCCGTATTCGGGAGGAGGGCGCCGCGCCAGCGCCGCGGCCGGAACGGGCTGATCGGCGTGAGCACCAGAAGCGGGGCATTGATGGGCAGGATAGGGCCGTGCGCGGAAAGGTTGTAAGCGGTGCTGCCTGCGGGCGTCGACAAGAGAATGCCGTCGCAGATCAATTCGTCCATACGCACCTTCCCATCGACGGAGATGCGAAGCTTCGCCGCCTGATAGATCTGGCGGAAGAGCGACACTTCGTTGATGGCAAGCGCCTCATGCTTCACGCCGTCCCGGTCGTGGGCAGTCATGCAGAGGGGATGGATCACGGTTGTCTCGGCCCTCGCCAGCCGCTTGGGAAGGTCATCGGCGTGATAGTCGTTGAGGAGGAAACCGACCGAGCCGCGATTCATGCCGTAAATGGGAATGCGATTGCGGAGGTAACGATGCATCGTCTGAAGCATGAGACCGTCGCCGCCGAGTGCCACGATAATGTCCGCCTCCTCGGGCGCGGCGCTTCCGTAGCGAGCGGCGAGGTCGCGGCGGGCGGTCTCCGCCTCCTCCGTCTCGCTGGCGACGAAGGCGATGTTTCGGAATTGCGGCATGCCACACGCGGAGAGCTTGGAGAGCGGTTGCGGACGGGGCACTATAAAGGCTGCGCAGCCTTTTCAATGCAAGCCTCGACGCCCGGTTGACGCGATGGTGAATTGATGAACGAAAACGACCGTCCGGCCTTCGTCTACACGACCTTCCCGACGCTCGAAGATGCCAAACGCGTCGGCGAGGCACTGGTCGCCGGCCGCCTTGCCGCCTGCGTCAACATATTTCCCGGCATGATCTCGATCTATGAATGGAAGGGAAAACGTGAGCATGCCGACGAGGTAGCGATGATCGTCAAGACGCGGGCGAGCCTCGTCGAGGCGGTCATGGCCGAGACGAAGCGCCTGCATCCTTACGAGCTGCCGGCGCTCATTGTGCTGTCGACCGAAGGGGGGAGCGACGAATATTGCGGCTGGATCTTCGGCCAGACGGCCGAGCCGAGCCGGTCTTGAGAATTCATTTTCCGCCCCAGCCATTATGGCGCCTTTTTGCCTTTAATTTGCGCCATCCCGCAGCCATGATCCGCGCCAGAGGGGATCAACTGCCTTCCGTGTATCCTTGTCGCTACTCGCAAATATCGCGCTGAGGCGCCCGCGCGCCACCGACTTGCCGGCCTTGGGTCGGGATGTCCTCGCCGGCGCGATCGCGGCGATCGTCCTTATTGCTTACTGCATCTCCTTCGCGGCGCTGATCTTCACCGGCGACCTTGCCGCCGGGTTCTCCCTCGGGCTTGCCGGCCTGATGATGGGAACCGCCGTCACCTGCATCGTCATCTCGATGACCTCGTCCTTCGCCCCTGTCGTCGGGGGGCCGGATTCGCCGACCGCTGCCGTCATGAGCGTTGTCGCCAGTTCAGTGGCTGCCGGGCTGGCCGCCAAGGGAGCTGGGCAGGAAGCGATCATCATCAATGTCCTTGTCGCGTTGTCGGTGAGCGCACTCTTTGTCGGACTTTTCCTCTTCGGGATCGGCGCGCTGAAATTCGGGCAATGGCTCCGCTTCATTCCCTATCCTGTAATCGGAGGCTTCCTCGCTGCCTCTGGCCTCCTCCTCATCACCGGCGGCATCGAGGTCGTGACGCAGAGCAATCTCACTTTGTCCTCGGGGAGTTGGCGGCCCGCTTTCTCCTCAGTTTACGCACCGCAGATCGCGGTCGGCGCGCTCTTCGCGCTTTCGGTGCCGCTCGTCGGGCGCTTCGTGCCGAGCTTCCTTGCTCTGCCGCTGACTTTCCTCGTCTACCTCGTCGCCGTCGATTCCGTCTTGTTCTTCCTCATCGAGGACCAGGCCCTGCGCAGCGCTTGGTTTCTTCCGAGCCTCGGCGAACTCGGTCTTTGGTGGCCCTTCGCCGCAATTGTCGGTCATGAGATCGATTGGCGCGTGATCGCCGAGAGCGGCGCCGAAATCGCGTCCTTTTGCGCCGTGTCTGCCATCGCGCTTTTGCTCGATGCCTCGAGCCTCGAAGTCTCCCGTCACCGCTCGGGCGATGTCGATCAGGAATACCGATCGAACGGTCTTGCCAATCTTCTTGCCTCTGTCAGTGGCGGCTTCGGCGGCTCGCTGTCGATGGATTCGAGCCTCCTTCTCGAAGAGTCCGGCGGAACCTCGCGTTGGGCGGGTGCCGTGGTCGGCGTCGCCTTGATCGGCATCCTGCTCTCCGGTGTCGACATCGGCAGCGTGGTTCCGAAGGCGATCCTCGCCGGAATGCTCGCTTATCTCGGCGTCGTGATCATCGTCGAGCTTCTCGGCTCGCCGGCGCAGCATTCCTGGACGGAGTGGCTGCTGATCGTGGCGATGACTCTCGTCATCACCAATTTCGGGTACTTCATGGGCGTCGTGCTCGGCATCATCGGCGCCTGCCTGATGTTCGCCTTGAGCTACAGCCGTATCGGCGTCATCCGGCGCCATCTGACCCGGCAGGATTTTTCGAGCAATGTCGAGCGGGCGCCAGAGCAGGCCCGCCTCTTGCAAGAGGAAGGTCAGCGGCTGCATGTGTTCTGGCTTTCCGGCTTTATCTTCTTCGGCTCCTCGAACGGCTTGTTCGAGCGCATCCGCCGAGTGATCGACGCGCAAAAGGAAAAACCGGTTGGTTTCGTCGTTCTCGATTTTGCTGGCGTGCCGGGCGTCGACACGTCGGCGCTTCTCAGCCTCATCAAGCTGCGCAATTACTGCAAGGAGAACCGCGCGACACTCGCTTTCTCCGGATTGAGCGAGGTCATGCACGCGCTGTTCAAGAAGGCCGGGTTTTTCACTGGCGGCGCTGCGCATCAGGTCTTCGCAACCCGCAATGAGGCGGTCGAATGGTGCGAGGATATGCTGCTGATGGACCACGAGGTCGGTGCCGCTTCCGCGCACAGCTTCGAGAGCTGGCTGACGAAGGAATTTGGTGGCGCCGCCGACATGTCCCGCATCGCGCCTTACCTTGAGCGGCATGAGATGGGGGTAGGGGAACCCCTCTTCCGGCAGGGAGATCCGGCCGACTCTGTCGAGATACTGGCCTCGGGTTGCGTCGCCATCACCATCGAGGACGAGCTCGGGCGGCCGATCCGCCTCAGGCGCATGCTCGGTTACACCGTCGTTGGCGAGATGGGCTTTTACCGGCAGATGCCGCGCACGGCGAGCGTCATCACCGAAGAGCCGAGCGTGATTTTCCGGCTTACACGCGAAGCCTTCGACCGCATGCAGGCAGAGGACCCGGCCGCTGCTTCGGTGTTCCACAAGTTGATCATCCGGCTTCTGTCCGATCGTCTCGAATTCGCCAATCGCGAAATCGCCGCGCTGCTTTAGCCATTACATGGCGTTGGCGGCGAGCACACCGACGATGACGATATAGGTCAGCCCATGCAGGAGCTGGTCGGCGCCAAGTGCCCGCCAAAAGCTGCGATCCTGCGGCGACCAGCCGGCGCGCCTTGTCACCTGATCCTTTGCCCAGTCCACATGGTAGTGGACCGCGAACTCGCCGACCGCGATCGCGGCCGCCATGAGCAGTGAGGGCGCCATCACGAGATAAACCACCGGCGTCAACGCAACATGGATGCCGCTATGGATCAGTCCCCCCGGGTGCCCATAGATGCCCTTGTTCTGGCACTGGTAGTCCGTTTGCAGGAAGAAATCCGCGGCCGCGTGTTTCACCATGAGGACCGCCACGGCGGCGAGGACGAGAAGGGCAGGATCGGGCATTTCGGTTATTTCGATTGCGCTTCGATGCTGCCGTCCCAATCGGGAGGTGGCGGATTTTGCCGGAAAGCATTGATCCGCTCGCGGTAAAGGCCGTAGAGCCGCGAGAAGCCCTGGCCGTTCAGAATCTCGCATTCCCAACTCAAGCCCTCGGCTTCATCCCACTCTTTCCCGCGAAAGCGTCGCAAGAACTCGCGATGACGCTCGAAATGGTCGGTAAAGGTGCGCGAGTTCTTGACGGCACTATCGCCGAGAAGCGCGAAAATACGAGTTGCTTCGGTCTTTCCCCTTACCTTGAGGAGATCGAGCTCTAGAAAGGCGAAGCCCCGCGCCTTCGTCACCGTCGACTCCCCCACGATCGTAACGACATCATAGGTCTTCGATTGTCCCTCGAGCCGCGACGCCACATTCACATTGTCGCCGATCACGGAATAGTCGAAACGCTTCTCGGTGCCGAGATTGCCCACGCAACAGATGCCTGTATTCACACCGATCCCGATCTTAACAGGCGCGAATTGTCGCCCCTTGGCTTCCGCTTCCTCGCCCCAAAGCGCATTAAGCTCGCCCATCTGCCCCATGATCCGAAGCGCCGCACGGCAGGCATGTGCCGGATGATCTGGGTCGTCGAGGGGGGCGTTCCAATAGGCCATCACGGCATCGCCAATAAATTTGTCGATTGTGCCCCGCTCCTCGAGGATGATGTTGCTGAGGGGCGTGAAAAGGGTGTTTAGGAACCGCGTCAGCTCCCCCGCGTCAAGTCCTTCCGAAATCGTACTAAATCCGCGCACATCGCTGAAGAGAAGCGTCATTTCCCGCGTTTCGCCGCCGAGCCTGAGGCGCGAGGGATCCTCGGCGAGGCGCTCGACCAGTGCCGGCGCCATGTAATGTCCGAAGGCGCGCCGCACCTGATTTCTTTCCTTCTCGGTGCGCAAGAAAACGAACACCGTTCCGGCGAGATAGATCGCCGCCAGCGACAGTGCCGGGTAAACGGGATCGATGAGCCAGCCATAAGCCTCGAAGCCGTACCAGGAGATGGCAATAACGGCCGCAAGCGCAATTCCGGCGAGGGCGGCTCCCGTCAGCGCGCCAGACCGGTAAATCAGAAAGGCGGTCAGGACCCCGAGGATGAGAATGTAGAGCAGCTCCGCGGGCTCTGCGAAATCGGGCCGGTGCAGAAAGCTGCCTTGCAGGATCTGCTCGATCGCCTGGCTATGCAGTTCGACGCCGGGAACCGAAGAATCGAGCGGTGTCGCCCTGAGATCGAGGAGGCCGGGCGCGCTCGTGCCTATAAGAATGAGCCGCCCCTCGATCGCGTCTTTGCCGATCTCTCCGTTCAGAACGCGCCACGCCGGGAGAAAACGCTCTTTCGCATGCGGTGTGAACCTGACCCACATCTGGCCTTCGGAATCCGTCGGCACCTCGAAATCGCCAATGCGAACGGCAACGATTCCGGTCTTCTCGCCGAAGGCTTTCTCGCTGCTCGCGCCGGAGGATTTAACGACGAACGTGGAGGCGCCTTGTCCGAGGCGCAGCATTTCGGCGGCGAAGGAGGGATGGAGTTTGTCAGCCGCATCGACGATCATCGGCATGCGGCGGATGATCTGATCGTGCTCCGGCAACCAGTTGAGCGATCCGGCCCCCGTCGCTTTTTCTTGCAGTACCGGAAGGCTCGCCGTCGCGCCGTCGAAGTGCGGAGCGAACCATCTCGGGTCGTCGCCGCCGAAGGCGAATCCGGCCTTTGCTTCGGGCGCAGCCGTACTTCTTGGGATTGCAATGAAGCCGAGCACGACCGGCGCCTTCCGAATCGCCGCAGCGAACACTTCATCGTTTGAAGGAAGCTCCTCAACCCTGTCACGCAGCCCGGGTATCTCGGCGAGCTGCGGCCAAGACGCGATGGCGGTTGCAGGCGACAGCCTGTCCGGTTCGGGAAAGACGATGTCGAAGCCGATGGCCGCCGCGCCGTCCGCAGTCAGCGTTTCGACGAGCTTTGCCAAC
>WUUC01097643.1_pt1 | contig 17660 bp, 13 predicted proteins | sample 6278441 | NCBI WGS metagenome assembly WUUC01 (sample SAMN13675441, study PRJNA597444) | soil metagenome | isolation source: soil | place: USA: Washington | collected 2017-10 | reverse complement strand
GGCGGGAGCGTCGCCGGCATACCCGTTCCAGGAGGCGGAGCACCGCGCGATGCTCGAGCTCGCCGTGGACCGGTGCTATCACCCGCGCGCCGCCCCGCGGCAGATGCTCGCGATGCTGGACTCCGGGGACCGGACACGCGACCTGAGACGGCTGCAGCTGCCCACGCTGGTCGTGCACGGCCGCCAGGACGTGATGATGCCGGTAAGCGGCGGCCGCGCGACCGCGCGAGCCATCCCGGGCGCGGCGTACCTCGAGCTCGACGGCATGGGGCACGACCTCCCGCGCCCCCTGTGGCCCATGATCATGCACGCGGTCGTCGGCTTGACGACCCGGGCCGCCGCCGGGCCGCCGCCGCGTGGATCAGCGGCGCGCCACCGCCACCGCCAACGCGGCCGCACAGGGCGCCAGGCGTCCGCGTCGCCGCGCAACGTCGGCCGGGCGGCCCTCAAGACGACCGCTGCCATGGTCGAGATGGAGGCCAAGGTGGCGCTCTGGGCCGGCACACGGCCGCTGACGGTGATGCAGCGGCTCGCGCACCAACTGGAGGACCTCGTGCCGGGTGACAGCGCGAGGGCCGGGCGGTCGAAAGGGCGCGAAGCGCGGTGACGGTCGCCGTGCTGGGCTCAGTCGTAGAGGGCGCTGATGTCGGCCTTGTACTTCTCGACGATCGAGTTGCGCTTGAGCTTCATCGTCGGCGTCATCTCGTCGCCCGACGGCAGCCAGTCCCCTGGGACGATGTGGAAGCGCCTGATCTGTTCCACCCGCGACAGCTTTTGGTTGCCTGCTTCGACCTGCGCACCCACTGCGTCGATGACGCGCGGATGGACCGCCAGCTCCTCGAGAGTGAGGCCGTCACCGAGGCCCTCGCGGGCTGCCCAGGCGGGGACGGAATCTACGTCCAGGACGACCAGGGCCGAGTTATAGGGCCGCCCGTCCCCGATCGCGCAGATCTGACCGATGAGCGACCCGGCGCCCTTGATGGTCTCCTCGATGTTGACCGGCGACATGTTCTTGCCGTAGGAGTTGACGATGAGCTCCTTCTTGCGCCCGATCAAGCGCAGAAGACCGTCGTCGGTCCATGACCCGAGGTCGCCGGTGCGCAGATACCCGTCTTCGGTGAAGGCCGCGGCGGTGGCCTCGGGATTGGCCCGGTAGCCGCGCGTGACCGCCTCGTGGCGGACCAGGATCTCGCCATCCTCGGCGATCTTGATGTCAACGCCCGGTTGCGGCCGGCCGAGCGCACCCGGCGGGTAGGGCTCGCCCTTGGGCGTCGTCGTGCCGACGGTGGCGGTCTCGGTCATCCCGTAGGTCTCGCTGAGCGGAACACCGATCGAGTGGAAGAACTCCGTGACGTGCGCCGGCATCGGGGCGCCACCGGTCAGCACGATGTGCGCCTCCCCGAAGCCGAACGCCGTCCGCAACGGCCTCAGGATCTCCTCCTCGGCCACCTGCAGCTCCTCCTGCAGGTCGGGGGGGATGGGCTCGCCGTCGCGCCTGCGCCGCACGACCTCCCGACCGGTCTCGACGGCCCGCTCCGCGCGATCCGGGTCGGGCATGCCCTGAAGCTTGCCGAGCATGACGACGCGGAGCTTCTCGAAGAGCCGAGGGGCGCCGAACCAGAGGTGGGGCTGGACCTTCATGAGCGCCTCGACGATGCGCGCAGTTTCCTCGACGTACGTCACGCGCGTGCCGATGAGCACCGGCCAGTAGATCCCCCCGGCGCGGTCGGCCATGTGGGCGAGCGGCAGCCAGCAGACCACCCGCTGGTCGGCCTCCACGCCGAACACGCGGTTGAGCGCGAGGCCGCCGGCGATGATGTTGCGGTGGCTGAGCTCCACGCCCTTGGGCGGGCCGGTCGTGCCGGAGGTGTAGATGATCGTCGCAAGGTCGTCGGAGCTGACCTCTTCGGCGAGCGCGTCGAAGTCGAGCTCCGGGTCGATGTCGCCCTCGACCTGTGACCAGGGAACCGTGCCCACGCCCTCGCCATCGAGCAAGATGACGTGCTCGAGCGACGGGACGAGCTCTCTGGCACCGAGCACCTGGTCGAGGAACGCCTGCTCGCAAACGATGACGCGGGCCCCGGAGTTCTCGAGGATCGGCTGGATCTGGACGGGCGGCAGGCTCGCGTAGATCGAGAAGGGCGCAGCGCCGAGCGATAGGCACGCGAAGTCGGCGATCAGGACCTCTGGCCGGTTCTTCAGCATGAGGGCCACGGCGTCGCCGCGCCGGACACCGAGCCGGTGCAGGCCGGAGGCGAAGGCCTCGATCCGCGAGAGCGCCGTGTCCCAGGTGATCTCGACCGTGCCGTCCAGGTCGCGCGCGACGACGCGGTCAGGGTCCTTGCGCGCCCGCCACCGCAGCGCGACGGCGAGGTTGCGCAGGTTCCCGGTGACGGGTGACGACTGCGCTTGCTGGGACGCCGTCATCGGCGCGGCCCCGGGTGCGTGTAGGACATAGTGCGAACCTCTCCGATTTCAGACGTTGGCGTGCAGGTCAACGGACGTTCAGGCGGGTCGCTGCGTCGAGACGGACGACGTCGCCGTTGAGGAGCGTGTCCTCCATGAAGCACCGCACGAGGCGGCTGAAGTCCTCCGGGCGACCGAGCCGCTTGGGGAAGACGTGGATGTCGACGAGCTTGGCCTTACGTTGCTCGTCCGTCCCGGCGAGCATGCCCGTGTCCATGATGCCGGGGGCGATCGTCATCACCCGGATGCCCCAGCGCGCCAGATCGCGTGCTAATGGCAGCGTCAGCGCGACCACAGCGCCCTTCGATGCCGAATACGCTGCCTGGCCGACCTGCCCCTCGAGACCGGCGATGGACGCCACGTTGACGATCAGCCCACGCTCGCCCTCGTCGGACGGCTCGTTGGCGGACATGTGCAAGGCGGCATGCCGTGTCACATCGAAGAGCCCGATGAGGTTGATGTCCACCGCGCGCCGGAACACGTCCAGAGGATGCGGCTGGCGCTCCTTGTCGAGGACGAGCGACGCTGGGCTGATGCCTGCCGCGTTCACGGCCAGGTCGATACGGCCGAACGCTTTCGCGGCCTGCGTGAGCGCGGACTCCACCTGACCGGCGTCGGCGACGTCGCACGCGATGAAGCGGGCGGCGTCGCCGAGCTCAGCGGCGAACCGTGCGCCGTCGGACTTCGCGAGGTCGAGGATGACGGCGTGGCCGCCTCCCTCCACCATCATGCGAGCCGTGCCTGCTCCTAGCCCGGACGCCCCACCCGTGATGACCGCCACCGAGTTCGCGACTTCCATGGCCGCAAGCTATGGATCGGACTCGGCGGTCCCGCGCCGGTCGCGCCGGGGCGTTGTGCGGCGCTACAAGGCTCGTGGGACGCGGGCGGCGCCGTCGCGGATCAGCGCCGCAACGTCGATGCCGATCTCCTCGAGGACTGCTTCGGTGTCCTGACCGGGCCACGGCGGGGGCGTGTTCAGCGCGGCGGGCGTACGACTGAACCGCGGCGCCGGTGCCGGCTGAACGACGCCGTCGCGCTCCACATAGGTCTCGCGCGCGATCAGGTGGGGGTGCTGCGCCGCCTCGACCAACGGCACGGCCACCGCGAAGCAGGCGTCCGTGCCCTCGAGGCGCTGCCGCCAATGCGCGCCCGGCTCGGCGCCGAAGATACGCGTGAGCTCGTCCTGGAGCTCCGGCCAGCATTCCCGATCCCACTGCGGGTAGTCGTCGGGATCGAGCCCGAGCTCGTGGAGCAGGAGGGCGTAGAACTGCGACTCGAGCGCCGCCACCGTGACGAACGCTCCATCCGACGCAGCGTACGGCCGGTACCACGGGGCGCCGCCCTGAACCCAACTGCTTCCCCGGCGGCCGTCGTAGCCACCGATGGCGTGCAGGTGCAGGACGCCGGCGAGTTGCGACGCGACGCCGTCCACCATCGCGACGTCGATGGTCTGCCCGTTCCCGGATCGCTCGCGCTCAAGAAGCGCGGCGAGGATTCCGGCGACGAGGAGCATCCCGCCGCCGCCGTAGTCGGCGACGAGATTGAGGGGAACCGCCGGCAGACGATCCGGCTCACCGATCTCGTGCAGAGCGCCCGACACCGCGATGTAGTTGAGGTCGTGGCCGGCAGCCTTGGCGAGTGGACCGTCCTGCCCCCACCCGGTCATCCGCGCGATGACCAGTCGCGTCGTCACTGCCAGGAGGTCGTCAGGATCCAGCCCGAGGCGCTCGAGCACCCCGGGGCGGTACGGATCGACAAGGACGTCAGCGGTCTCGATGAGGCGGCGTACGGCGGCGAGCCCTTCCGCGTGACGCAGGTCGAGGGCAATCGACCTGCGGCCACGGCTGAGCAGCGTCCGCGGCGGCTCGCGCCCGGCGGTGTCCGGCACGGCGGTCAGGCGCTCGACCCGGATGACCTCGGCGCCCATGTCGGCCAGCATCATGCATCCGTGCTCGGCCGGTCCGAGTCCCGCCAGCTCGACGACCCGCAAGCCGACCAGCGGGCCGTTTCGATCAGGCATCGCCCCGGGCACAACGGCCCTCCTGTCGCGGGCGCCAGTCGTGAGAGCTCATCAGCCCGGCTCCGGTTCGATGTGGCCGAACGCGGGCGTTCGGCGCTCCAAGAAGGCCGTGACGCCCTCCCGGGCGTCCGAGGTGTTGAAGACCCCGACGAATGCCTGCCGCTCGAGGTCGAGCCCCGCCGCCAGCGGAAGCTCAGCGCCGTCGCGAACCGCCCGCTTGGCGGCCTGGATGGCGTGCGCCGGTTGCGCCGCGAAGGCGGCGGCACGGGTTTCGGCGTGGTCGCGCGCCCGCCCCTGCGGCGCGACCTCGTCGACGAGCCCGAGCTCCAGCGCGTCGCCCGCCGAGAGGAGGGTCCCGGTCAGCACGAGTTGCGTTGCCCTTGCGAGGCCGACGCGACGCGGCAGGCGCTGCGTCCCGCCGGCGCCTGGGATGAGCCCGAGGCGCACCTCCGGTAGCCCCAGCTGCGCACGCTCGTCCGCGACGATGACGTCACAGGCCAGGGCCAGCTCGAGGCCGCCCCCGACCGCGGCGGCCTGCACGGCGGCCACGACCGGCTGCGGCAACGCGGTGAGCGCCGTGAAGGCCCGGCGCGACGTGTCGACGTGGCGCTCGATCGCTCCCGGGCGGTCGAACAGGGCCGTGAACTCCCGCAGGTCCGCTCCGGAGGCGAACGCCCGCTCGCCGGCACCGGTGAGGACCACCGCGCGCACCTCGGCGCGATTCGCGACTTCGGCGCAGATCTCGGCCAGCTGGGCGAGCGTGTCGTCGGCGAGTGTGTTCATGGGCGGGTTCTCGACCACCACGGTCGCGACCGGGCCCTCCGTGCTCATCCTGACGAGCTGCGCCACGCCGGCCACGATACGACCGGCCGCGACGCCGCCGCCCGCGCGGCGCCGGGCGGTTGTGGGTCCGGCCAAGGGCAGCTGCTCAGGTCCTGCGGCCGGCCATGCGCCGACGCTGCTCGACGGCCGCCGGCTCCGACGCCGAACGAGAGATCACGCCGTGGCGGTGGCTCGGCCGAGCGCGATCACCTCGTCGAAGCCCTCCTGCAGGTGGCTCAGGAACAACTCGGGTTCAGTGACGGCGGCCGGGTCGAGGTGGATGCCCACGCAGCAGGTCCCGGCGTGCGAGATCATCACGATCATCGCGGCGACCCCGGGGACCGGAGCGAAGGGATACCACCGCGTCACGCGCGCGCCTGCCAGGTAGACGGGATGGGCGATCCCGGGGAGATTCGACGCCTGAATGTCCAAAGCCCGCCCGACGCGGAGATTGAGATCGACGAGAACCCTCGTGGGCAGTGCCGTCATGACGGGCGCCACGGCGTGCAACGCGTCGAGAGCGGGCTCCGAGCGAGCGGTGAGCACGAGCTCGCGGATCTGCCGGATGCGCTCGACGGGATCGCGCTCCCCGATCGGCGCCGGCAGGCGCACTCCGGCGAAGCGATTGCCACCCATCGGGTTGCCCTCTCGGCGGATGCTGACCGGGATGCCCATCGGCACGCGGGCCAGCTCGATGCCGAAGTGCCGGTGGTAGCGGCCGACGCCGCCGCAGACGGCAGCGAGATACGCGTCGTTGACGGAGCCGCCAGCGGCCTTCGCTGCTGCGCGCAGCTCGCTCAGCGGGACCTCCAAGATCTCGTATCGCCGTGCCTGGCTCCGGCTCGCGAGCAGCGGGGACGGGGGGCCGACGTCCGATCCGAGCATGCGGGTGAGCGACCCGATGTACTCGGCAGCGCCCGAGGCGGCGTCGGCCGGGTGCCGGATGAGCTCTGCGCCTGCCGAGAGGATGGACGGCACCCGTCGTACGGCGTCCAGCGGTGCGAGGAGCACCCGGCCGGCGAGCAGGCCGAACGGGCTCGGCCGCTCGGGTGCTGGCGCCGGAGCAAGCTCACCCTTGTACGTGGGCTTGGCGGTCCGGCTGTGCATGAGTTCGAGCAGCTGCGTGCCCCCGAGGCCGTCGGTGGCGCTGTGGTGCATCTTGAGGACGTACGCGGCCTTGTCAGACTCGTAGCCCTCCACGAGCACGGCCTCCCACGGCGGACGGCCGGGCTCGAATGGGGTGGCGGCGATCTCCTGCGCGATGTCGAGCAATTGGCGCAGGTCGCCCGGCGCCGCAAGCCGGAGTCGCCGGACGTGGTTCGACAGGTCGAAATCCGGGTCGACCGCCCAGATCGGCGCCCCGAGACCGGTCGTCGGCTCGACCACGCGCTCGCGGACCCGGCGCACCATGTGCGATCCCCATTCGTGGGCCGCCCAAAAGCGCTCCCAGCCCGGGATCCGGTCGAGGAGTTCGACGCTGACGATCGCGCCGCGTAAGCGCGGATCGGCGTCCATACGCCACATGACCGCCTCCATGGGGTCCATGACCCGATTCGTCCCCCACTCGAAACGCGCAGTGGAGTCGTCATCGGCCGTGCTCACGCCGTGCCGCCGTAGAACTCGTGCATCGGCTGCGAGCGGCGGAGCCCGCGGTAGGCCTCGCTCGGCGTGCGCCCTTCATAGAGGACCGCGACGACCTCCCTCGAGATGGGTACGGCGACGCCAAGCTCGTCCGCCACCTCGACGACCGTCCGGGAGGTCTTGGCTCCCTCGACGACCTGTCCCATGTCCGCGGCGATCTCGTCGGGTGTGCGGCCCTGCGCAAGCTCGAACCCCATCGTGCGGTTGCGGCTGAGCGGGCTCATGCATGTCGCGATCAGGTCCCCCATGCCCGTCAGCCCCGCGAACGTCCGGGCATCGCCTCCCATCGCTGTGCCGAGGCGGATGATCTCCGCCAGCCCGCGGGTGATCGAGAGGGCGCGCGTGTTGTCGCCCACGCCGAGGCCCTCCCCCATCCCGCTCGCGATGGCGATCACGTTCTTGAGCGCCCCGCCGAGCTCGACCCCCACGACGTCCTGACTCGTGTAGACGCGGAACACCCTGCCGGAGAACAGCGCTTGCAGGGACTGGGCGATCTTCACGTCCGGAGTGGCCACGACCGCGGCGGCGGCATAGCCCTGGAGCACCTCGGCGGCCAGGTTGGGGCCGGCGAGAGCAGCCGCAGGATGCCCGGGCGCGACGTCGCTGATCACCTCGGTCATGCGCATGCGGGACCCCTGCTCGAGGCCCTTCGCGAGGCTGATGATCGGGATCCACGGGCGCACGTGTTGCATGGCGGCTTCGAGCGCCGTGCGCAGCTGCTGTGTTGGCACGCCGAGGACGAGGACATCGGCGCCTTCGACCGCCTGCGCGAGCGAGGCGGTGGCCTTCAGTTGCGGGTGGAGCGGCAGGTCACCGAGGTACCGTCGGTTCCGGTGCTCCTCGTGCACCTCACCGGCCGCGTCGGCGCTGCGCGCCCAGAGAGTGACCTCCGCGTTGGCGGCCATGATCGACGCCACGGTGGTACCCCAGCTACCTGCGCCCAGGACGGTGACGCGCATGGGCCGGGCAGCCATCACGTCCCCAGGCGCTGGTCGAGGGCCTCGATGTCGGCAACGAGGGTCACGAATTGCGCGACCTCCTCGGCGAACGCCTGCCGGCGGACCCGAAGCTCCTCGCGGCCGGGGTCGATGAGGTCGCGGTTGGCGGCCAGCCTCAGCGCGTTCGTGAACACCTCCGTCGACGTCGCCTCGGGGCTCACGATGCGGCGCTGCAGCAGCCACTGCCGCCCGACGGCCTTGCAATCGACGAGGAAAGCGGCCTCGTCCCAGGCGGTCCGGGGATCCCGAGCCGCCAGGCGATCCGCCACGACGAGGTAGCTCTCGAGGAACGGCCGCAGGATGCGGTGCGCCATGAGCGGCCGCGCACCCACGAGCACCCCGCGCACGGCCTCAGGCGTTGAAACGCGGTCTCGCCAGCCCGGCTCGATGAGCGCCGTCTCTTCGAGGAGACCGTGCCGGTACGCCTCCTTCTCCGGGAAGAAGAACTCGTGCTTGAGGAGGTCCCGCAGCGCGAATGCCACCTGCAGGGCCTCCTCGACTGGGTCTTCGGAGGCCTCACGCGCGACGGCGAGCATCGCCACCTCGACGATGGCGCGGTTGACGAACCAGTGCACAGCGCTGTTGCGGTAGTAGGCCGCGACGTGGTGCTGGCCGGGGCCGATCGAGTACACCGCCTCCGTGCCACCGTCGAAGCGGGTGACCACCCCGGCCGTTCCGAGCCGGTCCAGATCGCCGGCGACGCCCGTTTCCCGCCGTAGGGCGTCGAGGCCGAGAGCCGGGAGGTCCCGGCGCTCGACGTAGTCGATCAGCGGCTCGAGGACCTGTCGGACCTCGTACAGCGTCAGGGCGCGCCCGTGCCCTCCGAGGAGGGCAAGCGTCACGAGCGACATCGAGAGAATGGGCGTGGCGTCGTTGATCCCCACGCACACCTCGAAGACCGTCTTGCTGAGCGCCAGACGACCCTCCGGCGTCTCCACCGACTCACCGCGCATTCCCTCACGCATGGACTGCGGATCGCCGAAGCGGACGACGGTCGTGCCCGCCGGGCGCCACTGGTCTCGGAAATAGCGGACCAGCCAGTCCAGCCCTTCAGCCTTCTTCGGCGTCCCGGCCTCCTCGGCCACCATCGTCGACAGCTCGGGCAGCTGGTCGTACGTGATCGAAACCGGAACCAGGATCGCGTCCTCGGCGGCGCCAGTCTCCAGCGCCTGGGCAACGAACCGCAGCAGCCCGTAGCGAGGGTGGCGCAGCTTGCCGCTGCGCGACCGTCCACCCTCGATGTACCACTCGAGGTTGAACCGCTTGGACAGCAGGTACCCGAGGTATTCCCGAACGGCGAGTTTGTACGGCTCGTCGTCGGCGAAGCTGCGCCGGATCCACACGATCCCGGCACGGCGGCCGAGCGGGCCGACCGGCCAGAAGGCGACGTTGTTGCCGCCGAGCGTGTGATTGCGCGGAAAGTCGTGGTTGGCGAGGACGCCGCCGAGGACGAACGCGTCGACGTAGGAGCGATGTGTCGGCAGGAACACCAGTGCGTGCTCGCGGTTGAGCCCGCGCAGCCGTTCCAGGGACGCCGTGTCGGCTTCGACACGCCACGCGCGCGCGTGTAACGGACGGAAGAGTGCAAGGTAGAAGTCGACGACCAGCCGGCTCTGCACCGCGACGATGCTCTCGAGCCCCGCCTTCGCGGCCGCGAATACCTCTCGCGGCGGCCGGCCGAGCCTGTCGGCCAGGGCGTCCGCCTCTCGGCGGAAGCGCGCGCTGTCGGTGATGTCCTCGGCGACGAGCTGGGGGACCTTGTAGCGATCGCCGATGATGCGGCGCTCCGCGCGCTCGAGGGCGATGCACCCCTGGCGCTGCACGAACGTGCCGAACGCCTGGGCGTCACCGTCATGGTGCCCCTCCGCACGCCAGCGGCGCCGAAGCTCCTCCGCCGGCGCGCCATCGGCGACGACGATGCGACAGCGCCCGGGCTCGCGCCGGGCGATTCGGCGCTGGATGTGGGCCGGCGGCCGGTGTGGATTGCCAAGCGCCAGAACGTCGCCGAGCCCGATCCGTCGGCTTCCGGCGCGCTCACGCAGCAGCCACGCAACGCGCACCGGCACGATGAAGGGGTCATCGCCAGCCTGCAGCCTGCCCGCGAGCGCCTCCGCGGTCAGCGGCACGCGCTCGACGCCGCCTGGTGCGACGACGTCGCGACGCCATTCCTCGACCTTGCGGTCCTCGACCGGCGTCAGCGGCGGCGTCGCGATCACGACCGGGCGGTCGGCGAGCTCTGTCCCCTCGACGTTACCCAGCTGGTTCACGACGGCGCGCGCGGGCATCTCTCCCACTCAACCAAGCCCCTGCGACGCCGTCCGCGGGCGCCGCCCTTCGTCTGTCGACCGGCACAATGGCGCGGCCCGCGTCACGTCGGCTGGCCGACCGCCACCGTCCGGTCCAAGAATGCGGTCAGGTGCTCAAGCACCTCGTCCTTGTTGACCTCGTTGAAGATCTCGTGCTGCGCCCCGGGGTACACGTGCACCTCGAGGCGTCCGCCAACGCCCTCTACGACCGGCCGGACCGCGTCCAGTGGGACTAGCTGGTCGAGTTCTCCGTGCATCCACAGCACCGGTAGCTCACCGAGTCCCGGGCTGCGCTGGATCGACTGGGCGGCGGACGCCATGGCAATCAGCGTCGGCTTTTTGAACGGCCCGTGGTAGACGAGCTCGTCCTCCGCATAGCGTCGCCCCACCTCCGGGTCGCGTGACAGGATCGCGGGGTCGATGGGGATGTCGGGGATCTCGTCCATCTCCAGCAGCGGCGCGAGTGCCGGGTTGATGGCCACCGCCGGACCGGACAGCACGAGCGCGTCGAGCTCGTCGGGGTGCCGCTGCGCGTAGGCGAGTGCGATCAATCCCCCCATGGAGTGGCCGATCAGGACCATCGGAAGCTCCGGATGTTGCTCGCGGGCGCGCTCGATGACGGCGTGCAAGTCCTCCTCGATCGTGGAGAAGTCTTCGACCAGGGCGCGATCGCCCTCCGACCGCCCGTGTCCTGCATGGTCAGGCCCGTACACGACCGCGCCGTGCTCCGTGAGCCGATCCGCCACATGCTCGTAGCGGCCGATGTGCTCGCCGTAACCGTGCGACAGCACCGCAATGTGGCGCGGCTCGCCGGACTCCCACACGCGGACCAGGACACGGCCCGTACGACCCTCGATCTCGAAGTCCGGCATAGAGCTCCCCGTTCGTCGGAATGGGCGAGCCTAAGGTGCACCCGGGCCTCACGGCACGCCGCCCGCACGCAGGCGTTGTGGCCGTCGCCAACCTGCGCCATATGGCATCCGGCTGTTCGCGAGAGCCCGGCCTAGCGTGACGGAGCATGGCATGGGGAAAGCAGCGGCCGTTCCTGGACGCAGGTCGGGAGGTCGTCGTCCTGGAAGCTGTCCGGACGCCGTTCGGGCGATCCCATCCCGAGCGCGGCATCTTTCGGGACATCCACCCGAACGCCCTGTTGGGTTCCTGCTATTCGTCGCTGTTCGAGCGCGCCGGCGTCGACCCGTCGGACGTCGGCGACGTGCTCATCGGCTGCGCTGCCCAGTTCGGCGAGCAGATGCGCAACATCGGGCGCAACGCCTGGCTTCAGGCCGGATATACGCCTGACGTTCCCGCGGTGACGATGGACCGGCGCTGCGGGTCCGCCCACTCGGCCATCAGCATGGCGGCCGCGCTCGTCAGCTCCGGGATGCATGACCTCGTCATCGCCGGTGGCGTCGAGCACATGCAGCGCGTGCCGACCGACGCGGTGCCGCGCATCGAGAGAGAGTTCGGCACTCCGTGGCCACCGGAGCTGTGGGAGCGCTACGACTTCATCAACCAGGGCTTGAGCGGCGAGCTCATCGCCGAGCGCTGGGACATCCCGCGTCGAGAGATGGAGGAGCTGGCGCTGCGATCCCACCGCCGCGCGGCTGCGGCAGCGGAGGCCGGCCGAGTGGCGCCCGAACTCGCGCCCGTGGAGACCCCTGACGGCACTCCCGACCGCGATCAGGGCATCCGCCCCGACACGAATCTCGAGAAGCTGGCGACGCTGCCGACCCCGTTCAGGCCGGACGGAAGGCTGACCGCCGCAACCTCGTCGCAGATCTCCGACGGTGCAGGCGCCGTCCTCCTCGCGTCCGCCGACTACGCCCGAGCGCACGAGCTGAAGGCCCGCGCGCGGATCTTCGACCAGACCACCGTGGGCGTCGATCCCATCCTCATGCTCACCGGACCGATCCCGGCGACCCACCGGCTCCTCGAGCGCAACGGGCTGTCTGTTGACGACATCGACCGGTTCGAGGTCAACGAGGCCTTCGCGTCGGTGGTCATCGCCTGGGAGCGCGAGCTGCGGCCGGAACCCGAGCGTGTGAACGTCCACGGCGGTGCGATCGCGCTCGGCCATCCCGTGGGCGCTTCGGGCGCGCGCCTCATGGCCACGATGGTCAACCAGCTGGAGCACGAGGACCTCGAGCTGGGGCTCGTTACGATGTGCTGCGGCGGCGGGCTGGGGACCGGCACGATCCTTCAACGCGTGTAGCGCCGCGTCGCCGCCCGTGTTGTCGCGCCGGACAGCGACGGTCGCCGAAGCGGTTGACAGGTGCCAACGCGCGGTCTCTGGTGCCAGATACGGGCAATCCATCAGGAGGAGAAGCAGTGACGACCCTGACGACCGACACCCAGCTCCCGCTGGCCTTGGGTGAGGTCACCCCCGAATGGCTGACGGTGGCTCTGCAACAGCGCTTCCCAGGCGTCCAGGTGACCGCGGCCACCAGCGAAGACCAACGGCAGGGAACGTCGACTTCAGCGCGCTTCGTGCTCGAGTATGCCTCCGAAGGGGCCGACCCTGACGCGCCTGCCACGGTCTACGTCAAAGGCGGCTTCGACGAGACCATGCGCCTGCGCGTCTGGGGGGCGCTGCAGCAGGAGGCGCGTTTCTACGCGGAACTCGCTCCCGAGACACCCATCAACCTCCCTCGTGTGTACTTCGCGGGTATCGACGAGGACGTGAAGCAGGGAGTCCTCGTCATGGAGGACATGGCGGCGCGCAACGTCCGCTTCGGGCACATCACGACCGGTACCAGCGTCGACCAGGTCGCGGCCGTCGTCGCAGAGCAGGCGAAGCTCCACGCGCACTTCTGGGGCGATGCTCGGCTCGAGGGCTATCACGCGTGGCGCGAGCCGGTCCGGTCGTTCGTCCGCTACCTCTACCGCCCGCAATACTGGGATCAGGTCCGCGAGCGGCCCTATGTCGATCTGATGGAGCAGGTGCTGCCGACCCGCGAATTCGCGCTGCGAGCGGAGGAACGGCTCTGGGAGATCAACGACGCCAAGGTGCAAACCCTGGTCCACGGCGACTGCCACAGCGGCAACCTGTTCTTCGAAGCCGACGGCTCGCCGGGGTTCATGGACTGGCAGTGTCCGTGTCCCTCCGTGCCGGGATATGACCACGCCGAGATGATCATCACCTCGTTGACGGTGGATGAGCGACGCGACAACGAGCGGGACCTTCTGAAGCACTACCGGCAGGGGCTCGTCGCCGCCGGCATGCGGGACGCGCCGAGCGACGAAGACCTGTTCCTGTCCTATCGCCAGAACCTGTGCCACAACATGGGCTTCGCGGTGATGAACCCCTACGACATGCAGGTACCGGAGGTGACTGACACGGCGGCGATCCGCGCGTTGCACGCAGCTATCGACCTCGACATGATTGGCGCGCTCGGCTGAGCTAGGAACCGCGGAACATCCGCATCCAGTGTAATGATTCGCCTCTGCCGGGTAGGTATAGGTTCATGCACGCGCACGCGAGGCTCCGATCGACATCCATGGCCTGCCCGACCACGGGCGAGCGGCTGACCTCGGCCAACGGGATCACGCTCGCGTACGAGGCCTTCGGTGATCCCGCCGATCCGCCGTTCGTGCTGATCACCGGGCTGGGCATGCAGATGGTCTACTGGCCGGTTGACTTCTGTGAGGCCCTAGCCGGCCGCGGGTTCTACGTCATTCGGTTCGACAACCGGGACACCGGCCACTCGACGAAGTTCAACAACGGTCCGCGGCCGAATCTCGCCGCGGGCTTCGCCGGATACACCGAGTCGGCGGCTTACAACCTGCGTGACATGGCCGACGACGTAGCCGGACTCATCGAAGCACTCGGGTTCGAGGCTGCGCATGTCCTCGGCGTCTCGCTGGGCGGCACCGTGGCCCAGACGGTCGCCATCGCCCATCCCCATCGGGTGCTGTCGTTGACATCGATCATGTCGTCGCCTGCCGCCCGCTTCGATCGCCTGCCGGACCCTCGCATCCTCGCCGCATTCATGCGTCGTCCGGCACACAGCAAGGACGCGTACGTCGAGCACGTCCTGGGGATGTTCCGGGCCGGCAGCTCGCCGGCCTTCGAGTTCCCGGAAGAGGAGCACCGCCGCCTGCTCAGGCTATCCGTGGAGCGCTGCTACCACCCCCAGGCCCCGGTGCGGCAGATGATGGCGATGCTCGACTCCGGCGACCGGATCCCAGACCTGCGCAATCTCGACGTCCCGACACTCGTCATCCACGGCGGGGCTGACAAGATGATGCCGGTCCGCGGCGGACGCGAGACGGCGGCCGCCATCCCAGGGGCGAAGTACATCGAGATCGAGGGGATGGGCCACGACCTCCCACGAGCTTTGTGGCCCCGCCTCCTTGGCGCCGTCGCCGCCATGGCGACAGACGCTCCCACGCCGGTCCGCCGTTTCCGGCCGCCCACCCACCGGCAACTCAGCCGCCTTGAGCGGTCGCGTCGCGGTCGGTCGCGTGCAATCTGGCAGGCCGCGCACCACACCACGAGCACAGCGGTGGCCATGCAGGCGCGCACTGCGCTCTGGGCTCTCAGCCTGCCGCTAACAGGCGCGCGGCAGGGCGCTCGCCTCAGCGCACGGCGGCAATACCGACGCAGCTGAAACGCTGCCCCCGATGGGCGAGGTGCTCGTCAATCGCGCTGAAACACCGTGCCCGTGTCGCGCAGTCCGGCGATCTCGAGGTCGGAGAACCCCCAGTCGCGCAATCCACTCACCGTGTGCTGCCCAGGCGCCGCCGCGGGGCCGTGGACCGCGCCCGGCGTTCGACTGAAGCGAGGAGCCGGTGCCACCTGTAGAACGCCGTCCTTGCGGACGACGGTCTGCCGGACGGCCAGGTGGGGATGGTCCTCGAGCTCATCGAGGCCCAACACCGGCGCGATGCACGCAGGCAGCTGCGCCGCCCGGTCGCACCATGCGTCGCGCGTGCGCGACTTGAAGATGCGAACGAAACGGTCCTTCATCTCCGGCCAAGACGCCTGATCGAGCTGATCTGGAAGGTCCTCTTCGGCGAGGCCGAGGACGTCCAGCAAGGCCGCGTAGAAATGGGGCTCCATCGCAGCGACCGTCACGTAGCGTCCATCTGCGGCCTCGTAGGCGTCATACCAGGGTGCTCCGGAGTCCACCTGGTTCGTGCCACGCTCCAGCGACCAGACGCCGCGGTCGTAACCCGCCACGAACGGGTTCATCAGGAGGGCAGCGCCGTCGACGATGGCGGCGTCGATGACCTGCCCACGGCCAGACCTCGTGGCTTCGATGAGCGCGCTGGTGATCCCGAGCGCGAGCATCATCGCGCCGCCGCCGAAGTCGCCGACCACGGCAAGCGGCGGAGTCGGCGGATGGCCTGCGCGGCCGATGGCCCCGAGCGCCCCAGCGACTCCGATGTAGTTGAGGTCATGTCCGACCATCTGCGCGTAGGGCCCATCCTGCCCCCAGCCGGTCATGCGCCCGTATATGAGGCGCGGGTTCCGATCCTGGCACGATTCCGGCCCAATGCCGAGGCGCTCGGCGACACCCGGGCGGAAGCTCTCGATCAGTGCATCGGCCTGCTCGACCAGGCGCAGCACGACCTCGGGCCCGTCCGGGCGTTTGAGGTCGACCGCTACCGATCGGCGACCGCGATTGAGGACGTCGTCCGAGGGGTCAAGGTTGCCGGCGGGGAGCACCCCGCCGCCGGGGCGATCGACCCGGAGGACGTCCGCTCCGAGGTCCGCCAACATCATCGCGGCGAACGGCCCGGGGCCCAGGCCGGCGATTTCGACAATGCGGAGCCCTTCGAGCGGCCCTTGCATGCGGCCCAGACTCAATCACCAGCTGGGGCACCGGCCGGCACCGCCCGCGGGCTGCTGGTGTAACCGAAGAGCCGTCCGGCGATGCGACGCAGCTGGATCTCCTCGGTGCCCTCGGTGATCCGGTACCGGCGATGATGGCCGTAGATGTAGGTGAACGGCAGATGTCGCGAGTAGCCGACGCCGCCGTGGACCTGGATCGCGCGGTCGGCCGCCTCGCAGGCGAGGCGATTGCCGCGCAGGTTCGCCATCGCCACCTTGTCCGTGATCTCCATGTGGTCGCGCCGGTCCATCTCCCAGGCGACCGCGCGCACGAGGCTGCGGACCAACTCGGTCTCCGTGACCAGCTCGGCGAGTTGCCACTGGATGCCCTGCTGGCTGGACAAAGGCTGGCCGAATACGATGCGCTCCTTCGCGTACCGGACGCTGGCGTCGACGCAGAACTGGGCGGCTCCGACCCCGGCTGCAGCTTGCCGCAACCGGTTCTGATGAACGAAGATCTGGGCGAGGCTCAGGCCCTTGCCCTCCACGCCGAGGATCGTCGATCCCGGCACGCGGACGTCGTCGAACCGGCACCGCGCGTGATGGGTCGGCATCACCCACGTCCAATCGAACGCCTCGATCGTGAACCCCGGCGCGTTCGTCGGGACCAGGAAGGCGGTGATGCCGGTGCTCTGCCCCGGCTGCCCGGAGGTGCGCGCGAACACGAGGTTGATCGGCGCGACATCGACGCCGCTGTTCCAGCGCTTCCGGCCATTGATGACCCAGTCGCTCCCATCGCGAACCGCGGTCGTCTCCAGCCACGTCGCGTCGCTGCCGTGGTCGGGCTCGGTGAGCGCGAACGCCATCTCCATCTCGCCGGTGATGAGCCCCTCGAGGTACGTGTCCTTCTGTTCCGGGGTCCCCCACTCGTTGAGAACGAGCGCCAGCGGGAGATTGGCCACCACGGAGGCCTCGTGCGTCAGCTCGTTGTGGAGGCCCGGACCACGGTGCCCCAGGTGCTCCCGGATCACCGCCATGTCGAAGTTCGAGCCGCCTTGGCCGCCGAGCTCGGGCGGTAAGGGATAGCGGAAGAAGCCCGCTGCATCCGCCCGTCGCCGGGCCTCCCCCAAGAGCTCGTTGAACGCACGCGATCCGATCCCGTCGTTCTCCCAATCGGTCCGGAAGTACTCCTTTCGATGATCGAAGAACTCGGGGTGCTCAAGCTCGAGCGGGGTGATCTCGGCATCGATGAATGCGTCGAGACGGGCGATGAACTCCTGCAGCTGCGCGGGAATCGACCATTCCATCGGCCCAACCCTACGGCGGCTCGGGCGCCCCGCCCAACCGGGAAGGGAGCCGCCTGTCGGAGCCGACAAGCGCCTGATCGAACCTCAGGGGGAGACGGCGGCTCGGACCCCGAGGCCGGGGCGGCCGGCTGCCCCCTCCTGCGCGCGGACCACCTGCATCAGCGCGGTGATCAGCGCGAGGTGCGTGAACGCCTGGGGGAAGTTGCCGAGATGCCGGCCGGTGAGCGCGTCGACCTCCTCGGCGTAGAGGCCGAGCGGGCTGGCGTAGCCGAGCAAGCGCTCACACAGTTCGTGCGCCCGCTGGTCCTCGCCGATCTCGACGAG
>WUUC01146600.1_pt1 | contig 17661 bp, 17 predicted proteins | sample 6278441 | NCBI WGS metagenome assembly WUUC01 (sample SAMN13675441, study PRJNA597444) | soil metagenome | isolation source: soil | place: USA: Washington | collected 2017-10 | reverse complement strand
ATCGATTCATCTCCAGTCAAATGAATGCATTGTCCTATCCAATTAGCACTTTTTTTTAGCCATCTTTGTATCCATTGATTAAGAGTTTTAGCTCCTTGAGATCCTCCAAAGATTAACAAGACAGGCTCCGTTTCATTCATTTCAAAATAACGAAGGGCAGCTTCACGAGCAATACAAGACCTCTCATATCCGGCTCGAAGAGGCATTTCAACTTCAACAACTTTTCCTTTTAATAAAGAAATCGTGGAGGGAAAGTGAACACCAATCGCTTTCGCATAGGGAGCAAACCATTGATTGGCTTTGCCAGGAATGCTATTGGCTTCATGTAACACAATCGGGACCTTAGCGAACTTGGCAGCTAGCAAAGTTGCCACTGTGTAATAACTCCCAAAGCCAACAACTACATCGGGTTGATAATGACGAATAATCTTCCAGCTTTGCCACACACCTTTTAGGAGAGAGAGCCATCCTTTCACTTGATTTAAAGGATGACAAGCGACCTCTTTAAACGGAAATACCGAACGATCAAAATATCGATTGGTTCCAAGACCTCCTGCCACAAACAAAATATCATGATTAACAAGCTGCTGAGCCAATCCTTGAGCTGGATAAAGATGTCCTCCTGTTCCTCCCGCTGTAATCAAAATCCGTTTATTCATCTTTGTACCCAACCTTCATCAAAAGACCCACTCCCATCAAATTGGCCATTAAAGAAGTCCCTCCTTGGCTAAAAAAAGGAAGGTTTAAGCCCGTGCTAGGCAAAAAACCTGAAACAACACCTAAATTCATGAATGCTTGAAAGCAGATCAAAAAAGTGATACAGGCTGCTAGATAAAATCCTTCCTTATCTCTAGCAGTATAGGAGACAGAAAAGCCTACGTAACCAATCACCATATAAAGGAAAATGAGCCCAATCATTCCAATAAAACCAAACTCTTCTGCATAAATAGCAGCAATATAATCATTTTGAGCTTCTGGCAAATAACTCAGTTTCTGCAAGCTATTGCCTGGTCCTCTTCCCCAAAATTGACCCGATCCAGCTGCAATTTTTGCTTGGTAGGGCTGGTGCCCCTTTCCTTTTAGATCAAGCTCTGGATGCAAATACACGTTTAATCGAGCTGATACATAGGGAAGATGGTAAGCTGAAAAAGCTCCAATGCCTGTTAGGATCATTAATGGCAAGACCCAATACAAAAAACGAATATGTGCCAATAAACACATAATGACAATACTTAATCCAATGACAGCAGCTGTTCCATTATTTGGTTCAATTAGAATTAATAAAAGAGGAACAGAAACCACTCCGATCAACTTAAGGAAATCTTTTAAATCTAAGGATGACCCCTCCTTTTGACTTAAACAGTAGATCAAATAAGCAGGAATGTAATACTTGACAAGTTCTGATGGTTGAAAAGAAAAACCTAATATAGATAACCAACGGCGAGATCCATTAGCCTCTTTTCCAATTCCAGGAATCAGAGTGAGAATTAATAGAATAGTCAAACATCCCAATAAATAAGGACTCCATCTCAATAAAGTGTGATAGCCAACCTTCCAAACCAATCCAGCTAATCCCATCCCTACACAAGCATAAAGAAGTTGTTTGAATAAAGCTTGGTGTGTGCTTTTATTTAGAGCATGATCTAAAACCTCTGCAGAGGTGGTGTTAAAAATCATGACAAGTCCCAAAGCAAAAATACATGTCACACTCAAAAGAAAAATGAATCGATGAGTAGTTGCCATAAGTGGATCACTTGATTCGAATCCGATCTCCGACTTTCAAATTGCGTGCCTTTTCTTCATCTAAATGATTGAGACGTAAAATATCTTCAAAGTTGACATGATGTTGTTTGGCTATTTTCCAAGGGCTATCTCCACTTTTTAGCACATAATACTCCACCTCTAGTCCATCACTTTCTTGTCTATCTATTTCTGGTTGTTGAACTGGATCGAGTTGCTCATCTTGCTTACCAGGAATTTTTAAAATTTGACCAATTTTCAGCTTTTCACTTTTTAATTGATTAAAGCTTTTTATCGCTCCTACAGTGGTTCCATGAATACGAGCAATTTTATCTAACGAATCTCCTTTTTTAACAAGGATTTCAATAGACTCTTTCTGCAAATTGTTTTCTCTATCAAAACGGTGATGATCCACTTCCTCTCCTAAGATAGGAATAGACGATTCGTTAATAAAAACATCCCCTTGAGATTCTTTAGATAGATTTTGCCCTCTAGCCACTCTATAAGAGTGCAAAGCGTGGTCTACTTCATCTCCCGATGAAGCTGCCGCAATCAGATGGGAATGGGCTTCATGAACAATAGGGGCACTGTTTTCAACAAGCGCTGGAAAATTGACTTCATCCAGCACTTTATCTGTATCATAAATAATGGCCATTGCAAATAGGACTGCTAACAACCCCGCATTGATAATGACAGAGACCAATATAATGTCCTTTCTAGTCATCTTTTTTCTCCTTACAATCGATGGACGATCTGTTTAAACTCGTTTCCTCGATGGGCATAATCATTAAACATATCATAACTGGCACAACCTGGGGATAATAACACATAGTCACCTCTTGTAGCAAACTGAGACGATTGACGAACTGCTTGTTCAAGAGTCTTAAATCGTTTAAATGGAAAGTGAGAGGCTAACTGAGTTTGCATTTTACCAGCTGCTTGCCCAATTGCACAAATAGATTTCACTTTATTTGCAAATACCTCTAACCAAGGAGTATAGGAAGCTCCTTTATCGACTCCTCCTGCAATTAAAATCACAGGACCTGGAAGGAATTGAACAGCACGAATGACCGCTTCAATGTTGGTTCCTTTGCTATCATTATAATAAAACACTCCTTCTTTTTCTCTTACAAATTCAAGTCGATGCTCAGGTTTTTTGAAGGTCATTAATGCCTGTATAATCTTTTGAGGAGGCACACCAAATTCTCGGCAAAGTGCATAGGCGGCTAGATTATTTTCTATATCATGGTTTGCGATTCCTTGATAAGAACGTGGCCATTCGATTTCTTTTTTTCCTCTCCAATAAATGGCTTGAGTATCTGTATAAACCCAACAATTTGAAGAAAAGCCATATGTCCGATATGAAATATTGTTTAAAAGATGAGAATAATGTTGAGCTGTTTGATTCTCAATATATAAACAAGAATTATTTTTTAAGCATCTAGATATTAATAGTTTAGAACACGCATAGGCTTCCATGGAAGGATAGCGATCTAAATGGTCAGGTGTAATATTTAAAATCACAGCAGCGTCAAGAACAGGCTGAGAAAACGTTTCTAATTGATAAGAGCTTAATTCCAAAACAATTATTTCTTCAGCCTTGATTGAGGATAGTTCTTGTGTCAACGGAACGCCCACATTTCCTAACGCTTTTGCTTGTTTACCAGCCTCTTTTAAGAGATGGGCGACTAAGAGTGTGACTGTTGTTTTTCCATTTGTTCCAGTAATCCCAATCATAGGATGATGAATCGATCGGCATCCCAGTTCAATCTCTCCTAAAAGTTCAATATTTGATTCTTTCGCTAATTGATAAAGAGGATGTGTTTGAGGCACACCTGGTGAGACAACGATAAGATCAAATTCTTTAAGACTCTGAATAGAATGATCGAAGCCTGTTGTTAATCCAATTTGGATTAATTTTTTCACTTCAGGATGTTCTTCAAGTAAATGTTGATTGCGATCTACCCCATGAACGTGAGCGCCTTGCTGCAATAGAAAACGAGCCGCTGCACGGCCACTTAAGCCCAACCCAATTACTAATACTTGTTTGCCTTGATCACTCTTCTCCATTGGATCCTTTACTGAAATTTAAGCGAAGCAATTCCTAAGATGACTAATAAAAGAGCAACAATCCAAAAACGGATGACAACTTTTGTTTCAGGCCAACCTTTATATTCGAAATGATGATGCAAGGGGGCACATAAAAAAATACGTTTTTGATGACGCAAGCGGAAACTTGCTACTTGTAAAATCACCGAAACCGCTTCAATCACAAAAATTCCACCCATTATTCCCAGTAAGAACTCTCGACGAAGTAACACAGCTACCACTCCAATGATTCCTCCTAATGATAAAGAACCGACATCTCCCATAAAGATTTGAGCTGGATGCCCATTATACCATAGAAAACCCAAACAAGCTCCTATAAAGGCACTTAGATAGATGGCAATTTCTCCACTGCCTTCGATGTATAAAATGTTTAAGTAGCTGGCAATATCAATGTGATTGGACACAAAAGCAACTAAGGCTAACCCACTAGCCACAAAAATTAAACAACCAGTAGCTAGACCATCCAACCCATCCGTTAAATTAACAGCATTAGAAGATCCTGTAATCACAAAAAAGAAAAAACAAATAGCTACAAGAAGAGAAGCGCCTTTAAAAGTCCACACAGGGTCTTTAAAAAAAGGGAGATAAAGACGGGAAGCATATTCTTTTAAAGTTAAAGAATGACTAACTAGTTGAGCAGCTTCATGGTGTTCTTTTTTAATCAACAGGGTTTCTTTCACAAGAGGAGGATTAAACCAATTTCCTATTTGCAAGGCTTCGCTAATAGGTGGGAAAAGAAGATAGGAAGCCACGCCAACTGACAAAATGAATTGCACTAACAATTTTTTTTTAGCTGACATCCCTCTCGAATTTTTATATTTAAGTTTAAGATAATCATCTCTTCCTCCAAGGAATCCTAAAAAAACTGTTGTAATCAGTAAAATCAATGTGAATATGTGAGTTAAATCCATCCAAAGAAATAGGGAAACAAGCATGGAAAAGAGGATGAGGATGCCTCCCATTGTTGGAGTATTTTGTTTCTTTTCATGTAGTTGACCAAGGAGAGGACATTCTTCTTTTCGAATCGGCTGTCCAATTTTTAATTCATAAAGTTTGCGAATAAAATAGGGACCTAAAAAGACGCTTAGTAGAAGGGACGTCACTGCAGCCAGCATCATCCTTGTGGAGTAATAAGCAAAAACGGCAGGAATTTTTAATCCCCCTATTTCTTTTAAAAAATCCATCAAAAGTAAAATCATAATTCCTCTAACACCTTCCATAACTCTTTAGAGCGAGAGCCTTTTAATAAAACAACATCTGAAGGCTTTAAATGCAGGCGAAGACTTTGAACTAATTCTTTTCGTTCATCAAATAATTCAACTGGTTTTCCTGCCTCCTTCCAAACTTGATAAATGGGCTGACACTCCTCTCCTAAACAAAATAGTTGATCAACATAGTTTAAGGCATATTTTCCAACTCGTTGGTGGGCTTCTTCTGAATAACGACCCAATTCTAGTATACTCCCTAAAACTGCCACCTTTCTTCCATTTCCTTTTGGGGTTGGCAAGATTTCCAGGGCAGCTTTAATAGACAGTTCAGCTGCATTATAAGAGTCATTGAGAAATAAAATTCCTTGATGCTGGACCCACTCTAATCGATTAGCTGGTAGTTTAAGAAGGGGAATCATCCGATTTATATTTTCCCAGCTAATATTGAAGTACCGAGCAAGAGCAATCGCTGCTAAAAGATTATGTCGATGATGTTGACCGGGAACTTGTAAAGTTGTGATTGGAATCAAGTGGTTGCTAAAGTGGAGTTGGTTGGATTTATTCATGAAATAATCTGCTTGAGGAGAAGTCGTTGAAAAAGAGAGCTTAGGACAAGTTCCAACTTGATAAAGCTCACTAAAATATGGACTTTCATGATGCAAAATCCCAAAACGAGTGTTGGGATGAAGAAAGATTTCACTTTTTGCCCTAACAATATCGTGCAAACCATCTTGAAAATGGCAAGCATGAACAAGAGAAACAGTTGTCACTAATGCCACTTCTGGAGGAGCCATCTGAATCAATTGAGCAAGCTGACCAAATCCAGTCATTCCCATTTCCATTACAAAAATCTCTTCCTCCCCTGTCAGATGGTTCAAAATTGCTAAAGGAAGTCCTATTTGTGAATTGTAATTTCCAGGAGTAGAGGCAACTGTATATTGCGTCTTTAAAAAAGCCGTTGCAAAATCTTTCGTTGTCGTTTTTCCTAACGAGCCTGTAATCGCTGCTAGACGGGTAGAACGACTCGCTAAAATAGTTTTAGCCACTTTCTGTAAGGCTTGAAGAGGATTTTCAACCCGTAATAAAGGAATATCTTGCTCACCCCGATAATGGTTTGCGACAATGGCAGCTACAGCACCTTTCGCTTTTGCCTCCTCAATAAATGCATGACCATCGACTCGAGCTCCTAGCAAAGCCACATACACATTTCCAGGACAAAGAGTGCGAGTATCTACACTGAATCCTTGAATGATTGGATTGGATTGTAAAGAACAATGAAGAAGATGAGCCAATTCATTGAGTTGGAATAATTTCATCGTTTTAACCATTTTATTATACAAAGTCTAATTAAATCTGGGATTTTACAAATTTTCGGATTTAATGACACTCTCTACCATCAGATGACTGACCATTAAAAGCAATTTTTGATTAAATGATCCTTGTATGCAAGGACGTGGCTGCTCTCATTTGCTGGATTTTCCATACTCAAGTGTTACTCTCTAAGTGTGTTTCTCGATTTAAGATTGCTTTGTTGGTAAAGCTATGCTATGATTCTATTAAATTCCTTAGGTTTATAGGAGCTTGCTATGCGCAAAGAATTTAATTGGGGCCCTGGCTTATTTCTTATTATCTATCAAAGTCTTCTGTTATTAACTTTACCTTTTTATTTTTATTATTCTTTGCCTAGTTGGTCCATGATCGGAGTCTCTTTGATCCTGCTTTGGTTAACGGGCTTAAGCATTACGGCTGGTTATCATCGTCTTTATGCTCATCGAAGCTACCGTACACATCCAGTCATAGAAGGGATTATTTTATTTTTTGGAGCAATGGCAGGGCAAGGCAGTGCTCTTCGTTGGGCTTTTGATCATCGTTTGCACCATGCTCATGTTGATACAGATGATGACCCTTATTCCATTAATAAAGGATTTTGGTATGCTCACTTTTTATGGATTTTAGAAAAACCACGTGAGATAGAATCGAAGGTTGTTTCTGATTTAATTAGAAATCCTCTGGTCCAATTTCAACACCGTTATAGTGAACTTTTGATGGTGTTTACAAATGTCATTTTCTTCGCTTTAATTGGATGGCTACTCAATGATTATCTAGGCTCTTTTTTCTTAGCCTGCTGGACTCGTCTATTTGCTTTGCATCACTTTACTTGGTTCATCAATTCTTTAGCTCATACATGGGGAGATAAGCCTTTTTGCCAAGAACAATCTGCTGTAAATAACTATATTATCGCTCTTTTGACTTTTGGTGAAGGATATCATAATTTTCATCATACATTTGCTAATGACTATCGCAATGGCATTCGATGGTACCACTTTGATCCCACAAAATGGCTCATTTGGACTTTAAATCGTATTGGCTTGGCCACAAGCCTTAAACAGGTCGATCCTTTAACCATTAAAAAACGACTTGTCATAGAACGAAAAAATCTTCTATTAGAGCGTTTAAGCTCTTTATGTTTAAACAAAAAAGAAGAAATTGAAAATAAGATTCACGATCTTTCCGATCGATTAATGATTCAGTTAGCTTCCTTTAATCAATTAAAAGAGCACTATCAAACTGTTCGCAGACAAGCTGTTGAAAAAGCAACCTTAAAGAATTTAAAAATTGAAATTCGCATATTAAAAAAACACTTGAAAGCAGATTGGCGTTCATGGTGGGAATTATCAAGAGATATTTTCAACTCAAACTCAATTAAGTTAAGTTAATTCCATAATAGGACTTGCTTAAGTCCTATTACATTGAATTTTTTTCAAAATCCAGCAATTCTCGTTAATTATTTAAGTTACTGAATTTCATAGGCTTTCGAAATTTGTTTTTGTCAACTCTAAATTTTCAAGTTTTTTATAATCAATAATTTAAGCAAATAACTAGCGGTAAGTCCTAAATTTTCTACTAATAAAAAACAAAACAAGATAAATTGCTTGACTCAGATCTAGGTATTTCGATATAACCTTCCCTTTCACATGGTGGCATAGCCAAGCGGTAAGGCAGAAGCCTGCAAAGCTTCCATTCCCCAGTTCGAATCTGGGTGCCACCTTTTCCCTCTATTTTTTATGCTTTACCTCATTGCAACTCCAATTGGCAATCTCACAGACATTACTTACCGAGCCATTCAAACCTTGCAAAACTGCGATTACATTCTGTGTGAAGACACACGCCACAGTTCTATTCTATTGCAGCACTATCAAATCCACAAACCACTTAAAAGTTATCATCGCTTTAACGAATCTGCTAAAGCAGACTCTATCCTAAATGACTTGCGAGCCGGTAAACAGATTGCCCTTATTTCAGATGCAGGGACTCCTGGAATCTCTGATCCAGGTGCAGCTTTAGTCAAGTTATGCATAGACAACCAAATCCATTTCACTGCTATACCAGGACCGTGTGCTGCCATTCAAGCCCTTTCCTGCTCTGGTTTTGCTACAGATCAGTTTCAATTCCTTGGATTTCTTCCTCGCAAACAAGGAGAACTCAAGCTAGCCTTACAACAGATATTATCTTATCCCGGAACGACCATTTGCTATGAATCTCCTAAACGGCTTCTAGATGTCTTAGAGCTCATTCAGACGATAAAACCTGATTGCCAACTCGCTGTTGCTCGTGAATTAACAAAAAAATTTGAAGAGATCATTCGTGGAACCGCTACCACATTGTTAGAATATTGGAAAAATTTTCATCCTAAAGGAGAAATGGTTTTACTATTTGCTCCTTCTTCTTCCTCTACTGAACAAGATTGGAGTCACATGAGTCCTGAAGAGCATGTCCATTTCATCCAAGAGACCTATCAGCTAACCCTTAAAGAAGCCATTAAAATTGTCGCTGATTTAAGAGGTCTCCATAAAAGAGCTCTCTATCAAGTTATTCATCAACCCGAAAATTGATTTCTAGAAAATCCTGAATCAGGTAAAATGATCTTCTTTAAACTTAACAAAATACAAGAAATATGAAAGAAACACCTTCAAAAAATTTTAATCACCTTCTTCACCCTTATCTTTTTGTCCTGAAAGAAGGCAAAGAAATTCAACAAAATTTTCTCGATTATTCTTTACTTCTCTTACAGGTAGAGCCTCGAGATGTCATTCCATCTCCTTTTCAATCAAAAATTAGCAACCCTATTGTCACATTGCTAAAAAAATAAAAATTCCCCCTTGCAAAAAACCCCTTTTATTCTCTAGACTTTACCTTCTAGAATTAAAAAATTATCAAGAGGAGCGCAGGTATATGGCTACTACACCTAAAGACATTATTTTTGAAGAAGAAGCCAGAGAACGATTACTGGCAGGAATTAAACAACTAGCTGATATTGTGGCTTTTACATTAGGGCCTAAAGGCAGAAATGTTGGTCTAGAGAAAAGCTGGGGAGCTCCCACCATTACAAATGATGGAGCTAGTATTATTCGCGACATACAGCTCAAGGACAAGTATGAGAACATGGGTGTGGCGATGGCTAAAGAAGTCGTCCAGAAAATTAAAGAAAAATGTGGCGATGGAACGACAACAGGCACTTTGTTATTACGTGCTTTAGTGGAAGGAGGAATCAAATTCATTGCATCTGGTGCCAGCCCCATTAGTATTAAGCGAGGAATGGACAAGGCCGTTGAAGCCATTAAGAAAGAAATTGAAAAGAATGCCATTTCCATTAAAACGAAACAAGAAAAACGAGATGTTGCCGTTGTTTCCGCATCTGGTAATCAGGAAATTGGAGATTTAATCGCCGAAGCCATGGAAATGGTCGGACACTCTGGAGCCATTACGATCGAAGAAGGAAAGACAACAGAAACAGCTATCGAAGTAGTAAAGGGGATGAAATTTGATCGAGGATATGTGAGCCCTTATCTCTGTACAAACTCTGAAAAAATGATCATTGAAATGCATCGTGCTCTTATTTTGTTAGTCGATAAGAAAATTTCCAATATCCATGAAATTTTGCCTGTTTTAGAATCGAGTGCAACTTCAGGACGAGAATTATTAATCATTGCTGAAGATATTGAAGGAGATGCGTTGGCAACACTCGTTGTCAATAAACTTCGTGGAATCTTAAAAGTTGCCGCAGTGAAAGCTCCAGGATTTGGCGATCGCCGCAAAGCCATGTTGCAAGATATTGCGGTCTTAACGGGTGCAATCGTTATTTCAGACGAAGTCGGAATATCCTTGAAAGAGATTCCTTCTAACGCTTTAGGCTCAGCTGAAAAAATAAGCATTACCAAAGAGGCTACAACCATTGTCAATGGAGCCGGAACTGCTCCAGCTATCCAATCTCGGATCAAACAAATTGACACAGAAATCGAACAAAGTAAAAATTCATATGACAAAGAAAAGCTAGAAGAGCGTCGAGCTAAATTAAGTGGAGGCGTTGCTGTCATTAGAGTTGGAGCTGCAACTGAAACAGAAATGAAACAGAAAAAACAAATGTTTGATGACAGTTTAAACTCCACTAAAGCAGCTTTAGAAGAGGGCATTGTCCCAGGCGGAGGTGTCGCTCTATTAAATGCTAGCCGATCTATTCAGAAAAATCTTTATTTAAGTGGTGATGAAGCTTTAGGAGCAAAAATGGTTCTACAAGCTTGTGAGGCTCCTCTTAAACAAATCGTGCATAACACAGGGTATGATAGCAGTGTGATTTTAAGCGAAGTATTAAGTTCACCAGCTCATTATGGATTTAATGCGAGAACAGAACAAGTCGAAGATCTAATCAAAGCTGGCGTTATTGATCCAGCGAAGGTTGTCAAACATGCACTGATCTTAGCTGCTTCTGCTGCTGGCATTATCATTCTCTCTGAAGCTTTAATCACAGATGCTGAAGAAGACGAAGAAGAGTCTGAAGAGTAAATTTTCTTTAAAGAATATTCATCATTACTAATTTAATGCTATCAGGCGTCGTCCATTTAAAAATGGGCGACGCCTTTGACGCTCTTAGGGATTTAATGAAAAACCCGTTTAAAATTTGCACCATTTATTGCACTTTAGGAAGCTTAATTTTAAGTTGGTGGTTTTTAGCCTTTAAAGAAAAAAATGATCCCTTACCCTCTCTTAAAATAACTCAATCCACTGATTGTTCTTTAACACTTTCCCTTGACAGTCTATTTGCTAGACTTTCTTCTTTCAATCGTCAAGAGCTCCAAAAAGCTTTATCAGGCGATCAAAAACTCATGATTGAATGGATCATCCATTGGAATGCAGATGCAGATCAATTAACGAAACAAGGCGTTGTAGGAATTCAGAAACTGCCTATTGAGACCTACTTAAAAGCTCATGTTCTTGCTGGCTTATTACAGCAATTGACATCTGAACAGCGATTTCAGCTAAATTGCCAACTTAGAAATGCAATGATTGAAGATGATCATCACCATTCTATTAAAGTAACAAATAAGTTCAATCGTTTTCTAGCTCAAACCCATGTATCAGCAAGTTTTTTACTAGCTTTAGCCGATTCAAAAGAAATCATTGCCATTCCTCGAGGTCTTCGCTTTTCTCCCCAATTATATTCTCCTTCTATTCTAGAAAACATTCCGGAAAATTCCGAACATTATTCTGGGGAAAAACTATTCCTTTCTCCTCCTGATTTAGCTTTTGTGGCCCCTTATTCTCACCCTTCAATGATTGAAATGCTAAGAAATCAAGGCATGACTACCCTATGTATGCTTAGAAATATTCAGACAGTTAAAGACATTCAAGAAACTTTACTTAAAACAGGCCATCTTACCAATCACATCTTAGAAGCCAATTTACTGCAAATCTTTATGGAAGCCTGTTTCATCTCTTTAGATAATCGATTACGTGCTCTCCATCAATTGATTCATCCTCCAGGAGGAATTAAGAATTTTCTATTTCTTTATTATCACCAGTATTATAGAATTCCCACAACTCGTTGCTTATCCGGGCAATTGCTAGAACGGATATTATCCCTTCATCCAAGCTTAAATTGCCCCATCAGCTTTAATCAGCAAGAGTGGCGAATTCCGTTTGATCAAGAAAAAATCATTCAATCCAAACCAGATTGTTTGATCATTTGTACACCATATGAACAAGCCTTTAAAAAACGATTAGCAACTGAACCTGCTTTTGCCAATCTGCCTACTTTTCCACATGTTTGCTATGTAGATGAAGTGATACAGGAATCTCCTACGCAATATATTGCCTTAGCCTATTTTGATCTCATTCATGCTTTAGCCACAACCTACCTTCCATGAAAACACATTCTTCTTTATTATGGATTATTTCTTTCATCCTTTTAGCTATGTGTGGGACATTGACCTTAATTAACGGTGAAACACCCTGGCCCCTTGTATGGGAAGGAGTCAAACAACGATTAATAGGGAGCTCTTCTCAATGGAATCCTTTATTGGATGAACGATTACCTCGTTTAATTGTATTGATTTGTACAGGATCCTCTCTAGCTGTTTCTGGAGCAGTGATGCAATCCCTTTTTTATAATCCTTTAGCATCTCCAAGTGTTCTAGGGATTACTTCTGGAGGATGTTTATTTGTAATCCTTGTCTTTTTATTTGATTTACAGTTCTTTTATCCTTTTGCACTTCCTATAGCCGCTTTTTTAGGTTGTTTTCTAACTTTATGTTTCGTGTATACTTGTTATCGAATTCAAGGAGGAGTGCAGTTAAGTCACTTAATTTTAACTGGGATAGCTATTTCTATTCTACTGCTAGCCATCCAAAATTTCTTGTTATATGCGTTAAGAGATCGCTGGCAACTGATTCAAACCATTACTGAATGGGAAGCGGGCTCTACATTGGATCGCAATTGGCAACATGTCCACATGCAGCTTCCTCTAACCTTAATCGGGTTAGTCATTTGTTGGATCTATCGAAGAGAAATGAATATCTTAGCTTTAGGTGAAGAGGAAGCAAAAAATTTAGGCGTGGAGATCACTTGCGTCAGATGGCGTTTATTTTTAAGTGTCGCTTTATTGACTGGAGGTGCTCTAGCAGCGGTTGGAGTCGTTGCTTTTTTTGGGCTCGTTTTACCCCACTTAGTTCGTCGGCTACAAGGACCCGATCACCTAACATTAGTTCCCCTCTGCATCCTTGTAGGAGCCATCTCTTTTGCTTTATTTGATATTGTGCTCCGATTTTTTTCCCTTCATTTTATTTCGATTGGTAACTTATCAGCTTTAATCGGGGGTCTTTTCTTTTTAGTTTTATTATTTCGCACTCAACAACAGCGTCTTGTCGCTTAAAGGATTTATGAGGTTAGAAGCCTATCAACTCTCTTATCAGCTAAGAGAAAAAAAATTGATTCAGAATCTATCAGCCATTTTTGAAACCGGCCGTCTATATGGAATCTTAGGGCCAAATGGTTCAGGTAAATCCACTTTATTAAAGACGTTAGCAGGTATCTGGGAGCCTACTACAGGTCAAGTATTGTGGAACGAACGCTCACTACTTCAGCAACCTCGAGCTGAAATTAGTAAAGTCATTTCACTAGTCCCTCAAAGCCCTTCTCTCCATTTTGACTTTACCGCTTATGAAATCGTCGCAATGGGACGTTATCCGTATGGAGGCTTCTCTCAACAAGATCCCATTCTAATTCAACAAGCTTTAGAACAAGTAAATGCTTGGCATCTACGCAACGCCCTTCTTTCACAATTGTCTGGAGGAGAGCGACAACGGATCTATATTGCTCGAACCCTTGTCACTGAAGCAACTGTGATCCTTTTAGATGAACCAACAGCTTATTTAGATCTAAAGCATCAGTTACAGATTTGGGAACTTTTGCATCAATTAATTGATCAAGGAAAAATTGTGATTGTCGCTATTCACGACCTATGGACCGCTCAACATTACTGTCATGAGGTATTAGTTTTACAACAAGGAACATGTGTAAAAAAAGGAAAGTATGAAGACATCATGACTTCCAGTCTTCTCCAAACAGTATTTGGAGTAAAACTGGAAAATCAGACAAGACATCATCTGACTTAAAAAAATTGCAAAATTTCCAAAATCTTTAAGCGAATTTATATAGATATTTAAAGGCGTTTTTCATCACCTGATCGAAGTCGATGGATCGTTGCTGAAAAAGATAAAGAGCTAATGAACCTGTAGATAATATAACAACGCCTTTAGCAAAAGAAATCGCTGCTTCCTTAGTATAGAACTTAGGACCGTAGGAATCGCTGTTGAATTGATCAAATACAGTGAATGTCAAATAGTAGCATCCTATAAAGGCTAGGATTTTTTCTACCGTGTTTTCTAAAAGAGTTCCGTTTTTAGAAACAATACATTTTTTCAAAACTGTGTAAACACCACCAAAAACAAGACCATACTTAATCGAGTCGTCACTGCTAAAAATACCTGTTGAGACTCCTCCAAATAACACCCCTTTCAAAATGTCATACATCATTTACTCCTTGTAATACAAGGTTATCATTATTTATTTAAAACTTTACTATCATTACATAGACTTGAATTAAAACATAGTCTTAAATTAAACATGAACGAATAGAAAACCTATCAATAAAATTAGAGTTGTGAAGACCCTAGCCAGGCATTGATATCAATTAATCCACTTTGTTGGAGAATAATCGCAATAATCGCAACGGGCGCGATCCAACGCATAAAAAACATCCAAGGTTGCCAAAGCCAACGCAACCTTGTTCCAGAATTAAATTCTTCTCGAATGATTTGCTTATCTAAAACCCAACCTGTAAAAATGGACACCATCAGTCCCCCAATCGGCAATAACCACAAGCTCACAAGGTCATCAATGGTCGCAAAAAATGTCTTTCCATAAATAGCTGGCCAATTGGGAAATAAGAGATTGGTATGAGATAAAGCACTTGGAATTCCAAAAATGAAACAACTAATGGCCACAATAATCACAGCTCGATGTCTAGACCACCCTAATAAATCTGTAAAATTGGCAGCCACAACTTCAATTAAAGCCACTGCAGAGGTCAGAGCAGTAAAAACAAATAAAATAAAAAATCCAGTAGAAATAAATAATGCACCAGGCAGCTTAGAAAATAAGACGGGTAACGTCTTAAAGACAAGACCAGGTCCTGCTTCGGGAGCAAATCCAAAAGTAAAAATAATAGGAAAAATCATCATTCCTGCTAATAGAGAAATTAACACAATCATTAGACCAATAATAAGACCAGTTTTCGGAATATCGTCGCTTTTTCGCATATAGCTACCATAGGTTAACATAATGCCCTGACCTAAGCTCAAGGTAAAAAACGACAACCCCAATGCTTCAATTGCTGCAGAAGGCTTGAACCGAGCAGGATCGGGGTAAAAAATAAAATGCAATCCTTCCTTAAATCCTTCTAATGTCATCGCATATAAGCAGAGGCTGATTAAAATGATTAAAAGCCCACTTGTCATGAAACGACTCCAATATTCAATTCCTTGTCTAACTCCACGATACACAACAGCGGCTGTTAAAGTAGTGAATATTAAATGCCAGAAAAGAGTAATATCAGCCGAAGAAGCTAAGAGATCAAATACCCCGGAAATTTCTTGAGAAGAGAGATTCTTATAAAATTGACTCAGTGACATCAATACATAATTTAGACCCCACCCCGCTAAAACACTATAAAAAGACATGATTAAAAAGGACGAGGCAACTCCTAACCAACCAGCTGTCTTCCAAATAGCAGAATCATTTGCTAAATTGGCAAATACACCCACGGCTCCACGTTGGGCTTTTCTTCCTAGAACAAGTTCCGCAATAAAAACGGGAACTCCAATAAAAAACGTGCAAAAAATATAGATGAGAACAAAAATTCCTCCTCCATTCTGACCTGTTACATAAGGAAACTTCCACAATGTTCCCAATCCAATTGCTGAACCTGCAGCAGCTAAAATAAAACCTAAATGCGAGCTCCAATGCTCCCGTTGCTTGTGCATACCTATGGTCTCCAATCCATTTTTAAAGGAAAAATTTAATAAAAAGAAAAAAGTAAATGAGCGCAACAGAGCACTAGCACGTGCTTGTCGTCAAAAGAATGCAAGTGGTCAAATAACCCTTGAAAGAAGAAAATAGAAGAAAATGATTACACATATCGATTGAATTCTAAGATGTTTGATTAATTTTGATTATTCTAACCTATCAAATTTAAGTTGACAAGGCTTATTTTTTTATTTAAATTGTAAAAGATGGATCATTTCATGTAGATGAAGCTTTATACAAACATACATGAGTTTAAAGCATGAGTATTTTAGGTAAATTATTTATTGAAGCCGCCGTTGTAGGAGTCATTTGCCTCATTTTTTTAATTCTATTTATTGTGGCAGGTGTCCGTCAAAAACTAAAAGAAGATGAAGATTAAATCATGTTGAAAGTCGTTCAACCCTGGTATGAAAAAGGATTAAAGTTTAAATGCACAGAATGTGGACAATGCTGTACAGGAGCTCCAGGCTATATTTGGATGGTAGAAGAGGAAATGGAAAAGATTTCTGCCTACTTAGACATTTCTGTGCAGGAATTTATTCAACGCTATACACGCCGAGTAAAAGAACGTCTTTCCTTACTTGAAAAACCTAAAACCTTTGATTGTATTTTTCTTAAAGATCGCAAATGTCAAATTTATCCCGTTCGACCCAAACAATGCCGTACATTTCCTTGGTGGCCACAATTGTTAAAATCTGAGCAAGAATGGTTAGAAGCTAGTCAATTTTGTGAAGGAATCAATCATCCTAATGCTCCTCTAATTTCATTAGATACAATTCAGCAACACTTAGCGATACAAGAAGGACATTTACCTCATTCATGACTAAATTGCACTCTGCTAAAGTCTTTCTTGTAGGATCTGGCAAAGGAGGGGTAGGCAAATCGACCATTGCCATCAATTTAGCGGTCGCTTTAGCGCAACAAGGAAGATCTGTTGGTCTCTTAGATGCAGATGTCTATGGTCCATCCATCCCGATTATGATGGGATTACGCCGATTAAGTCCACAAGTCCAAATTTTTCCTGATGGAAAAGAAAAAGTGATCCCTTTTACTAAATTTGGGATTCAAGTCATTTCAATTGGTTTTTTCATAGAAGAAGCACGTTCCGTGATTTGGCGTGGACCCCTTTTGCATGGTGCGTTGAAAAAAATGATCGAAGAAGTCGCTTGGGGAGATGTAGATATCTTACTAGTTGACCTTCCACCAGGAACTGGTGATGTCCTCCTTTCCCTCTCACAACTTCTTTTGATAACGGGTGCTTTGATTGTTTGCACTCCCCAGGAAGTCGCCATGTTAGATGCTGTTAAAGCGATTAACGCCTGTCATCAATTAGATATTCCTCTAATAGGAATCGTCGAAAATATGGCAGGCTTTACGATCCCCGAAACAGGTCAATTTTACCCCATTTTTGGTCAAGATAAAGCCAAAGAATTAGCCAATCGTTTTAATATGCCATTATTAAAAAGTATTCCACTTCTACCTGCGATTCGACAAGGAGGAGATGAGGGTTGCCCAAGTGCCTTTCACCAAGGCGATCTACAAGCAGGACATCACTTCCGTCAACTTGCTACAGAATTCTCTCAACAAGCTCTGCAAGTCTCTGCTCACCCCTTTATATAATACGTTTGATGTGAAATGAAAATCTTCTTAGGAGGAAGAAAATGGAATCAATGGAAGATCTCTT
>WUUC01020275.1_pt1 | contig 17670 bp, 16 predicted proteins | sample 6278441 | NCBI WGS metagenome assembly WUUC01 (sample SAMN13675441, study PRJNA597444) | soil metagenome | isolation source: soil | place: USA: Washington | collected 2017-10 | reverse complement strand
TATCACTGTTAATGGCGATGTAGTTAACATTCCTTCGTACAGCCTGCGCGCTGGTGATGTTATCGGTGTCCGTGAAAAATCGAAGTCACTGGAAGCTATCACCACAAGTCTTTCAATCCAGGGTGCGAAAAAGTACAACTGGCTCGAGTGGGACAACCAGGAAATGTTAGGTAAACTGATCAATCTTCCACCGAGACAAGATATTCCGGAGAACATCAACGAGCAGTTGATCGTCGAATTGTACTCCAAGTAATACTGTGTTATTGCTGGGCCATGGTGGAATCCTGCCAATGTCCTGCGGTATCCAGGCAAGTTTAGTATTAGTAGTAAACAAGAAATAAATCAACGCCTATGTCAATATTAGCATTTCAAATGCCTGAGAAAGTGGTGATGGAAAAGTCCGATGATTTTCACGGCCTCTTCACATTCAAGCCCCTGGAGAAAGGCTATGGAGTAACCATCGGTAATGCATTGAGAAGAATTCTGCTGTCATCGCTGGAAGGTTATGCGATCACAGGTATCAAAATTCCTGGCGTACTGCATGAGTTTTCGACCATCGAAGGTGTTGTAGAAGATGTTGCAGAGATCATCCTGAACCTTAAACAAGTTCGTTTCCGCAAGACATCAGATAATTTCGATTCAAAGATCACTGTAAGTATTAAGAAGCAAAAGCAGTTCAAAGCTGGCGACGTCGCCAAGTTCACTTCTGCATTTGAGATCCTCAATCCTGATCACGTGATCTGTAATCTCGATGAAGCAGCCCATTTCGAAATCGAATTAACGATCGAAAAAGGTCGCGGCTACCTTCCTGCAGAAGAAAACAAACCTAACGAACAGGTTTTCGGGTTTATTCCGATTGACGCCATCTTTACACCTATTAAGAATGTGAAGTTCAGCGTAGAGAACACTCGCGTAGAGCAAAAGACCGACTACGAAAAATTGTTGGTCGATATTGAAACCGATGGATCGATCCACCCCGAGAAAGCTCTCGAAGGAGCGGCATTCATCCTGATCCAGCACTTCCGTTTGTTCTCAGACAAATCAATCGAACTCGAAACCGGTAAAGACAGTGAGATCGAACAAGTGGACGAGGAGATGCTGCACATGCGCAAGCTTCTCAAGACACCACTGCACGATCTGGACCTTTCCGTTCGCGCCTACAACTGCCTCAAAGCCGCCGACGTGAAAACACTGGGCGACCTTGTTCAGTTGGAGATCAGCGATATGATGAAGTTCAGAAACTTCGGTAAGAAGTCGCTGGCAGAATTAGAACAGTTAGTGGCTGAGAAGAACCTTACGTTTGGTATGGATCTCGGCAAGTATAAATTAGAAGAAGACTAAGTATATCCATGAGACACGGTAAGAAGATTAATCACCTCAGTCGCCAGAAAGGTCATCGCGAAGCATTGCTTTCGAATATGGCTATATCGTTGATCCTGGCGAAAAGGATCACGACGACTGTTGCCAAGGCCAAAGCCCTGAGGAAGTTTGTGGAGCCGCTCATCACCAAAGCGAAAACCGACACCACACATTCACGCCGCACGGTAATGTCTTACCTTCAGAACAAAGAAGGTGTGAGCACATTGTTCGGTGAAGTTGCTGGCCGTACAGCAACAAGGCCTGGTGGATATACGCGTATTATCAAGCTGGGCGAAACCCGTCTTGGTGATAATGCGGAGATGTGCCTCATGGAACTCGTAGATTTTAACGACATCTATAAGAAGGACGGCGCAGAGAAGAAAGCAAAAACACGCCGCGGTCGCAGCAAAGGCAAAAAGACCGAAGGAGAAGGCGAAGTTGAAGCAGCAGCTCCAAAGGCAGCAGCAGAAGGCAAGGCGAAAAAGGAAAAGACAGAGAAAGCAGCCAAGCCCGCAAAGAAGAAAGCAGCAAAGTAGTAATGGCTTATTTAATCATGAAAAAGGGGATCGGACGATGTTCGGTCCCCTTTTTTTATTTGGGAGCCTATTGGTTATTCGTTACTGGCTATTGGTGAGAATGATGAATTGACATGGCTGGCGCGGATCGGTCCGGAATTCCATGAAAGAGGCGAGTAACCAAAACGAATAACTAATAACCACCGTTTGAAACGTCGAAAATTGAAGAGACGCGGAATTTTTGCCATCACGAAGGAAGAATAAACCCCTCCAGACCATTATTTTTGCCAAACGAACCACATGAGCGATACTGCATATCTCCTTCTTGCCGACGGTTTCCTTGTACAGGGAAAGGCAATCGGAAAAAAAGGTACAACAGGCGGAGAGATCTGCTTCAATACGGGGATGACAGGATACCAGGAGATCTACACCGACCCTTCATACTACGGTCAGATCATCGTTAACACCACTGCCCACATCGGCAATTATGGAACCGTAAACGAAGAGCAGGAATCGCAGCACCCACAAATTGCGGGCATAGTAGTGAATGAATTCTCTGAAGAGTTTAGCCGCAAAACAGCCAAGGAAAGTCTTCAACAATATCTCGAAAGACATAATGTCGTTGGCATCTCTGATGTAGACACACGTATGCTCGTCCGGCATATCAGAAGCAAAGGCGCCATGAACGCCCTGATCTCATCTGTTCTCGACCCGGAACAAATGAAAGCCGAACTCGCTAAAGTTCCGTCGATGGACGGTCTCGAACTTTCGTCCGTGGTAAGTACAAAGAAGTCCTATTTCTATGGAAACCCTTCGGCCAGGTTCCGCGTGGCTGCACTTGACCTTGGTATCAAGACAAATATCCTGAAGAATCTTTCGGATCGCGACTGCTATGTTCAGGTCTTCCCGGCAAAAACAACATTTGCTGAAATGGAGAACTGGAAACCTCATGGCTACTTTATTTCCAATGGACCCGGCGATCCATCGGTAATGGACTATGCAATCAATACCGTAAAAGATATTGTGAAGACGGGCCAACAACCTGTATTCGGTATCTGCCTAGGCAATCAATTGCTGGCGCTTGCCAACGGCCTCTCTACATTCAAGATGCACCACGGTCACCGCGGTCTTAATCACCCTGTGAAGAATTTACTTACCGGCCTGGGTGAAATGACATCGCAAAATCACGGCTTCGCTGTAAGTGACAAAGGAATAGATACTCATCCGGAAGTTGAAGTGACGCATCAACATCTTAACGACGGGACGATCATGGGCATCCGGATGAAAAACCGAAAAGCGTTCTCAGTGCAATATCACCCGGAGGCAAGTCCGGGACCGCATGATAGCAGATATCTTTTTGATGAGTTTGTGAAAATGATCGAAGCGGAAACCGATTAGATTTAAGATTTTAGATTTAAGATTTTAGATTTTGAAGTGCTACGTAAGGAAAACCTGACAATGGATTGAGTTGGTCCCGGTTTTTCAATTCGGTTAAATAAAAATTTTTGAGGTTTGTCTGGAATTCAAACGACCAGGCAATGGATAAGATAGAGTTAGGCAGGCGGACAAGGAGCTTCGCCGTAAGGACATTTAGACTTTTGGATCAGGTTCCGTACACACAGGCATCCAGGGTTGTGGTTCATCAGCTGCTCCGTGCAGCATCATCCGTTGCTGTTAACTATCGTGCAGTTAACCGTGCGAAGTCGAGAGCAGACTTTGGTAACAAGCTAAAAATAGTGCTTGAGGAAGCTGATGAAAGCCTCTTTTGGTTGGGCTTTGTTGGCGACGTTGGCGTTATTGAATGGAATAATAAAGAGTTACATTCGCTGCTCAATGAATGTGATCAACTGGTAGCAATATTCACAGCGGTCGTGAGAACCGTTAACGAGTCGAAGTCCGTTTCAAAATCGAAAATCTTAATTCGCAAATCTTAAATTTTCATTGTTATGAGTTTAATAGAATCCATCCACGCCCGCCAAATCCTCGATTCCCGTGGCAACCCAACAGTTGAAGTTGATGTCTTAACAGAAAGCGGTGCCTTTGGTCGTGCTGCAGTACCTTCCGGAGCATCTACAGGCACGCATGAAGCTGTTGAATTGCGCGACGGCGACAAGTCGCGATACGTGGGTAAAGGTGTATTGAAAGCAGTGGATAACGTTAACACCAAGATTGCCGAAGAAGTGGTTGGCCTTGATGTATTCGACCAGAACCTGGTGGATAAAGTGATGATCGCGCTGGATGGCACCAACAACAAAGGTAAGCTCGGCGCAAATGCTATACTGGGTACGTCATTGGCCGTCGCGAAAGCTGCGGCAATGGAGGCGGGCCAATCGCTGTACCGTTACATTGGCGGTGTAAACGCAAACACGTTGCCGGTTCCGATGATGAATATTCTCAACGGTGGTAGTCATGCCGATAACTCTATCGACTTCCAGGAATTTATGGTGATGCCGGTAAAGGCAGCGACGTTTTCAGAAGCATTGCGGATGGGTACGGAAGTGTTTCACACCCTGAAAAAAGTTCTTCACGATGCCGGCCTGTCGACCAACGTCGGTGATGAAGGCGGATTTGCGCCAAATATTAAATCAAATGAAGAGGCGATCGAAATTGTGTTAAAAGCGATCGAGAAGGCGGGGTTCAAACCGGGTGAGGATATGTTTATTGCAATGGATGCGGCAGCTTCTGAATTCTATGATGAGAAGACAGGTGTCTACACCTTCAAAAAATCAGACGGAAAGAAATTGAAATCGGATGAGATGGTGGAATATTGGGCAACATGGGCAAGCAAGTATCCGTTGATTTCCATCGAAGATGGGATGGGTGAAGGCGATTGGGATGGTTGGAAAAAATTAACAGACCGGATCGGCAGCAAACTGCAATTAGTCGGTGATGACTTGTTTGTTACCAATGTTGAGTTTCTTCAGAAGGGTATCGACTTAGGGGTGGCGAATTCAATACTGGTAAAAGTGAACCAGATCGGATCACTTACTGAAACGATCAATGCGGTGAATCTTGCGAAACGCAACGCTTACAAAAGCATTATGTCTCATCGTAGCGGAGAGACTGAAGATAGCACCATTGCAGATCTCGCCGTGGCACTTAATACCGGTCAGATCAAGACAGGCTCTGCATCGCGCTCCGACCGTATGGCGAAGTATAACCAGCTCATCAGGATCGAGGAGGAATTGGGAGAAACAGCTGTGTTCCCGGGAAAGAATTTTTGACCGAATTATGTTGTTGCAAAAAAGCCTGGCAATGTCAGGCTTTTTTTTGGCCCCGCGCGCAGGCACAATCCCCCTTGCACATCTGGGCCCACCCATTATTTTTACAGCCCGGCAGCGGGCTCTGATAAATGCACCAACAAACCATATTTTTCCTGATCGACGATGACAGCGACGATATCGAACTGTTCAATGATGCTTTGACTGACGCCAACCAGAATTTCTTTCTCTATAGCGCTGAAGACGGCATCTCTGCGCTGAAAAAGTTGAGGAATGAGCAGTTTCCCCGGCCATCGTATATTTTTCTGGACATCAATATGCCAGGTATGGGCGGCTGGGAATTTCTTTCGTCGATAAAACATGACGACAAACTGAAGAGCATACCTATTATCATGTATTCAACCTCTTCGCATCCACATGATATCGATAAGGCACTAAGGGGCGGGGCTATCGCTTTCTTCCGAAAGCCTGACAGCATACGGGAACTTACCGATGTACTTACAAAAGTTGCCACAGCGCCTGTAAGCGCACTGCCCGATTCCCTCGGCAAGAAACCTGGCTTTTGGCTTGCCAATGCCGATTAGATTTAAGTGGCATGCAATCAATGGGTCTGAAAATTGCGTCGTTTATACTACCTGACAATTATTGGCGATTTGACACGGCGTGTAGCACAGACTTGCAGTCAGGCGTAGAATAAATTCTACGCCGGGTGGCCACGTATTGTGGAAAAAATCCCCATTTGGAGGTTAGAAGTGGAAAAACCCTTAATCTGCGTTAACCCGGCACCCTGGAAATGATTTTAATAGTAGACGATAACCAGGAGAACATATTTAGTCTCAAAGCGCTCCTCGAACTCCATCAATTCAGCGTCGACAATGCCCACTCGGGGGAGGAGGCATTGAAGAAAATACTTCAGAATTCTTATTCGCTCATCATCCTGGACGTTCAGATGCCAGACATGGATGGCTTTGAGGTTGCCGAGGCGATTTCCGGATACAGCAAATCAAAGGACATCCCGATCATTTTTTTATCCGCAGTCAACACACACAAGAAATTTATAACCAAAGGTTATACGTCCGGTGGTATTGATTATGTTACTAAGCCCTTCGATCCGGACATCCTCCTGTTAAAGATCAAGACCTTTTACCGGTTATCAGAACAAACCAGGATGCTCAATGAAATGGAACTCAGCCTCCGCGAAGAAATTGAACGCAGGAAGGAAGCCGAATCGGTGCTGGAAAAAAGAGTTGCAGAGCGCACAGGTGATCTACAAAAAGCCAATCAACGACTTGAAGAAAGCAACAGTGAACTGAGGCAGTTTGCTTTTATAGCTTCTCACGACTTGCAGGAGCCACTCCGGAAAATCCAAACATTTACCAACGTTGCGATCGAGAAGTATATTGACGAAAAAGACAAACTGTCAACTGTGTTGGGTAAAATATCTTCATCGGCAGCAAGATTGAGGAAGTTGATCAGTGGTCTGCTGGAATATTCCCGGATATATGTAGACGATCAGTTTGTGCCCACTGATCTTGGAGCGCTCATCGGCGAAGTGGTATCCGATCTGGATATTAATAAAGAACAGTGCCAGATTGAACTAGATGTAAGCAACGCGCCGCTCATCGACGCGATACCACTTCAGCTATACAGCGTATTTCAAAACCTGGTGAGTAATGCGGTCAAATTCAGTAACAAGCAATGTCGAATCGAAATTTGCGTGGACCTCATCCATGACATAGATTGGTCAGAAGGCGGTTACTGTCGCATCACCGTAAAAGACAATGGTATCGGGTTCAATGAGCAGTTCAGTGAAAAGATCTTTGAAATCTTTCAGCGCCTCAATCACTCCCGCATCTATGACGGCACTGGAATAGGTCTGGCTATCGTGAAAAAAGTGGTTGAACGACACAACGGGACGATCACTGCAAGTGGTAAGGAAAACGAAGGCGCAACTTTCACCATCACGCTACCTGTCAAACATAAGTATCAACCTGCATCCAACCCTGAATTAAATTTCCATGGCAAGTAATTTTCGACGGAATCTGATCATCGGATTTAGTGCATCGCTGATTATTTTATTGGTCAGCTCAGTGGCTTCTTTTATGAGTATCAGTAATCTGCTTGTAAGCGCGGATCTTGTAAATAGGACCAATAATGTCATCATTCGGCTAAACGACGTCAATACTGGATTGATCGATGCCGAAACCGGGCAACGTGGCTACCTCCTGACCGGTGAGGCAGAATTTCTTTCACCTTACAATGATGCCCGCGCCAGGGTGATGAAGGCTTTTGAGCAAGTACGGACACTAACCTTAGAGAATCCGGAGCAGCAACACGCTATGGGAGTCCTGGCAAAAATTATCGACGACAGGTTTCACTATCTGGATTTGAGTATCGACGACAAACGGGCCGATAAAGAATTTGAAATCCGAAACTTGAGAAAAGGCCGGGAAATTATGGTTCAGGTTCGGGAACAACTCGCTATCATGGAACAGCGCGAACGCGATCTGATGGTTGGGAGAACAGAGAGCATGAACAGGTTTGCTATGTTCACACCCGTGCTGATTGTGATAGCATCTATCATCGCTGTTGCTATCACGATCTTATTTTACTTCCGGGTTCGCAGTGATTTTGAAGAACGGACACAACTCCAATTGGCACTCGAACGAAAGGATGCGGAAATTTCAAACCGCATCAGCATCATACGTGGTATTGCCGACCAGATTGCGCAAGGAAGCTATTCCACGAGGGTTGGTGATAAACAAAGTGATGCGTTGGGGAGTGTAGCTGGATCGTTGAACAAAATGGCGGAATCACTCGAGCGGTCATTCACCTCCTTATCGGAAAAAGAGTGGACGCAAACTGGTATTGCAGGCCTTAACGACGTGATGATCGGTGAGAAGAGCACCGATGTGCTTTGCCATGACGTGATTTCATACCTCTCAACTTATACGCAAAGTCAGGCCGGAGCGATTTATGTACTCGAAAGAGACCTGTTGAAAGCCACCTCGTCGTTCGCGTATGCCATTCCTCCTGCCAAACAAAAAATTAGATTGAACGAAGGAATACTTGGCGAGGCGTTATCCAACAAAAAATCAATTGAACTCCGCGATATACCTTCTGATAACATCCAGGTGAGCTACATCGGCGGAGAAGTCAAACCAAATCACGTCGTGGCGTTGCCGATCTTCGATGGGTACACACCGAAAGGCGCGTTGGAGCTGGCTACACTTGGAACTTACAACCAGGTGAAACTGGATTTTCTTGCCGCCTGTGCACCCAACATCGGTATCGCAATTAACACAGCGGAGAATCGCAGAAGACTTCAGGAGCTCCTCGAGGAAACGCAGTCTCAGTCCGAGGAATTGAAGGTGCAACACTCTGAACTTGAAAATCTCAACAGCGAGCTTGAGGTTCAGGCAGAGAAACTGCAGACATCTGAAGAAGAGCTGAAAGTCCAACAGGAAGAATTGAAACAGGCCAACACAGAGTTGGAGGAAAGAAGTCGTTTGCTGGAAGAGAGAAATCACGTGATCTCTGAACGCAACCTGGAGATACAGTCTAAAGCTGACGAACTCGCTCAGAGTACAAAATACAAATCGGAATTTCTCGCAAACATGTCTCACGAATTGCGGACGCCTTTGAACTCAATTTTGCTGCTTTCACGGTTGATGTCGGAAAACAAACAACAAAACCTTAACGAAGAGCAAATGGAGTACGCACGCGTGATCCAAAGCTCAGGCCATGGTCTTCTCTCTTTGATCGATGAGATTCTTGACTTGTCGAAGATCGAAGCAGGAAAGATGCAGTTGGAATGGACGCAGGTTCCAATAACGGAGATCGTAGACGACATGAAGGCCTTGTTCTTTCCGGTAGCAACTGAAAAGAAAATTGAGTTTCGCACTGCGGTCACTTCCCAGGTATCCGCCCTGATCGAGACCGACAAGCTTCGCTTCGAGCAAATCCTGAAGAATTTGTTATCGAACGCGATCAAATTCACACAGACAGGATATGTTGAGCTAAAGTTCGATGTGTCGAAAACTAAGAATGATCACCTGAGGATTACGGTGAAGGACACGGGTATCGGTATACCAAAAGAAAAGCACTCGCTCGTATTTGAAGCGTTTCAGCAGGCCGACGGATCAACACGAAGAAAATTTGGCGGCACTGGTCTTGGACTTTCCATCAGCCGTGAACTGTCAAAGTTGTTGGGTGGCGAGATTACATTGGAGAGTGAACCCGGTGCAGGCAGCCGGTTCACCCTGGAAATACCAGCGAGGAAAACCATTGTAAAAGAGAACAAGGTTGCGGTTCCGGAGAAGGCAACGCCAGTACCTTCGCCCACTGAGAAACGCGAACAAAAGTATATCAGTACGACCATCCCGGAAAGCATTCCCGATGACCGCAGATCGGTTGCCCCTGGCGACAAGGTTGTGCTTATAATAGAAGATGATGTGAACTTTGCAAAGGCATTGCTCGAATTCACGCGCCGGAATGGTTACAAAGGCATTGTTGCTGTTCGCGGTGACGAAGGAATTGAATTGGCAAAGAAATTCGTTCCGCTCGGCATCTTATTGGACCTTCAGTTACCGGTGAAGAGTGGTTGGGAGGTGATGGAGGAGTTGAAGAACACCCCTGAAACGAGAATGATACCTGTTCACATGATGTCGTCGTACGATGATGTGAGGTTTGAAAGTTTGCAGAAAGGCGCTATTGATTTCAAATCCAAGCCGGTGGCCATTGAGCAGATGAATGAGATCTTTAAAAAGATCGAGTATGTGCTTACCCACCACCCGAAAAAAGTGCTGATCGTTGAAGAGAACGCCCGGCATGCCAAAGCCCTGGCATATTTCCTCGGTAATTTCGATATCAACCTTGAGATTGATCATGAGGTGAGTAGCGCAATCAGATCACTTCAACAGAAGGATGTTGACTGTGTTATCCTGGATATGGGTATTCCCGACCAGGGTGCATACGATACCCTGGAGGCCATTAAGAAAACGAAAGGCCTTGAAGGTTTGCCGATCATTATTTTTACCGGGAAGGCATTGTCTCAGGCCGAGGAAATGAAGATCAGGCAGTATGCCGATTCGATCGTTCTGAAAACAGCCCATTCCTACCAGAGGATCATCGATGAAGTATCGCTGTTCCTTCATCTCATGGATAAGAACAAACCCGACGATCAAGCGCCTAAAATGCGCAAACTTGGCGGTATGGATGAGGTATTAAAAGGTAAAACCGTTTTGGTCGCCGACGATGATATGAGGAATATCTTCTCCATGACAAAGGCTCTCGAAAAATATCAGATGAAGGTTGTTACCGCCATCGACGGCAAGGATGCGTTGAAGAAATTGAAAGCCACACCCGGAGTCGACGTCGTGTTGATGGATATGATGATGCCGGAAATGGACGGCTATGAAAGCACGACGGCGATCCGCAAAATCCCCAAATACAAGGATCTGCCAATCATTGCCGTTACTGCAAAGGCGATGATGGGGGACCGCATCAAGTGCATCAATGCCGGCGCATCGGATTATATCACTAAACCTGTCGATGTCGACCAGCTTTTTTCATTGCTCAGAGTATGGCTATATGAAAAGAACTGATCACCGGCCAGAGGCACGCACAGTACTGATCGTCGACGACGACAACAGGAATATTTTTGCGTTGAAAGCCGTACTGAGATCATACGGGTATGAGGCCATCTCAGCGGTATCTGCCGCCGAAGGTTTGCGGATGTTGGCTGAACAATCCGACATCGGAATTGTTTTAATGGATATGATGATGCCGGAAATGGATGGCTATGAAGCTTTGAAGACGATCCGCGAAAGTCCTCGACGGGAAATTCCGGTAGTATCTGTCACTGCCCAGGCGATGACCGGTGACAAAGAAAAGAGCCTCGCCGCTGGCGCGGACGAATACCTGTCCAAACCAATCGATGTCGACAAGCTTCTTGCAATACTGAATCGTTACCTGTCATGATCCACGCGAGTCAGGGTATCCAACCGACCGACGAAGAAATCGAACAGGTACTCACCGATGTATTCGAGTTGTACGGTTATGATTTTACTAACTATTCGAAAGCGTCCATTAAACGCCGGCTTATACGCCTTATTTCCAACGACCGGTTCCCAAGTTTTGCCGAATTCAGATTCAGATTAAAAAATGACAAAGATTATTTTAAGCGATTCCTCGAACAGGTTACGGTCAATGTCACAGAAATGTTCCGTGATGCTTCCTTTTACCGTACACTTCGTGAAGAAGTATTGCCGGTTCTTGCAACGTGGCCGCTGATCAGGATATGGCACGCAGGCTGCTCTACTGGTGAGGAGGTGTACTCGATGGCCATTCTTCTTCATGAAGCCAACCTGCTTCATAAATCCTTGCTCTACGCTACCGACATTAATCCTGCCGTGCTCCAGCAATTGCGCACTGGCATATTCCCGTTGGGTCAGATGAAGACGTACTCCGAAAACTACATTCACTCGGGTGGTAAGAGAGATTTTTCGTCGTATTACACTGCACAGTACAACGGGGCGAAGTTTAGCGATTACCTCGGAAGTAAAATGGTGGTGGCAACTTATAATCTCGTTTCCGATAGAAGCTTTAACGAATTTCAATTGATCGTCTGCCGAAACGTGATGATCTATTTCGATAAACCTCTTCAGGATAGAACTATAAAGCTGTTCTACGATAGCCTGGAGCCCCTCGGCTTTCTGGCATTGGGCTCAAAAGAAACACTCAGGTTCACCGAGCTTGAGACGAGATTCAAGCAAATGAGTAACAAGGAAAAAATATGGCGCAAGACAGGGTGAAAAAAGGGGCGGGGAAGTTTGAATTGTTGGTCATCGGCGGGTCTGCAGGAAGTTTGAGTATGGTGCAGCGTATTATCCCTCTGCTGAAAGATGAAATGGAGATCGCGGTCATCATTATCTTTCATCGTAAGCAAACTGATGACAACATGCTGGTCGACGTCCTGTCCACAAAAACAGGTTTTCTCGTGAAGGAAGCCGAGGACAAAGACATTATTTCCCACGGTGTGATTTACCTGGCGCCTGCCGACTATCATTTACTTGTGGAGAGAGAAAGATCTATAACACTGGACGATTCAGAACGGGTGAATTTCAGTCGGCCAAGCATCGACGTTAGTTTCGAAAGTGCTGCCGATGTCTATGGCCCATCAATGATCTGTATGCTATTGTCAGGAGCCAATGCCGACGGTGTGAGTGGCATGATGGCTGCGCAGAAAGCAGGCGCTTACATTGTGATACAGGATCCCGTGTCTGCGGAGGTGGCCTTTATGCCGCGCGAAGCGATCAACAATGTGAACGTCGATCTAATTCTCAAGGACTCAAATTTTGATGAATTCGTGCGCCTTTTGAACCGATAACTTCCTGATTTGATGCGGAGATCGCAGAAAAAAAGCCGAGGCGGTTAAACCCCGGCTTCCACATCCGCCTTGCCTGTCGGCAGACACGGTTCCTTCCCGGTCAGATGTCACCCTATCCATTATCCGAACCGGAAGTAACCTGGAGTGATTGTCTTTGCTTTTTAGACACTGGATACCACGCTGGGGTTGGAAGGGGTTTTGAAATTTTAAGTTGCAACAGAGCTTCTGGCCACAGCCTCAAGGGATTTAACCAGCTGGTTCTTACACGGCTTGCTGGGTACTCACATTGAGCAACCAAACCGCTTGTAGCCTGAAGCTTGCAGCTTGAAGCCGCGTTAACTACCTTAGCATTACCATTTTTTAAACTATGTTAAAGAAACTACCGCCAATCTTCCGGAACTTCTATTTCGTCGGAGGCCTAAGCTTTGTTATCTGGATGACCTTCCTGGATTCAAACGATCTGATCACGCGTGCGCGCATGGGCGTTAAGCTGGGTGATTTGGAAGACGAGAAAGAATTCTACCAGGAGAAGATCATAGAGGTAACCCGGGATCGTACGGAACTGATGACCGACAAGGAACTGCTGGAAAAATTTGCACGCGAAAAGTACCTCATGAAAAAAGACAAAGAGGATGTTTTCGTTATTGTACATGAAGATTGAACATGAAAAGGCTTTTCGTTCTTCTCTGTCTTGTACTTGCTACAGTCGCGGCTTTTGCGCAACGTCCCGGGAACAACAAGAATAAAAACAGTGCAGAGGGGTTGCCGCTTTCCGAAAGAGTTTTCTTCGGCGGTGGCGGCGGATTTAATTCGGGTGTGCTGAACGGATACCGGTATACCTACATTGCCGTTAATCCAATGATTGGTTATCGCATCACACTGCCGTTCGCAGCAGGTGTCAGCATCAACTACCAGACATATAGGTTTCAAGGTGCTCCCGTTGCACCCATCAACCAATATGGTGCAAGCCCGTTTCTTCAATACAGGTTCGGAAAGTTGTTTGCTTACGGCGAGTTTTCGCTTATTAACGGACCATCACTCGACCAGCTAACCCGAACTACTTACAAACGTCTGCCATTGGGTCTTGGCTTCAGTCAGCCGATCGGGCCACGCGCGGCGATCAATGCAATGGCATTGTACGATGTCTTATACAATCGTAGTGCTTCGCCGTTCCCTTCACCATGGATTCTGAGAGTATTCATCTCAGCTGGTGGAATATCATTCTAGAAATTTCAGATCGAACTTAACAGCCAGTTCCTCCAGGTCAGCTACAACCTTGTCGTTCAAAGGAATTCCTTCGCGCAGCCGCAACGTTTCTGCGTCTCTTTCCGGATCGCCGGGAATGACCAATTGCGGTTGACCATTCACAGTTTTTGCCGAGCGAAATCTCGCGATCCAATTGTCCATGTGATCTTTAAATTCCGAAGTTGGCCGGAACGCATCCACTCGCATAGCCCCAAAGAAATGACCTATGCCGGATCCCACAGGGTCTGCTGGTGGCGCAAGAAAGCTAACGAAAGGCGGAACCCACGGACCATAATTGGCGCCACTCAAAACAGCCGAAAAAATATCCACCCACGCGCCTAAACAAAATCCCTTGTGACTTCCATGATCCCGGTCACCACCCAATGGAAGCAATGCACCCCCGTCTTTTAATTCATTAGGATCTACCGATGGCTCACCATTCCTCTTTTGTATCCAACCCAAAGGGGCATCCTGGTTCTTTCTTTGTAAGATCTCCAGCTTGCCGTTGGCTGCCGTTGTCGTCGCGAAATCGGCAACAAAGGGTGGCTGTTTGCCGGCGGGAATTGCTACGCAGATCGGATTGGTTCCAAGTAAGCGCTCCGCAGCAAAGGTAGGCGCTACCAGGGGACTGGCGTTCGTCATTGCTATTCCGATCATGTCGTTGTTTATCGCCAGCATCGCGTGATGTGCTGCGATGCCAAAATGGTTCGAATTTTTTACAGCGACCCAACCCGTTCCGCACTTTTCAGCTTTTGCCATCGCGATTTCCATCGCACGAGGTGCTACCACAAGACCAAGTCCCGCGTCGCCATCCACAACGGCTGTACTCGGCGATTCATGGACCACGCGAATTGCCGGCTTCGTATTCACCCGCTTCACATCCCAAAGTCTCACATACCCACTCAGCCTGGCCACGCCGTGCGAATCTACACCGCGCAGATCGGCGCGAAGCAAACTAGTCGACGCCAATTGCGCCTGCTCCGAAGAAGTGCCGATCTTTTGAAAGACATTCCGGGCAAAGGTGTGAAGCCCGTGATAGCTGAAAGTTTTTTCCATGGCGCAAATGTATAACACACACCTGGCAATAGATATTTGAACTTAAAAATGCCTGACAATCAGCATATTCTGTGATATTTCCGCTTGATCAGTGTGATTACCAGTCGGTCATTTTTATGTGAATCTTCGTGTACTTGACACAAGATCTTTGTGTGCAATTTTAATTTTGCCAGCTTGTGGAATCGTCCCTCTTTCTGCATCTATCTGTAAAAGCATCAAAGTCATGAAGAAGAATTCGTTCGTCATTGTTTTTTTATTCGTCGCAGCTGGCGTACTCGCACAAAACGGGAAGCCCGTAGATTCAAAGATCAAAGCAGTAACAGTATTCCTGAACAAAGCTCAGGTAACACGCGATGTAAAGACTCGCCTCGATGCCGGAAAAACCAGCATTGTTCTTAATGGATTGACTGCGCAAATGGACGTTGAAAGCATCCAGGCAAAAGGCAAGGGCAGTTTTATCATTCTTGGTATTGCACATCGGCAGAACTTCCTGTCCGAACTTAATCTTCCGACCCATCTCCGGATCCTGAAAGATTCTATAGAACAGCAACAACGCACCGTTCAACTTGAAAACAGTCAGAAGGAAATTCTCAACAAAGAAGAGCAGATGTTGGTGGCTAACCAGAAGATCGGCGGGTCGAGTCAGAACCTTACAGCTGCAGAGCTAAAAGCAATGTCCGACTTCTACCGTGCCCGGTTGAGCGATATTGTTATAACGCGAATGAAAGTGGAGGACAAGATCAAAAAGCTCAACCAGCTAATTGTAAAGCTTCAACGCCAATACAACGAGCAAAATGATGTTTATTCACGTAACACGAGTGAGATCGTGATCAATGTTTCTGCCGAGACGGCAACTTCGGCGGATCTGGAAGTAAGCTATGTTGTTACCAATGCGGGTTGGGCGCCTGTCTATGACTTACGTGCTACGAATACAAATTCTCCGGTTCAATTGAATTATAAAGCCAATGTATTTCAGGGTACCGGAGAGGAATGGAAGAATGTGAAACTGACATTGTCCACTGCCAACCCTTCACAAAGTGGTTTGAAACCTGAGTTATATACCTGGCAATTGGATTTCTACCAGCCTATTGCCTATGAATACATGAAGCAAAAAAAATCAGCGGCACCGGCAATGATGAGGGGCGCTGGCGCTGAAGATAAAGAAGAGGACGTTAGACTCGAGGAGATGCCAGCCGAAACCATAGCGGAATATGTGACTGCCATTCAAACAACACTGAACACTGAGTTTGATATCTCGGTTCCTTATACGGTGTCCTCGGCATCAAAACCGACATTGGTCGATATCAGGAATCATGAAATGAAAGCCAGCTATAAGTACGCTGTTACACCGAAACTTGATAAAGATGCTTTTCTGATCGCAAAGGCTATTGGCTGGGAGGAATTTAACTTGTTGCCTGGCGAAGCCAACATTTTCTTCGAAGGCACCTATGTGGGAAAAACATTCGTCGACCCCAACAGCATCAAAGATACCCTGTCGGTATCTCTTGGCCGGGACAGTCGCATTGTGGTGAAGCGGGAAAGAGTGAAAGACCTCACCACGCGCAAGTTGATCGGTGCCAACCAGCGCGAAACCTATGGTTACAAGATATCTGTAAGAAACACCAAGACTGAGTCAGTAACGATCGTTGTAGAGGATCAGGTGCCAGTTTCGCTGAACTCGCAGATTGAAGTAACCGCTGTAAATTTCGGAGGCGCGAAGCATAATACGGAAACCGGTAAGCTCACGTGGGAATTCACGCTGAAGCCTAACGAGTCTAAAGACATGACTTTTAATTTCGAGGTGAAGTATCCGAAGGATAAGCAGTTGCCGGGATTATAGCATATCGCCTCTGTGATGCCCAGTGAAACAACCTCTCAATTCTTCATGAATCTTGTTAAAGCTCCTTCCTTCAGCGAGTAGGTAGACACCCGCATCTGATGGAAGGAGTGTTTATTGAGGATGACACGGAGCAGGCAACAAGCCACAACAATCATTTCTACTCTCATCTCGATCATCCCGGGGATTTCCATGCGGCCCTTGCGATCTTTCGAAATGATCTCTTCGATGATAGAAGGCACTTCGACAATCGAAATGTCCGTTTCGGGATCCGTTTCATTGTACGGAATTCCTTTCTTTTGGCAGTGGATCTCGCTTAGCGTATCGAATGTGCCTGATACGCCGATCATCGTGGCAGGTTTGTACATGGCAATGGCGTCGAATACCTGTGTAAGCTGAACATCAAGGTATTTTTCCAGCGCATGGATCTCGTCGACCCTGATTGGTTCTGTGTGATGGAACATTTCCAACAAACGTTGGCCTCCGACTTCAACACTTTGCTTCCAGAAAATTTCCGACTTGTTGCCAATGATAAACTCAACACTACCGCCACCAATGTCTACGAACAATGCAGGTACGGTTCCCGTATCGATCGCCAACGTAACTCCTTTGTAAATAAGTTCAGCTTCCTCGTTTCCATCGATGATGGTCGTTGTGATTCCTGTAGCCGCGCGTATCCCATCAACGATGTCCTGGTTGTTTACAGCATTGCGAAGTGCGCTCGTTCCATATGCAACAATTTCATCGACGTGATGGCGGTCAATGATTTTCCGAAACCTCATCATGGCCATTAACGCCCGCCTGGCACCAGCCGCATTAATAGCCCCGTTGTTGATTCCCCCTTTGCCGATCTTCACTGCCTCACGGTCGCGGATGATGACGTCGGGCTTTCCATTTACCCTGGCGATCAGCAGGTGGAATGTGTTTGTGCCCATATCAACAATTGCAATCGTCCGCATATATAAAGTCTCCTTTTCTATTTACAATCCCTGTTATCGCCGCCTCTGTGAAGCGCCTTTCTGGGCCTCTCTGAAACCTGTTTTATAA
>WUUC01049237.1_pt1 | contig 17673 bp, 17 predicted proteins | sample 6278441 | NCBI WGS metagenome assembly WUUC01 (sample SAMN13675441, study PRJNA597444) | soil metagenome | isolation source: soil | place: USA: Washington | collected 2017-10 | reverse complement strand
AATACTTCGGTAATTCCTTATATGATACCGGTGGAACAATTTCAACATCATCGTTGAGCCGAAGCTCATCTATCCATCGCGACACTTTAGCGGCATCGATGCCCTCACCAATAATTTGCAAACGGCCGTCGATCAAGTTCCTGATTTCACGGAATGCTCTCAGCATCATTTCCTGGTTCTTTACGGGATGAAAATTGGCAACGTGAAGAAACCGGATCGGGCCATTGATGGTGTTTGGTTGGAAATTAAACAGTTGTCGATCAACGCCCCAGGGAACAATCTTAAGTTGTTTGCCCTTAAGGCCCGCCTGGTAAAGACTCTCCGCAAGATATTTGGTGAGAACGACGGCTTCATCAACATGGCGAAGCACCAGAAAAGTTAGCCACCTGTTTCGTGCCGAATTCAATCGGCCGTAATCTATAGCCTCCAGGCCCACACCATCGCCACCAAGCACACTTACAACGCTACGAATGCTCACCAGTCTTGCTGCAAGCAGAGCCAGCAATCCGCAAGGCAGGACCCAGAATCCGTGCACTGCCACAAATTTTCTTTTTCGATGGGCATTTCTGAACGCTACGGAAAACCTGAAGCACCGCGCCACGAAGGTTGGGCCCAAAACCGGCACAATTACAAAATCCGGAGGTTGGTAACCTTCATTTACGGGAAACAGCTGAAAGACAGTAACCGCATATTTCAATGCAAGTCTTCTCACGATTCCCTCCATAACCGGCACACCGATATTATTCCTTCCGGTACCGAGGCCACCCGGAACGATCAACGCAACTGCAGGTTTCTCTTCAGCCATCATTCATTGATGTATTACTTTAAATATCTTTCGCGCGTTGGCGGCAAACGACAATTCGTTTTTAAACCGACTCAACGTCCTTGTTCGCTCGGAAGGAATAGAAAATTTCTTGCTTTTCATCAACGCGTCATGAAGCGAATCGGCATTGCCGGCTTCGAACAATAAGCCAACGTTACCATTGTCAGTCATCATTCTGAACGATGGTATGTCGGTTAACAAAGGAATACAACCGCAGGACATTCCTTCACACACGGCAATGCCGCTTCCTTCGTAGTGCGACGTAGAGATGATGAAGTCAGCGCTGTTCAGCCAGTCACTTATCGAATGGCGTGCGACACCACCAACGAGGTGGATTTGGCGGGCAGGTTCTTTTTCACCTAGCATTAACCTGATGTCTGGTTCAAGTTGATCGGTTTGATAGATCAAATACAGCGAAGCACGAGGCGCACTTGCCAGGTACTTCATAAACCCACGGATCAGTGTAACAGGATCTTTATTGTCATTAAGCGCTCCGACCCAAACGTAAACAGGATCGCCTGCGACACCAGTCACGTTTCTCAAGGTTGACCTGTCTTTGGATTCAAATGGCGATGAAGTACCCATGACCTGGTGCACCTTACGTTCATCATTGATCTGACCCGCATTGACCCATTCCGCTCCCTGAGTCAATGATGAAAAGAGGTACGCGTTGATGGCGTTATCGGCAAGCTTCTGAAGATAACGTCTGAAATCACGAAACGGTCGCTCGGCATGGTGCTGACAAAGAATTTTAACAGTTGCACCGAGGGTGCGTCGCAGCATGAGTATTTGAAATGGAAAAACAAGGCCGTGTATGATGACAACATCAGGTTTCAAGCCGGATAAAAAATGGTTGAGCTTCGTTGGCCACATTAAATGGCGGCGTTTGTAGCCAGTGAAATGAAACGTTACACTGTTTTTCTTAATGGTTCCTTTGAAATCAATATGAAACACTCCCAGGACCTCGGCCTTTTTTGCCATCGCCTCCATTACCCCGGTAAGAAATGAAATGCGCTCGAGCCATTCGTTTGGATCAGTGACGGCAGGGACAACAGGTGCAAAGGAAAGGTGAACAATCCTCATGCTTGCCTTACCGAAACAAAATTTTCAACGGCAGCCCTTGATCTATCCTCCATTGCGAATAGTAGTGACTGACATGGGCCAGCGTTTTTCCAGCACCCACATTCTCCTGATTCAACACATCATAGAAATGAAGGCGATGTATACCGGAATCGATGCTGAAAACGCGTTTGAGTTCATGGTACCTCAACACGCCGTTGGGCAAAGGAAATCTTAACTGTGAGGAACGGATAGATGAAACATCAAACTCGGCGGGCAACCTGAGTGTTTTCATGTGGTTTTTGCCGAGCGCATAAACATCTTTATACCCCGACGCATCTACTTCGGAGATAACGATATTATTCAATTTCTCGACCTGCTCGTTGGCCCTACCGTCATTTCGCAGTGAACTGATATAACCATGGGTTCCAACCTTTCCGTGAAGGTCTGTTGGAAACACATTCAGCAGGACGCCATCTGAAAGGGTGATAACGGAAATAACACGGGGCACACCGTACGCAATTCGCACCTGATCGGCCAGGTTACCGGGTAAACTTACATTGTCAACTTTGCGCTTACGAAAGCGTGACCGGAAGTTGTTGAACCATTGATACCTAAGTCCTAAAAACCGGTGTATGCACGACACACCTTCGTAAATCACAACAGTTTTACCTGCATGATTAAATGCACTATTCCGCTTAAGGAGCACCCGCGCTACAGTTGTTGTATCTGCAGGAATATTCATCCATCTCACAGTGGCAACGAAAGGCCCTTGCTGTAAGTGAATAGCCACCGTTTCATCTGGCCAGGTTTCGTGGGGTTCAAAAACCACAGCAATGGTGAGCGGTTTGTATCCGAGAAATATATGGCGGTCGTCAATTTCTGCAAGTTTGCCATCGGGTGAAGACATGAACACACGCGGTGGTTCACTAACATCTTCTTTGGCAATACAATTGAACTCCTGCGGGACCTTCAATCCCGTAAAAAAAGATTTATAGAAAGGTGTTTCCACGTATCCTAAAAGTACGCATAGTTAACCCAATTAAAACTGGACTGTCTCGAATTCGATGACGAAAAGCAAAGGGCGATCCTTCCCGTGTTTTCGTAATTTGCACATTGATGAAGGTTTTACTCTTCAACCCGCGAAGCGCCCGCGCAAAGCATAGGATACCCAATTCCATCCTGCAGGTTGGGGCATCTATTCACGGCAAGCATGACTACGTTTTTGTAGATGGAAATCTCGAGAAAGATCCGTGGGTAAAGATCGAGCACTATCTTAATGCTGGGTTCAATGTGTTTGGTTGTACGGCAATGCCGGGCCCTCAACTTACACAGGCGATTCCGATCACGCGCAAGATCCGACAACGGTATCCATCGGTGGTCAACATCTGGGGAGGATACTTCTCTTCCAATCAATTTGGATCAGTGTTGAACTCAGGGTATGTGGATTTCGTGATCAATGGCCCTGGCGATGATGCATTTCCTCAACTTCTCGACGCCTTGTCTGATAAGTCTGGATTTGACCACATACACAATCTGATCTTCACGAAAGACGGCAGAGTTGTTAAGACCGCGATGGCCCCGTTACAGGACCAGGACAAATTGCCGCAATTGCCATACGAATACCTGGATAGTTTATATCCATTGAAGAATTATCTCGGCAAAACGTTTCTCGGGCGTCGCACTGCCGCTTACCATGCGAGTATGGGCTGTCCATTTACATGTTCTTTTTGCGCAGTGGTGCCATTGTACAATGCACGATGGAAAGGTAAGTCGGCAACCCTGGTCTACCGTGATGTGAAGTATCTCATCGACAGTCACGGTGCGGATGCTGTGGAGTTTCACGACAACAATTTCTTCGTTAGCGAAAGGCGCACCGTCGAGTTCGCGCGGCTCGTAAAGAACGACAAGATCTCGTGGTGGGGAGAAGGCAGGATTGATACAATCGATAAATATTCTGATGAATCGCTTTCTATCATGGCGGAAGCCGGCTGTAAGATGATTTTTTTTGGTGCCGAAACAAGTAACGACGAACTGCTAAAAAAAATGGACAAGGGCGGAACTCAAACCACTGAGCAGATGCGTCGCTTTGCCGGGCGGATGAAGAAGTTCGGTATCATCCCCGAGTATTCTTTCGTTCTCGGATTTCCCGGCGAAACACCGGAGGCCGTTAGTGCGCAAATCGATCGTGACATAGCATTTATTAAAACGATCAAGGAAATTAATCCCGACACTGAGATCATCATCTACGTCTATTCACCAGTGCCCACAGAAGGGTCAGAACTATATGAAGCTGTGAAAAAAGCCGGATTCCATTTTCCGGAAACGTTGGAGGATTGGCTTAAACCCCAGTGGCAAAATTTCGATCTGCGAAGAAATCCACTTACGCCCTGGCTCACTTCAGCAATGGTCGACAAAATTCAGGGTTTCGAAACTGTACTCAACGCGCAATATCCAACCGTATCTGACTTCCGTTTAACACCACTGAAAAAATCTATTCTCCGTTCACTGTCATCTATTCGCTATCACACAAATTTTTTCAGTCTGCCATACGAATTAAAGATCCTTCAGCGATTCTGGAAATATCGCCAACCTGAAATAGAAGGTTTCCGAATGGAATGACATGAGCGTATCCCTGAAAAGTCTCGCTTCGCGGGTAATGATACCGATTACTCAATGGTACCTGAGAAAAGAACGAACGTATCAGCGTAACGGAATAGAAATCACAGTATGGCCCGGAGTTTTTCACCCGGGTTTTTTTTCCAGCACGGTCTTTCTGCTTCAATATCTTGAGCGAACTAACTTAAAGAACAAGACACTACTTGAACTGGGATGTGGAACGGGATTTATTTCTATCGCAACTGCAAAGATGGGTGCCGATGTAACAGCGAGTGATCTGAGTCGAAAGGCGATTGAGAATACATTGGCAAATGCTTTAGGCGCAGCCGTGGCAATACAAGTCGTTCATTCCGATCTTTTTGAACAGCTCAAGGGTCGCCGTTTTGATTGGATAGTGATCAACCCACCTTATTACGCGAAGAAAGTAAATTCTGAAAGTGAATTGGCCTGGAATTGCGGTGAAGACTTTCAATATTTCAGAAAGTTATTCAGCGATTTGAAAGATCATTTGACTGAGGATGGACAGGTATTAATGGTCTTGACCAAAGGTTGCGATATAGAAACCATCCTCGGCATAGCGGCTGACCATGACTTACTATTCAAGAAGGAGCAGACAAAAAGGGTATTGTTTGATGGCGAAGATTATCTGTTCAGGTTTTCGATGTAGCCAGGTGATTGGGAGTTCCACGTACGCACCTAATTCATCTCTCTCACACCCAGCTTCAACGAGCAGACACACTTCTTACACGTCTCGTTTTTATTTACCGACAGGTTCTTGCGAAAGCGGATCGCGGCCGATGAATTGATAACGTTTAACAAATCATCCTCGAGAATACTGCCATATGCTTCATGAAAGAAACAAGGCATCACCCGGCCATCAGATTCTATCACTGCCGATACCCAGGGTGCGTTGCAGTTGATGGCAGGAAATTCGCCGTGACCAGCCATCGCATAATAATATTGCACTATCCTCCTCATCTTCCAGGGTTTTTCCGCGATGAATCCTGACTGATAATCATTGGCAAAATCCACGAAGGTCTTTTCCACGATGTCTGAAAATTCTTTCAGGCTGTTACTGGTAATTGCAACGTCATTCACCAGGCCAGGTGCACCTGGTGCGAGCCGGTTAAACGCTGGTGTCGATACATCTGCGCCAAGAAACGACACCTGGTCAAGTCCCAGGTCACACGCCGAACGGATGATCGACGGAAGGTCGAAATAATTTTGCTTTTGTAACACGCAGCGCGCCGTGACCCTGAACGACGGGTTCATTGATTTAATCGTTGCCACACCTTCGGCGAGCTTCTCATAAGCTAAAGGAACATTACGGATCCTATTGTGAACCTCTTTCGAACCATCCAATGAGACGATCACCTCGGAGAGATACCGGATAATTTCACCTGCATTATTTTTTAACAGCAGCCCGGTCGACAAAAGTGTTACCCGTATATTGGCCCGCCTCAGCAATTCGCAGAGCTGCCAGAGATTCGAATGCATTAACGCTTCTCCACCAGATAGCACAACTTCACGTACACCTAACTTTCGGAATGAATCGATATGCCTTTTCAACAGCCCCACTGAAATCTCTTTTTTTTCTTTATTGGCTTTCCAGATATCACACATCACGCACCGACAGTTGCAGCTACTGTGCGGCATCAGTATAATGATGGGCAGATTATGGATCCTATTTGTGGCCAGTGTAAGTAACCGGGAAAGCATTACTGCAATTTACTCAAAGCACGTACTCGATCAGCACCGCGGTAAATGCGCCCAGAATGGCGATCGCCAGTTTGCGTCCGTTGAAATGATGGTCGGGGCTGCTTTCGAAGACTATGGTGGTAGAAATATGCAGGAAGTTACCACAGACCACCGCGTAGAGGTAAATAATTACTTCGTTGGTGATTGACGTAGACTGCATGATCAGATCACTAACGATGAGGCCAAGTGGCGCTGCCAGGGAGAATACGATGAGATGTGGCAGTGCCTTCTTTTTTGAATGCAGTTGATGCGCGAGCACAGTCATCAACGCAAACGCTGCAGGCGCACGGTGCAGCACAATTCCCAGCAGTATCGCATTGGTGTCGTAATGTACGCCGAGTTCCACCGAGTCCGTAAGCATACCTCCTTCAAGAAACGCGTGAACACACAATGCACCGAGAAGCATAAGCCCTTTAATACCTGGTTCATCATGTGCGTGGGGTACTTCACCATGATGGTGGCCATGAATGTGTCCATGTTCAACGCCCGTTGTAAAAAACTCCAGCATTTGTTGCAGGAAGAATCCGGCGAGAACGAAAAGGCCGATGAGGGCAACTTCTTCGTTCTGGACATAAAGTTCCGGCAGCAGGTGAACGACTGTGATCCCGAAGAGATATGATCCGGCAAATACCAGCAACAACCTGAATCGTGACGACTTGATTTTTGGAATAGGGAAAATCAGCAGACCGGCCACCAATGGTGTGAAGAACAGTACTGCTAGTTTGAATACCATATTCAGGGTTTTGAGACTAACTCCAGGTTGTCTGAAATGCCCGGGGTTGCAAATGTAGCAATACCGGAAGGCGTCGAATAAATAAAGAATACATCCAGTTCCGGATGAAATTTTAAGACTTCAATTCCTTTTTCGTGACCCATCACCATGAAAGCAGTTCCCCAGGCATCGGCCGTTATGCAATCACTGGCAAACACCGAGGCGCTTAATATACTGCGTTCAGCAGGGTAACCGGTTACGGGATCGATAGTATGTGAAAACCTTTGGCCATTAACCTCTTTGAAGTTAAAATAGTTTCCACTGGTAGTAAAAGCTTTGTCTGTAATGGACAGATATGCTTTAAAGAACTGGTTGCCTTGCGTAGATTCCGGATCGAGAATTCCGATCCGCCATGGTTTCCCCGAATGAAGATTAGTTCCAACCGCAAGCCCTTCTCCGCCTAACTCCACAAACATATTGACAATACCTTTTGACTTAAGCAGACCGACAATAACATCTGCTCCATAACCCTGCCCTATACCTCCAAAGTCGAGTTGAGTCCGGTGATCTGTCTTCCAAATGCTGTCGGTGTTGAACCCTATCTTTCCGAAACCTACCAGCGACAACAATGAATCAATTCGCGCACTGTCAGGCAAGTCCTGCCGATCAGGTCCAAATCCCCAGGCGTTCACCAGTGGCATCACAGTAGGGTCGAACGCGCCATCACTCTGTTTATATACCTCTGCCGCCTTTGCAATGGGTGGATAGAAATAGGGCAAAGTGAATTCAACACCTGTTGGTGAGCGGTTAAAGTTCGATACCTCCGAAGCTGGATCGTAGTTATTGATCGACTTGTTGACGACGATCAACACCGAATCAATCGCACTCTTGAAATTTCTTCCCTGCTTGTCGAAGTAAGTGACGTGCCAGGTGGTTGCCATAGTTTCACCTTCGATCCGGATGGGCTCCTGGTTATTCCTGTTGCGCCACATCCACACGGCTACAATGGCCGCCAAAAGGATCAAAGAGTAGAGCGCATTCTTGGTTCTGTTGCTCATTTCAGGAACACGAGAGGTAAACGGGGTTGCAATATGTGAAAATCTAAGGTTGGGTACAGTGCGAAACACGGTGAGCCACGTCGTTTTATGCCGAATTAAATTTGAATCTTGCCTACCGAATCCGGACTTTTGAAAGGTATGCGTGAAGATTATTTGAAAGGAGACGGTGAAGGCCTCAATGCGCAGGAGAAAGAGTTTGAAAAAGCACTTCGCCCTCTCACGTTCGATGATTTCACCGGGCAACAAAAAATTGTCGACAATATTAAAGTTTTCGTCCTGGCCGCACGTCAGCGTCATGAACCACTCGACCACGTGCTGCTTCACGGCCCTCCGGGTCTTGGGAAAACAACGCTGTCTCATATTATCGCTAACGAGCTTGGCTCGCATCTCAGGATCACGTCGGGCCCAGTGTTGGACAAACCCAGCGATCTGGCAGGTCTACTGACCAACCTTGAAACCAACGACGTGTTATTTATAGACGAGATCCACAGACTCAATCCGATTGTAGAGGAATACTTGTACTCGGCGATGGAAGATTACCGGATCGACATCATGCTGGATTCCGGCCCAAACGCACGGTCGGTGCAAATCGGTTTGAATCCGTTTACCCTGGTAGGAGCGACGACGCGTGCCGGACTACTTACCGCACCATTGCGTGCGCGCTTCGGCATCAATGCCCGGCTGGAGTATTACGATGCGAAGTTACTTACGCAGATCGTCTTAAGGTCAGCGGCAATTTTGGGTACGCCCGTTAACGAAGAAGCAGCATTCGAACTCGCGCGCCGCAGTCGCGGCACACCACGCATCGCCAATATGTTGTTGCGTCGTACGCGCGACTTTGCACAAATCAAAGGTGACGGCACGATTACAATGCCCATTACACAACTAGCGTTGAAGGCGTTGGATGTCGATGAGAACGGACTCGACGACATGGACAACCGGATCCTCAGTACGATCATTGAAAAATTCAAAGGTGGGCCCGTAGGTATTACAACAATAGCTACTGCAGTAAGTGAAGAAGCCGAGACGATTGAAGAGGTGTACGAACCGTTCCTGATACAGGAAGGATATCTTAAGCGCACGTCGCGCGGGAGAGAAGCCACAGAGAAGGCTTACAAACATCTGAAGGTCAGCATCCCTCATCGTAGCAAAGGACCGGGGTTGTTCGACTGATCAATGAGTGATGGACATCAGGGCGCGACACACCAGCATTGTAAAAGAAACAGCCCGGTCATTGGGTTTCAGTTTTTGCGGGATCTCCAAAGCAGAATTTCTTGAAGACGATGCTCCCCGGTTGGAAGCCTGGTTACGCCGTGGCTATCATGGCAAGATGGGCTACCTGGAACAACATTTTGACAAGCGACTGGATCCAACATTACTTGTCCCTGGCGCGAAGTCGGTGGTTTCACTTATTTACAACTACTTTCCCGCGAAGACACTGTCGCATCCGGAAAATCTGAAGATCGCCCGTTACGCGTATGGGAAAGATTATCATATCGTATTAAAAGACAAGCTCGCTGAAATGCTTTCAGTTTTACGCGATGAGATCGGCGACACGAATGGAAGAATATTTGTGGATTCCGCACCCGTGATGGAGCGCAGTTGGGCAAAGCGAAGTGGAATTGGTTGGACAGGTAAAAACAGTTTGTTGCTGAACAGAACAATGGGCAGTTATTTTTTTCTTGCCGAGTTGATCATTGACCTGGACCTTGAACCCGACGCACCGACAAAGGATTACTGCGGATCATGTACAGCGTGCATGGACGCATGCCCTACCGACGCGATCACGGAACCATACGTTGTAGATGCGAGCCGATGTATCTCTTACCTGACGATCGAATTAAAAGAATCGATACCAAATGATTTCAAGGGCAAAATGGACAATTGGATCTTTGGCTGCGACATCTGCCAGGAAGTGTGTCCGTGGAACAGTTTTGCAAACCCGCACCGTGAGTCGCAATTCGATCCAAACATTTCGGGCGAGCGGATGTCAAGCAATGACTGGCTTGAGATGACTGACGAAGTATTTGCAAAAGTATTTGCCGGTTCTCCGTTGAACAGAACTAAGCTGAGTGGTATGCAACGCAACGTGAGGTTTGTGAAAGACAATCCGAACGAGGATGAGACCTGAAAACATAAAGCCCCTGTCTCCAGGGGCTTTGAAATTCTTAGATAAAATGTGCTGTTAAGATTGGTTTAGACTCTGACAAAGCAGCGATCAAGGATCGCTTCGTGTTGACCCACAAACGTGGTATAACACCAGGTTTTGAGTTCCTGTACTTCTTCGGCAATCAAGGACTTGATCGCCTTTGCAAGTTCTTTTTCGAAGATCTTGGCATCAAAACTCACTCTGGTGAGGATTGACTTGAAATAGTTCAACATTTTTTTCATTGAAAAAAAAATAACTCCAAAAATGGATTTAAAAAACGCCCGTCCGGCGTTGTAACATTGAAAATACAAAAGCTGTTTAAGAAATGGAAGGAAATTCTACTTTTGTCAACTTAATGCAGTATTGGGCCATTTTCATGCAAAAATCCTCGATTAGAACAATTTTAATGGTTGTCCTGACGTTTGGGGCGATGCCCATGTTCGCGCAACCGGGTGAGCCAAAAATCGAGTTGGGACCGGACGAGGTCGGCCTTAACCAGGCTTGGACAATTACTGTAACTGTTGAAACTGACCGCCTTCAGCACAGCACTTTCCCGGACATCAACGGGTTCCGGAAGGTTGCGGCGCACTCCCAATCAATGAAGAGCATTATCAATGGCAAAGTGACGGCAACCCATTCGGTGATCCAGAATTACATTCCGGAACGCCAGGGTACGATAACTATCCCGCCATTCTCGATGACGGTGAATGGCAAAAGTGTTCGCGTTGCGGGCAAGAAGGTGAAGGTGGGTGCTGCTTCGCAACAGCAAACCGCCGATCCGTTCCGCGATCCTATGGACGATTTCTTTGGTCGCCGCGAAACAGAATTTGTTGATGTGAAAGAGGAGGCATTTCTTGCCCTCACGACAAATAAAGATGAAGTGTACACTGGAGAGGGTATCAACACCACACTCGCGTTCTATGTTGCCGACAACAATAGAGCAGCCATGCAGTTCCACGACCTTGGCAAACAGCTTGCCGACATCCTGAAGAAACTTCGACCAGCTAATTGCTGGGAAGAAAATTTCAATATTGAAAATATTGAAGGCGAATCGGTAGATATCAATGGCCGTGGTTACACACAATACAAAATTTATCAAGGCACATTCTTCCCGTTAAACACAGCGCCCGTAAAATTTCCATCAATTGGCCTTGAGATGATCAAATATAAGATGGCGAAGAATCCAACTTTCTTTGGCCAAAATCGCCAGGAAAGTTTCAAGACCTTCTACTCAAAGGAAAAAGTTGTAAAGGTAAAAGAGCTGCCGCCGCATCCACTCCGCGATGCCGTTGCCGTTGGTGAGTACAGGGTTGAAGAACGCTTGAATGCTGTGCATCTGAAGACGGGACAGAGTGTGAGTTACGATTTCAACATTTACGGAGAAGGAAATATCTCGGCGATCGAAAAGCCGGCGATTAAAAGAGACGACAATTTCGAATTTTACGAACCCAATGTACAACAGGCGATCAACCGGGAAAGCGGGCGGATCACCGGGGCAAAGTCATTCAGTTACTTTATGATCCCAAAAGAACCGGGCGATTATAAAATGAAAGACTACTTCAAGTGGGTGTATTTCAGTCCTGCCAAAAATCGCTATGATACACTGATGTCAAAAGAAAGAATTACGGTTACAGGCGAGAGCCAGAAAAACCAGTCGATAGAAAGCTCCGACCTCGGGTCGTTCTATACACAAATTGATTCTGCCGACAATTCATTCAGAAACGCGTCGCCGTCAAATATCCTGAAGTGGTGTGTTAACATTCTGGCGGTGGTGTTGTTGGGTGTATCTGTATATCTCATCCAGCGTAAGTGGGCTTAAGGTCCCATTCGGCACCTTCGACACCATTTTTGTACAGGAAACTCCGTTAAACATCTTAAAACTTATTGGTTTAGGCTAACTTTGGCGCTCGCTTTCAATTGCATTCATGAGTAATTCATTCGGTAAGCTTTTTCGAATCACCACTTTTGGCGAATCGCATGGACCATCAATAGGTGTTGTCATCGATGGATGCCCTGCTGGTTTGGAGATCGATGAGGCTTTCATCCAAAGTGAATTAGGCAGAAGAAAGCCGGGTCAATCGAAGATCACTACACAACGTAAAGAAGACGACACGTGTAAAATACTGAGCGGCGTATTCGAGGGTAAATCAACCGGCACACCCATCGCCCTTATCATCGACAACCAGGATCAGCGAAGTAAAGATTACAGTCACATCGAGAATACCTTTCGTCCTTCTCACGCAGATTATACATATGAGGCCAAGTATGGCGTTCGCGATCACCGTGGTGGCGGGCGGAGTTCGGCTCGCGAAACTGCTGCCCGCGTCGCTGCCGGCGCTATTGCCAAATTGTTGTTGCGTCGCGCGGGAGTTAGCATTGCAGCATATGTTTCGCAGGTCGGCGATATTGTTGCGCCACATTACTCTGCGCTCGACCTTGCGGCTACAGAAAATAACATTGTTCGTTGTCCCGATGAAGCAACTGCAACAAAGATGATTGCTTTGATCGACGAGGTCCGTTTAGCCCGTGATACGGTGGGTGGAATTGTTACAGGCGTCATTAAAAATACGCCGACCGGAATCGGCGAACCGGTTTTTGATAAGCTGCACGCTGAACTTGGCAAAGCCATGCTAAGTATCAATGCAGTGAAAGGTTTCGAGTATGGCAGCGGTTTCGAAGGTGTCAAACTTCGCGGGTCACAGCACAACGATGAGTTTTACAAAGACGGAGACCGCGTTCGAACCAGGACCAATCATTCTGGCGGGATCCAGGGCGGCATCTCCAATGGCGAAGACATTTACTTTAATGTGGCCTTTAAACCGGTGGCCACCATTATGCAGGAACAGCAAAGTGTGGATAAGTTTGGCAATGATGTTACCGTGAGCGGCAAAGGACGACACGATCCATGCGTGGTACCACGCGCAGTGCCGATCGTTGAATCGATGGCAGCACTTGTGCTCGCTGATTTTCTGCTGCGGTCAAAAGTATCAAGGTTGTAGCTCGCCAGCGTTGGTGCCGGTCCAGCAGGTACGTTCTTCACGAACGCGCAGTCATGTGTCGATGGATAACTTTAAAATTCAAACGAGATGACGCTCAATTCACAATTTACAAACCAGTTGAAACAACTTTACGAAAAAGGTGCCTGGTTCGGTGATACTTACAAAGAGAAACTCCAGGATGTAACAGCTGAGCAAGCGTTCCGCCAGCCATATCCAGGCGTACATTCTATCGCGGAACTGGTTGCGCACGTGATCTATTGGCGTCTGCCGCTGATCAAAAAATTGAAAGGCGAGAAAGACTACGTTGGCTCAGTGGAGCATCCCGACAACTGGCCCCCAGTTGACAAACTAAGGACCAGAGGATGGCCGGCGATACTTCAGGAATTCGATGAAACACAGCAGCAACTGATAAAACTCCTGGCCACAGCCGACCAAAAGTTCTTCGATAGTGAATATAGTTCCGGCAGCCCGATGTTCTACGTCACGGAAGGGATCATTCAGCACGATATCTATCACCTCGGCCAGCTGGCATTGGTCAAGAAAATGCTCGGGTGAATCCCGTCGTGTCCTGCCAGGCAATTGCCATCCGTGAAAATTATGAGCAGCAGTTTCGTGAAATAAGTTAATTTCATGTTGCTGCTGTTAACGGTGGCACCTATCACATGAAATTCACAAGGAAACATTTCTTGCAGCTAGCCAGTGCAACCGGTGCCGGTTTGGCCATCAGTCCATTGGTTACTGCCGGCGCTGAGCCGCAGAAGCCTTCTTCAGAAAAACTAAAATTTGCACTTGCCTCCTACACGCTTCGCAGCTTCAAACTGGATGAGGTAATTGCAATGACAAAAAAAGTCGGCTTAGGCAGCATCGCACTGAAAAGTATGCACATGCCGCTCGACGCGTCGGCCGACGATGTGAAAGGCATGGCTGCAAAGGTGCGTGAAGCCGGGCTGCAACTTTATGGGGCTGGCGTGATCTACATGAAAACCGACGCGGAAGTAAACCAGGCATTTGCATATGCCGCAGCCGCAGGACTCGAAATGATTATTGGTGTACCCAACCACGAGTTGCTCCAGCTCGCAACAGAACAGGTAAAGAAATACAATATCAAACTTGCCATTCATAACCACGGGCCCGGCGATAATTTATACAGCAGTCCCAACGATGTCTGGAACCAGATCAAAGACCTTGATCCGCGGGTGGGTTTGTGCATCGACATCGGACATGTGGTGCGCATTGGACAGGACCCTATACCAATGATCAAAAAATACAAAGACCGGTTGTATGACATGCACCTGAAGGATGTGAACAAAGCTCAAAATGATGGCGTACCTGTTGAGTTAGGTCGCGGCGTGATCGATCTACCTGGTGTGATCAAAGCGCTGAAGGCAATCAAATATCAAAGCTATGTTGCTTTTGAGTATGAGAAAGACGGTGACGATCCGTTGGCAGGACTCGCGGAAAGCGTCGGATACATCAACGGGATCAATCGTTTAGTGTAACGCAATTACCAGACTAATGAATTAACTATGCCTGGTCCAATCGCCAGGCATTTTTTGTTACAACCAAAGTACAAATGACATCACAACAAATGTTTGCTGAACAGGCAACAGAGATATTGAAGACAGATCCGAACGTGATCGGGCTGGCAGCAGGAGGATCGTGGATCACCAACGAAATGGACGAGTACTCGGATGTTGACCTTGTTCTGGTCACAAAAGAAAAAGTGTCGGATAGCCGCGACAAAATGTTTCGCTACGCACGCTCACTTGGAAATTTTCTTTCCGGGTTTACTGGCGACCATGTAGGAGAACCACGGTTGTTGATTTGTTTGTATGACAGCCCTTTGCTCCACGTCGACATTAAATTCGTGACGGCACCCGAATTCTTACATCGTGTTGAAAACCCCGTAATCCTTTTCGATCGGGATAACCAACTCCAAAAAATCATTGCTTCTTCGGAAGCAATGTTCCCTCATCCGGATTTTCAATGGATTGAAGACCGGTTCTGGACATGGGTGCATTATGCTTTGACAAAAATCGGCCGCGGTGAATACTTTGAAGCGATGGATTTTTTTGGTTTTATCCGGATGGTCGTACTTGGCCCAATGCTCCACATGAGCCACGGCAAGCTTCCCAGGGGCGTGCGAAAGATTGAGTCAGCAGTAAGCCCTGGAGACCTGGAATTGCTGAAGCAAACTGTGTCTGGTCATGATCGAAAAGAACTGCTGCATGCTTTGATAAATTGCATCACGCTGTATCAACGACTGCGCAAAAAACTCTTTGATCGCAACGTTGTCCTGCAGGCTGCCACTGAAAAAAGAGTGGTCGAGTACCTCAGAGAGATTGAACGCAGATCTGACTAAGCCGCGTAGCCCAGAACCAGGAACTGTGAACTATGACTCAGAACTTAATTGTGACTAACCTCACCAAACGAAACGGCATCCATGTACATTAGTTCCCACTGGTGTCCATCAAGGTCGGCAAAACCACGGCCGTACATCCACCCCTGATCCTGCGCATCATTGGGTGTTGTAGCGCCAGCTGCAACAGCGCGATTGATCAGGTCGTCAACATGTGAGCGACTCTCTGCAGAAAGCGTAACAATCACCTCTGTGCTTTTCGAAGCGTCGCAGATTGACTTTCTTGTAAAAGATTGGAAGAGCGGTTCTTCCAGCAACATCACAAAAATATCATCAGTCACCATCATACACGTTGCTTTGTCGTCGGTGAATTGAGGATCAAAATCAAATCCCATATTCGAAAAGAATGCAATTGACCGCTGCAGATTCTTCACTGGCAGGTTCACAAATATCTTCGTAGCCATATCTCCCCCGATTTAAAAGACAAAGCTAGCGTGGACGACGGGATGAGCAGTGGCCCGATTATGACAAATTGAGGGGTAGAATGCGACAAATGGCGTTTTTCAGGGCGATCAGACCTTTTTCACGTACATAAAAAGTATTGTTCGATAACCTCTGAATGAACTCATGGAAACATTTTATTGGTCTCCGCTGACACGGCAACTGTCCAGTTCATACCACTTTGAATGCCATAAGCTTCCGCAAAGCTCCCCTGGTGAACAGCGAATGAAAGATTGAGCAGACTGTTGAAGTAGGCCAGCGGCATACCTTCACCAACTCCCGCGAAGGTTTCGGACATAAGTAGTGTTCCCTGATAGATCTCGTCGCCATTCTTATATATGACTACATTAATTTTATCGCCTGTTGTGATACCGATGCCGGCGAGCAGTTGCTGATCAATGTTGGTCCAAACATTTCCGTACTGAACATCGAGAACAGGAATGTTGCCACGCACAATCTTGTTTTCAACGATTGGTTTCTGGTCAGGTAGACGAACGATGTCGGTGGAGAGCACCGGTCCAACTTCCTCAAACGAAATTACTCCAGCAGCAAGTCGCGCACCGGTATAGGCATAAACATCGCGGCCGTGAAACGTATAAGATTCGCCGGAGCCAGGTAAGCGGTTTTTGGTTTCATCTATCTTTCGAACTTCAGCGATCCCTTCCAACTCTGCGACGAATGTGAGTGTACCATTATCTGGCGTTACGAAGTAGTGACCTTTGCCACTCTTCATAACAACCGACTTCCGTTCAGAACCAACACCGGGGTCGACTACTGAAACAAACACGGTGCCTTCCGGCCAATAGCTACAGGATTGCTTCAAACGATATGCACCTTCGAGAATATTGAATGGAGGGATCTCATGTGTGATGTCGTATATCTTCAGTTCGGATGATACACCGAACGCAACACCTTTCATCGCCGAAACCGCACCATCTTTCAAACTGAAATCAGATTGAAAAACCAGTGCACTGGTATTTGATTGTTTTGGTGCGCATGCCATCACCAACACACAAAGGAGGCCGGGAAGTATCCTCACTACTGTTAAAGAACAAGGTTCTCGGTGAGGTTCCGGGACTAATTTACGCATACAACGATATTTTATGATTTCAGTGAAAGAAGCCAAAAAATTTGCCAGGACAATTTTAAAGAAATTGAGGTGGAATACTTCCCGGATCGGTAAACAATGGCAAGTGGCATATTACCTGCGACGGATCTCAAATCCGTTAAAGCCTGCAACCGCTCCGGCAGTAACATCCACCCGCTCCACTATTGCAGATGGTGGACCGAGCTTGCACCATTCCACTAATGCTTTTACTTTTTCTTCGTTGCCTTCTGCTTCGAGATACACACTTCCATCAGGTTCGTTCCGAACGAAGCCAGATAGACCCAGGGCTATCGCTTTGTCTTTTGCAGAAGCCCTATAATAAACGCCTTGAACCTTACCGGTGATCAAAACATTGTAGTGTAACATCTCAAAGAATATAATCGGTACTAAGAAAAGCAGACTCCCTGTTTCGAATAATGTCGCTAATGATCTGTTTATTGCCGTCGGTTGCTTTTGTGGCTACTAATGTCCGGATGGAGAACACGCGCAACGCGTCGGCTATCGACAGTGTGCCTTCAGCAGAATCCT
>WUUC01133537.1_pt1 | contig 17678 bp, 3 predicted proteins | sample 6278441 | NCBI WGS metagenome assembly WUUC01 (sample SAMN13675441, study PRJNA597444) | soil metagenome | isolation source: soil | place: USA: Washington | collected 2017-10 | reverse complement strand
CCGGCGCGACGCGGGCGAGCGTCAGACGCACCAGCGGACCGTTCTCCAGATCGAGCCCGGCCTCGCGATCGCGACGGAGGAGCTCCCGGGAGACCGCCTCCGGATCTCCCGCCTCGGCAAGCTCCATCTCGCCGTACGCGACCGACAGCTCCTCCTGCACCACTTGGATGGGCAGATCCATCCCGGCCAGGCGATGAAAGATGGTGCGGAACACCTCGTGCCGGCCCACCGCCTGTTGAAAGCTCCACCGCAGGCGGTCCCGGTCGATCTCGCCTTCCGCCACGAAGGCCGACTGGGTGTGATAGATCCCGTCCCTCTCCTGGAGGGACCACAACCGCTTCTGCTGGGGCGAAAGGCGGAATCCTTCGATGGCTTGGTTCTGGATCATGCTCCCAGGTTCCTGCACTGATACCCCTGATCGGTTTCGAAAGATTTTTCCGGATCTTTAGTCGCGTCGTCTTTCTGTCGCGCCCATCCTCTTGAGCAACGGCCGTGCCGAAGGCTGTGCACGCTCCCGAAGGAGAGCCAGAAAACTTCCAACTGCCTGATTTGTATAGGATTACTTATATGTCGAAGGCGCCGCGAACGGCGGGGGTCGATCGAAAATCGACCTCCGCTGGGTAGCTGTTTACCCGGAACGGGTAGGGTGATTCCTCGCTGAAATTCGGTGACCCGGAAGATGGAATCAATCGGGTTCAAAAGCGCGAGAGCGCCGGTGATACCGGCGCTCTCGCAGGGGGCTCAGTGGCTGACGGGAAGTCCTCGAGGGGCGCCGGAGCGGATCATGCGTTCAGGCTCCTGCGCTGCACGCCCCGCAGGCGGGCCAGGTTGGTGGACTCGCGCTGCTTCTTGCGCGCTTCGAGCTCCTGCCGCTCCTCCTCGCTGAGCATCTCGAGATCGAGAATGCTCCCCTCCGGATTGGACAGGAGGGCGCCCAGAAGCCGTGTGAAGCGCGCCTGCCAGCGCTCGACGGTCTCGGGACGGAACCGCAGGGGGTTGTAGGTCCACGAGGCCCGCAGCCCCTCGGGCGACTCGGACATCCAAAGCGTCAGGTCGAGCCGCACCTCGTCGTGCCCGACCTCCCAGGGGGCAAGAGTGAGCCCGGAGAACTCGAGCGGCTGCCAGGGCAGGTTCTGCAGCCCGAACGCCACCTGGAACAGCGGGTTCCGACTGCTGGACCGGACCTGCGGAAGCTCCCCGACCAGCTTCTCGAAGGGGAGCCCCTGGTGCATGTACGCCTCCAGCGTCACCTCGCGCACCTGCGCCAGCAGGTCGGCGAAACGCGGCGCGCCGCTCAGATCCAGGCGGATCGGCAGCATGTTGATGAACAGCCCGATCAGCCCTTCGATCTCCGCCCGATCGCGGCCCGCGACTGCGGTCCCGACGACAAGGTCCTCCTGGTCCGTGGAACGGGCGAGCAGCACGCCAAAGGCTGTGAGGAGGGTCATGTAGAGAGTCGCGCCATGGCGCCGGGCGAGCTCGTGGAGGCCAGGGCCCAACTCCTCCGGCAGCACGAAGGTGCGTCGGCTCTCGCTCCAGACCGGATTGGTCTCCTCCGGGAGGTCGATCTCCGCGGGCGCGCCGGCGAGCCGCGCCTTCCAGTAGCCCAGATGCTCCTCCAGCACCCGCCCCTGCATCCAGCGGCGTTGCCAGTGCGCGAAATCGGCATACTGCAGGGTCAGCTCGGGTAACGGCGAAGGCCGCCCTTCCAGGAAGGCGGCATACAGCTCCGCCAGCTCCCGCTGCATCACGGTCAGCGACCAGCCGTCGCACGCGATGTGATGGATCGCCAGGATCAGGAGGTGCTCGCGCTCGCCAGCGCACAGGAGAGCTCCGCGCACCAGCGGCCCTGCCGCCAGATTGAACGGCCGCCGGAGCTCCTCTCGGACGCGGCGGCGCGCCGCTTCGGTGCGCTCCGGCTCCGGCAGGGGACGGAGATCGCCGCGCTCCAGCTGGACCGGAGCCGGCGGCATCACCCTCTGCACCGGCCGACCATCGACCGCCGGGAACGTAGTGCGCAGGACCGCGTGCCGCCGCACCATCTCGGAGAGTGCCGCCTCCATCACTTCCGGCGCGAGAGGCCCCCGGACGTGCAGCGCCCAGCCGCTGTTGTAGGAAGCGCTCTCCGGGTCGAGCTGGTGGAGGAACCAGAAGCTCTCCTGGGCGAACGATAGCGGCGCGTCTCCGCCGCCAGGGACCGGCTCGATAAGCGGAGCCGCCATGCCGCGGCCGGCCTGCAGAGCCCGGTCGACCACCGACGCCAACTCCTGCACGCTCGGCGCCTCGAACAGCATCCGCAGCGGCAGGTCGATCCGGAAGGTCTCGCGTACCCGCGAAACGAGCTGCGTGGCAAGCAGCGAATGGCCACCGAGCTCGAAAAAGCTCTCGTCCACGCCGATGGCGCCGCAGCCGAGGACCTCGCCGAACAACGCGGCCAGGATCTCCTCGATCGGCGTCCGCGGCGCCAACCGGGGGCGCTCCCGTGCTCCCTGAACCTCCTCCGGCGCGGGCAGCGCCCGGCGGTCGACCTTGCCGTTGCGGTTGTAGGGAAGCTCGTCGAGCAGGACGATGTCCGCCGGGATCATATACTCCGGCAGCCTCTTGTGCAGGAAGTCTCGCAGCAGCGTCTCCCCCAACTCTCCGGCAGCGGGCGGCAACGCTGAAAGGGAGGCCTGGAGATCCTGCTGTGGGGCCCATCGATTGCGGCGGAGATCCACCACCGAATCGTGGACAGCGTAGAGTGTGTAGATTCCTGTGCCGGCCGCCAGCTCGTCTTGTGTCTCGACAACATGAAAGCCGCGTGCGTCGAGCAGGTGATGGATACTGGCCAATCGGCCGTCGAGGTCGTGAACTTCCGCGACAATCTGCCGGATTTTCGGCCAGTCCTGCTCCTCGATCCCTTGCAGGATATCCCACTCGCTTTTCTCGACATCGAGCTTGAGGAGATCGATACGGTCGATGTCCCGTTGGCGGATGATATCGGAGAGCGTCCGCAGCTCGGCCTCGGCGGCTTCACCTTTGAACCGGCCATCGAGGATCTCATCAGCGAACTCGTCCAGTGCCTGGTCACGATTCAAAAGAAACCGGCGCGCCGCATCCAGGTCCGACTCCTCGTCGGCATAGACACCGGAGCTCGCGGACCAGAGCGGATAGAAGGTGAACTGGGTCACTCCACGCCGGTCCGAAAGCCCGCAGTGGAACAGCTCGACCCGAGATTCATACGGTGCCAGGTTCAGGCTCAGCTTCATGAAGCTGCTTGGGATCGGCTCGAAAGCGTAGACCCGCGTGTTCGGCGCCTCTTGGAGGATGAAGAGGGAGAACAATCCGATATTGGCTCCCACATCAAAGATGATGTCTCCTTCGAGCAGGCTCACGCCGTGCTGGAGGTAGACGCGCTCCTGGAAGATCTGCCGGAACAGGAAATCGGTCTCGTTACGGTTCTGCTGCTCGATGGTCAGACCGTTCGGCAACACACAGGAGCCGCCCTTGAAGATCAGTGTAGGAGATACGGCGGCTCTATCACCTGCGAGCGGGGCCGCTCGACCAGGAAAAAGGCTGCGGCGCGAGGCAGAAAGGCTGTAACGGTCTGTCCCGCGCAGGGCCTCGTCCTGCTCGCTGAAGACAAAGAATCCTTGCCTCTGCAGCAGCGCCGTGATCTCCGCCACACGACCCTCGGTCGGACCGCCCGGCTCGTCGTGGACCTCCATGACCACCTGCTCGATGCGGCGCCAGGCCTCGTCGTCGATACCGTGCAGCACGTCGAGCTCGGCCCGCTGCACGTCGATCTTCAGCAGGTCGACCCGCTCGACCCGCTCTTCGTGCAGGACGTCCGACAGACGGCGCACCCGCGCCGCCACGATCTCCTCGACGAACTTCCCGTCGAGCACGTCCTCCATCTCGCCGCCGAAGCCACCGGACGCGGCCTCGTTCCAGGTGTTCTGCAGATGGCGGCGGGTGACCTCCAGCTCGTTGTCGCGGTCGGCGTAGGCGGCGAGCCCGGAGCGGGAGGAGAAATGCGGGTAGTAGGTGAACTCCACGGTCTCCTCCCGGTCGGAGAGACCGAACGGGAAGAGGCGCACGTCGGAACGGTAGAGCTCGACGTTGGCACGCAGGGCATCGAACACGGGCGGGATCGGCTCGAAGGCGAACACCCGCGCCCGCGGCGCCTCCTGGCGGACGAAGAGCGAGAACAGACCGATGTTGGCCCCCACGTCGAAGACGGTCGCGTCCTCGCGCAGCTCGATGCCGTGGCGCAGATAGAGACGGTCCTCGAAGATCTCCTGGAAAATGTAATCGGTCTCGGTGCGATCGAGAGCGAAGACCGCCATCCCGTTGGGCAGGGCGTGGCGGCCACGGGCCTGGAGCTGTGCTGTGGGCGCGCCCCGGGGTACGACGTAGGCGGCCAGCCGCGGGCTCCCCACCTGGTCCTCGCGGGCGAGCACCACGGCGGCTCGCACACCTGGATGATCGGCCAGCGCGGCCTCGATCTCGCCCAGCTCGATACGGTAGCCCCGCACCTTGACCTGGTGATCGCGCCGCCCCAGATATTCGATCCGGCCGTCTTCGAGGTGGCGCGCCAGGTCGCCGCTCCTGTAGAGCCGCTCGCCCGGCGTGTCGGCGAACGGATCGGGAACGAACTTCGCCGCGGTCTGGTCAGGGCGGCCGGCATAGCCCAGGGCGAGCCCGGCCCCGCCGATGCAGATCTCGCCCGTTACGCCCACTGGCGTCCGTTGCAGCGACGCATCGAGCAGATGAACCTGCACGTTGTGGAGCGGTCGGCCGATGTTGGGCGCGATGCCCGGCGCGATCCGTTCGGCCGTGGTGTCGACCGTGCACTCGGTAGGGCCGTAGACGTCGTAGAACGCCACGTTGTCCTGCCCTGACAGGGTCTCCCAGAGCTCGCGGCCGATGGCCTCGCCGCCAACCAGCGCGATCCGAGGTCCGCCGGAGCCGGCGAGCAGACCGGCATCGAGCAGGAGCCCGAGCTGCGAGGGGGTGCAGTCGAGGACGTCGACCTGCTCGCGCCGCAGGAAGGCGAGCAGGGCCTCGCCGTCGCGCCGGACCTCCTCCGGGATCAGGCAGAGGGCGTGCCCGGTAAGGAGCTGCACGATCTGCTTGATCGAGGCGTCGAAGGTCAGGGGCGCGTTGACGCTCACCCGCAAGGGGAAGGCGTCGCGATGGTGGGAGTAGACCGCGCGATCGAGCGCCGCCGCCAGATTGACCACCGAGCGGTGACGAATCACCGTCCCCTTGGGCCGGCCGGTCGAGCCCGAGGTGAAGATCCAGTAGGCCGGCAGGTCGGGGTCGCTCACCTCCAGACGCGCTGCCGCTTCCCGGTCGATCGCCGCGGCCTCCGTATCGATCTCCACTACGGCGACTCCGGCCGGCGCCACGTGGCCACGCAGGCCGCTGTGCGTCAGGACGACCAGACCTCCGGTGGCTTCGGCGGCCAAGTCCTCGATCATGCGCTCCAGGCGCTGGCGAGGTTGCGCGGGGTCGAGCGGCACGAAGGCGGCCCCGGCCTTCCAGGCGGCGAGCAGGGCCACGATCTGGTCCGTCGAACGCTCGAGGGCGATCCCCAGCAGGCTGCCGGGTTGGAGCCCACGCTGGGCCAGGAAGCGCCCGACCTGGCTTGCCCGGTGGTCAAGCTCGGCGAAGGTCAGAGAGCGGCCGTCGGCCAGCAGCGCGAGGGCCTCCGGGGTTTGCGCGGCCTGTTGCTCGAACAGACGGTGGGCCGGCAGGGGCGAGAGCGGTCCCGCGTCCGTCCGGCACCAGCCGGCGAGCAGGAGGTGCTCCTGGTCGCCCAGCAGATCGAGCTCGGCCACGGGCTGCCCGGGCCGCCGGACCATACCGCGCAACGCCGCCTCAACACGGGCGAGCCAGCGCTCCGCCTCGGCAGTGGAGAGCAGACCCGGCACGGACAGAAGCTCCAGCCGCAGCCCGCGGTCGTCGCGTTGGACGGACAGGCGCAGATCGCTCGGCTCGAAGCGCACGCGGCGCTCGGCAAGGGCGAACGTCACCCCACCCCTCACCAATGTGGCGGGAGTCTCGACGAAATCGAACAGTGCCGGGAAGGAGCCGCCGTCCTCGCCCAGGTAGTCCTCCCCCAGGAAGTACTCCTGGTGCCGGCTCCCCTCCTCCACCGCGGCCTCGATCGAGCTCAGCAGCTCGGTGCCCGCGAAGTCGGGTTGGACCAGGACCGGGACCGGCAGGTAACGGGCGAACAGTCCCAGCGCCTCGGCGAGCTGGTCGAAACGCCGCCCGTCGGCGAGGCACCCCACGACGAGGTCCGGCGCGTCGAGCAGCCGCGCGAGGAGGAGCTTCCAGGCGGCCAAGAGGACCGTGGACACGGGCACCCCCTGGCTCGCCGCCAGAGCGCCGATCTCCAAGGTCAGCGCGGGATCGAGCCGGCGCCGCACGGCCAGCGGCTCACTCCCCGCCTCCTCGTCCACCGTGGAACGCCGGAACTGGCGGCCTGCCGGCTCGGGCGCCCGGCGCTTCATCCGCCAGGACTCGCGCCGCTCCTCGGCCCCTTCCTCCTCGAGGAGGCCGTTCTGCCACTCGGAAAAGTCGACGTACTGGACGGCTCCGCCCTCCTCGCGATCCTCCGGCGGCGCCCCCGCGAGAGCGGCGCCGTACGCCTCGGCGATCTCATCCAGGAGATTGCACAGCGAGCGGTCATCGGCCGCCGCCGGAGGGAGAGTCATGGTCAGCAGGTGCTCCCCTGCCCCCCTCGGCAGCAGAGAGCAACGCACGAGAGTCGCTCCGTCCTCCTCGCACGGCAGGGCCCCCTCCTCGTCCAGAAGCCGGTGCACGGCTTCCTCTCCGCCGCCGTCGGGCGCGAGCTCGCGGTAGAGAAGATGCGCCTCCCCCACCGTCTGGATCGGAAGGTCCATCCCCGACAGGCAGCGGTAGGTCGTGCGCAGGATCTCGTGGCGTGCCACGACGCTCTCCAGAGCCTGGCGCATCGCGCCGCGGTCGAGCGCTCCCGCGAGATGGAAGGCGGCCTGGGCCGGCCGGCCCGACGGCGCCTGGGGTAGTGTCCAGAGCCGGCGCTGCTGGGGCGAAAGCCGGAATCCCTCGATAAAAGCCTGGTCCATGATCTCCTCCGGCGGTGTGGTTTCAGCAGCTCGCCCACTCGGTCTGATCGGCCATGCCGACGACGATCTTGCGCGGGCCGCTGAACGGCGCGCGACCGTGGGCCGTGAGCATGTTGTCGAGCATCAGGACGTCCCCCTTCTGCCAGGTAAACGCGACGGTCTCCTCGCGATAGATCTGCCGCAATCGCTCCATGACCTCAGGCTCGATCGGCGAGCCGTCGCCGTAGTACGTGTTGTTGGGCAGGTTCTCCATGGAGAACTCGGCCAGCACGGCCTCGCGGATATGCGGAGCGAGCGAGTCGATGTGGAAGAACGTCAGGTGGTTGAACCAGGTGAGCTGGCCGTCGCGCGGGTGCTGCGCCAGCACGCGGCGGACCTGGCGGGTGCGCAGGCGCCTCCCCTCCTCCTTCCACTCGAAATCGATCTGATGAGCGCGGCAGTAGGCCTCCACCGCGGCGGGATCCGAGGTCTGGAACGCCTCCTGCCAGGTGAGGCCGAGCCCGTCGCCGAAATTGCGGACGTATTGATACCCCCGCTCGATGAAGCGGTCACGGATCTCCGCCGGGATGCGCGCCAGCACCTTGCGCGAATCGGCGATCGGCGTCTCTCCCCCTTGCTCCGCCGGGGTGACGCAGAAGAACAGGATCTTGGACGGGAAGGTCAGGTTATACGACTGCTCGTTGTGCAGGAAGATCGTTTCTGGTGGCGGATAATCGGTCGAGGTGTAGATGTTTCCCGCGACGTTGCTGCGCGGCGAGGAGCGCTCGGTATAGCGCAGCGACGCGCTGAAGGCCGCCTCGATGAAGGTCTCGAACTCCCCGACCGTGCTCAGGTTGAAACCGCGAAACAGGATCCCGCCATGCTTGGCGAGCTCGTCGGCCACATAGTCGCGCTGCCCCTTGACCCATTCGATCAAATTGACCCCGTCGGCCGCCGGTTCGATGACGAGTGGCAGCCGGGTCTGCGGATCGAGATAGCTGGTCTTGATCAGGGACTCGCTGGAAAAGCGGACGGCCTTACGCGGTCGCGCGCTGAATTTGTTGAAGCCGGACTCTGCAATGGTCATTGCGCCACCTCCTGGTGTTGTTCGATGCGGATCGCTTTTCTGCGCCGGATGCTCATCAGCTTGCCGGCCTGGTCGTCGTGCCAGGCCCGATCCTGGAGAACGAGCCGCTCCCTCTCCTCGTCCGACCACAGGCTCAAGCGGTCGATGCGCGTCTCGGGAGCCGCCACGATGCTGCGCAGCAGCGTCTCGTACTGACGGTTCATGCGCTCGATCGTCGACTCCTCGAAAAGCTCGGAGCTGAACGTCCAGGTCGCTTCCATACCCTCCGAGGTCTCCGACACCCAGACCGTGACGTCGAAGCGCACCGTCTCCCGCTCCAGCTCCACCGGACGGATGGTCAGGCCGGGGACCCGGATTCCCTCGAATGGCGCGTTGCGGACGCCAAAGGCTACGCGGAACAGGGAGGCGCCGTCGCCGTCTCCCCGCAGCTCGTCCGCCAGCCGTTCGAGGGGAAAATCCTGGTGGGCCAAGGCGCCGACGGAGACGTCCCGCACCCGCCGCAGCAGGTCGAGAAAACGGGGATTGCCCGAGAGGTCGACCCGCAGCGGGAGCATCTCCAGGAAGAGCCCGATCAACCTTTCGGTCTCTACCCGCGAGCGGTTGGCCACCGCGGACCCGACGATGAGGTCCTCCTGTCCGGTGGCGCGCTGGAGCAGGACGTCGAAGGCGGCGAGGAGGAGCATGAACAAGGTCACTCCTTCCTGCCGGCTCAGGTCCGCCAGGGACCGCGACAGCTCGCGCGGCCAGCGAAAGGTTCGTCTCAGACCGCGGTAGGTCGGACGCGCAGGCCGTGGCCGGTCCGTCGGCAGGCGCAGGCCGGGAGGGCTGCCACCGAGCGTCTTCCTCCAGTAGGTCTCGTGCTCCTCCAAGACCTCGCCCTGCAGCCAGCGCTGCTGCCAGAGGGCGAAGTCCGCGTACTGCACGGGAAGCTCGGGCAATGGGCTCGGCCGGCCCGCGCCACAGGCTTCGTAGATCGCGGCAAGCTCACCGACCAGGATGGCGATCGACCAGGCGTCGCTCGCGATGTGGTGGAAGCTGAAAAAGAGAACGTGCTCCGCCGGGGCGGTCCGCAGCAGCAGGGCGCGCAGAACGGGCGCGCGCTCCAGGTCGAACGGGCGCTGCGCCTCGAGCGCGGCCTGCCGCTGCACCTCCCGCTGCTGCTCGTCCGAAGCAAGGGCGCGCAGGTCCACGAGCGGGAGGGGCACCGCGACCGGCGGCTCGATCCTCTGGACCGGCTGATTGTCGACGATCGGATAGGTGGTCCGCAGCACCTCGTGGCGGCGCACCACTTCGGCGAGGGCCCGCCGCAAGGAGAGGACATCGAGCGGACCGCTCAGCTCGAGGACCGACGTGTGGTTGTAGAAAGGGTTTTCCGGCTCGAGCTGGGTGAGGAAATGGAGCCGCTGTTGCGCGAAGGAGAGCGGCAGGATTTCCGGGCGGGGCGATCTGCCGAGCGGCGGAGCAGCCTGCCCGGCCCCGGCCCGTTGTGCCGCGTCCACGCAGGCCGCGACCGCGCGCACGGTCGGCCGTTCGAACAGTGCGCGCATCGGCAGCTCGACGCCGAAGGCGGTACGCACGCGGGCGAGGACGCGCGCGGCGAGCAGCGAGTGGCCGCCCAGGGCGAAGAAGCTCTCCTCGACGCCGATCCGTTCGACGCCGAGGAGGTCGGCCCAGATCGCGGCGAGCCGCTCCTCGGTTGGAGTGGACGGCGCTAGGTGCTCTGCGGCCGCGTCCCGGGTGGACGCCGGGGCCGGCAGGGCGCGGCGGTCGATCTTGCCGTTGGGGGTCAACAGCAGCGCCTCCAGGACCACGAAGACCGAAGGCACCAGAGCCTCGGGCAGCCTACCGCTCACGAAAACGCGCAACTCGGGAGCCTCCACAGCCACCCCCTCTGCCGGCACGACATAAGCGACGAGCCGGACGTCTCCGGCGCCCTCGTCGCGCGCCACGGCCACGCTCTGCCGCACGCCAGGGTGGCTCGCGAGCACGGCCTCGATCTCGCCGAGCTCGATGCGGTGACCGCGGATCTTGACCTGATGATCGGCGCGGCCGAGGAACTCGAGCGGGCTGCCCGGCCTCCGCCGCCCCACGTCGCCGGTGCGGTAGAGCCGGGCCCCCGGCTCGCCACTCCAGGCGTCGGGCACGAAGCGTTCCGCGGTGAGATCGGGTCGTCCGAGGTACCCGCGCGTCACCCCTTCGCCGCCAATGCAGATCTCGCCGGCCGCCCCGGCCGGGACCGGCTGGAGGGAGCGGTCGAGCAGGAAGATCCGAGTATTGACCAGCGGCCTGCCGATAGGCACGGATTCTCCGGGTACCTCCACTCTCTCGGTGGCCGACCAGACCGTGGTCTCGGTCGGGCCGTAGAGATTGTGGATCGCCACCTCCGGCAGGGCGTCGCGCAGGCTCCGCGCCAGGTCGGCAGGCAAGGCTTCGCCGCCCAGGAGCAGGGCGCGCAGCGTGCCAAGGGCGGACAGCGCGCCGGGCTCCGCGGCCAGCAGGCGCGCCAGCGAGGGCGTGCACTGCAGGTGGGTGACGCCCCGCGCCGCGATCTCGGCTGGCAGGCCCGCGGCGGCCCATCGTGGCTCGGTGTGTACGACCACGTGGAAACCGCGCGCCAGGGTCCAGAGCAGCTCCAGGACCGAGATGTCGAACGAGATGCTGGTCACCGCGAGCCAGACCCCGGGCTCCTTCCCCAGCCGCTCTTCCATGGCCGCGAAGAAATTCGCGACGTTGCGGTGCTGGATCATCACCCCCTTGGGGCGGCCGGTGGAGCCGGAGGTGTAGATCACGTAGGCCAGACTCGCGGACGGCACCGGCACGGCCGGGCGGCGCTCGCTCTCGGAGGCCAGAGCGGGGCCGTCCGCCGCGGGATCTACCAGCGGCAGCCCTGCGCCCGCGACTTCCGGCAGCGCGGCGAAGGTGTCCTTCTGCGCCACCACCGCGGCGAGCCCGGCGTCTTCGATCATCAGCGCCAGGCGCTCCCGCGGATAGGCGGGATCGAGAGGCACGTAGGCCGCGCCCGCCTTGAGCACGCCGAGCAGCGCCGCGACCATGTCGGCCGAGCGTTTGACGCAGAGGCCGACGCGATCCCCCGGGCCAACGCCGAGGCGACACAGCCGGCGGGCGAGCTGGTTGGCCCATCGGTCGAGAGCGGCGTAGCTCACCGTAGAGCCCGGGTCCGACACGGCGGGCGCATCGGGCGTGCGGTCGGCCTGCGCCTCGATGAGCTGGTGCACGCAGTCCTCGTGCGGGAAGGGGGCATCCGTGGCGTTCCACGCCGCGAGCTCTCGCCGCTCGGCGGCCGACAGGAGCGGCAGGTCGGACACGGGGAGCTCCGGCCTCTCCACCGCGGCCGCGAGCAGCGCGCGGAGCTGGGAGACCATGCGGTGGGTCGTAGCGGGATCGAAAAGGTCGTTGCTGGAGCGCAACTGGAGGCACAGGTGGCCGTCGAGCTCGGCCGTGGCCAGCTCGAGATCGAGCTTGGCGGCCCGCGGCTCGAGCGGCAGAGATTCCACGGCGAGCCCCTGCAGATCGAGCCGGGCGCCTCCGGCCCCGAGCGCGAAGGCAGCGAGCGCCGGATCCGCGGGCCGGTGGTAGACGAATAGCGCCTGGAGCTGTCCGCTCCGCAGCCGCTCGGCCACGAGCGGGAAGGGGAGGTCCTGATGAGCCAGGGCCGCCGCCGCGTGCCGCCGGGTCTCGTGCACGACCACGGTCCAAGGCGCTCCCGGATCGATGCGCAGCGGAATCACCACGGTCTGGACCAGATAGCCGACGAGGTCGAAGGTGCCAGGGAGGGTCCGCCCGCCCGCCGGAGCCCCCACCGCCACCAGATCCGCTCCCGAGGTGCGGTGGAGCAGGGTCTGGAAGGCGGCGAGCAGGAAGGCGAACGGGGTGGCTCCGGCAGCCCGCGCCGCGGCTCCGATCCGCGCCGACAGCTCCGGGCTCAGGTATCTGGTCACGGCCGCTCCACCGGAGCCGAGGATTGTCGGACGTGGCCGGTCCGTCGCCAGCTCCAGGGGAGGGATCCCGCCGGCGAGCTGCGCGGTCCAGAAGGACCACAGCTCCTCGCCCCGCGGACCGGCGAGCAGCTCCCGTTGGCGAGCGACGAAGGACGCATGAGCCGCCGGGAGCGCCGCCGGCTCCGGCAGGATCCGTCCGCGCAGGGCCGCGCCATAGGCGTCGCGCAGGTTGCGCACCAGGATCTCGAAGGACCGGAAGTCCACCGCGATGTGGTGGAGCGCCAGGAGGAGGACCGCTTCCTCCGGCCCCCGCGCCAGGAGGTGGACGCGCATCAGCGGCCCGCGCTCGAGATCGAAGGGCCGGTGCGCCGCGTCCGCGAGCCACCCGTCGACCTCGGCCGCGCTCCAGGCCGTGGCATCGATCCGTTCGAACGAAAGACCGTCCCCCATGGACCAGCGCTGGACCGGCTCGCCGTCCTGCTCGCAGAACGTGGCGCGCAGGGCCGGATGCCGCGCCGTCAGATAGCAAAAGGCCTGCTCCAGGGCCAGAGCATCAAGGGGGCCGGCGATTCTCGCCGCGGCCGCCACGTTGTACGCGGCGCTCCGTGGGTCCATCCGGTGCTCGAGCCAGAGCCCCTGCTGTCCACCGCTCAAGGGCACGGCTTCTCCGGAGATAGGAGACCCCGGAGAAGCCTCGATGGCTGACTCTGATGCCGGCGGAGCCGCGGTGATCGCCGCGGAGATCTGGCGCAGGTCGGCCCCTTCGAGCAGCGCCGTCCAGTCCGGGGCCGCGCCGAGCCTCTCTTCGAGGACGGCGCGCAGCTCGGCAGCACCGAGGGAGTCGAGTCCGAAACGGGTGAGCGGCGCGTCGTCCGGCAGATCCCGGGGCGCGATCCGGAGAATCTGCGCGGCCTCGTGCCGCAGCCGCTCGACCAGCGGCAGGTCCTCCGTCCACGGGGATTCGCTCTCCGCCGGGTCCACCGCCGAAACAGAGGCCGCCGGAGCCGCCGCCTCGTCCAGCGCGCTCTGCGCGATCACCGGCAGACGCCCCTCCAGCAACTCGCCGCGGCAGGCCCGGCGCCGGACCTTGCCGCTCGATGTCTTCGGGAGGCTACCAGCCTGGATCAGCACCAGGGTGTGGACCTGCACCGCATGCGCTTCGGCCACGGCATGGCGCACGGCCGCGGCGATGGAATCCAGATTCGCCGCGGACTCGCGGCGGCGATCCACCTCGGCGACAACGGCCAGCCGCTCCTCGCCTGCGATCTCGAGGGAGAATGCCGCAATGCCGCCGAGACGGAGATCCGGGTGCGCCGCCTCCACCGTGGCCTCGATGTCCTGCGGGTAGTGATTGCGGCCGTAAAGGATGATCAGGTCCTTGAGCCGGCCGGTGACGTAGAGCTCACCATCGCAGAAGAACCCCAGATCGCCGGTGCGCAGGAACGGCCCCTCGTCCGACCCCGCCAGCCGGGCTGTGAAATCGCGCCTGGTGACCTCCGGGTTGCGCCAGTAGCCGCGGGTCACATGCCGGCCGGCCACCCAGACCTCCCCCACCTCGCCCGCCGGACAGGGGGAGAGAGTCTCGGGATCGACCACCAGAGCCTGCCCATCCATCCAGGGCCTGCCGCATCCGACGAGACGGCGGACGTTGCTCTCCGTACAGGGATCGAGAGCCGTGTGGCGCTCCAGGGCCGCCGCGTCGACCGTCAGCACCCGCGGCAGGCTCTCCCTCTCGCCGCCGGAGACGAAGAGCGTCGCCTCGGCGAGCCCGTAGCAGGGGAAGAACGCCTCGTCCCGGAAGCCACAGGGCGCGAACGTCTCCGTGAAGCGCTCCAGACTCTCCGGGCGGATCGGCTCGGCGCCGTTGAAGGCCACATTCCATGAGCTCAGATCAAGCACCTGCCGCTCGGCCGCGCCGATCCGGCGCACGCACAGGTCGTAGGCGAAATTCGGGCCGCCGCTGGTCGTGGCGCCGTACCGCGAGATCGCTTCCAGCCAGCGCAGCGGCCGCTGCAGGAAGGCGTGCGGGGACATCAGGATGCAGCGCGCGCCCACATAGAGCGGCTGCAGCACGTTCCCGATCAGCCCCATGTCGTGATAGAGCGGGAGCCAGCCCAGGATCACCGAGCTCGCGTCCTGTCGGAACGCGCGGCGGATCATCTCCTGGTTATGGAGCAGATTGCCGTGCGTGACCATGACCCCCTTTGGATCGGAGGTCGAGCCCGAGGTGTATTGCAGGAAGGCCAGGGTGTCGCTGTTGGCCCGGGGGTCGATCCAGGCGGCCGCATCGCCACAGTCCGGGTCGTCCGTGGCCAGCCAGTGGGCGCCCCGCAGCTCGGGAATACGCCTGTCCGGGGCTCCATGCTTCGCGAGGATCGCAGACGTCGTCAGCACCACCCGCGGCCGGGCATCGCGGGCGATGGAGCGCAGCCGCGGCTGTTCGCGGTTCGCGCGCGGCGGATAGGCAGGGACGGCGGTGACACCGGCATACAGACAACCGAAGAACGCCGCGACGAACTCGAGCCCGGCCGGGAAGAGCAGAAGCGCGTTCTCCCCTTGCACCCCGAGCCGCTGCAGCAACCCGCCCAGCGCGCGGGCCCGCCGGTCGAGCTCGGCATAAGTGAGGTGCTCGGATTCCGTCTCGCCCTCGGCCAGGAACGTATAGGCGTTCCGATCGGGTTGGTCGGCCGAGCGGACGCGCAGCACGTCCACGAGGGATTCGGCAGAGGGGCTGGATTCGAAAGATTTTTCAGAGCCGTTCATCATCTCGCTTCCCTGTGGCGCTTCCTCTCCTGAGCAACCACCATGCCGCGGCTCGGGAGGTCTCGACAGGCTGTGCAAACTGCTGATCTACATGGTTTTTGGTGATACCAGGACAGGCTCGGCGAGGCAGCGGCGATCTCCCCTGGGTACCGGCTTACCCGGCGACGGAAACCGGATTCCCAGCTTCGATCGATTTTCTGCGCCGGATGTTCAGCAGGCGGGTGGCCTGATCGTCACGCCACGCCTGGTCCTCCCGGGCGCGCCGCTCTTTCTCTTCGTCCGATCGGTCCAGCAGATCGATGCATGCCTCCGGATCCGCCACGATGCACCGCAGCAGCGCTTCGAGCTGGCCGTTCATGCGCTCGATCGTCGACGGCTCGAAGAGATCGGTACGGAAGGTCCACGCGGTCTCCAGCCCGTCGGGCGTCTCGGCGGCCCAGATCGTGAGGTCGAAGCGGACCGCCTCCTGCTCGCGTCCGATGGGCCGGAGGGTCAGGCCCGGGACCCGCAGCTCTTCGAGAGGGGCGTTGCGGACACCGAACGCCACCCGGAACAGAGAGGCGGCATCGCCGTCCCGCCGCAGCTCTCCGGCCAATTGCTCCAAGGGGAAGTCCTGGTGGGCGAACGCGCCCAGGCAGACCTCCCGCACTCGCCGCAGCAGGTCGAGGAAACGCGGATTCCCCGAGAGATCGACACGCAGGGGGAGCATCTCGATGAAGAGCCCAATCAGGCCTTCGGTTTCCACCCGGCCGCGGTGGGCGACCGCCGTGCCCACCACCACGTCGTCTTGGCCGGTGAGGCGCTGGAGCAGGACATCGAGGGCAGCGAGCAGGGTCATGAACAGGGTCGCCCCCTCGCGCCGGCTCAGATCGACCAGGGACCTGGACAGGGCCTGCGACATCCGGAAGGTCCGCCGCAGACCATGGTGGACCGGCTGCTCGGGGCGCGGCCGGTCGGTGGGCAGACACAGCGCGGGCGGGTTCCCGCCGAGCACCTTGCGCCAGTAGGCCACGTGCTGCTCCAGAACGGCGCCTTGGAGCCAGCTCTGCTGCCACGCTGCGAAATCCGCGTACTGCACCGACAGCTCCGGCAATGGGCTCGGCCTCCCCTGGTGGAAGGCGTCGTAGAGCGTGATGATCTCACGGATGAGGATGGCGCTCGACCAGGCGTCGCTCGCGATATGGTGAAGGCTGAAGAGAAGCGCATGCTCTTCGGCCGCGAGCCGCAGCAGCACGGCGCGGAGCACGGGCCCCTTCTCCAGGTCGAACGGCCGCCGCGCCTCCCCCGCGGTGTGCCGCCGCATCTCGCCCTGCTTCTCCGCGGTTGCGAGCGCGCTCAGGTCCACGACCTGCAGGGGGACGGGCTGCCAGGGCTCGATCCGCTGTACCGGCCGGCCCTCGAGGACCGGGTAGACGGTCCGCAACACCTCGTGGCGGCGCACCACCTCTCCCACAGCACACCGCAGAGCGTCCACATCGAGCCGCCCCTCCAGCGCGAGGCCGGTGAGATTGTTATAGAAAGGGTTTTCCGGATCGAGCTGGTAAAGGAATCGTAGCCGCTGCTGGGCGAAGGTCAGGGGCAGGATCTCCGGGCGTGGCGACCTCCCGAGGGGCGGAACCACGAGCCCCTCCCCGTCCCGCCACTCCGCCTCGATTGCGGCGGCCACCGCGCGCACGGTCGGCGTCTCGAATAGCACGCGCACCGGCAGGTCCACTCCGAACAAGGCGCGCACGCGGGCCGTGGCGCGGGTGGCGAGCAGGGAGTGCCCGCCCAGCGCGAAGAAGCTCTCGTCGGCCCCGATCCGCTCGATGCCGAGCAGGTCGGCCCACACGCCGGCGAGCATCTCTTCGGTCGGCGTGAGCAAGGTGCCGCAGCTCTCGGATGCGGGCCGGTCGACCGCAGGGGCCGGCAGCGCGCGGCGGTCGATCTTGCCGTTGGGCGTGAGCGGCAGGGTCTCGAGAAACACGAAGGCGACCGGCAGCATGGGGCCGGGAAGCCGCAAGGCGAGGAAATCGCGCAGCCCGGACACGGCGACCGTCCCCTTCCGCGGCACGACATAGGCGACCAGGCGCCGCTCTCCAGGCTGATCCTCGCGCACGGCGGCGAGCGCCTGCCCGACCCCGGGGTGGGCCGAAAGCGCCGACTCGATCTCCCCCAGCTCGATGCGGACGCCGCGGATCTTGACCTGGTGGTCGATGCGACCAAGGAACTCGATCTCTCCGTCCGGCAGGCGCCGCGCTAGGTCGCCCGTGCGGTACAGCCGGCTCCCGGGCTGCATTGCGAAGGGATCGGGCACGAACCGCTCCGCCGTGAGGTCCGGCCGTCCCAGGTAGCCCCGCCCCACCTGAACGCCTCCGATGTAGAGCTCGCCGGGCACGCCGACCGGCGCGAGCTGACCGCCCGCATCAAGTAGGCGGATGCAGGTCCGGGCGACCGGATGGCCGATGGGGACGCGCTCGTCCGCGGGCCGGCAGGCATGGAAGGTGACGTCGACCGCCGCCTCGGTCGGTCCGTAGAGGTTGTGCAGCTCGACGCCGCGCGCGCCCAGGCGCTCGTGGAACCGCCGCGCCAGGTCGAGTGGCAGCTCCTCGCCGCTGGCGATCACCCGCCGCAGGCCTGTGCAGGTCTCGACCTCCGGCTCATCCAGGAAGGCCCTCAGCATCGAGGGCACGAAATGGAGGTGCGTGATCCCATTCTCGGCGACGGTGCGGACCAGGCGCGCGCTGTCCTGGTGCTCCCCCGGGAGGGCGACCACCAGGCGCGCGCCGGTCAGCAGCGGCCAGAAGAATT
>WUUC01049757.1_pt1 | contig 17678 bp, 21 predicted proteins | sample 6278441 | NCBI WGS metagenome assembly WUUC01 (sample SAMN13675441, study PRJNA597444) | soil metagenome | isolation source: soil | place: USA: Washington | collected 2017-10 | reverse complement strand
GCACGAGCGCGTCCACGCCGGAGACGAGGCGAGCCTCACCACCGGTCAGATCGATGTCGCCGTCCGCGCCAAGAGCGAGGTCCACTTGGGCAGCCTAGAAGTGGCTGAGGTGACCCTTTGGCGCGCTACTCGGCGGTCACCTTGGAGGCGCCGACGGGCAGGATGACCGGCGGACCGCTCGGCGGCGGAGGGCTTGTCCCCGTGTCCCACGCGGTCTTTAGCGTCGTAAACACTGGACCCACTGGCGCCGGCGCTGCCGAGCCGGCCTGCAGAAGCGCGGAAATCGATGCGTGGACCTTGTCGGCCAGTGCGACCGCGCCCGCATCACCACCGCCGGAAAGCACGATGCCATCCGCGCTGATGCGAATCTGGCACTCGTCGTCGTCCTCGCGCCCGATCACGAGCGCGTCGCCGGGCATGTTCTCGAGCGCGTCGCGCTGCGCGGGCGAGCTCGCCGGGATGGCATACGCGAACGACAGGTTGTGCATGCGCAGGTCGCGCGGCTGGCTGCGCCGACCGTTCTTGATTACCTCGTCGAGCGAGCGCTCCGAGAACATCACCCACACGTGATCGCCGGCTACGAGGGGAAAGTGCATGACGTACCCGCCGCCGCGCGGGTGACCGATCGGCACGCCGTGCAGCGTCGGGATCTGCTCGTAAACGTGACCCTTCGATCGGCTCGGAATGGCGATCTCGATCAGCAGGTCGATCGATGCGGTCTGCGTCGCGGCGTCGTACGTGACGACCGTGCCCGGGAGCGCCGTGTGCACGTTGCGCTGCCGCGAGTCGAGCGCGAGCCGGATCACCTCCGCGAGCTGGACTTCCTCGTCGCTCATACGGGCTTGCCCTCGCAGTCGGCGTACCAAGGGCCGCCGTTGGTGTCGCCGGTGTAGTTGACGCTCTCGACCCGGTAGGTCCCGGAGAATGAGCGCGCGGTGAGCTCGACGCGCCGTCCCGGCACGATGTCGCCGGTCAGCAGCGAACGAAAGCGCACGTGCCCGTCGCTGGCCGGCTCGGGGCTGCCAATGAGACCGGTCTGCGCGCTCAGCTCGACCGGGATGTTGAGCGCCGCCTTGCCGAGCGGCAGGACCTGCAGCGCGTTGTCCTGCACCGAGGTCTCGAAGCCGTGCGAACGGCCGATCCGCTCGATCTCGTCAAGCGCGTTGCCCATGATCGAGACCGGCGCGGCGGTCGGCATCTTGAACGTAGCGCTGCCGGTGATCGCGCTCAGCGCGTTGCCCACGTCGACGCCGGCTTTCTTGATCAGGTCCGTGTAGATCTGGGTCCACTGCACGCCGGGCCGAAACGACATCTGCACGCGCTGCGAGCGCCCCGCTTTCTCACCGTCGCCCGAGCGGATCACGGTGACCCAGTCCGGGCCCTCGCGCGTGCTGTACGCCCGCCGCAGGTCGCCCGTGAAAAGCTGCGAGAGCGTTGACTGCGCGTCTACCCCGATGCCCGCAAGCGCCGCGTCGGTCGAACTCGAGAGCTTGCTCGGCTCGTAGCCGGCCTCCAGCCGCACCGGCACCGTGGTCTGCTCCTGCAGCTGCGCGCGGTGGTCGCCGTTCAGGTTGTAGATCCGGACTTCGGCGGTGTTCGGCTCGCGCTTGAGCGACCGGCCCACGTCGAACACGATGCGCAGCCCCGAGATCTCGAGCTTGTGCAGCGTGACGCGCGCGACGCGGCGGAACAGCTCGCCCATCACGAGGCCTTTCGGATCGCGGCGAGCTCGGCGGCATCCAAGTAGAAGAGCTTCACGCGCGCGCCCAGGTCGTGCAGGCCGGGCGTCTGATCGCTGCCCTCAGTATCGATCGCCATGATCGAGCCGGGCGGCTTGCGCGGGTCGGTGATGCGGCGCAGCAGCGGCCAGTTGCACACGATGCGGATCCCCGATCGGATGTGCTGCTCCTGGTCGTCGGCGAGGTGCATGTACCAAGCGCCGTCGCGATCGTTCCAGCGGAACTCGAAGAAGTACTCGCGGCCATCGAGCGTGGTGCGCTGGGTGTAGGCCGGATCGCCTGGGGTGGTGGGGATCTCGAGGATCATCAGAACGCCCCCGCGCCTTCGAGGATGGCGTGCAGCGCGCTCGACTGCACGGCCTCGGGCGTGCCCGTCGCATCCTTCGCTGGCTTCTTGCCCTTCGCGCGCACAGGCGAGGCACGCGGGATGTCGACGGCCGCGCCAAGCTTGCTCGAGACGGTCTTGATCTGCCGCAGCGTGATCGTGAAGCGCAGGGACGCGAAGGTCGACACGTCACGCGGTGCGTCGACGTCCTCAATCACCATCGAGCTGTAGTCGACGAGGCTCGTGTGCACGCTGATAAGGCGGCCTTCCTCCTGCATGAGGTCGAGCTCGCGCCAGATGTCGTCGACGCGGTTGAACGGCGGATCGAACGTGAGCACGGACGCCTGCCGCGGCTCTTTGATGGCCAGCTCACCGAACGGGCCGACCCGCACGGCTGCGTCGCCGAGCCCGAACGGCAGCTTGGCGGGCGCCGGCGGGACGTCGATCTTGGTGGTGACAGCACGCGCGCCGCTCGCGTGCGACTCGGGCAGGCGCACGGGCTTGTTGCTGATCACGCACTCGAGCGTGACCGGGCGCGGCATGGCGCGAACGTGATCCGCGATGTCGCTGCCTTCCTCGACCTGGTGCGTCGAGACCTCGGCCGAAAGCGTGTGCCGCTCACGGACGGTGCAGTCGATCCAGATGCCGCCGATCACGCCGTTGGGCGTCTTGTACGTGACGCCCAGCCCGAGCGCGTCACCGACCATTCCGCCGAGATCAGCCATTTAGTCGACCTCCTCGTGCAGCGCTTCCTTGGCGTCCTGCATCGCGCGGCCCAGACCGGCGCGCGTGCTGTTCTCGATGCCGGCCGCGTCCTTCGGGTCGGCGTGGATCGTCACGTTCGCGCGCACGTCCTGGTGAATCGCAGCCTTGCCGGCCGCGCCCGCAGCGCGTGCTTCTTGGTCGGTCATTCGCGTGCGCGCCGTCGAGCCCTTCGTCGCGACCATCCCGTCGGCCATGCCGCGGCCGGTCGCGACCACGCGCGAGCGGAGCTCGTCTGCTGCGCTGGGTGCCTCTGCCGGGCCGCCGCCGACGATCACGCCGCGCATCCGTGCGTTCGTGAGGAACTTTGGCAGCCAGCTCTTGGGCTCGGTCACGCCCTTGAAGAACGTCGCGATGTTGTCGAGCGTGCCGTTCTTCTGAAACGGATTCAGCTTGGAGAGTTTGGGCACCAAGCCGTCGACGGTCTCGCCGAGCTGCTTCAAGCCGTCGTTGTAGTTGTCGAGGTACAGCTGCGCGGAGCCGACGCCGAACAGTGCGTCGACGAACTCGCCGATCGCAGTCTTGCCGCCCGTGAAGAACGTCACCACCTCGTCGACAGCCAGCCCGATCGCCGTGAGGATCGCAAGCATCTTGCCCGCAGCAATGATGGCCGGCAGGAACGGCAGGAGCAGCGCGATGCCCACGCCGACCGCTGCGGCCGCGAGCACGCCGAGCGCGACCTCGACCACGTGGCTGTTCTCCGCGAGCTTCATCAGGCCGCCCACGCTGTCGCGGATCCACATCAGGACGCGCTTGCCGATGGGCAGCAGCTTCTCGCCGGCCTGCGTCGCGAGGTCCTTGATCATGTCCTTCGCGGCGCGCAGCGAGTTGGCGTAGTCGTTGATGGTCCGCGCGGCGTCGCCCTGGGCGTCGCTCGTGTTGGCCATGATGAACTGGTACCGAAGCGCGGTTTTCTCCGCGACGTTCATCGACGTCACGCGCTTGTGGATGCCCTGCGCGAGCGCGAACTCTTGCAGCGTCGCGTCGAGCAGCACGACACCATAGCGGCGCAGCGGCTCGCTCTCGCCTGCGATGCCGGCGCGCAGCGCGATCAGCGCGTCACTCTCGGTCGTGTTGAAAAAGCTCGAAAGGTCGACGGCCAGCTTGGCGAGATTCGTCGACATCTCTGCCGCGGCCTCGCTGCTGCCGGTCATCGGGCGGAGCATCGCGCCGAGCGTCGCTACGAAGCCGCGGATCGTGTACTCGCTGCGGCCGACTTCCTTCGCGGTGACGCTCGCGAACTCGAAGATGGACGCCGCCGATTCGTCGAACACTTCGTTGATGACGTTCTTGTTCTCGGCCGCGTCGGAAGCCAGCGTGAGCAGAGCGGTGCTGGCGCGCCGAACACCGTCGACGGCGAACCCGAATCCGATCAGGCGCAGCATGTCGCCGAAGCCGGCGGAAGCTGCGGCGGCGGCCTTGCCGGCTGCCGAGATGTCGCCCGCGGCCTGCCGGGCGGCCTGGCCGGTGCCGAGGAACCTGCCACGAGCGTCGCGTAGCCGTCCGTTGGCGTCGCGGATCGCGACGTCCGCCTGGCGCACGGTGTCGCGCACCTTGAGGTATGCCGCATCAGCTTGCGCAACCGATTGCCGGTCGAGCTGGATGCCGAACAGCGCAATGAGCTCCCGGACGATCACCGCTCAGCCTCCCTGTGCGCCTTCGCTTCGAGCTCCTCGTGAATATCGATCGCGATGTGCGCCGACAGGAGGTCATCGATCGACCAGTGCGTTTCAAGCTCGTGCAGCGAGACGCGCACGCGCTCGCTCGTCAGGACCCGCCAGAGCTGCCAGTCGACTCCGTCGGGGACGGCGACTGTTGGGCCTTTCGGATCGCTGCGAGGGCGCTCCGAACGTTCTCGAGACCGCCTAAAAAACTTGCGAAGTTGACTCCGACAGCGACGAACAGCCACTGCAGCCACTCGTTGTAGCGCGGTGGAAAGTGGTTCTGGGCGACGCTCGAGAGCGGGATCCACGTGCCCGTTTCGGCGTTCATCAGCTGCGAGCCGGTCATCAGCGTGTTGCTCAGCTCGAGCAGGTCGTGCGCCTCGAGCGAGCGCGAAAACTCGCGGACCGCATCGGTGACGGTGCCGACCTTGCCGTCGAGCAACTCCTCGACCGACTTGCTGCCGTCGAGCAGCGAGGCGAGCGTCGGGCCCACCGCGCGCAGCACGATCGGGATCAGCGGCAGCGCTTTGTTCAGCTCGAGCTGCTGCACCTTGTAGGTGCTCGAGCCGATCTGCCGTTCCTCGGTGATCCGCATCAGCTGCCGCCGTGGATGCTGATCAGGTTGGAAGCTTCGAACTTCCAGACGTTGTTCGTCGACTTGGTGCTGTAGGTCGCGTCCGGCGCGCGCACGATCCAGCACTCTTTCGCCGTGTGGATGTCGTTGCCGAGCTCGTCCTTGATGAGCAGCGGCGCGACGCCGGACCCGTTGCCTGAGAGCTTGTCGGCCTCGTGGATCGCCGTGAAAGCGCCGTTCTCGCCGGCCGTTCGGGGGATGGTCAGCTCGATGTCGGCGCGCTCGTCGTTGATCTGCTCGCGCGTGACCTCGGCGTTGGCACCGACCGAGGACGCGAAGGCGTCGCTCTTCTTGGTGATCTTGAGGAACTCGTCGCTCGCGAACGTCTCGACGGAAATGCCGGCGAAGATGAACGTGAGCTTCTTGGGATTCTGCAGCTTCGTGGTCATCGCCTGCCCTCGCTAAACCGAGACCTTGCCGTTGATGCCGACGGTGTGGATCGCGCCGGCCAGCCGGCCCGAAAACGTGATGTCCGGAGCGATGCGGCCCGCTCGATCGGCGACCGACATCTCGAGCACCTTCTTTGCGGTGGCGATCGGCCGGGGATCGTCGGCGAGACCGCCAACGTCGACGCCGTCCTGCAGCCGCGCTTGCACACGGTTCACGAGGATCGCTGCGCCCTTGTCCGTGTAGGGGATCTTCTGGCGCGCGACGAGCTCGCCGAACACGTCTTCTTGAATGCGCGCGTGCAGCCAGTCGACGAAACGCGTGATGTCCGCGAACTCGCCCTGCGCGCTCTTGCCGGGGTACGTGACCGACGCGCCCGCGACTTCGTAATAGAAGTTGCCGCCCTTGTTGATGATCGCGTTGCGCTCGCTCGAGCGAAGCGTGCTCACCGTCACGCCGGCCAGCTGCTTGTAGGCCCAGGTGTCGGAGCCGGGATCGAACGGGAAGCGGTTGCCCATCCAAGCGGCGCCAGCGGCTTGCAGCCAGTTCTCGCTCCAGATCGGAATGGTGCGGACGTAGCCGGTCGTTCGCAGCGCGCTCAGGATGCAGTCGGTAACCGTCGAGTCCTTGCACTCGCTGTCGAACACGTTCGCGACGAACTGGATGTTCCGAGCCTCGGCAAAGGCGGCTGCGATCAGGATCTCGGCGGCGCCGGCGCTGTCGAGCAGCAGGCCGTACCACGCCGCGTCCTCGGATTCGATCGCCACCAGATCCGCGGCGAGGCCGGGGTCGGCCGTCACGACCTCGACGCCGAGCTCGCTGTGCAGATGCTTGCTGACGACGCTGAACGGGTCGCCGACGCCGGTCTGCGCCGTGAGGGTCAAGTGCGTGGTGTTGTTCGCGCATGCCACGCCGGACAGCGCATCGATCAGCACCTGCAGCGCGGTGCAGATGATCGAAACCGACGACGACGCGAGCACGGTGTACTCGATCTCAGTGCCGTCGACCGTGAACTTGTAGATGAAGCCCTGCGTGATGTTCTTCGGCGTGATGCGCACGGTGTGCACGGGCATACCGGCGCGCCGACCCACCTTGAACGTCGAGGGCGCCGGGTCCTGCGAGAGCAGCGACTGCGCCATGAGATACGCGCTGCTGGTGAGCAGGAAGCCGTCCGCGGCCATGTCGGCGAGCGCCGTTGCAGCGTCGTACGTGAGCACGCGACGGCCCGGCTGCACCGTGTGGTACGCGGCGATCAGCGGCACGCCAAAGCCTGCACGCGTCAGGCTCGCGATTTCCTTGTCGATGGTGACGCTGACGTGGTTGTCGATGCTCATGGAGGGCCGATCTCCTCGTCGGTCAATCGAAGCGCTGCAGGGAGCGCTGACCCGTCGACCTTACGAACGGCTGAGGTGACCCTCACGCGGTTGAACCAGCCGACCGTGCCCAGCTCCTTGTGCACGGACACGGAGCACTCGAGGTCGAACACGCCTTCCTGCTCGAGCCGGCCTCGGTGCGTGGTCGGCATCATGCGGACGTCGCTCGCGCTGACGAGCGCCACGCCCTGCTCCTCCAGCTCCTCGACGACCTTCGTGCTGAGCAGCGACGCCTTGGCATTCTCGAGCAGCGCGAGCGCGTAGTTGCTCGGATCGTAGTCGCGCGTGCGTGCACGGACCTGGACCATCACCAAGCGCGTGCCGCACTGCATCTCGTTCAAATCGGCGTCGCCGCCCGGATCGGTGCGGGTGACGGTGTCCGGGCCGTCCTGGCGCACGGTGAGGATCTGCATCTCGCACAGCGGCGCGTAGACCTCGGGCACAGCCTCGCCGAGCCAGATCACGTCGACCTGCGTCGCCTCGGTGAGCCACGTGCGTAGGGCCTCGTGGAACGGGGTCCAGTCCATCAGGTTTCCCGCGTTTCGGAGGTGATGGCGTTTCTGAGCTGCCCCTTGTTCACGAGCGGCGTAGCCGAGCCCTTGCGTTCGATCGTGCTGGGCGCGTTCGGCGGCGGTATGCCATCGGCGATCGCCTGCTTCACGTCGCCCACGATGACCTCGCCGACCAGATCGAGCCCGGTGACCATGTCGACCTTGCCGGCGAGCACCGCGTCAGCCACGCCGCGCACGAGCTTCTGGTACTTCGGCGTGTTCGTGTCGACGGTCGAGCGCAGGAACGAGCGCGCCGGGAGGTTGACCGCGCCATGCTCGTGGATGGCGCCGATCTCGGCGTTCGTAAGGTCGCTCTCGTCGTGCTGCTGTGAGGCCGCATCGCCCTGGATGCCGACCGCGATCGCAGCGCCGCGCGACGACTTCACTTCGCGGACGATGCGATCCCAGCCGCGATCGGTCTCGCGGATGGCCATCAGATGGCCCGCGGCACGCGAACGACCTTCTTCAGGATCCGCTCGTACGTGTCGAGATACGGGGTGCGGCCGTCGTCGCGTTTCTTCTGACGCGCGCTCTCGCCGAGCGGGTTCAAGGCGATCAGGTGCGCCGCGTAGTTGCCGACCAAGTCGTCGGCCCACTTGCCCAGCGCCGGCCGGTGCACAAAACGCTCGGCTTCCCCGAGCTTCGCGCCGATCAGGTTGAGATCGGTTTTGCGGAACTCAGGGAAGCGCGTTGTGAAGTCGCTGGGCGTGAGCGCCAAGGATCACTCCTCGGCGTCGTCGTCCTCGTCGCTGCCCTCGCCGCCGTCGCCCTCGAGATCGGCGATGCGCTCGGTCAGCGCCTTGACGACGGTCTGGCGTTGCTCGGTGCCGACCCAGCGCTCGAGCGTGTCGAGGCTGTCGGTGCTGTTCACGAGCTCGATGGCCTCGCCGGCCTTGAGCTTGGAGAGGTCGGCAGGCGCCGCGCTGCCCTCGCCGCCGTCGCCCTCGTCGTCCGCCTCGACCGGCGCGACCGCGACGGCCTTCATGGTGATCCAGCCGAGCTGCGACCACTGCTTGAACCCGGGGTGATTGCGGGCCGCGGCGAGCAGGTCGGAGTCGACGCTGTTCAGGCCGGGGTCGAGGACGAGCTCGCGGCCGACACGCTCGATCGGCTTGCCGTCCTCGCCGAGTCGCTTGGCGAGCAGCACGACGAGCTTACGAGCCTGGTTGTTGTGAACGTTCTGCTTGGCCATGGGGAGCGCTCCGGGTCGGGTCGGTCGAGGAAGGTGCGTTGCCGCGCGAGCGGCTAGATGAGGTCCATGCGGACGACAGCGAGCGGCTCGTAGAGGGCGATGCCGCCCACGCGCGCTTCGCAGGGCACGACGAACGCGAGGTTGCGCACCTGCGGCTCGTGCTCGGTGAAGCCCATCGGCAGATGGAACTCGATGACCTCGGGGTCGCGCTTGTAGGCGACCGCGGCGGGCGTGCCGCCGACGCCGGCGGTGCTGAGCTTGGACCAGCTGTCCACGTTCTTGATGAACTTGGTGCCCTTCAAGAACGTGTCGAGGATGGAGACGCTGTTGTCGACCGACATCGGCGTGCGCGCGACGAGGCGCAAGCGCTCAGGCGGCAACAGCAGCGTGTCGGCCGCGTACTTCTCGTGCGTGTCGAGCCACGGGCGGTCGGTGAGGTTGTAGAGGTCGGCGAGGATCTCGAGGTTCGTCTTGTCGCCCTCGCTCCACTCGGTGTCCGTGCCGGTGCCGGGGTTGGCGGCGACCATGATCGTGATGTTCGGGTGCGTGAGCACGCCGCGCAGCTTCGAGGGCTTGTCGCCGAGCGCGGCGATGGCGTCGATCTTACGGTCCATCGCCGAGCGCGCCGCCTTGCGCTTGCGCTGCGGGAGGTTGCGACCGCTCTTGGCCGAGCGGCGCAGGTCCTGCCGGCTGTACTGGTAGCCGTCGCCGAGCGACTTGATCGCGCCGAACACCTCGCGCGCGACCACGTCGACCATGGGCAGGTCGTCGGCGTAGTTGGCGATGATCTTCGCCATGCCGGTCTGATCCCACTCCTCGTAGCTGAACGATTCCGCGCCCGGGTCGATCTCGGTCGACACCGGGAAGAACGACAGCGTCTTGAGCGGCGTGTAGCCGACCTCTTTTTCGATCGAGAGCCGGTGCTCGAGCTGGCGAGCCAGCACGGCCGTCTCGTTCGCGTCGAGGCGGTTGACGCGACCGGTCATGAAACCGCTGATGAGGACCGCGATCTGGTCCCGGCGCGCCTGTCGTTCTTGCTTCGTCAGCATGTCTTGCCCTCGTGCTTGCGGTGCGGTGCTGGGTTACGAGAAAGCGAGCGCCTACAGGAGCTCGATGTACGTGAGCTGATTGATCGCGGTCGTCGCCTTGCCGAACTTGGCGTTCGGAACGAGCGCGGCGGTCGTCGAGTCGATGTCGCCGCGGAACGCGCCGAGCTGAGTGCCGCCGGCGCCGCTGGCGTAGCGGCAGTACACCGCGCCGCCCTCGGCAACGATGCTCTCGCTGATCACGTACACGCGACCGCGGTGGACGATCGGCACAGCCGAACCGTCCTTGAAGCCGCCCGCGTTGTACTCCTGGCTCGTGTCGGCCATCGAGATGCCGAGGAAGCCGCCGCCGGTGATGTCCGCGGCGAGACGCGGGAGCCGCGCTTGCACGCCGGATGCGCTCGCGCGCTCGTCACGCACGAGGCCCACGCCGAACGGCACTTCCTGGCCGTAGGGCACGTGCGTGGTGATCGAGATGTCGCCGACGGGGCCGCCCACCGCGAGGGTGAAATCGGCGTCCTCGTTGGTGCCCTCGAGCAGGATCTCGCCCGCGCCGCCTGCTACGGCGGTGACCGGTGCGGAGCTGCCGACGAAGTCCGCGAGCAGGCCGTCGCGCACCTGCGCTTGGGTGCTCGAGCTGGCCGCGAAGCTCGCGATCTCGACGCCGTTGATCGTGATCGTGTACGTGCCGTTGGCGGGCGTCGCATCGACGAGCACGGTCGCGAGCTTCTGGGTGCTCACGATGCGCGAGATGATGTCGCGCACGATGCCGGTGTCGACGATCCCGCCGGGAATGCCGATCGCGGGTGCTTCGGTGTACGAGAGCTGAGGCATGACGTTCTCCTAGCGGGGTTGGCCGGTCGTGCGTGCGAGGGTGAGCGATCAGTCTTCGTTGCTGATCGCGAGCGGCCGCTTCCAGGCCGGGCGGTTGTCGGCGCGCTTGCCGCGGCCATTGCCGCGATCGCCGTCGCTGTCATCGTCGTCGTCCGCGTCGCTGCGGTCGTCGTCGCTGTCGTCGTCGTCGTCGAGGTTGCCGTCGTCGTCGACGCGGCTGTCGAGCAGAGCTGCGCGAGCGCGGCTCTTGTTGCCCGCAGGCTCACCGTCGACCGCGGCATCGAAGCGCGCGCTCACGTAGTCGTCGCTCCGGCTCTTGAGGTCGAGCTTGTCGTCGAGCTTCTTGAGCACCGTCTCGTGCACCTGGCGCTCGGTGAGCCCGTCGAGCTTCGCGTCCTTGCCGAGCACCTTGGTCGCCTTCGCGACGAGGGCGGTGCGCGCGGTCACGAGTGCGTCGAGGCGCTTGGGATCCTCGGCCTCGACCAGCTTCTTTTTCGTGTCGGCGAGGGTCTTGTCCGCCGCGTCCGCGCGCGCCTCGTGCTTGTCGCGCTCGCTGGTGAGCGTCTTGATCGTGCCGTCGCGGGTCTCGAGCGCCTTGCTGATGTGCGGCGCCGCGTCCTTGGGCAGCTGGTAGTCGACGCCATCGATACGGAGGGTGATCAGGTCCATCGGCTTTCCTCGTGGTGCACGCGGTGCGGGCGGATCAGAACCTAACGACGGCTGAGGTGACCCCTTCGGATCATCCGAGTCGGTGCGCTCTTCCCATGCGTCGTCGTCGGCGAGGTCGAGCTCGCCCTTCGCGTCGAGCTTGAGCGCGACGTCCTTGCCTTGACGGCCCCAGTTCCGCGGCCCAAGCGCGACGTGGTTGTAGACGATGTTGCGCTGCACGCCGTCGTACGCCTCGCCGGTCTTGACGTGCGGACCGTAGTCGGTGCCGTCGAAGCGGCCCGGCGTTTCGTCGAAGTCGCAGTCATAGCCGCACGAGACCTCGACGCGATCACGGCGCTCGACCGCGGTGATCATCCGCTCGTCTTGGATCACCGGGTCGGCGGCGACCTTGGTGCCGTCGCGTCGCGCGTCGCCGTCGACGAAGCCGATCTGGTGCGTGCGCACGTTGCTCGGCTTGACCATCTCGTTTGGGTGCAGGTCCGTGACCGGTGCGCCGCGCAGGGTGGCCATCGAGTCGGCCTTGAACACCTCGTCGGGCGGACGCAGCTCGCGCACGAGCTTCCCGTCGCGGCGGCGGTACGCGAAGATGCCGACGCCCGTGACGTGCGCAGGCACCTTGAGAAAGCCCTGCGGCGTGCGCGTCCCCTTGGTCGGCAGCCGTGCGAAATCGAACCGCTTGACGCGTGCCATCGTCGACAACGCTATGGGTCGGTGAGGTGACCCCGCGGCTATGCGACCTGGATGCCGAGCGCCGCGAGCATGTCGTCGACGACCGGGATCGCCGAGCAGCGGCAGCCAACGTCGCCGCCCGGATGTGCGTGCTTGCCGCCGCCGACGCTGGGCGGCTTGGACCACTTCTGCACGGTGCCCTCGAGCAGCCGATGGCTCTTGCGCACGCGCGCGTCCTTGCTCGTCGACCAGCGGTAGGAGGTGATCCCGATCCGCGCGTGCCGAACGCGGGTCAGCTCGCCGTTCATCGATGCGACCTGGTCGTTGGCGATCAGCATCGCGCGGCGCTTGGCGATCCCGAGCGCATCGCGGATGTCGCGGGCTACGTCCTCGACGCGACGGCCCTCGCGCACACCTCGGAGCACGGCGGCCTCGAGCTTGCCGAGTAGCTCGTCGGTCAGGCCCTGCACGAGCTTCACGTTCTGCTTCACGAACGCTTCGATCTGGGTGCTGACCTGGTCCTGCACCGGCAGCGGATCGAAGCCGACCGCGGCCTTGACCGAGCGCCCGAGCTCGACGCGGTTGTGCTTGCTCACGTCGAGCGCGACGCTGCGCGCGATGCGATCGAGGCGCTCCGGGGTCAGCTCGCCGCCGACCTGGTTGCGGACCGCGCCCATTGCGCCTTCGCCGTCGTCGGCCGGGGCGTCCTCGCGGGCGAGCTCGGCGCGCGCGGCAGCAAGGATGGGCGGGAGGCGCGGCAGCAGCAGCTCGCGCACGGCCTTGTCGATGTCGCGCAACACCGCGTTGAGCGCGATCGCGTACCGCATGCGTGCGCCGTTGGGCCATCGAGGCGCCGGCACGACGGGGCGCGGCTTACGCGCGACGCGGCGCAGCTTCGCGATCTCGTGGCGGATAGCGAGGTTCGCGCGCAGCTCGTCGCTGATCGGCACGTGAGCTACTCCGCGTCAGGCTCGGGGTCAGCGTTCGGGTCATCGCCGGGCGCGATCGGCTCCGGCGGGTTCTTGGCCTCCTCGATGGCACGCGCGATCACCGCCTCGAGCATCTCGCGCTGGGCTTCGAGGTCGATGCGGGTCTCGCTCGACCAGCCGTGCTCGCCGAACCGGCTGAGCGCGATCTCCTGCGGCTGAACCACGCCCTCTTTGATGTAGATCTGATCGGTCTGCGCTTGCTTGTGCCGGATATCCGAGCTCTCGGTCTCGGTCGGCTCCCAGAACGACTTGAACGCGATGTTCCACGTCTCGGGCTCGCCGCCCTGCTCCGCCCACAGCACGCGGAAGAGCTGCATCATCCTGGGCTTGAGCTCGTTCTCCCGATCCGAGTCGAGGCCGTTGTACCACCAGCGCATGTCGCTCTCGCCGGTAGCGTTCAGGCCCGCCGGCGACTGCGCGAACAGGATCGTGGCCGGCATGCGAGCGGCAGATGCTACGCGCAACATGAACAGCCGCATGATGTCGGGCACGTCGGTCAGCGGCGTGCCCTTGCGCTCGAAGTCCTCGCCATCCGCGTCGAGCGGGATCGCGCGCACGACCGAGCGGCCCATCTCGACCATCTCGAGTCGCTTCTGGACGATGTCGTCCTGGCCGGTCTCCATGTACTCGGCCAGGCCCTTCATCTTGTAGATGCCCTGGGCGATGTCGCTCATGAGGTGCGCGACGCTGTCCCACGTCGTGCCGAACTGCTGCAGCACCTCGTAGACGCGCGTCAGCACCGAGTTGTCCCAGTAGCGCAGTTGACGGCGCTGCCAGTTGGTCGTGCGCGCGCCGCCGAAGATGATCAGCCGCGACTCGTGCACGAGGTACTGATCGAGCTGCTTGCCGCGCGGGTTGCTGTATTGAGTGACGAACCGGTAGTGCTGCGGACGGCCGTACTTCGGCGCGCGCGGGTTGTCGTAGAGCGTCTCGACGTGCAGCTCGCGCCGATCGAGTGCGCTTAGGAAGTCGACGCGCTTGATCCGCGCGAGGTCGAGCGGCTCGCGCTCGTCGAGACCGTCCTCGACGCCGATGTACACAGCGCCGCCGCCGAACGTGCGGCCCCAGGTCATGCCGTCGACGAACCGCGTGTGCGCCTCGAGCTCGCCCCAACGGCGCATCACGGCGGAAGCCTGCTTGGTGTCCTCGCACGTGAGATGGAAGCCTGGCCGCATCATCTCTTGCGGCACCGCCTCGCACACGCGGCTCGCAAGGTCGTTATCGCTGAACAGCGCCTCGAGCGTAGCATCGCTGAGGTGCACGCTGCCGCCGAACACCGTCGCTCGCGTCTTGTCCCGCAGCGCGTTGCCGAGGCCGGTGAACATGTTGACCCAGCCATCCATGCGGATGGTCTCCAACATGCGCGTCATCGCGCCCTTGACGTTGAGCGGCGGGCTCATGGGCTCACTTGTTTTGAAGGGCGCGCTTCCATCGCTCACCAGCAGAGTTAGCAAGCTCTAAGAAGGCCCTCGACGTGCCGTCCGCGATGTCCTTCTGCTTGCCGTCCGGGAACGCCTCGAGCTCGGCGAGAAACGCCTCGTTCCACGGTCCGCGCACGAGGTAGACGTTTCCGGCCTCGGCTTGGGTGCTCACGGGGCTGGCGTACGTGATCTTGTCCTCGCGAGCCGGTGTGCTCTTGACGATGTAGCCGGGCAGACTCGACTTGATCTGCTGCACCTGGTCTTTGCCGGCCTGGCCGGGGTCCTGCCAGAACGCCTGGATCACCTTCGTGCCGTCCTGCTTCGCGGTCGTGAGGCGCAGCTCGGCGTTCTGGTTCGGCGAGCCGCGCAGCGAGACCATGTCCTCGACGAAAAAGCGGCCCTTGGTGTCGAGCGACATCTTGACGCCGCGCGTCCATGGCGGGTCCGGGTTCTGCGGGGTCGGTTTGGTGGCCGCGAGGTCCCAGCCGCGCACGCGCTTGATCACGGACATCGGCGGTCGCTCGACGATGGTGAAGAACCCGCGCTGGAAGTACAGGCCGGCGCTCGCGGTGACGTCCCAGTTGCCCTTGCGCATCCGCTCGCGCTCGACGCGCTGCATCGACTGCAGTCTCGCGTCGTAGCTCGGATCGCCGTCGCGCAGGATCGGGTTGTCGTCGAGGTTGGCCGCGATGAACGTGAAGCTGCTGGGCTGGCAGCCCGGGTGAGCAGCGAGCAACTCCTCGCGCGAGTCGGCCCACGCCAGCACGTCGTCGACCCGCGCAAACCAGCGGATGACGCCCGAGCGCTCGCGGAGTGCGTAGCCGTCGGGGCCGATCCACCAGTCGATCATCTCGCGCACCCAGCCGCCGACCGGATCGCTTTTGGGGACCGGGTTCATCGTCGCATCGAGGAACGGATTGACGCCGGACAGCGATCGCAGGCTGCTGACCAGGAACCAGAACTGCTGGGCGGTGAAGTGCGTGAGCTCTTCGAACGTGATGCCGGCGTACGACTGGCCCTGGTGCGCGTACGCGTCTTTCTCGTGCTGCAGGTGCGAGCAGCGGATGAACGCGCCACTCGGGAAGCGAAAGCTGAGGTTGTCGAACCGAGGCCGCGCTCCAAAGCGCATGTAGTGCTGCATCGCGGCCGGGAAGAGCGCGTCCGGGCCGCCGTTCAGCTCCGGGCTCGTGCGGCGAAAGATGATCGCCGAGTAGCGCGGGTCTCCGAGGTACGGGATGTGCCGCTTGAGGGCTTCGGACGTCTTTCCGGAGCCACGGCCGCCGCCGTAGAACGTGATATCCGCTCGGCTCGACGCGAACAGGCTCTGTGGGCCCTCCTGCGACGCGACACCTTCCGACCACCAGCGCTCGCCGCAGTCGTCGCAGATGTGCTCGCAGTGCGCGAGGCCGCCGCCACCCTCGACGAGCCGCCGCGCATAGACGACGGCTTGCTCGTGCTGGCACTGGGCTGCGGCGGCTGCGGTCACCGGAGCCCCATCACCCGCAGCAGCTCGATCGGCTGCGAGTCGGGCTCGACCTGGAACGCGTCGACGACGTGCACGCGGTAGCCCACGCGCTTGAGCACCTCGGCCGGCGACATCTCGCGCAGCAAGCGGATCAGGCGCACGAGGTCACGCCGGCGGCGCTGGTCGCGGTACTGCGCGCGCTGGTACTTCTTCTGATGCCTGCGATTGAGGAACCCGTGATTACCGGTCGTGCGCTTGAAGTTGGTGCCGCAGCCGCAGCGGCAGAGTTGCTCGCCGAAGTTCTTGGGCGGTGGCGGCGCGAGCACGTCGATGGAACACACCTTCGCTTCGAACGCGGGCGTCGGTTGGCCGGCCACGTGAGCCGCGCCGACGTTGCACTCGATGCACGGCTGCAGCACCTCGAGCCGGCGCACAGCATCCATGCGCCGATCACCGTTCGCGCGTTTGTGACGAGCGGCGCACGACGACTGCGTCAGCTTGCAACGCAGCGGCTCGCAGAAGAACGTGCGCAGCTCGTCAACCACCGGAGCCGCCTTCCTTCGCGCGCTTCAAGCGGGGCGCGGCCGGCAGGTGGTAGTGGATGGTCGCGGGCGGGGCGACCGGCAGCGGCTGGCCATCGGGGCCGGTGAGCTCGTGGCGCGTCGTGTCCTTCATGCCCTGGTGCCGACCGAGCGCGAGCAGCGCGGGCACCTTCGGGTGCATCTTGATCCGCACGCCGTGCTCGGTCTGGGTCATCTCCGCGATCGCCGACAGCACGCGCTCGGGCATGTCGGCGAAGTCGTTCGCGTAGAGCACGCCGCCTTGCAGGTCGCCCACGTCGTCGACCCGGCTGTATGCGACGCGCGCGATCTCCTGCAGCGTGTCGTCGAGCTTGAGGTCCAGTCGCTTGATCGCTTCGGCCTTGCGCAGCTCGAGCAGCTGCTGCACGTCGGGCTCGCGCAGCAGCTCGTAGCCGCGTTCCTTTGCGCGGGTGGGCGAGTAGCCGGCGGCCCGAGCAGCGCGCGCGGCGTTGCCGTCGATCAGGTACTGGCGCACGAACACCTCGACGCGTTCCTCGCGGCGCTGCTTGCCCTTTCTCTTCGGGTCCGGCTTGCGTGGTGTAGCCATCAGAACAGCGCCTCCTGCGCACGCTGCTTCGCCGCGCCGATGCGCGCCGGGTCGATGCTGAGCTTGAGCTCTTTGACGCTCGGCGAGCTGTCCCGCGGCCGCTCGTGCTCGGCGATCAGCGCGGCGGCCATGAGCCCGTAGCGGCGCGCGACCTTCACTTGCTTCGCGTTGAAGCACGGCTCGTACAGCTCGGGCGCGAGCATGGTGAGCCCGAGCATCAGCAGCGCCATCGCGTCGGCCGTGTCGTTGTCCGTGAACGCGTAGCCGTGCAGCAGGGTCATCGCGCTCACCATCGCGTCTTTCGATGCGTGGCCGTTGCCGGCGGCGAAGCTCTTGAGCGTGTTCGGCGCGATCTCCATCACTGGCGCGAGGTCGGCGAGCCGGTCGCGGATGAGGCCCCCCAGCTCGATGCGCTCGTGCGTGCCGGACGAGACGTGGTCGCCGCCGGCGTCGTACGCGTAGGCCTCGATCAGGATCAGGTCCAGCTGCGAGCCGCGGCGAGCGATAGCGGCGATGCCATCCGCGATCGCTCGGTAGCGGTGCGTGAGCCCGCGCACGTCGCGCACCGGCTTGTCGCGGTCCAACACGTCGACCTTCGTCACGGCCTTGGTCTTGAAGCGGCGCACGGTCGCGTCCTGGCCGGCGATGGCCGTGGCGACAGCGCAGCCGCCGAGCGAGGGGTCGATCGCGAGGATGCGGATGGTCATGGCGTTTCTCCTGGATGCAAAGCTGTACTTGTCATCGCGACACCGGCGTGCTCCGGCAGCTCGAGCCCCGGGCACTGGCACGTCGCGCACTTCGCGCCCGGCTGCGGGTCGCGGCCGATCGGG
>WUUC01230740.1_pt1 | contig 17685 bp, 24 predicted proteins | sample 6278441 | NCBI WGS metagenome assembly WUUC01 (sample SAMN13675441, study PRJNA597444) | soil metagenome | isolation source: soil | place: USA: Washington | collected 2017-10 | reverse complement strand
GCGACGCTCTACGACGCCGAGGGGCGGGTCATCGGACTCATGGACCCCCGGACGCGGGAGCGGTGGCCGGCGTGACCCCGCACCAGTTCCTGGACAGCCTGATCCAGTTCATCGCGGTGTGCGGGGGGCGGGTGACGAGCTACGGGCGCGACTGGGAGGGCAACCGGCACGTGGGCGGGGTGGAGCGCTCGGCGCATCTGGTCTGGCTGGCGGCGGATGTGGCCTACACGACGCGGCTGCCGCTGGAGGCGCGGCGCGAGTGGGCCGAGCGGCTGGGGCTGCGCCTGCTCGAGGAGCCGGACCACGACCACCTGCAGCCGCTCGACTGGAAGGCCGGATGACGGCCCTCAAGCGTCCGACCGCGACGGACGGTAAGACGGTTCGCGGTGGTGGTGGCCACGGTCCAGACGGACTGGCCCAGGCCGTCGCCGTGCGGCCAGCAGCAGGATGTCACGGCGTGGAGTCGGCGTCGGCGAAGGCAGTCGCCGTGCTGCCGGCGGCAGGACGACACGGCGTGGAGGTGGGGAGGGCTCCTCGGAGCCATCCGCCCGCTTCGGCCGCTGAGCGTCATCAGCGGCCCTTGACTCGATCCTGGAAGGGGGAGGAGCACGCCGCCAAAGAACGGGCGAACGGGATCGCGTCCCGGGAGCCATATAGGGCCATAGATGGCCATATAGGGCCCAGCCTGACAGCGGCCCCCGAACCCCTGCTGAGGCAAGACCCGGAACGGAGTCAAAGGGCAGGTGGACCGGGTCTGGTTGGGGCTCGCGCCGGTTGTCATTCCGTGGCCGGCGCGAGCCGTTTTCTCTCGGGGCTGCTCGTCATCGCGGCGGTCGCCCTCGCCGGGTGCGAAGGGCCCATGCTTGACATCGACTGCGAGAAAAAGACCGTTCGCGCGCACGGGTACACCGTCGAGGCCGTCGCGCAAGCCTACCGGTCGCTCTGCGGGGAGCGGCTATGAGGGCAGGAGGTGCGAGCGCCGCCGACCACGAGGGTGAGTCTTCCCCAAGCTACGGCCGGCGTGGAGGCGCTAAGGGTCGGATAACGTCTCCTTTTCTCCAGCTCGCGCTCGCCCTGCTCCTGTGCGTCACGCTGCACGGCATCACCCACGAGCGGGTGGTCGATGGCGATACGTTCGAGGCCACGTTTCGGGTCTGGCCCACCTCGACGAACCGCTGGCTGGTGGCCGAGCACGAGCCGATTCGCCTCCTCGGCGTGGACGCCTGGGAATCGGACGAGCCCCGGGGCCCGGCGGCGACCGCGTTCGCGGCGGCCTGGCTCCGCAAGGGGCCGTTCGATCTCATGGTCTGCGGGCGCGATCACTTCGGGCGCCTCTTGGGCACGCCGACGCGGGGCCCCGACAACCTCGCCAAGGCCCTGATCCGCGCCCGCCACGGGGTGACGCGATGACGCCCGCGCTCGAGCTCGCCCTCTTCGTGCTGCAGGCGGCGGTGACTGTCGGCGCCCTGCTCGCCCTGCTGGTCCTCGTGCGCGCCCTGGCGGCCATCCGGGCCTACGTCGGGGTCCTGGCGGCCATGCCGGAGATCACCCCGCAGGTGACGGTGCAGGCGCCGGCCGTGGCCCCGGCGTCGGGCGCGGGGACGTCGCCCCCTCCAGACGCGGCGACGTCCGGCTTACCGCCGGCGTGGGCCGAGTTTTATCGGCGGATGTGGGGGCCCCAGGACCCCGAGACCGACGAGCCCACCGACGTGCGAACCACGCCGCCCTATCCGGGCGATGAGGACAACTTCCGCGGGGGGGCCATCTTCGGCGAGCCCGCGGCCAAATCGAAGGCCCGTGAGGCGCTGGAGGAGGACGAGGCGTGATCATCTCGGTCATCAATCACGCGCAGTCGGACATCTCGGCCGAAGAGGCCCAGGTCGGCGTCCGGGCGCTCAACCGTCAGCTCGCCGAGGACTTCGAGCGGGCGCACTCCATCGGGGCCCGCCTGAGACTTGAAGGCCCCTCGACCCAGACCCCCACGGTCCAGACGGTGCCCGATCTGCGGGGGGACGCGATCCTGTACCTCTGGGACGGCCAAGACGTCGAGGACGCGCTGGGCTATCACGACCGCAACGCCCGCGGGATTCCCTACGGGTTTGTGTTCACCAAATTGGCCCGTCAGTTGGGCGAGCCGTGGACCGTCACGGCGTCACACGAGGCCCTGGAGATGGCCCTCGACCCGCAGTGCAATCTGCTCGTGCAGGGCCCGCATCCGGGCGCCCCGGACCAGGAGGTCCTGCACTGGTATGAGGTGTGCGACGCCGTCCAGAGCCAGACCTACGTGATCGACGGCGTGCGCGTGTCCAACTTCTTGCTGCCGCTCTACTTCACGACGGCGGCCGAGCCCGGCGGGCGCAACGATTTCCTCGGGCGCGGGCCGCTCGCGTCCTTCGGGATCGCCCCGGGCGGGTACATCGGCTTCTTCAACCCCAAGACGGGCGCACACGAGACGGCCACGCTCGCCCAGGATACCCAGGCGCGCGAGCGGCTCCGGGTGAAAGAGGGCTATGCGCGGCGCGGGCGACGGGGCGGCCGCTACCGGATGCTCAAGGCGCGCCCGCCCGGGACCCGGCCCGTCGTGCCGGTGGACATTCTCAACGCGGTGCCGCTGCAGGCGCCGTAGGCGACCCATGGCGCGCCCCGGCTTGCCCGGTCGCTGGTGTCCGGTCGAGCGCTGCGATCAGCCGAAGCGTCCGATGGATCTGCTCTGCCGGGAGCACTGGGGCCGGGTGCCGGCGAGCATCCAGCAGCGCGTCTGGACCCATTGGCGCGCTCGCCAGCGCGGCGACCGCGCGGCCATCACGCTGCACCGCGAGGCCTGCCGCGACGCCATCGCGGCGGTGACGGAAAAGGAGGACGCCCATGCCGAAGGTTAGCGGCAAGCATTACGCCTACAGTAAAAAGGGAATGGCGGCGGCCAAGCGGGCGGCCAAGAAGTCGGGCAAGAAGCTCAAGGTCGGTCGCCGGATGGCCGGCGGCTACGGCTGATAGCGATCCCGACGCCTCGGGGACGAGGCGTGAAGCCGCTGACGTGACGCCCCGCGAAACCCGGGCCGACGCCCTCATCCGCGCGATCCGCTCGGACTTCGCCCGGACCTGTCGCACGCTCTACATGATCGACCCCCGCGACGGCCAGGGGCTGCATCCCCTGGATCTCTGGCCCGAGCAACTGCACCAGCTCGCCCTCATGCAGCAGCAGGAGCGGGAAGGGCGCCCCGTCCGCATCGTGAAGTTGAAGTGTCGGCAATCGGGCGATAGCACGTTCGCGGAGGCCTGGTGCGTGCACAAGATCCTCTGGACCGCCCGGCAGCGGGCCATGCTGGTCGCCCACGACGAGGCGACCACGAACGCCCTCTTCGAGATGTCGCGCACGATCTACACCGAGCTGCCCCCGGAGCTGCAGAAGCCCTTGAAGAAGATCAACCGCCGCGAGCTCGCCTTCGAGGCCCCGCACGCCTCGTCGCTGTCCGCGCAGACCGCGGGCTGGATCGACCTCGGCCACGGCCGCACGATCCAGCACCATCACTGGTCGGAGATCGACCTCTGGCCGGATGCCGCGGCGGCGCTGGCCGGGCTCATGGAGACCTGCCCGATGATGCCGGGCACGAGCATCGTCATCGAGGCCGTGGCCTCCAACGCCGACGGCTGGCTGCGCGGCTTCTGGGACGCCTCCAAGCGCGGCGACACGCTCTTCATTCCGATCTTCACCCCGTGGTTCAAGGTCCCCGAGTACCACCTGGCCGCGAAGCCCGACACGCCGCCGCTGACCCCGGAGGAGCAGGAGTGGCAGGTCAAGTACGGGCTCACGCCCGAGCAGATTTACTGGTATCGCGCGAAGCGCGCGGAGATGATCGCCAAGGAGCCCTGGGGCGGCGAGCGCACCATGCGCCGCATGTACCCCTTCACGGACGAGGAGGCCTTCCAGGCCTCGGGCCTCTGCGTGTTCCCCGACACCGTGCTGGCCCGCATCCGCGGGGAGCTGGCGCGGCCGACGCTCTCTTTCCGCCTGGTGGCCGTCGGCCACGGCGACATCATGGACGTGCCGATGACCGACTGGGAGGACGGCGACCTCTGGGTGTGGGAGAGCCCCAAGCCGGAGTGCTTCTACGGCCTGGGCGTCGACGTGTCCGACGGGGTCGGCGCGACCGAGAGCGTCGTGAGCGTCTGGCGCTACCCCGGCTATGTGCAGGTCGCGGAGTGGGCCTCCAGCCGCTCCAGCCCGGAGCAGACGGCGTGGGTGGCGCGCTTTCTCGCCGAGAAGTACGGCGGGGCCAACGCGCTGATCGTGCCCGAGATCAACAAGTCGGGCGTGCTCACGCTGCATATCCTGCAGCACCTGGCCGGTGGCTTCAGCCTCTTCCGCTGGCGGTATCTGAACCGCCCGGGCATCGCCGAGACCAACAATCCCACCCTCGGCTGGGAGACGAATGTCCGGACGAAGCCGGTGCTGGCCCAGGTGGCGAACATGGTGTTCCTCCGCCACCGGCCGGAGGCCCCCCAGGGGCTCGTCCGCTCGCCGCTCCTCTACGAGCAGATGAAGCGCTGCGTGGATCTGGCCCCGGGCCGGCGCTGGACGGCCGAGGGCGGCAAGGTCGACCGCATCCTGGCCGCCATGATCGCCCTGGTGGGGATGTACCTGGAGTTCGAGGGGGGCTCCATCGGCGGCATCGCGGTGGACGAGAAGCCCCAGGAGGCCAAGCCGCGCCCGGAGCCCGGGTACGTCGACACCGAGTGGGAGGGCATTCAGGCCGGTGCGGAGACTGCCCGGACGTCGTATCATCAGCCCTGGGATTCCCTGGCCCACTGATGGGAACCGCATGACCGACCGGCAAGCTCGAGCCTTCGCGCGGCCCTGTGCGCGCTCGATCGAGACGACCCACGACCGCTATACGGCCCGCGTCGGGGGCGTACTTCACCCTGTTGACGGTGAACAAATGACTGAATTTCTTCGGGGGGCGGCCCGTGTGGCACGCCTCGCTCTCGATTCAGACAGGGACGGGCCCGCTGGTCACGGAGAAGTGGACGCGCCAGCAGCGCAACGAAGCGGCCCGCCAAGCCGCGAGAATGCTCGCGGGGGTCGGAATGGAGCCGAGCAAGGCTGAGGTGTACCCCTTCTCCTACCAGCTCCGCCGGGCGCTGAGCGACGCCGAGGTGGCCCAGCTCGACCCCGCGTGGGTGGCCGTCCCTGCGGTCGACGAAGGCGGAACGCCTGAGGGGGTCCGACAGATGCTCGTGGAGATGGGCCTCCTGGAAGGGGCCAGGACCTGATGGCGGAGCGCTACTTCTGGTTTGCTCTTTGTGAGAAGAAGTGCTCGTACTGGCTGGAGTCCGAAGACCCGGGCGGCGATCCCCGCTGGCCGACGATGCGCTGCCGGTACGACGAGAGCCGGGTGGTCCAGCTGGCCCCGCAGGGCACCCAACCGAAAGGGGACAGTCCATGACCGAGACGCGGGCGCCGTTCGGGGTGGCCAACAAGCGCGTGGTCTTCGATCTCCTCGACGAGCTCCGGCGGGCCTGGGAGAAGATCCTCAACGAGTACGCGGAGACCCACGCCCTCAAGGACGAGCGGGGCGAGCCCACCGGGGTCCGCTACGTCGACGGCTGGATGGCCTGCCACAACTTCTTCAAGCTCGCCCTCGATCACCTGGTGGAAGAGGCGGGCCTCAAGGGCGAGGAGGCGGCGCTCGTCTATCTAGGGGCCGCGGACACCTTCCAGATGGCCATGCGGGCGCGCGCCGAGGAGATGCGGACCGGGCGCCGGGCCGGATCGGACGGGAGTACATGACGGCGCCCGCGGCGCCGACCTACCGGATCTCCCTGGATGGCCGGGCGATCACCTGTCTGGCCTGTGGGCGCACCAGCCATCATCCCCGTGACGTCGAGGAACGATACTGTGGCCACTGCCATCGCTTCCACCTCGAGCCGGGGTGTGACCGGTGCGGCTGGCCGGGTTATCTCGGCCACGCCCCCTACTGCCCGCGGAGAGGCCGGTGAGCCGCGCGCTCGAGGAGGCCCAGGAGCGGGCCCGCCTGGCCGCCGCCGAGGTGGAGGCCCCGCCCTGTCCGGCCTGCCGGCGGCCCGTGACGGACGAGGACTGGGAAGCCCACCGCCGGCTGGATCACGGCCTGGACGAGCCCCGCCCCTATGGGCGGCCGGCCTCGCGCGAGGCGCTGTTCGTGGCCGACACGCGCGAAGAGCTCGACCAACAGATCGCGCGCTGGCGTGAGCGCCACCCGGGGCTCGGACTGCAGGCGATGGGCGAGGGCCGGGACCGCGAGGCCGGGGTCACCTTCGTGCGCTTCCGCGTGTTGGACCGGCAGGGGCGGCCGGCGGAGTAAACTCTTCACGGGACGTGAAGACAGGAGGCGGCATGGAGAGCGGAACGGCCGTCGTGAAGCTCACGATCAAGGACCACACGGTGCTGGCGCTCGCCCGGGACCTCCGGGGCGAGGCCGAGGGGCCCGTCACCCCGGATGTCATCGGGGGCCTGCTCCTGGAGCTGCAGCGCCGGCGGGCCGCGGAGCGGGAAGGGCAGGCCGGCCAGCCGAGCACGCTGGAGGCCGCAGCCGACCTCATCGTCTCGATCCTGCAGCCCGGGCACCAGGACCAGGTCCGGGACGCCGCCTTCGAGCTGGCCTGGCCCAAGTGGGTGCTCCTCGCCGGCGCGGTGGCCCGCGCCTGTGACAACCAGGAGCTCCGGGCCGGGGAGTTCTCCCCGGACTGGCTCAACAGCCCCGAGCTCGTCCGCCCCGCCCGGGAGCTGCCGCGCTGTCAGCGTTGTGGGGTGGAGATGCCCTGGGGGCGGCGCGGGCAAATGAGCTGTTGTAATCGACATGGCTGTGGCTACGATGAGCACAGTGCGGACTGTCCCGTGCTGACCCGGCTCAGCGAGGCGACGCGCGCGTGAGCTGGGGCGAGGCGTTCGACCGCGAAGTGCGGCGAAGCCTGATGTGTATGTTGTGCGGCCGGTGGATGACGGCGGCGGACTGGGTCGTGCATCTCGGGCCGTATCCAGCCCATGCCACGTGTGTCGGCGAGAACGAGGCTGACCGATGATCGCCCCCGAATCGAGCCAGGAACGGGAGCTCATCGCGTTCCTGGACCGTCTGGAGGAAGAGTCAGAAACCCTCAAGAAGGACACGCCCCTCAAGGACGCTGATCTCAATTTGAATTTTGTCCGGGGGCTGCAGTGGCCCGCCGACGACGGCAGCCTCACGGGCGGCACCGACCTGCAGTACAAGTTCGTGCTGAACCTGCTGGGCCCGCTCGTCAAGCGCAAGACCGCGCTCCTCACCGACACCCGGCCCCAGATGGAGGTGACCGCCCGGTACGCCAAGCGCCGGGGCTCGGCCGAGACCTACAAGAACACCATCCTGGCCCAGTGGGACGAGCAGGGGCTGGAACAGGTGTTCACGGGCGAGCTGATCCGCGCCATGACGGTCGGCTCGACGGTGGCGCTGACGGTCTGGGACCCGGCCGCCGACTATGGTCGCGGCGATCTGCGCTACCGCGTCTACGACCCCCGCCAGGTGACGCTCGACCCCTCGGTCAAGCGCGCGGCCCACGTGCCGATGGCGGAGTTCGTGCAGGTGCGCGACGTCGTGCCCCTCAACTGGGTGCGGGAGGCCTATCCCAAGCGCGGCGGGGCCGTGCAGGCGAGCGAGAAGTGGTCCCGCTACGAACGCCCGCGGCAGGAGACGGCGACGGGCGGCATGTCCGGCCGGATTCTCTCGGCCGTGGGGCGGGCCTGGAGCCGGGGCGGCCACGATCTAGTCGATTCCGCCATCCCCAAGGTGGAGCTCCGGCACACCTGGTTCAAGGACTTCCCCCGCGGCGAGGACGGCAAGCCGAAATTCGGCGTCCCGCGCACGATCCGCCACGTCGTCAACGCCGGGCAGACGGTGCTCGTGGACGAGCCGCTGGTGGAGTGGCACCAGGCCTACCCCACCCACTTCTACGACTGGGACCTGGAGCTCGATCACCCCTGGGGGATTCCGGAGGTCGGCGGGCTGCGGCGGATTCAGTACACCTTAAACCGCATGATCGGCCAAATCGTGCAGAACACGCTCCTGACCAACCGGACGATCCTGGTGTCCGACACCGACGCCGTCGACAACAAGACGTGGAACCTGCTCACCTCCGGGCTCAACGGCATCGCGGTTCGCAAGAAGGTCGGCCGCACCTTCTCCTACACGAACCCCGCCATCCTCCCCCCGCACCTCATCACGCTGGTGCAGCTCCTCATCACGGCCGTGGACATGGTGTCGGGGATGAGCGATGCTAGTCGAGGCATGAGACCGCCCGGCGTGATTTCCGGAGTTGCGATCGAGAGCTTGCAGCAGGCCGCGCAGTCGGTGGTCCGGCTGGAGGCCCGGGCGTTTGAGTGCGTCACCCCGGACACCGAGGCGCTGACCAAGCGGGGATGGGTCCGCGGGGGCGACCTCACCGCCGACGATGAGCTCTACACCCTCGATCCCCAGACGGGGCACGGGCGCTGGTCGCGCCTGCTCGGCCGGTTCGAGGGGCGCTACGTCGGCGAGATGATCTCGATCGAGACCGACACGATCTCGGTGCTGTGCACGCCGAATCACGCCTGGTATGTCGCCAAGAAGTCCCCGACGGGCGTGTGGCACCGTCGGGGCGATGCGCGCTTTAAGCGGGTGCTGGTCGGCGACCTCGACGCCAATCACCGGATCGTCGCGGCCGCGCGGTTGGCGCCAGCCAGTTCCGACGTGCCCGACGCCCTGGTTGAATTAATCGGCTGGGTGGTGACCGAGGGGCACTATACCTACGATCCGCGGAAGTCGGACGGGAACCGCCGCGTGCGCATTACCCAGACGATGGGCAAGAACGCGCCGAAGTGCGAGCGCATCCGGGCGTGCCTGCGGGCGCTCGGGGTGCCGTACCGAGAGTATTTCTACGCTCCGCGGAACGCGGCGACGTTTGAACTCGGCAAAGTCCCCTCGGCCGAGATCATCAAGGCGTTTCCGGACAAGCGGATCGGGGCGGAGTGGATCGCGCGGCTGAGCCCCGAGCAGTGCGACCTGCTCTATCAAACGATGATCCGCGGCGACGGCTACGTCAACAAGCACGGGCATGAACTGTTCTGCAACGCGGACGGCGCGCTGCTCGACGAGTTTCAGATGGTGGCCACCTTGGCGGGTCGGGCGAACTCGATTCAGGGGCCGTGGCAAGCCGAACATCCCCGCCACCGCGACGCCCGGTACGGTAACGGCCGGGTCGTCTCGCTGCGCAAGAGCGGGATGATCTCCGTCGACCATCTGCTGAGGACCGGAGCGATCACGCGCGTGCCGTACGACGGCATCGTCTGGTGCCCCCAGACCGAAACCGGCTCCTGGGTCGCCCGCCGGAACGGCAAGGTCTACGTGACCGGCAATAGCTGGCTCTCGCGGATCTTCCAGCAGAGTTTGGCGCTCATTTGGCAATATTTCACGACCAAGCGGCTCATCAGTCTGCTCGGCCCCAGCAAGGAGCTGATCCAGTTCGAGTTCGACCGGGCGAACCTCGAGAAGGACGACGAGGGGGTGGCCTACGGCAAGGAGCGCCAGCAGGACCTCTGGCAGGACTTCCAGTTCCGGGTCCTGCCGGGCTCGTCGCTCGCGTCCACGCGCGTGCAGCGTGCGGTCATGGCCCTCAACCTCTTCAATGCCGGCCTCGTGCCCGGCGCTGAGGTCCTCCGGGCCGCGGAGTGGCCCGACCCGGACGGCACCTACAAGCAGGCCCTGGAGCAGAAGGCGCTCACCGCCCAGGGGGCCGGCCAGCGGCCGCCCAAGCCGGTCCGTCTGCCTGGCGCCCGGATGGGGGGGATGTAGGGCGGGGCGACTGACCGACTGAACGCCAGCCGTTGTCGTGCAAAGGCTTGACTCTCAAATTCTCCGCGTGTGGATAATCGGGCGACCGTCTGACCACCTGCACAAGGAGACCGCCGATGAAGGGCATGAAGCCGCCGCGCAAGGGCAAGGCCGGGGCCAAGATCGTCTCGCCGGTCGGTACGCAGAAGGGTCTGGCGAAGACCAAGTAGGGCGGCGGTGGCGCTGGCCCCCTATCCCGCCCCCCCGGAGGACCCCGCCGGGCTCGCCCCGCCGCCGTTCGGGGCCCCGGGGGTCAGCCCGGAACGCAAAGCCGCGGTCGCGGCGATGATCGAGGCCGCGAAGCTGCTGCTCTCGGCCATCGAAGCCGACCCCAGCATCGAACCCATCGTGTCCCGGATCGCCACGGTTGTGACCAAGGCCGCCGGCCAGTTACAGCGTCCGCCGACCTCGCCCCTCGGGGACGACGGCGAACCGGCACCCGAGCTTGACCGGACGCCCCCAGGGCCGCCGGTCTCGGGCACGCCGGAGGTGCCGTTCGTGCTGCGATCCAGACGGGCCTAACCAGGGAGATCCACGATGCCACCTGAGCCCACCAACCCCGCCGGTCAGCCGGGAGGAACCCCTGCTGGGGCTCCCGCAGCGCCGACCTACGGTGAGTGGTTCCAGAAGCTCCCCGAACCCATCCGCGGCCAGATTCCGCCGGAGACCCTCAAGGAGATCAACGAGGGCTGGCTGCGTCAGCAGGACTACACGAAGAAGACCCAGGAGATCGCCGACCTCCGCAAGGTGGCCGGCGACCGCGACCTCAAGAAGGAGCTGGACGAGCTGGAGCAGTGGCGCGGCTGGCGCACCCAGCACTGGCCCTCGATCGAGGCGCGGCTGAAGGCCTCTGACAAGCCCACCGGTGGGGCCGGCAAGGACGGGGGCGGCGGCAAGCCCACCCCGCGCCTGTTCAAGGCCACGCCGGATGATTTCTACGACCAGGACAAGCTCGATACCACCCTGAGCCAGCTCGAGCAGCAGTTCGCGGGCTCGGCGACCCAGGCCTTCCAGTCCTGGTATCAGGAGAAGGAACTGCCGCGGCTCGACAAGGTGGTCGAGTCCTACGTCAACTGGTTCACCGGGCTCTTCGAGCTCATCTGGCCCGCCGACAAGCTGCCGCCGATCAAGGAGCTGCTGCGCGAGGCGGTGGCCCGGGGCGAGCTGGACGCGCCGAAGATCGCCAAGGAGCTCGGGACCAAGCGCAAGGAAACCGAGGACGCCGCCTACCAGCGCGGGCTGGAGGAGGGCCGGCGTGCGGCCGGCCAGACCCCACCCTCGCCGGCCCCGCCGGGGGCCGGGATGCCGTCGTGGTCGCCGCCCAAGGGGGCCGCCAAGACGGAGGAGGCCATGTTCTCGGAGGTGATGGAGGAGGTCAGCAAACGCCATGGGCCGCTGCCCGTCTGAGCCGCGCGCACGCGGGACGGCAGGGCCCTAGAGGAGGGCTCACGCCGTGCCACTGCCGACGCTCACGGCCACACAGGTCGAGGACATCTACGTCACCACCTTCAACAAGAAGCTCCCGGAGGTGGTCGACAACGTCTATAACTCCAATCCCTTCCTGGCCCTGCTCAACGCCCGCGAGGGCATCAAGCTCGACGGCGGCAAGCAGGTCGAGCAGGGCATCATCTACGCCAAGCTGCCCGGCGGCTCCTACGGCACCGGGGACACCTTCGACACCGCCCGGGTGAACACCAAGACCGCGTTCATCCTCGACTGGAAGCGCTACTACGCGAACATCACCATCGAGGGGATGGACGATCTGCAGAACGCCGGGGCGGCCCAGGTGTTCAACCACGCGCAACAGAAACTCCAGGAAGCCGAGATGACCATGAAGGACAACCTCGGCACCGACCTCACCCAGAACGGCACGCTCAACGCCGGCAAGGCGCTGAACGGGCTGGAGGAGTGGGTCGACGACGGCACCAACTTCCCCACCATCGCGGGCATCGCCCGCCCCCTGGTCGGCGCCGACGCCATCGGCCTGGCGGTCAAGGGCATCCTCGACGCCACCGGCGGGGCCTGGACCATCCCCTTGCTGCAGGCCGCCTACGGCCGGGCCACCATCGAGAACGAGAAGCCGACCCTGATCCTCACCACGCAGGCCCTCTGGGACGCCCTGTTCAACCGCGTGGTGCCGCAGCAGCGCTATCCCATGACGGGCGTGGGCGGGGAGCTGGCGAAGATCGGGTTCCTGACCCTCAACTACCAGAACGCCGGCGTGGTGGTGGACAGCCACGTGCAGGCCGGCCGGGCCTACGGGCTGAACCTCAAGTTCTGGACGCTGTTCGTGCACAGCAAGCGCGATGGCACCAAGATCCGCGGCTGGATGCCGACGACCAACAAGGACGAGCGGCTCACGCAGCTCTTGTGGGCGGGGAATCTGGTCTCGAAGTCGCCCAGGATGAACTTTCAACAAAGGGGATTAACCCCCTAGACGTTATAATTCACCGACGGTGGAGTGCGCCGGAGGTGAAGTGATGGTGAGGCCGCGCGATCCCGAGACGGGGCGGTTCACGCCGAAGCCGCGGACGGCGACGGCGTGCGCGTGCGGTGAACCGATCCGGAATCCCGAGACGAGCACGTGCCTGAAGTGCGGTCTGCGGCTCTGGGAGGCGTCCGAGCGAGGGCGGGCGTGGCGTCGGCGGTATCGCGCGGACCATCGAGAGAAGATCCGGGAGCAGCAACGGGCGTTTCAGGCGGCGCACGTAGGGTACAAGGGGCGCAAGCAGAAGCAGTACGCGACGCGGCTGCGCGCGCAGGTGCTCGCCGCCTACGGTCAGACGTGCGCGTGCTGCGGCGAGCGGGAGGAGGCATTTCTCCAGATCGACCATGTGAACGGCGGAGGGCGGGAGCATCGGCGCCAGATCGGCAACGACATCGCGATCTATCGCGCCGTGCGGGATGAGGGCTTTCCGCCGACGTACCGCCTGCTCTGCGCGAACTGTAACTTCGTGAGCCGCTTCGGCCGGTCCTGCCCCCACGAGGAGGCGCGCCTGGCCGAGGCGCTGCTGATGGCCTAGCCACAAGGGAGCGTATGCAGATCACGCGGCGGGTGGACACCGTGGCGGGCAATCGCCGCCTCATCATCGCGGATCTGGCGGCGGTGGCGACCGGCGAGAGCTGGCGGCCCGGGCTGCAGGCCATCGACGCGGTGGTCTTTCAGCCGAACACCAGCACGGCCTTTTCGGTGGTGATCTCGCGCGTCGGGGCCTTGGCCCTGCTGACGTTCACGGTGGCGGCGGGCACGCTGGAGGGCACCATCACCGTCTGGGGGACCTGATGCGACGACTCGGGTACGGCCTGCTCCTCGTGAGCGTGCTGCTCTGGGCGCACGCCGTCTGGGCCCAGCGTCCGATCGGGCGCGGGGCCGGGGGCGGCGGGGCCTACACCCCGCCGACGGGCACCGGCTACCCGCACATCACGGCGGGCGCCCAGGATGCCGCGGCCTTCACGCCGACCCAGGTGACGGCGGACCTGAACGTCTTTACCTCAGCCCTGAAAGGGTTGGCTCCGGCGAGCGGCGGGGGGACGGTGAATTTCCTTCGAGCGGATGGCGCGTGGGCGCCCGCGACGACGGTCACCGGGACGGGGTTCGTCCACGCGACGGGCGGGGCCTACGATGCCGCGGCCCTGACCTACACCCAGGCGACGGCTGTCCTGAACGTGTTCACCACCGCGCTCAAAGGGCTGGCGCCCGCCTCGGGGGGTGGAACAACGAACTTTCTCCGCGCTGACGGCACGTGGGCGGCGCCGCCTGGAGGTGGAGGAGGCACCCCCGCCGGTGCGGACGGTGAAATCCAGTTCAACAGCGCCGGGGCCTTCGGCGCGAGCCCCAACTTGCTGTACGAGCCCGGCGGCCCCTTCTTCACCTTCACGGGCAACGAGATGTTCGTCGTCGGCGAGCTGTCGGTTACCGAGACGTTGTCCGTCAATGGCGGCACGAACTCGGTCATCCGCCTCGACACGGGGACGATCACGGCCAACCTCGTGCCTATGGAGATTGCAGTCACCTGGAACAACGCCACCCTCTCCGAGCCGGCGCTGGCGGTGACGGTCACCGACACCCTCTCGTCAGCCACCGCGCTGCTCGCACGCTTCACCGTCGGTGGCGTCAGCCGATGGAGAGTGGACAAGGCTGGCCTCATGACCACCGTTGGTGTTGACACCACCACCCTGAAGGTCACGGGTGGCACCCTGGGAGCCGGTCGTGTGTTGACTTCTGACGCTGCTGGCGTGGCGACGTGGCAGGTAGCCGCTGGTGGCTACACGCCCCCGACCGGCACGGGCTTCGCCCACATCACGGCGGGTGTACAGGACGCCGCTGCAAAGCTCGTGGACACCGCGGACGTGAACGACAACGCCATCACCCTCGCCAAGCTCGCCGACATCGCGACGGTGAGCTTCATAGGACGGGCGACGGCTGGAACTGGCGACCCCGAGGCGCTCACCGGGACGCAGGCCACGTCGCTACTGAACATTTTCACGTCCACGTTGAGGGGGTTGGCGCCCCCCTCGGGCGGTGGCACCACGAATTTCCTGCGCGCGGACGGGACGTGGGCGGCCCCACCATCGGGGGGCACCCCAGGGGGCTCGGACACGCAGGTCCAATTCAACGATGCTGGCGTGTTCGGTGGCGACGCTGGACTCGTCTACGACAAGACGACCGATGTGCTCACGGTCGGGGCTGGGGCAAATGCCCTCACGTTCTCTCACGACGGAAACCGGAACGTCATCAGCGCCACGACCACGACGCTGGGGCTCAAACTCGCGGCGCCGCATACGAGCAGTGGGGAGCTGCGGTTTGCGACTGGCACCACTGATAAGTGGACCATTTCCATTACTGGGCATATCGCCGCCATCGCGAACAACACCTACGACATTGGCCAGGTGGGTGGCGGTGGGCGCCCCCGGTCGATCTATGTTGACACGTCGGTTGTCGGGCCAACACTAACGGCAAGTAGCGTGGTCAACTCCCCGAGGGCTGCGCTGGCCCAGGGCACGATCACCGCCGACGCCGCGCTGCTTGATTCGTCGGTGACCTGGAACGCCGCCGGCATCCTCGGCCCCGCGTGGAAGCTCAACGTCACCGACACCGCCTCCGATGCTGCGGCGCTGCTGGCCGACCTTCAGGTTGGTGGGGCGAGTAAGTGGAAGGTCGATAAGACGGGCAAGGTGACGCAGGCGGGGCCACTGTTGCTGCCGGCCGGGACGGCGGGGGCGCCATCTCTGTCATTTAGTGGTGGGACAACCACGGGCATGTTTATGGCTACGGCGGGGGCAAGACTCGCCCTCGTGGTGGGTGGAACAGAGTATCTCCGGCTCAACCCGGGGGGAAATGATGGCATTAGCGTTGGCCCCTTTTCTGTCGGGTGGGGGGCTACTACCGAAGCGGTCGACGTTAAGCTCTTCCGCGACGTCGCCAACACCCTCGCCCAGCGGAATGGGACGGCGGCACAGACGTTTCGGCTGTATGGCTCGTTCACTGATGCGTCCAACTTTCACAGGCTCAACGTCCTTTATGACGGCACAAAGTTTCGTATCGAGACGGATAGACAGGGAACGGGAAGTTTTACCCCTCTGAACATCACCTCGAATGACGTATTACGGTTTGGTGGAGGCACCGCCTCTGGCGGCACGACTCAGTGGCAGGTGTCGACCAACGGCCACCTCCTAGCGGTAACCGACAATACCCACGACTTTGGCGCCAGCGGCGCGACTCGGCCGCGTGCGGGCTACTTCGGAACATCACTACAATCCCCAATCATGACACTCGGCGCGACAGCACTGACATCGGTCGCGGGTGAGATGGGTTTGAACCTTGCCACAGCAACAGAGTCGGCACCTGGTGCCGCCGGAGCAAAGCTCGGCATTCGGTGTGGTACGAACGCCGGCACCGCGAAGCTGGTGATGTACGCGGGAACGTCGGCGACACCCGCCACGGTGATCGACAACGTCGGGACAGGAGTCACGGGATGCTAATGAAACGGCTGCTCGGAATCATGGCCATCATAGCGATGCTCGCCATCCCCCTCGGCGTCCACCTTGAGTTCATCCCGTGGGGAGCGACCTTCGCCGATGAGGTGGTCGTCTACGACGTGCGCGACGTGCGAGTTGAGGTCAGTCGGCGCCTCTTCGACTACCTCGGCGATCCCCGACCCGAAACGTGGCCCGCCGATCTTCGCGGTTCCGTTGCGATCGGGCTCTCCCACGCCGAGGCCGGCACCATCACCCTGAACTTTGGCGCCCCGCAAACCCTCACGACCACGGCCCCTCAGGATGCGGCGCTCCAGCGGCTCGTCGCGCGTTCCAACGCCGACCGGGCAGGCCAGGTCCCGCCGCTCCCGGCCCGGACCATCGAGCAGTATCTGCGCGATGTCCTCATCACCGCCGTTGGGTCCTACTTCCTCCAAGCTAAGGAGGCGGAGGGCGAGGACTTCTGCATAGCGTGGAAGGCCAAGACCCCCGCCGAGCGGGCCGCCGTCGTCACCGCGCATGGCGGCAACGAGCCGCCGTGTCCATGATGAAACGGATCGGGATGGCGCTCGTGGGCCTGGCCGCCCTCGCGATGCTCGTCGCCGTGGTCGGCCACGCGGCCCGTGACTTCTACGGCATCCGGGGCGACGACGACCGCGACGCGGCGGGCGTCCTTGCTCGGGGGCCCCGGCTGAACCCCGAGACCATCCGGCTCTACGGCCGGTGGGACAGCAGCGCTGACTGGGCGCGCATGGAGTTCTCCGGGCGGTATGCGGACGCGGTACGCGACCGCGCAGGAGCGGCCCCGCGGCTCCCCGATGGCACGCGGCAAGGGTTCGACGGCGTCGCGCTTCCGAGGTCGTCGCCGCTTCAAATCGAGTGGGCCGACCCCGGCCTCACCAACCCCAACAGCGGGATCTATCGCACCGAGGACGGGATGTGTCGCCTCGTCCTGAACGGCGAGGTCCGGGCCACGTGGCCCTGCCGCGAGGGGTTCGCCCCGACCGGACCCGGCCCATGATGAGCCTCGGCGAACGCATCCTGCTGGGCGCGGCGGCCTGTTCGATCTTCCTGTGGGTCGGCTGGGCGTTCGTGAGCCAGGCGGTGGTCAGCAACATGCGCCTGCAGGCGGAGCTGGCCCGGTGTCAACAGGCGGCGGCGAGCCCCGCCCCCGCCCCCGCCCCGGCCCCGGCGACGGGCCGGAGGTAACCGGTGATGAGTTGGGGGTGCCGGTATCAGCAGGGGGCGATCGGCCGGCTGGGCGACCAGCTCTCACGCATTGAATCGAAGCTCAACGCGCTGAGCAGTCATGTGCGATCACTCCGAGAGGAGGGCCGAGAGATGGCCGTCGAGATTGACAACCTCATCCAGCAGGTCCAGCGGACGACCGACGTGACGGAATCTGCGGTCCAGACCATCAACGGCATCGCGGCGCGGCTCCAGGCCGCCATCGACGCCGCCTTGCGGGGCGGGGCGACCCCGGAGGTGCTGGCCCAGCTCCAGCGCGAGGCCGACACTCTGCACGCCAACTCCACACGGCTGGCCGACGCCATCGTCGCCAACACGCCGGCCGGCCCGCCGCCCGCGCGGCGGTAGTCCGCCGGGGCCCCCGCGCCCACCGCCTCGGCGGCGGACCGGGGGCCGCGCCGGGCTAGGGGAGGCGTCTAGGTGCTGCGGACCCGCGGGCAGATGAAGACGACGGTCCGGGCCAATTGCGGCAACCACGCGCAGCTCGGGGACGACGATCTCACCGAGATTCTCAAGGCGGTGGCCCGGGAGATCACCGAGGAGCACGAGTGGTCGCAGCGGGCCCGGGAGGCCGTGCTCACCCTGG
>WUUC01201290.1_pt1 | contig 17694 bp, 14 predicted proteins | sample 6278441 | NCBI WGS metagenome assembly WUUC01 (sample SAMN13675441, study PRJNA597444) | soil metagenome | isolation source: soil | place: USA: Washington | collected 2017-10 | reverse complement strand
GATGACGCTTGGAACGCGGCAGCGGGCCGGTGGCGGCGGAGGCGGTGGCGGCGGTGGCGGCGGTGGCGGCGGCGGCGGAGGAGGCGGCGGTGGCGGAGGCGGCGGCGGTGGCGGAGGAGGCGGCGGTGGCGGAGGCGGCGTCGTCGACTGCGCGCTTCGGAAAGCTCCGGCCCCGGCGGTCCCCGCGAACGCATACCCACCTGAATCGATTGCCAGTCCCCAGACAGTTCCACCGACAGGGAGCAGTCCGCTGCTGACGTCGCTCCAGTCCTCGCCGTTCGTCGTCGAGCGGAAGACCCCGCCGGCGGCGCCGGCGAAGATGTGACCGGAGGAATTGATCGCCAGCGTGTTCACGTCGAAGGCCGTGAAGCCCTCGTTCTGCTCCGTCCAGGTGTTGCCGTTGTCGGTCGACCGGAACATCCCCCCGCCCTCACCCATGTTGGAGAACGTCCCGGCGAAGATGTGACCGTTGGCCGCGATCGCCAGGGCGGCGACGTCGGTCGAGGTCAGTCCGGAGTTGACCAGCGTCCAATTGTCCCCACCGTCGGTCGACCGGTAGACACCGTCCCCGCAGCCCGCGGTCCCGGCAAAGATGTGCCCAGCGGCATTGATCGCGAGCGACCAGATATTCCCGCAGATCAAGCCGTCGTTCACCGGCTCCCAGCTCTCACCGTTGTCCGTCGACCGGAAGACGCCGGTGCTGGGATAGGTCCCGGCAAAGATGTGACCACTCGGGTCGATCGCCAGGGCTCGGACGTCCATCGTGATCTCGCCGCTGCTGACGTCGACCCAGCTCTGCCCGTTGTCCGTCGAGCGGAAGACGCCGCCGGCGCCGCCGACGAAGTCGGCCCCCGCGAAGATGTCGCCGCCCGCGTTGATTGCGAACGACCTCACGTAGCGCGCGGAGAGACCGTTGTTCGCCTGCTCCCAGCTCTGACCGCGATCGGTCGACCGAAACACTCCTATGCCGTACGTCCCGGCAAAGAGGTGACCGCTCGACTTGGCCGCCAGCGTTCGCACTTCGGTCGCGATCAGGCCGTCGTTCTGCTCACTCCAGCTCTCTCCGCCGTCGCTCGACCGGAAGACTCCGCCGCCGAAATAGGTCCCCGCGAAGAGGTCGCCGCCGGCATTCGTCGTGAACGACAGGACGAACGTCGCTGTCAGCCCGTCGTTGACCTGGGACCAGTGCTCGCCGTTGTCGGTCGAGCGGAAGACCCCCTCGCCGTAGGCGCCGGCGAAAGTGTTCCCGCCAACGGCGATGAGCGCGTTGATTCCGGCACCGACGGTCAGGCCGTCATTGACCGCCTCCCACGTATTGCCGTTGTCGGTCGAGCGAAAGACGCCGCTGCCGAAATCGGTGCCCGCGAAGACATCGCCGTCCGGGTTGATGGTCAACGAGAAAACGTACGGCTCGGTCAGCCCGGAGTTGACCTCGACCCAGCTCTCGCCGTTGTTGGTGGAACGGAAGACTCCGCCGCCCCAGGTGCCCGCGAAGATGTCTCCGCCGGCATTGATCGCCAGCGCGGTGACGTAGGAATTCGTCAAGCCGTCGGTGACGAGCGTCCAGTTCTCGCCGTTGTCCGTGGAGCGGAAGACGCCGCCGCCCTCGAACGTGCCGGCGAAGATGTGCCCGTCGGAATTGATCGCCAGGGAGATGATGAACGGGTATTCCAGGCCGTTGTTGACCGCAGCCCAGGTCTCTCCGTTGTCCAGCGAGCGAAAGACGCCGCCGAACGTGCCGGCGAAGATGTGCCCGGCGTCGTTGATCGCCAGGGCCCGAACATTCGTGGCCGTCAGTCCGTTGTTGACGGGCGTCCAGGTTTCTCCGTCGTCCATGGAGCGAAAGACGCCACCGCCCTGGGTACCGACGAAGACGTCGCCGTTCGGGCTCGTGGCCAGCGCGATGCCGTCGCCGCCCTGCGGGCCGTTCGTCTGAACCCAGAAATCTCCGCCTGCCGCGGCGGGGAGCATCGGCACGAGCAGCGCGATCATCGCCGCGGCGAAAATGACGACGAGACTACGAGGCGAACCTGTCCGGCGCCGAGCTCCTGTCACGTTCCCTCCCCTCCTTCCTGACTGACCTTACTTCAGTTCCTTGTTCGACTCCATGTCGAAGAGCATCGCGAAGAGCGTGAAGAGGAGCCCCATCATGAGCAGGAGCGCGACGAGGACGACGGTCGCGACCGTGAGCTCGTTGCCGAGGATGCGAAGAATCGTGACCGTGATCCCGAGCACGAGACCGATCAGCGAGAAGAAGACCCCGAAGACGTAGAAGAAGACGAGGGGGTGGAAGTCGCGGATCACGTACTTCTCGCGCATGCGCCAGAAGAACGCCTTCGTCAGGAGCCACGAGATCGACGGGATCACGCGGCGGAGACGGATCCCCGAGGTCTCGCCCACGCCGTAGACCGCCCGCGACGGGATGTCCCGGACCCGCGCGTTGATCACGTTGAGATGGACGAGCATGTCGTTGGGGAAGCCGTAGCGCCGATAGATGCGGTCGAGGTCGAGCAGCTCGAGCGTGTCCCGGCCCACCGCCGTGTAGCCCGACTGGGAGTCGGCGACGTGCCAGTAGCCGGAGGCGATCTTCGTCAGCAGAGAGAGGACGGCGTTGCCGAGATAACGGGTGCGCGGGATCACCTCCCACGCGCGGCCGGTGAAGAGCCGGTTCGCCTTCGCGTAGTCGACCTCCCCGCGGGCGACGGGGCGGGCGATCGCCTCCAGGTCTGCGGGGTCCATCTGGTTGTCGCCCGCCATCACGCAGGTGACGTCGATGCCGTCGTCGAGAGCGCGCCGGTAGCCGGTGAGGATCGCGGCGCCGACCCCCTCGTTGCGCTCGTGCGTGATCACTTCGACCCGCCCATCCCCCGTTGCTCGTGCTGCGTCGGCGGTCCCGTCGCCGGAGGCGTCGTCGACGACGATGATCCGGTCGACGAAGTCGGGGATCCCGGAAATCGTCGTGCCGATCAGGCGTTCCTCGTCGAACGCCGGGACGACGACGGCGACTCGCTTCCCCTCGAGCATCAGGTCGCGCGGCCGGTGCGCGCCGCGATCGGCTCCCAGAACAGGGCCGCGAGGAGGCCGACGATGAGGCCGATCAGGCCGGCCACGGCCACCGAGTTGCGCGTGCTCCGCGCGGTCGTCTTCGTCGCCGAGCCGCGGTCGACGATGCTGGGGAGCTCGACCTGCTCTGCCAGCGCGAGCAACTGCTGGGTCTGGAGGCGGCTCTCCTCGAGGGCACCTCGGCGCTGCTCCGCCGTCAGGAGCAAGGTCGCCAGAGGCAGGCGGTCGTCCGGCGACGCGCGCTCGAAGTCGGACTGCGCCTGGGAGACGACGCGGTCGATCGCCTCGAGCTGCCGGTTGTCGGACGCGAGCTGGTCCCGGAAGGTCTCGCGCTTGAGCCTCGCATAGCCGCCGACCTTGTCGACGATTCGCTCCGCAATTGCCGCCGTCGCCGCGTTGACCTCCCCGCGCCGGTCGCCCTGGACCGTGACCGCGTAGAGCTGGTTGGGGGCCGTCCTCGGCCCGCCGGTCCTGATCGCCCGCGTCGAGACCCCGGCGCGCAGCTCGCGCGGCGACATTCCGCTCTCCTGGGAGACCTGCTCGATCGTCTCCTGGCCGCGTGCGATGCGCCCGACGGCGTTCGGGTTCGTCGCGAGGCTCTGCAGCGTTGCATTGCCGCCGGGGCTGTACAGCGTGCCGACGTAGACCGTCGCCTGGGCGCGGTAGACCTCTTTGCCGCCGACCGCGAGCAGGTAGCCGAGCGCGACGCCGACGACGAGGCCGAGCAGCGGCAGCCACCAGCGCGCGACGAGCGCGTCGAGATAGCGGCCGAGGTCGACCTCCCGCTCGGCGTCGAGATCGGGCTCTTGGCGGGACGAGCTCATGCCTCGCCGGGCTCAGGCGCCACAGGTTCGGGGACCTCTTCGGCGAACGGCTCGAGAGTGCCGTCAGACCCTGCCTGAAGCGAAAGATGCGAGAAGAAGCGCGTCATGAAGAGGCCCTCTCGGAAGTCGCCGACAGTGGGCTCCGGCTGTTCCCCATTCGCAAGTGCGATCGCCAGGTCCGGGTAGCGGCTCCCGGCGTCGTGCGGGAGCGGGAACGCACCCCCGAAGCGCGGATTGACGTCGGTGAGGAGCAGCGACCCGTCCTGCTCACGGAAGCACTGGATGTTGGCCGGGCCCCAGATCGGCAGGGTTTCGGCGACGCGGCGGCCATGCTCGATCAGCTCCCAGTCCCTGATCGTCATCCCCTTGATCGATTCCCCGCCCTTCGACTCGATCATCGTCCGCGGGATTGCGTTCAGGCAGCGGCCCTCGAAGTCGCAGAAGACGTCGATCGAGAACTCCTCACCTAGGCACCAGGCCTGGACGAACGAGGGAACCGGCGTGCGCGCGAGGTAGAAGGCGAGCTCCTCGCGGTCGTTCGCCCGGTAGATGTGACGCGAGCCGAAGCCTTCGCGCGCCTTGACGGCCACGGGGAACGGGATCTCGGCAGGGAGCTGCTCGGGCAGCCAGCTCGCCGGCGACGGGATGCCGTGCCGCTCGAAGGTCTCGTGCGCGAGGTACTTGTCGCCCATCTGCTCGGCGACTTCCGCCGGGGGCAGGAGGACCGGCGCTCCCAACGCATCGCGCGCCCGGGCGAGCACGAGTTGGTCGAGATCGGTGAGGGGAACGACGAGATCGACCCCGTGTTCTTCGACGAGCCCCGCCAGCTGGGGCACGTAGCCGGGGTCGTCCACGCGGACGACGAGCTCGTACCGGTCCGCGTGGTAAAGCGCCGGGGCGAGACGGTTGACGTCGGCCGCGATCGTCGTCGCGCCTGCCCGGCCGAATGCCGACACGATGTCCACGCGCTGTCCAGCGCAGGTGAAGAGGACCGCCGTCACGGCGAGAGAGCGTAACTACTCGGCCCGAAAAGCCCTCGCGTCAACGTCACAGTCTTGGTGCATTCGCGTTTCACACTCGTCACACCTTCCTCAATACGATTGCGACGGGGAGGAGGTGGGCTGTGCCTTCTATTAAGGCTTTTTCCGAGCGTCGCCGGCCCGCCAGCCGCCCGTGTCCCCCTTGTACGTGCCGCCGAGGAGCGCCCGCGGGGTTCGTAGCAGGATCTTGAGGTCGACGGCCGGCGAGCGGTTCTCGACGTACCAGACGTCGAGCTCGATTCGCTCCTCCCAGGGCAGCGACGCGCGGCCGTGGATCTGCGCCCAGCCCGTGATCCCCGGCTTTACGTCGAGCCGCTTCCGTTGCCGCGGCGTGTACTGGTCGACCTGGTAGGCGAGCGTGGGCCGCGGCCCGATCAGGCTCATCTCGCCGCGAACGACGTTCCAGAGCTGAGGCACCTCGTCCAGCGAGAGCCGCCGCAGCAGACGGCCCACCCGCGTGATGCGTGGGTCGCCGCGGTTGACCGCCCAGCCGGCGCCCTGCTGCTCGGCCCCGACGACCATCGTCCGCAGCTTGAACAACTCGAACTCGCGGCCGTCCTTTCCGACTCGCCGCTGGCGGTACACCACGGGCCCGCCGTCGGACAACTTGATCGCCAGCGCGCCCACGGCGAGAAACGGGCTCGCGAGCGCAAGCCCGAGCGACGCGCCGGCGACGTCGAGCGCCCTGTTCACCGCGTCCCCTCGATCCGCTCCCAGAGCAGGGGCGGCCCGAAGCGGAGGTAGCGCACGAGCCCTGCGAGTGTCGCCCAGGTCACGACGAAGTAGTAGTAGGCGAGCCCGGCGCCCGGGATCGGAAGCCGCAGCCGGCCCGCGAGCGCAAACAGGAGCCACAACACCTGGCCGGCGAGCGCGATCTGGTAGACGAGGCCTTCGCCGACGAGGATCGCGCTGGACACGAGCAGCGCGACGTGGAGGATGCCGCTCGCATACCGCAGGAGCCTGTGCGAGACGAGCTCGACGAAGTACACGGGCCCGACCCGCCGCAGCATCCCGCGGAAGACATGCACCCAGGCCCCGCGGAGCATGCGCACTTTCCGACGGTACTCGTCCTCGATGTCCCGCGACGGCTTCTCGACCGAGACCGCGCCGGGCTCGTAGACCGCCCGCCGCCCGCGCTGCACCATCAGGTACGGCAGCCCGAGATCATGCCCGCACCAGGGCTCGAGCTCGACCCAGTCCGTCCGCCGCACGGCGTAGATCGGCCCGTTGCCGCCCGTGATCGATCCGAGCCGAGATTCCTGCGCGCGCAGCCAGAGCTCGAAGCGCCAGTACGCGCCCTCCCGGTTCGTGCCGTCGGCCGCCTCGTACGAGGCGCGCCCGGTCACGTAGCCGACCGTGGGGTCGGCGAAGCTCCGGACGAGCCTGCGCAGGGCGTCGGGCAGCCAAACCGCATTCGCATCGGAGAAGGCCACGATCTCGCCCGTCGACTCCTGCACGCCGTGGTTCTGCGCGGCTACCTTCCCCCCGCGCGGACACCGGACGAGCTTCACGCGACGGTCTTCGGCTGCCAGGTGCTCGACGATCTCCTCGGTCCGGTCGGTCGACGCGTCGGAGGCCACGATGACCTCGAGCCGCTCCGCGGGGTAGTCGAGCTCGAGCAGGTTCCGCACACGGCGCTCGATCACGTCCTCCTCGTCGTGCGCCGCGACGACGATGCTCACCGCGGGCTCGATGTCCGCTTCCGCCACTCGTTTGCGCCGCAATCGGGCCGCGACCGCGGTCGCCAGCGCGTAGCCGACGTGCGTCCAGAGGAGCGCCGACAGCGAGAGCCAGAAGACGATCTCCGCGACGAGCATCGCGCCGAGCTTAGTGCGCCAATGCGTCCTCGTAGGCGCGCAGGGTCTCGTCGCCGAACCGCTGCCATGTGAAGCGCACTGCGATCCGGGCCCGGCCCGCCTCGCCGAAACGGCGACGCAGGCCAGCGTCGGCAAGCAGCCGCTGAAGGGCGCCTCGCAAAGCATTGATGTCGCCGGGCGTGACGAGCAAGCCGGTCTCCTCATGCACGACGAGGTCGCGCAAGCCCCCGACATCACCCGCCACGACCGGCCGGCCATGCGCCATCGCCTCTGCGCAGACGACGCCGAAGCCCTCTCGCCGCGAGGGACAGGCGACGACCGCGGCCCGGCCGTAGAGCCGCTCGAGCTCGTCGTGAGGCACGAAGCCGAGCGCTCCCGGAACCTCGTCCCGCAGCGGGCCGTCCCCCGCCACGACGAGCGGCAGGCCGTCGGCTGCGGCGACAAGCTCGCGCACGCCCTTCTCCGGCGAGAGCCGTCCCGCGTAGAGGACCTCCGGCGGATCGGCTTCCTCCTCCACCGACGCCGGTAGATCGACCCCACTCGGGATCGTCCGCACCTCTCGCGCCCCGAGACGCCGAGCTTCGTCGGCAAGCGCAGTGGAGGGCGCAATCACGATCCGGGCGCCGCGAAGCACGCGACGGGAGAGCCACGGCACTCGCCGCGCCAGCTCGACATCGGTCCCCCACACCTGGACGACGAACGGCCTGCCCGTCGCCATTGCAACCGCTCCGGCGGGGAGCCAGTGTGCGTGCACGAGGTCAGCCCTAGCTGCTGCCCGGCGCGCCGCGCGCGCGAAGCCACCGAGCATGAGCGGCAGCGCGAAGGCGAGATACGGGCGCCGACGGAGGTTGCCCGCCACCCCCGATCCGTAGGCGATCCCATAGTGGCGGAAGCTCGCCGGCGAGACGACTTCCACGTCGACCCCCCGCTCGCGGAGATGCTCGACCTGGTCGGCCACGAACAGGCCTGCGACGTCCCCCGCTCGGCGCGGGTACGACGTCGTCAGGACCACGACTTTCAAGTCTGCAACCGGCGCTCGAAGACCAGGGGCGTCGCGAGCGCGAGCAAAGCGAGCGCGTAGAAGTAATAGAACTGCATCGTCAGGTAGAAGGCGTTCGCCGCGATCGTCCCGACGAGCGCAGCCGTCAACCCCCACGCGAGCGGCCGCACTCGGGCGGCGATCGGCTCGCCGGCGGCGGCGAGCAGGCGCCCAATCCGGCGGGCGACGCCGAGCCGGACGAACAGATAGACGAGGAAGAGCGCGAACAGGATCGTCCCTACGAGGCCGGTCTCGACCACCGTCGCGACGTAGTACGAGTGCGCGCCCCACCGCGTCCGCCCGGTCACGAACTCGAAGTAGACCGAGAACGTGTTCAGCCCGAACCCGAACAGCGGGTGCGCGTCGATCGTCTGCGGGATGAAGTCGTAGACCTGGAAATGCAGCGTCGAAGACGTGTCGCTCGTCTGCAGCCGCGCGTGGAGCACGTTCGAGAAGTAGTCGAGACGCCGCGTGACGATCACGGCGAGCACCGCCGCGACCGCGCCGAGCGGCACGAGCAGGGCGCGGCTCACGAGGAAGGGGCGGTACACGATCCCGAGCAGCAAGCCGCCGGCAACGAGCCCGAGCAGCCCGCTGCGCGAGAGGGTCGAGATCTCGACGAGCAAGAGGAAACCGAGCAGAACGGCGAGCGGGACCTTCAAGCGGTGACCCCGTTCGAGCCGCAGGTAGAGCGGCGTCAGGAGCAGCAGCGGGACGACGAGCATCACGCCGAGATGGTTCGCATCACCGGTCAGGCCGTTCACCCGGTAGACACTCGACTCGCCTACAGCACCCCAGATGTTCAATGAGGCGGCGCCTCCAGTCACAGGGTTCAGAAGAAGCGAGTCCAGGTCCCTCCCACCGAGCCTCGCCACGATCTGGAGGAGGCCGTACGCCGCATTCGCCGCGAACCCTGCGGCGAACCAGCCGAGTGTCTGCCAGTAGAACCGCTCGGAGCGACGCGCCAGGTAGGCGACGCCCGCCGCGAGGAAGGCGAAGTGGATCGCGAACTTCGTCAGCCCCTTCCCGTAGAGGGAGAGCGCTTGCTTCGTCTCGACGCTGAAGAACCCGGCCAGGTAGACGAGCAGCAGCGCGACGGCGAACCCGAGGACCGCGAGCACCGTTCGAGGCACACGCGGGTCCCGGTCCGTGACGCGGCCGGCAAGGAAGGCAACGAGGAAGAGCAGCGCGAGCACGTCCGCGAGGTTCACGCGGCCCGCGACCTCCCAGTAGACGTTCTGGAACGAGACCGAGAAGATCGTCGCGAGGAAGAAGAACGCGGTGAGGCGATCCGCGACTCTCACTGCAGCTCCCGCAGCAAGTCGGCGAACTCACGGGAGCGAGTCCGGCGCGACAGCCGTTCCCTCAGCTCCTCGGAGAGAGTGCCGTTCTCGAGTGCGCCTCGCTTCCAGCGCGCTCGGAGCCCCTCGATGGCCGCCGTGAGCGCCGCGACGTCGTCTGGCGCGACGACCACTCCCGCATCGGCACGACGGACGAGCTCAGCGGCGACGCCGTCCGGAGGCACCGCCGCGAGGATCGGCCGCTCCGCAGCGAGATACTCGAAGATCTTCCCGGAGGGCACGGTACGGCCCCGGCCGCCTGCTTCGGGCAGCAGCAGAAGGAGCGCCTCCGAGTCACGTTGAAGCTCGAGCGCAGCACGCCGCGGGACGTGTGGGATCTCTTGCACGCGATCGCCGAGGCCGAGCTTCTGGGCGAACTCGCTGTCCGTCGAGCGGAGCCCACCGACGAAGCGGACCACGACGTCGTCCTCGGTCTCCGCGAGCGCCGAGAGAAACGGCCGGGGGTCTCGGTGGCCGAAGAACGTGCCCGTGTGCGTGATCCGGAAGCGCTCGCCCGGGTGGTACTCGAGCCCCTCGAAGTCGTCGAAGTCACAGCCGTTCGGGATCGTCTCGACCCGTTCGGCGCCGAGCTCGCGCATCTCCTGCGAGATCGCATCCGAGACCGTGACCACCGCGTCGGCGCGCCGTGAGACGAGACTGGCCACGAGTGCCTGCGCCTTCTCCTTGGCCCGCACGGCGAGCCGGTCGACCCGCCGGTCGGGATTGGCTGCCACCGAATCGCGCAGGTCCGCGACCCACGGCACGCCGGTCGCCTGCTTGACCGCCGCGCCGATCAGGTTCAGCGACGCGGGCGGCGACGTCGTCACGATGACGTCGATCTCCTCCTCCCGGACGATCCGGCGTGCGGCCGGGATGGCCGTAAGGCCCCAGCTGACGAACTCGTCCGGGACGAGGAGGCGGCGTGAAAAAAGTGCCGCCTGACGCAGCGTGCGATCGATGCCTTCGAGGCCGTGCAGCTCCTCCGCCGGCAGCTTGGCGCTCGGCCCCACGTAGCGCGCGCGGTGCACCGTCGCGGCAGGCGGAATGTCCAGCTCGTCGTCGCGCGCGAGCCATTTGGGATCGTCGGGGGCGAGCACGTGCGTCTCGATCCCCAGCTCTGGCAGATGGGTCGCGAGCTTCAAAGGGCGACCCACGCCACCACCACCGGCCGGCGGGAAGTACATCGTCACGAGCAGCACCTTCACGGTGCGAGAACGTTAGTCCGGAAGGGGGTTGGTCCGGCGACCGACCACAGTGAACTGCGGGTTGCGCCTACCTTCGAACCGTTGCACGTGGTACTTCACCTTCGTGTCCTCGAAACCAAGGATGCCGAGCATCTGCTTGATCGCGGCCGGCGTGAAGTGCCACCACGACTCGCGGGGCTGCACGCGCTCGTAGTTCGGGAGGAAGGCCATGTTCGGCTTGAGCAGGCTCGCCGCCATCTGCGGGAGCGAGTAGCGCAGCGACGGGTTCTCCGTGACGATCGCCGTCTCGGTCGTCAGCCGCAGCCCGCGCTCGAGGGCGAGGAACGGGTCGCGGAAGTGCCGGAGCACGTTCCCGTAGGTCGCCACCTCGATCCGGCCGATCTCCTCGGGGATCTCGTACACGGTTCCGTAGACGACCTTTGCCGAGGACTCGAACGCGCTGTGGGCGAGCCACCAGCTGTTGTTGAGCTTGCGGAGATGCTCACGGCGCTCGGAGTCGAAGGACTGGTGGTCGTATTGAGCGTACGGCACGACGTCCCACGACTGCTTGTCGGATAGGTCATAGGCGACGACGTCCGCGCCGCGGCCCTCCATCGTGAAGCAGAGAAAGCCGCTCGCGGTCCCGACCTCGAGCACGCGCTTGCCGTTCAGGTCGACGTTTCCGAGGTAGTCGTCGACACCTCCGCGGAGGTCCCACGGGCCCTCGACGAGCCCGTAGCCGGGGATCTCCATCGAATGGTAGAAGTAGCACTCCTCCAGTTCGGTGACGGTGCGCGGCTCCGCGTAGACGGAGGTCTCGCGCGGAGCCGCCACGGTCTCCTGCCCCGCCATGACGCAGCACCCTAGCGCGAACTAGGAGGGTTCGGCGTGACGTGGTCTGTGCCGCCGGGCCGCGCTGCTCGCCCCGGCGACGAGCAACGTCACCCCGAACCCTCCAACCGGTAGAGCGTGAAGCGCGAGTCTTCGTACGCCTTCGGCAGATCGAGCTTCAGGTCGAAGCGACGGTTCGCGACGACGATCCAGTCGGCGTGAAAGCGCCGCGGGATCGAGATGCTCCCGCTTTTCAGGAACTTGATGACCGCGTCGCGGCGCTTCTGCGGGTAGTTGTCCTTCGTGTCCGCGACGTGCGCAGGCGGGGCCGCCGAGACGTAGACCGGTGCGTACCCCTCGATGCGATAGCTCGTCTCGAGGTCCGAGAAGACGATGTCGCGCGCGGGAACCTGGGTGCGGAGCGCCTGCACGAGACCCGGAGTGAGGCGGAACCGGTCCGGGTCGTCCTGCTTGAGGTAGGCGAAGCCCGCGAGGCCGACCGGTGCGACGAGGGCTAGTGCGACCGCCGCGGTCCAGATCGGAGGCCCCAGCGGAATGCTCCTGCGGACGATCGCGCCGGCGACGAGGGCGATCGCCGCTCCTCCCAGCGCGACCCAGACGGGCCAGCCGGGCCCACCTTCGACCAGGAAGTACGAGAACTCGCCCGGATAGACGAGTTGCAGCAACGCCCCGGAGCCGAACGCAGCGAGGCAACCCGCCAGCCTGTAGTGCCCGAGCACGCTCGCTGCCCCCGCGACCGCGAACGGGATCGGGATGAACGCGGCGAGCCGTCGCCCCTGCGAGACCGAGACGACGTCGGTCAGGTTGTCGAAGGCCCACGGGACGAGAACGAGCCCGAGGACGGCAAAAGATCCACCGAGCACGTATGCAGCCCACCGCTTCGGCGCGGCGAGCCCTGCGATCGGGATCGCGAGCAGTCCGGCGACCGTGATCGCGCCGCCTCGCGAGATCAATTCGGGCGCGAGCCTGAACATGCCGTCGATGACGTCGATCTGGCCCGCGTACTGGCGGACTGCCCGCGCTCGCTCTTCCGCGTCCGGCCGGTGCGAGACGGTCTCGTCCACGATCGGCTTCAGCCACAGCGCGAAGAGGCCCGCCGGAAGGAGCACGGCGGGTAGCGTCGCGCCCACACGGAGCAGCTCACGCCACCGGCTCGTCGCCAGGATCGCCCGCGCGACGAGGAAGCCCACGAGCGGCACCGCGACGAAGAACGCGTACGTCGGATGCACGAGCGCGAGCGCGAGCGACGCGGCCGAGATCGAGAGCACCTGGCGCTTCCGTCCTCCGCCGACGAACGAGAAGACGAGCGCGAGCAGAACAGGCGCGATCAGCGCGCGGGAGACGGTCGCCGGCTGAGCCATGAAGTCGAATGAGCCGGTGCCCGAGCGCGAGAAGCCGATCAGCCCGACCTGGGCGACGGCAGTCGCAACTCCGCCGCCGGGTGACCGGAAGAGGGCGGCACCGGCCGCGTAGGCGAGCACGACGGCGAGCGGCGTGAGGATCGCCGGCAGGTGGAGGAGCGCAGTGGCGGGGTCGACGTCTGCGAGGCGAGAGATCAGCGCGCAGGCCGAGTGCCAGAGCGGAAACGCGTAGCCGGGATGGAGCCCTCCGTCCCGGAACTCGTTGACGACGCTCAGCGACGTCAGGTCGAACGCCTCGAGCTTCCGCACGCGGCCCAGATGGAAGAGGCCGTCGCCCCAGATCGTGTTCGCCGTCCACCAGACGGCTCCGGCGAAGAGGGATCCCGCCACGGCGACGGCGGCCAGCGTCTTGCGCTCGCTGGGCTCGGAGGCGACCGGCGCGCGCATCAGGGCCGGAACGAGACAGACGCCCGCGAAACCCGCGAGCAGCCAGAGCGTCGTCTCGATCGTGCCCTTGACTGCGAAGGTGATCGCGAGTGCTCCGGCCAGCGCCGCGAGGCTCCATGCGAACGACGCCGCGATCGTGACGCCGAACGTGTGCGGGCGGCTCATCGCCCGGACGAAGATCCCGCCCGGAAGGAGGAGGACACACGCCGAGGCGGCGGCGAGCCGAAGGGCCAGCCCCAGCCCCTCGTCGGGCAAAAGCCGTGCGAAGCCGAGGAGCGCAGGGGCGGCGAGCACGAGCCCGAGGAAGACGGCCGACGACCCGATCCGGCCGGCCCCGGCGCGGTAGATCTGGATCCGCTCGCTCACGACAGCCACGCGCGCGCCTCCTCTGCGAGGGCTCCGGCCTGCAGGCAGACGCCGCCGCGCCGCTGGGCCTCCTCGACGAACCGCTTGTACAACCGGTCCCAGCCGGGCAGGAGCGCCGAGTCGTACTGCTCGGAGTGCCAGAGGACGGCGAAACCTCCGCCGTTCGCCTCGGCCCAATCGAGCAGCGCACGCAGTCGCTCGTCCGCCTCGCGTGCGCTCAGGTCGAGGTAACGCTCGGCCGAGAGCGTGACGTCCATCGCGGCGAGCGGCACCTCGACGAGGTCGCGTGGCGCCTCTTTCTCGAAGTCCCAGGGCCGGAAAGGGTGTGCGATCCCGGCGCGGAAGCCGAGCGCGTCGCTGAAGCCGAGCGACGAGTCGTACGCGAAGCCGGCGGCCTCGAGCTGGCCGAGATTGCGGTGCGGGTCGAGGCGGAGGAAGTGGTACCGCTGTCCGCGGACCGAGCCGGCCAGCTTCTCGAGGCTCTCCTTCTCGGCTGAGAGCCGCGCGGGATCGTCCGCAGCCGAGTAACTGCCGTGGAGACCGACCTCGGCGCCACCGTCCTGCAGGGTCTCGACGAGCCGCGGGCGCAGGCGCTCGTACTGCTCGGCGGCCGGCCCGTCGAGCTCGTGCGCATGCTCGGCCAGGAGGAAGAACGTCGACGAGGCCCCGCAGCGACGCTCGTCGGCGAGGATCCGGTCGAAGCTCCAGAACGGATCGGTGCCGCCGGCCTTGTGCAGCGGCGCGCCGGCTAGCCCGCGCAGCTCGCGCAACCCCGAACGGACACGTCCGCGGACCAGGTCCGACTTCGCCCGGGCAGCTGCGCCCTTGAGGCCGGTTCGCGTCCATTTCCACGGCGAGTCCACGTCGTGCGTGAGCGCGACGGCGAAGCGCGCGCCGCCCCAGTGCGGAGGATCCGCGCCGAGGTCTCGGCGAAGTCGCTCGAGTGGCGGGTCGAGCGGGTCGAGGCACGACGACACCGCCCGGAAGCGGTCGTGCTCGTCGCGTGCGCCGTTTCTCTCCTCCACGCGGGCGAGATCGAAGAACGCCTGAGCCAGCGGGTCGTCGGGGCGCTCGCCGCGCTCGACCTGCTCCCAGGCCTCCGCGTCGTAACGGACGTCGTCGCCGAAGCCGACGTCGCGGGCCCCGATCGAGTCGAGCACCCAGCGGGCCCTCCGCTCGACGGCCTCGGGAATCACGAGACGACCCCTTTCATCACGCGAGCGATGTGCACCAGCCCCGGCCGGAGGTCGTCCTTCGCGAAGACCGCGTCGACGTACGGCGGCCGAGGGACGGCCGGCCGCTCGCCGGGCATGACGGAGATCGCCCAGCGCCGGCCCGAGCCGTTCATCGAGGCCGGAACGACGCTCTCCCCGGTCAGGTCGCGATAGGCGATCAACGGTATGTCGACCCCGCACGCGGCGGCGAGCCCGTGCCACTGCCAGAGGCGCGGATTGATCTCCATCAGCTTGAAGCGCCCGTCTCGCGGGTCGCGCTTGAACTCGACCTGCGAGATGCCGTGGAAGCGCAGCTCGCGCAGAAGGCGCAGGCCTGCGTCGACGACCTCCTGCACCCAGACGGCCTCCCCGACCCGGCACGTGCCGACGAGCGGCGGGACCTGCTTCAGCTTGCGTCCCGAGAAGAGCCCGAGCGGCTCGCCGTCCTCGCGCACGTAGCTGCCCAGGCTGTAGAGCTCCTCGTCGCCGCCGGGGACGAGCTCCTGCACCATCGGCCCGAACGGCTCGGCGTCCGCGTAGGCGCGCTCGAGCTCCGCCCTCGTCTCGCAGCGAAAGGCCTGCATGCCGAATTTGCGCTTGAAGCCGTCGGGATGCTGAGGCTTGACGAGGACCGGCAGCGGAATCCCGGCGGCCTCGGTCGCGCTCGACGGATAGACCGTCTCGGGGATGTCGACCCCGGCCGCGGCGGCTGCCTCGAGCTGGTGCCGCTTGTCCTGGATCAGCTCCAGCCGGTCCCAGCTCGGAAATGGAGAGAGAAACCCGTCGAGCCGGTCGCGGTTCCGCGCCAGCGCGTTCAACGGCGGATCGTGGGTCGGGAAGAGGACTCCAGGCCCGGCTTCGGCGACGGCGGCCACGAAGCCCTCCTCGTCGGCGGCCGGGTCTGGAACGCGCACCGGCTGCGCGTAGCGCGAGCGGAAGCCGAGCGGGCTCGTGCGGTGATCGAGGGCGAGAACGGGGATCCCGGCCCGCCCGAGCGAGCGGATCGCGGCCAGGCCGTTGACCCAGCCGACGTCGAGAACGAGGGCTTTCACCTGGGCGATTCTAGGAGCGTGGCCGTCTTGCCCGACCCGAGCCAACGGGCCGTGTCACGGAATGCGCGCCCCCGCTCGCCTCGGTAGAGCACACCCCGGAAGCGCAGCCCCCAGAGCATCACCCGGCGCGCCCGCTCGGCGACGCGAGCACCACGGTGCTTCCAGAGGAACTGAAGATGCCCGCGCACGAGATGCCTGAATTGCGCCGGGTTCAGCGACGCGCCCACGACGTGAAACACCTCCGCGCCGGGATAGAAGAGCACCTTCCACCCGGCCTGCCGGAAGCGGTAACACCAGTCGACTTCCTCGCTCATCAGGAAGAAGTCCTCGTCGAAGCCGCCGACCGAGTCCACGGCGTCGCGACGGACGAGGAGGCACGCACCGCCGAGGAACTCGGCCTCGCGTACGGACTCGTGATCGAAGTTCGCGCCGAAGAAGGCGTTGAGCGCGCGCGAGCCGGGGGCGAGCTTGCGCAGGAAGAAGTACTCGGTGGCGATTCGCCAAGGCGTCGGATAGCCGCGGACCGACCGTTGAAGCGACCCGTCCGGGTTCAGCAGCCTCGGGCCAATGACGGCCGCCTCCGGATGCTCGTCGGCGAACTCGACGAGCCGCTCGAGCGCGCCGCCGGTGAGCCACGCGTCCGGGTTCAGGAGCAGGAAGTACCGGCCCGACGCGAGGCGCATGCCGGCGTTGTTCCCGGCGCCGAACCCGCGGTTCTCCTCCTCGAGGACGCGCGCCTCCGGGAACTTCTCTCGGACGAGCTCGAGCGTGCCGTCGGTCGAGCCGTTGTCGACGACGATCACCTCGGCTCCGGTCCCGCGCAGGCTGTCGAGGGAGCGCTCGATCCAGGGCGCCGCGTTGTAGGTCACGACGACCGCGGAGACCTCAGACATCGGCCTGACGGACCTCCCTTGGTCCACGAACGCCTTCCCAGGCGAGGATGATTGCGCCCGGGACCGCCATGAGAACGGTGACGACGAAGAAGAGGAAGCCCGCCGCAAAGGCGCTGTCGCCGTCAACGCCGACGTTCCCGAGGAAGCTAACGAAGAACGCCTCGCGGACGGCGAGCCCGTTGAGCGTGAACGGGACGAGCATGACCAGGAACAGGAGCGGGCCCATCACGTAGTACGGGCGCGGCGATAGGTCGATGCCAACAGCCTCGCCGCTCAGCCAGATCGCCAGCACGCGCGCGGCCTGGACGCCCAGAGTGACGACGAGGACGACCACGAGCACCCCGGCGTGGTCGCGGTACGAGTGCATGGCCTCGTACACCTGGCGGACGAGCCGGTCGAGGCGAAAGACCGCGAGCACGGGCTTCCCGAGCCGAAGGAGCGGCCGTGCCTTCTTCGAGAAGAGCAGGAACCCGAACACGACCGTCGCGACGACGAAGATCGCCTCGATCCAGAGGTACGGGCCGACGTCGTAGTGGCCGACCGCAAGCGCGAAGCCGAGCGCGGCCAGCATCAGCGTCGCGGCGCCTCCGATCGCCCGCTCGAGGAGCACGGTGGCTGCTCCCGTGTCCCCGCGCCCGGGGTGGCGGCGGGCGGTCTCGTAGATCCGAACCGCGTCTCCGCCCACGGAGGTCGGGAGCACCTGGCCCGCCGCGTAGGAGACGAAGTACGACCGCGTGAGCCAGGGAATGTTGTCCTCGACGCCCTTCGCCCGCAGCAGGAACTGCCAGCGCCATGCCATCGGGAGGATCGTCACGATCATGATCGCGAGCGCGAGGAAGAGGTAGAGCGGGTCGGCGCCCGTGATCACGTCGATCGTCTTGCCGATGTCGATCTTCCAGAGGACGTACGCGGTGCAGAGCCCCGTGACGAGCAGGGTCAGCGTGACGCGAATCGGCCGGCTCATCGAAACGAGTCGTGAACCCGGCGCAGCGCTGAGATCGCGTCGGCGATGTCGGCGTCCGAGTGCGCCGGAGACAGCGGCAACGACAGGACTTCGGCGCCGGCCTTCTCGGCGACCGGTAGCGGCGGCTGGTCGGGCAGGCGCTCGCGGTAGGCGGTGAGGGTGTGCACCGGCAGGAAGTGGATGCTCGTCGCGATGTTCTCCTCGGCGAGCCGGCGCTGGTACTCGTCGCGCGTTCCCC
>WUUC01173417.1_pt1 | contig 17694 bp, 14 predicted proteins | sample 6278441 | NCBI WGS metagenome assembly WUUC01 (sample SAMN13675441, study PRJNA597444) | soil metagenome | isolation source: soil | place: USA: Washington | collected 2017-10 | reverse complement strand
CTCGCCAAGCCCATGCACCGCCTGCTGCAGGGTGATGTTGGAGCAGGGAAGACCATCGTCGCGCTGCTGGCGGCAATCGTCGCGATGGAGAACGGCCTCCAGGTCGCGTTCATGGCGCCAACCGAAATCCTCGCGGCGCAGCACTACGGCAACATTGCGAAACTGCTGGCGCAGTCACGGTTTCGAGTGGACCTGCTGACCGGCAGCACGCCCGGGCTGCACAAGCACACGCTCCTGGCGCACATCGAGCGCGGGACAACGAGCCTCATCGTCGGCACGCACGCGCTCGTACAGGAAAAGGTCAAGTTCCATAAGCTCGGCCTCGTCGTCATCGACGAGCAGCACCGCTTCGGCGTGGTGCAACGCGCGACGCTGCGCGAGAAGGGGCTGCGGCCCGACGTGCTCCTCATGACGGCAACGCCCATCCCTCGCACACTGGCGCTCACTGATTACAGCGAGCTCGACGTGTCGAAGATCGGAGACCTTCCGCCAGGGCGAAAGCCGGTGCGCACATGGGTGAAGCCCGAGTCGCGCCGCGACGAAATCTACGAACTCATTCGCGAGCAGCTCGACGCAGGCCGTCAGGCGTACATCATCTATCCGCTTGTCGAGGAGTCCGAGAAGATCGACCTCAAGTCGGCAACCGAGATGGCGGATCATCTGCAGGCGGACATCTTCCCCGGCTATCGTGTGGCGCTGCTCCATGGACGTATGAAGCAGGACGCGAAGGACCGCGTCATGCACGCGTTCGTGTCGGGCCACATTCACATCCTGGTGTCCACTACGGTGGTTGAGGTCGGCGTCGACGTGCCCAACGCGAGCATCATGGTCGTCGAACATGCCGAGCGGTTTGGACTCTCCCAGCTTCACCAGCTGCGCGGACGTGTCGGACGCGGCCAGTGGGAAAGCCACTGCATCCTGCTCTACCAGTCACCGTGGACCGACGATGCGCGGGAGCGGTTGAAGGCGATGTCTGACACGAACGACGGGTTCCTGATTGCGGAGAAGGACCTGGAGTTGCGGGGACCTGGAGACTTCTTTGGCACGCGCCAGTCCGGGCTTCCGAAGCTCCGCACTGGCGACCTCGTGCGCGACCGGGAGGTCATGGAGGATGCGCACCGCGAAGCGCGCCGGCTCGTGGAGGAAGGCGGCCTCACGCCGGAGTTGATGGAGTTCGTACAGAAGCGCTGGCAGGATCAGTTCGGATTGATCGAGGTGGGGTAGGCGTACGGAGCAGCCCTCCACCAGCGAACCGAACCACACACATGCGTGTTATCGCGGGACGCTTCAAAGGCCGACGTCTGAAGGCGCCGACGTGGGACGGCCTTCGCCCCACCTCCGACAAGCTCCGCGAAACTCTGTTCAATATTCTGGCCGCCCGTATCCAGGGGGCGCGCGTGCTCGATGGATATGCCGGCACCGGCGCGGTGGGAATCGAGGCGCTGAGCCGCGGGGCGGCTCACGTCACCTTCATCGATTCTGACCCGCGTGCGACGGCGCTTATCGAGCAGAACCTGGCGCTCTGTGGCATCGAACACGACTACACCATCGAACAGGGCGCGGTCGCCGCCGCGCTGGGCCGCCTCCCGGCGGGCGTTCGATTCGACATCATCGTGCTCGATCCGCCGTACGAGGCAGCGGGCGTGGGTGAGGTCATCGACGCGGCGGCGGTGCGCCTGGTCCCGTCGGGCATTCTTGTGCTGGAACGTGCAACGCGGCGCCAACCCGAGACCTCCTCGGCGCTTGCACGCACGCGCGACGTCAAATCAGGTGACAGCAGCTTGACGTTCTATACAATGACGTCATGAGTCCCGCCGGCCCCCCCAACGGCCGCCTCGCCATTTATCCCGGGTCTTTCGACCCGCTCCACAACGGGCACGTCGATATCATCCTGCGGGGGGCGCACCTGTTCGAGCGCATCCTCGTGGCCGTGCTAGTGAACGCGGAGAAGAACCCGCTCTTCAGCGATCTCGAGCGTGTGCAGATGATCCGCGACGTCTTCCGCGAGTACCCGAACGTGGAGGTCGATACCTTCGAAGGGCTGCTCGTAGACTATGCGCGTCGCAAGCGCGCCAGTGCCATCGTGCGTGGCATGCGCGCGGTGTCGGATTTCGAGTACGAGTTCCAGATGGCGTTGATGAACCGCCACCTCGAGCCGACGCTCGAGACGGTCTTCATGATGCCCGCCGAGCAGTACACCTATCTCAGCTCACGGCTGATCAAGGAGGTGTTCAGCCTCGGCGGAGAAGTGCGGGGCCTCGTGCCCCCGTTCATCGAGACGCAGATGCTCGAGAAATCAGGGCGCGCCCATGCTCGCTGACCGCCTCAAGAACGTCACCGGATCCGCTACGCTCAAGGTGGCGGCCGAAGCCGATCGCCTCCGGCGGGCAGGCGTGGACATCATCGATCTCGGCGCAGGCGAGCCCGATTTCGACACGCCCGCGCACGTCAAGGAGGCGGGCATCGAGGCGATTCGCCAGAACTTCACGCGCTACACGCCGGCCGCAGGCGTGCAGGAGTTACGCGAAGCGGTCTGCGCGCGCTACCGCACCGACTACGGCGTCGACATCACCCCGGCCGAAGTGCTCATGACGGCGGGCGGCAAGCAGTCGCTGTTCAATGCGGCCGTGGCCCTCTTCAATCCGGGCGACGAAGTCATCACACACGCCCCCTGCTGGCCGACGATCCCCGAGCAGATCAAGCTCCTCGGTGCCACACCGGTGCTCGTGCGCACGCACTCGGAGGACGGTTTCACGCTGCACGCCGATGCAATCATCTCGGCCATCACGGCCCGGACGAAAGCGATCGTGCTGAATTCGCCGACCAACCCCACAGGCGCGCTGATCACAGAGGCGTGCGCGGCCGACATCGCCGACGCAGCCTCGGCGCGTGGGGTGTGGGTCATCGTCGATCTCTGCTACGAGCGGCTGATTTATGACGGGGCGCCGCACAACCTGGTGAAGGTGCTGCTCGATGGACATCGCGATCGCACGGTGCTGTGCGGCTCGGCGTCGAAGGCGTACGCGATGACAGGCTGGCGTTGCGGGTGGACGGTTGCGCCGCCGGACGTCATCACCGCGTGCAATGTCATCCAGGGGCACTCGACGTCCAATGTCGCCTCCATCACGCAAAAGGCAGCCCTGGCGGCGCTGACCGGCCCGCAGGACGCGGTGAAGACGATGCTCGATGAATACGGCGCGCGCCGCGACAGCGTCCACTCATGGCTCACCGCAAACCCCGCGATTCGCTGTGTGCGTCCCAAAGGCGCGTTCTACCTCTTCCCGGACGTCTCCAATCTCCTGTCACCGCGTGGTATCCGAACGTCGGCCCAGTTTGCCCAGGCGCTGCTCGACGAGCATCGCGTGGCCGTAACCCCCGGTGAAGGGTTCGACGCGCCCGGACACATCCGGATCTCCTATGCCACGTCGCTCGAACAGCTTCGCGAAGGCGCCACGCGGATTCTGAAGTTCGCCGGGTCGCTCAATCCCGCGCACGCCGGATGATCCACCGGCGCGGTTGCGTCATATACTCCGCCGCAGGAGGTTGACGTGCCGCGATTCACACAGGTTTGTTCCACAAGCTGCGCACTTGCCGCAGCCCTCATCCTGCTCGTTGCGCCGCTCGCGTCGCGGTCTGCGTCCGACGATCGCGTCGCGGGACTCGAAGCGGGCGCTCGCGCGCGAGCCAAGGGCCGGAGATCGGGCCTCGTGCTGCCGCACGTCATCCAGTCGACTGCCTACGGAGGTGCGGTAGCCGCGCCACGACCTGCGACGGGGTTCGCGCCGCAGACCCGAGTGGGATTCAACGAGGGCGACCAATGGGAACCCGCGATTGCGGCCGACCGCTTCGGCCATGTTTACATCCTCTATCCCCAGTACCTTGGCGTTCCAGGATGCGCGAGCTGTTTCAGCCCGACGATGATCCTGCAGGTGAGCGGTGACCGAGGCGCCTCGTGGCGAGCGCCGCGGGTCGTACATCCGGAGGGCGCCAGCACCGGGCAGTGGGATGCTCAGATCGCCGTCGACCCCGTAGACGGACGGACCGTGTATGCCGCATGGCTCCAAGACGGCAAGAGCGACATTGCGGTGGCCCGCTCGGACGACTTCGGCACCACCTGGTCGGTCGTGGTCGCCGACGCAACGAATGCCGGCACTGACAAGCCGATCCTCGCCGTTCGCGGGCCGCACGTGTATGTCGGCTACAACCACGCGCAGAAAGTCTGGATCTCCTCGTCGCACGACGGCGGCCGCACGTTCACGTCGACGAACGTCAACAAGACCGGCAAGCTCGGATGGTCGCTGGCCGGTGGCGGTCATGTGGATCCCGCTGGACGCGTTTACTTCGGGTGGTCAGGGTACACGCAGAACGGCGGCGCGAAGGGACCTGTGTATTTGTATATCAGCGCGTCGGCCGACGGTGGCGCGACCTGGAGCACGAAAACGCTGGATGTCAGCGGCTCTCCGCCGGACTGCGCCGACTTCCTGTGCGGATGGGCCTACCTCGGCGCGCAACTGACGCTCGCAGGCGACGACACGGGCGCCGTGTACGCGTTGTGGAATGCCGGCACCGTCGATCGCGGCGCGGAACGGGTGTTCTTCGCGCGTTCAACCGACGGCGGTGTGAGCTGGAGTCCAAAGGTTGACGTATCGCGGGCCCCTCCGGGTGCGCACCACGCATTCCCCGCGATTGCTGCGGGCGCCGGTGGCGACGTGCGCATCTCCTGGATGGACGCGCGGAACGGTCTGCTGTGGAACACGTACTATCGTCGCTCCACGAACGCGGGCGCCACGTGGAGCGCTGAAGCGGACCTGTCAACCGACGTCACCGGGTTCAGCTACATCGAACCGGGTGGGTTCCGCTTTCCATTCGGCGACTACTACGAGCTGACCATCGACGATCAGGGGACCACCCACGCGGTGTGGGGCGAGGCGCTCAACTACGACTCGCCGGGCTCGATCTGGTACACAAGGGGTAAGTGAACGAGTTCGCCGACGAGTTCCTCTACGGCCTGAGCGCGGCCGTCGGTCGCGAGTGGATCCGGACCGACGCCGCGTCGCGTGAGGCGTACGGTACCGACGCGCTGCTGCAAGGCCATCCTGCCGACGTGGTCGTTCTGCCGGCCGACACCGCGGAGGTAGCCGCCGTCGCCTCCCAGTGCAACTTGCACCGCATTCCACTGGTCGTGCGCGGAGCAGGAACCGGGTACACCGGTGGCGCCGTGCCCACCCAGGGTGGCGTGCTCCTGTCCATGGAGCGTCTCAATCGCATCCTCGAGATCGATGATCTGAACCTGTTGGCGGTGGTCCAACCGAACGTCATCACCGGCGAACTCCAGCGCGAAGTCGAGCGGCGCGGGCTCTTCTATCCGCCCGATCCCGCAAGCCTCGACAGGTCGGCCCTCGGCGGGAACGTGGCGGAGTGTGCCGGCGGACCACGAGCCTTCAAGTACGGCACGACCAAGCGATACGTGCTGGGACTCGAGGCAGTGCTGCCAACCGGCGAGATCATCGAGACCGGCTCGAAGGCGGTCAAGAACGTGGTGGGCTACGACCTGACACAACTGCTCGTCGGGTCGGAGGGCACACTGGCGATCATCACCAGAATCGTCCTGCGGCTGGTGCCGCGGCCGCCGGCCCAAGCAACCCTGCTTGGGCTGTTCGACAGCGTTGATGCGGCAGTAGGCGCGGTCACCGCGCTCATCCGCAAACGGGCCGTGCCCGCGGCAATCGAGCTCATCGACGCCGATTCGCTGCAGGCTGTTCACGAGTACCTGGGCCAGAACGTGGTGCCGCGCGAGGCGAACGCGGCGCTGATCGTTGAGGTCGACGGCAGCGCATCCGCCGTGGAGGACGAGATTGCCCGTGTGGCGGAGGGGTGCGAGGAAGCCGGCGCGGTCGGTCTCGTTCGCGCCGATAGCGCGTCCGAGCGCGAGCAGATTTGGTCGTTGCGCCGCCAGCTGTCGCTGGCCCTGAGGGCGACGGGGCTGCTGAAGATCAACCACGACGTCGTGGTGCCCCGCGGCCGCGTGCCTGAACTCTTCGCCGTGGTGGCGTCGCTGAAGCACGAACATCGCTTGCGGATCGCCTGCTTCGGCCACGCCGGGGACGGCAACATTCACGTCAACATCATGGTGCGCCGCGATGATTCGGAAGAACTGGCGCGCGCGCGAATCGCAGAGCGTCGACTGTTCGAACAGGTCGTTTCCCTGGAGGGCTCAATCAGCGGCGAGCACGGGATAGGGTTCGCGAAGGCGAAGTACCTCGGCATCGAGCTCTCGGAGGTGGAGATCGCGCTGATGAAGCGCGTCAAACGAGCGTTCGATCCCAACGGGATCCTGAACCCGGGGAAGATCTTTCCGTAGGACAGGCAGCGGAGGGGACGGAGCGAACGGGATTCACACAGAGCAACGGGGCACTCAGAGACGCTCGGAGACGGACGTCTGGTCGCCCGCTTTGCGGGCGGAACGCATGATCGGTAGCGCCGCGCACGAGAGCCCGTGAACGTCTAGGCGGCTCTCGTGCGCGGCGCTACCGATCATGCGTCGCGCCGAAGGCGCGCCAGACGTCCGGGTCTCTGAGCGTCCTTTCGGCGCACGCAAGCGGGCGAACCGACGGCTCGCTGGCTGCTGAAATGGATCCTCTGAGCGTCCTCCGAGTCTCTGCGTCTCTGTGTGAAGCTGTTCCCTCAGTCCTCTCCGTTTCCTCTGGTTACCGGTTGGCTACCAGCAACACCGTCTGAACGTCCCGCGCCGGACGCGGGGCCAAGAGCATCGGCAGCTTGATATTTGCCGTGTTGAAGTAGCGCACGCTCCCGAGTCGCCGCATCTGCACACCCGCCCGTGATTCGAGGCGAAGCAGGTCGGTGTCGCGCACGACCATGAGCACGCGTTCGTGCGACCGCATGAACTCGCACGCCCGCTCTTCGGTCGAGAGGTATTCCTGGCGAAAGCCAACGTAGAACACGAGGTTCCGGATAAACACGTGGTATTCGCCGACCGGTTCGCCGGCCGCCCGATGCCGCTCCACGAGCTGTGCCATCTGCTCGACGGCTTCCGGACGCCGGCCCGCCAGCGCTCCGAACTGCACCGCGATCAGCATCACGGCTGCACATGCCGGCATGAGCACCGGGATGCGCGCGAGATGCCGCGGACGCGCGCAGGCGCCCAGGGCGATGGCGCATGCGAGCAGTGCTCCGATGGCGGCCCATGTCACGGGCGGCCAGGCGTTGATGAACAGCGCGCGTCCTCGAAAGATCAGGACGGCAACAAGGATGAAGAGCGCCGCGGTAGATACGGTCGCAATCCTGAGGTCGCGCTGCGCCGCTCGCTGCCCCGTGTACGCCGCATCGAGTCGCAGGAGGATCGACCGTGCCACGAGGATGGCGATCGGTGGCAGCACGGGGAGGATGTAGCGAGGCTGCTTGCCGATGGACAAGGAGAAGAACAGCAGCGGCACCCCCGCCCAGAGCAGCAGCCGCCACTCCGCGTCGGTGAACACGAGACGTCGTGTCACGAGGGCCTTGACCGGATACCAGAGCGCCGCAACTGCGTACGCGGTCCAGGGCAGCAGCCCGCCCAGCACCACTGGAACGTAGAACAATGGCGAACGCGGCTCGTTGAACCGATCGGTGGCAAACCGTTCCAGGTTGTCGCCAATGAAGAAGCTGTCCAGGTACGCCGTCCCATGGGTGAACGTCATCGCGACGTACCACGGCAGGCCCACGACGACGAACATGAGCGCGCCGAGCGCGAGAGCGCGCGCGGGTACCTCGCGTGTGCGCCGCTCCCGCCACCAGATGGGCGCGAACACGAGGACGGGGAGGACCAACGCAACAGGCCCCTTGACCAGAAATCCAAGACCCGCCGCGGCTCCGGCCACGATCCATCGTCCGTCGAGCGCAGCGGCGATCGTCATGGTGATGAACAAGGCGAGCGGCAGATCGGGCAATGCCATGCGCGCAAGGGCGAAGTACCCGAAACTGGTGGCCACGATCGCTGCCGCGAGCCATCCAACATCATCGTGGCGCGTCATTCGGCGGCCCGCGCCGTAGGTTACGAACGCGAGTGCAACACCGGCGAGGGCAGACCAGAAGCGCGCCGACCATTCGCCGACGCCGAACACCAGGTATGTGATGGCCGAGAGCCAGTAATAGAGGACTGGCTTCTGCCAGCGATACTCGTAATTGAAGTAGGGCGTCAGCCAGTCACCGCGCTCGACCATTTCGCGCGCCGACTCGGCGTAATACGCTTCGTCGGCATCGGTGAGCGCCGGACGGCCGAGCCCGACGAAGAACGTGATTGCGCAGAGAAAGAGCAGGAAGAGAACCGGCCGGCGCACGTCCGGTCATTTTGTCATAATTGGTTCATGTCCAAGGTTGTGGCCGTGATTGGCGCGTCGAGCGATCGCAGCAAGTTTGGCAACAAGGCGCTCCGGGCATTTCGCGCGGAGGGGTACACGGTCGTGCCGGTGAATCCGAACGAGCCCGAGGTCGAAGGGCTCAAGACGTACGCGTCGGTGGTGGACGTGCCCCAGACGATTGACATGGCGACCGTGTACGTGCCGCCAGAGATCGGGATAACGTTGCTTGCAGATTTCGAACGGAAGGGAATCGCCGAGATCTGGGTCAACCCCGGTGCGGACAGCGATGAGCTCCTCGCCGAGGCGAAGCGACGGAAGCTCAATGTGATTGCCGCCTGCAGCATTGTCGGAATCGGACGCAGCCCGTACAGCTTCTAGCGGTCATTGACACCCTCCGGGGCGGGTCCTATACTCGCCCCGAATCGGCTACCCGGCCCCGGGTCGCAGCCTGAAAGACTCTCACCTGACAACATGGCCAGCACGCCGAAGGGGAAATCCGCCTCAACGCGAAGCGTTCCGGCACCTGCACCGGCGGAGCCTGTTTCGTCGCCGCCCAGGGTTCGGTCTCTCAACATCAACGAGTTGAAGGACAAGAGCATCCTGGAGCTGACGCACGTCGCCAAGGAGTTGAACCTGGCCGGTGCAACCGGCATTCGCAAGCAGGACCTCATCTTCCAGATCCTCAAGGCCCAGACAGAGCAGAGCGGCGTGATTTTCTCGGAAGGCGTGTTGGAGGTGCTGCCGGACGGGTTCGGCTTCCTGCGGGCGCCTGACTACAACTACCTGCCAGGTCCCGACGACATCTACGTCTCGCCGTCGCAGATCCGGAAGTTCGATCTCCAGACCGGCGATACCGTATCGGGGCAGATTCGCTCGCCCAAGGAGGGAGAGCGGTATTTCGCGCTCATCAAGGTCGAAGCGGTCAACTTCGAGGGGCCGGAACAGGCACGCGAGAAACTGTTCTTCGAAAATCTCACGCCGCTCTACCCGCAGCAGCGGCTCCGGCTCGAGACGAGCGCGGACAACTTGTCGGGCCGCGTGATGGACCTGATGACGCCAATCGGGCGCGGGCAGCGCGGCCTGATCGTTGCCCCGCCTCGCACCGGCAAGACAATGCTGTTGCAGAGCATCGCCCACTCGGTTGCGGTGAATCATCCCGAGGTCTACCTGATCGTCCTGCTGATAGACGAGCGGCCGGAGGAAGTAACCGACATGCAGCGCTCGGTGCAGGGCGAGGTCATCTCGTCGACCTTCGACGAGCCTGCGCAGCGGCACGTGCAGGTTGCGGAGATGGTGATCGAAAAGGCCAAGCGCCTCGTCGAGCACAAGAAGGACGTCCTGATTCTTTTGGACTCGATCACCCGCCTCGCGCGGGCCTACAACACTGTCATCCCCCCATCGGGAAAGGTGCTGTCGGGCGGTCTCGATTCCAACGCGCTCCAGAAGCCGAAGCGCTTCTTCGGCGCTGCCCGCAATATCGAGGAGGGCGGCTCGTTGACGATTATCGCCACGGCGCTGATCGACACGGGCTCCCGCATGGACGACGTGATCTTCGAGGAGTTCAAAGGGACGGGCAACATGGAGATTCACCTGGACCGCAAGCTGACGGACAAGCGTGTGTTCCCCGCGATTGACATGCAGAAGAGTGGCACGCGCAAGGAGGAACTGCTGCTCCCGCGGGACGACCTCACCAGGATCTGGGTTCTGCGGAAGGTGCTCGCGCCGCTCTCGCCGGTGGAAGGGATGGAGCTGCTGCTCGATCGAATGGGGAAGACCAGAACGAACGCGGACTTTCTCGCCTCGATGCAGAAGATGGGGTGAGACCCGCCAGCCCTGCGCCGAGCATGATCAGCGCGGCGCAGATGACCGGACCTTGCGCCCCTCCGGCCAGCTTGGATCCGGCGATTGCCACGATTGCAACGGCAAAGGTCAGGGCGGCCCACCGCCTGCGCTGGGCCTCGCCGGTTCGTAGCCACGTGATCCCAATCCCAATCGCGGGAATGATGAAGGCCAGGTGGTGAAGCTCGGACTTCGACGAGACGAGCACAACCGCGATCATGTAACCAGCGCCGGCGGCAAGATCCTGCCCACGCGGGCGCCAGAGCATCAGGTCCATCAGGGTCAACGCACCCACCACGGCGAGCGCGCAGACCGCGTTGAGCCACGCGGCCCTTGTCCCGAGGAGGGCATGCGTGGTGCCGGCGACCGAGAACACCAGCGGGTCATGGCGGTCCACCGGCGATCCTCCTAGCATCGGCAGCACATAGCCGCGCACGTACTCGACGCACGCATCCCATCCCGCCGTGCCCAACGTGACGGAAGGCCCGAAGGAGAACAGCAGCGTTGCGGCCGCGGTAACGGCGACGGCTGTCCAGCGTCGGCGTACCAGGAAGTACATCCCCAGAACGGCGGGCATCAGCTTGAGCGCGACTCCCGCCCCAAGCCACGCGCCCGCCGCCACGTCTCGGCGGCGGTGGGCCGCACATATCGCCAGGACGCTGCACAACACAACCAGGAAATTGACCTGTCCATTCAGAAGGGTGCTCTGGATGATGGCGAAACTGACGGCGAGGGTAACCGTCAGCGTAATCGGGTGGCGGTCGGTCGTGTTCCAGAGGATCGCGCCAAGCGCCAGGACACTTGCAGCGAACCAGGCGAGCACGGCGACACCGTAGGGAAGCGAGACGAGCGGAATGAGCAGGAACGCGAGCAGCATCGGGTACACGTACGGCCACGGCGTATCGAGGCCATAGGGGCTGCGTCCATCCCAGAGCGCCTGCGCCGACATCAGGTAGCTGGTGAAGTCGATCCCATCGGGCCTCACGGCGCGGTTCCAGGTCTGCACGGCCAGCACGAGGCACACCACTGCCGCCAACGTCCAGAGCCATGCGCTCTTCACAATGCACTAGAGTAGCAGCCATGACGACGATCAAGCTTCGGCTCAACGGTCCTTACATCGTCGAAGGTGACGACGTGCGGATCGTTGACTGGAACGGCGCGGAGTACCACGTGGACCGGCGCCCGGCCGCCCTATGCCGGTGCGGCGCCTCCACGAAGAAGCCGTTCTGCGACGGCACGCACTCGCGGATCGGTTTCACGGCCGGCGAACTCGCGGTGCCCGGCTCCGGGGATAAGGCCGCAGAGTAGGAGCGAATGCGTGTAAATAACAATTGCTTATGTTGTTGCCATAACTATTAATTTGACTACTCGGCCCCGAAGCCCCATTCTTCCGGGCGGGAGGGCCGCCGTGCAACGCACCGGTGCGCAGATCATCTGGGAATCTCTGGTCCGCGAGGGCATTGGGACCGTCTTCGGCTATCCGGGCGGTGCGATCCTGCCCGCGTACGACGCCATGCTGGACTACCCGATCCGGCATGTCCTCGTCCGTCACGAACAGGGCGCGGCCCACATGGCCGACGGCTTCGCGCGCGCGGGAGGCGGTGTCGGTGTCGCGATCGCCACTTCCGGACCTGGTGCCACCAACCTGGTGACCGGCATCGCCACCGCGATGATGGATTCGACACCGCTCGTGTGCATCACGGGCCAGGTCCCTTCCCGGTTGATTGGGTACGACGCCTTCCAGGAGATCGACATTACGGGAATCACTCTCCCTATCACGAAGCACAACTACCTCGTGACGCAGGCGAGTGAAATCATGCCCACCATCCGCGAGGCGTTATACCTGGCGCGATCCGGGCGACCGGGTCCGGTGCTCGTGGATATCACCAAGGATGCGCAGCAATCGCGCATCGAGTGGGAGTGGGACTCCACTCCGGTTCGCCTTCGAGGCTATCGCGAACGTCCGACGGCGGCGGCGTCGGCGATCCACCGCGCGGCCGCCCTGATCGCCACATCTCGCAAGCCGCTGATCCTTGCGGGCCACGGCATCCTGCAGAGCGGCGCCGTCGCCGAGCTGCGCGCCCTTGCCGAGCGCACCCAGACGCCCGTGGCGCTGACACTCCTTGGCCTGGGCGCTTTCCCGGCGAGCCATGGCCTCTGTCTCGGCATGATGGGCATGCACGGCGAAGCGTGGGTGAATCATGCGATTCAGGAAGCGGACCTGGTGGTGGCGCTCGGCATGCGCTTCGACGATCGCGTAACCGGCAACCTCCGCACCTACGCGCCGCATGCCCGGAAGATCCACGTCGACATCGACGCGTCGGAGATCAACAAGAACGTCACCGTGGACGTCGGAATCGTCGGCGACCTGCGGGACACGCTACGCGACCTGCTCGAGGTCGTCGCCGAAGGTGACCGCACGCCATGGTTGGCGCACATCGCCTCGATGAAAGGTGACACGGCAGTCCGCGACATCCAGCAAATGACCGACGACGGCCACTTGTATGCCGCGCATGTGATCCATGACATCTGGTGCGCAACGGAGGGCCGTGCGCTGGTCGTCACCGACGTGGGCCAGCACCAGATGTGGGAAGCGCAGTACTACCATCACGACGCCCCGCGGTCGCTCATCACGTCGGGCGGGCTCGGGACCATGGGATTCGGGTTGCCAGCGGCAATCGGAGCCAAATTGGCCCGACCCGACGCGGAAGTCTGGGCCATTGTCGGCGACGGCGGCTTCCAGATGACACAGGCCGAACTGACCACCGCCGCACAGGAAGGCGTCAAGGTCAACGTGGCCATCATCAACAACGGTTACCTGGGGATGGTGCGGCAGTGGCAGGAGTTCTTCTACGAACGCCGGTACGCAGCCACGCCGCTCAAAAGCCCCGATTTCGTGAAGATAGCCGAAGCGCACGGGCTGGCCGGCTTCCGCGTGGACACGCGGAAGGGCCTGAAGGATGTGGTAGAACGCGCGCGGGCGGACGGGGGCACGGCCGTCATCGACTTTCGAGTCGAGCAGGAGGACAGTGTCTACCCGATGGTTCCCGCAGGCGCCGACCTGCACGCCATGATCCGCAGGCCACACCCGTCTGCCATCGTGGAAACCGCCGCGGATCTGGTCTGAGGCGGCCATGCATCACACCCTCGTGGCGCTCGTCGAAGACAAGCCAGGCGTACTGAACCGCGTGGCGTCGCTTTTCCGGCGCCGCGCTTTCAACATCGAGTCGCTCACCGTCGGACGCACGGCAGAAGCCGGCGTGTCGCGCATGACTATCGTGATCGACAGCGACCACGTCAGCGCCGAGCGCGTGACGGCCTACCTGTACAAGCTGGTGAACGTGCTGCAAGTCGCGGATCTGGGCGATTCTCCGCCCGTCGCTCGCGACCTTGCACTGGTCAAGGTTGCGGTCGAGAACGGCGATCGCCAGGCATTGCTTCGCGTGGTAGACGAAACGCGCGCGCACATCATCGACTCGGGCGACCGGACAATGACGGTCGAGATCACCGGAGAGCCGCCGCACGTCGATGCCGTGATCGCCCGCCTCGCCGTGATCGGCATCGTCGAGATGGTTCGCACGGGCCAGGTCGCGATGCAACGGGGAGATGTCACGCTGGTGGCAGGGTAGCCGGGCCGTTCCGGTCCGCAAAACAGGAGACGACATGGCGACGATGTATTACGACGACAGTGCGGATCTCGAATTGATCCGGCAGCGCCGCGTGGCAATCATCGGGTATGGCTCCCAGGGGCACGCACACGCCCTGAATCTGCGCGACAGCGGCGTGAACGTCTGCGTCGGCTTGCCGTCGGGCAGCCAATCGATTGAAAAGGCAAAGGTGGCCGGGCTTCGCGTAACGGATATCGCCGAAGCCGCCGAGTGGGCGGACGTGATCATGGTGCTCGTGCCGGATACGCGCCAGCCGGCCGTCTATGAATCGGCGATCCGGCCCCACCTCCGGGCTGGAAAGATGCTGATGTTCGCGCATGGTTTCAACATCCGGTTCGGATCGATCGTTCCACCAGCTGATGTCGACGTGACGATGGTGGCTCCCAAAGCGCCCGGCCACCGCGTGCGGGAAGTGTTCCGTGAAGGCGGTGGTACGCCGGCACTGCTCGCGATTCACCAGGACGCGACCGGACAGGCACGGGCCACGACCCTTGCGTACGCGCGGGCACTCGGCTGCACGCGGGCCGGTGTCATCGAGACGACCTTCGCCGAGGAAACCGAGACCGACCTGTTTGGCGAGCAGGCAGTGCTCTGCGGCGGCGTCAGCGCGCTGGTGAAGGCCGGGTTCGACACGCTCGTGGATGCCGGCTACCAGCCCGAGATCGCGTATTTTGAATGCCTCCACGAGCTGAAACTGATCGTGGACCTGATGTATCGTGGCGGCCTCAACTACATGCGCTACTCCGTGAGCGACACGGCCGAGCACGGCGACTACACCGGTGGACCGAGAATCGTGACGCAGGCGACCCGCGAGGCGATGCAGGCGATGCTCCAGGAGATTCAGTCAGGAGCCTACGCGCGGGCCTGGATTGCGGAGAACGAGAAGGGTCTACCGTGGTTCAACGCCGCAAGGGAGAGCGAACGGCGCCACCGGATAGAAGAAGTCGGCGCACGCCTGAGGGCCATGATGCCGTTCCTGGATCCTGTGCAGGCGCCTCAACCTGTCACCGTATGACGGGTGACGAGGCGCGCAATCGGATCGACTCGCTTCGGGTTGAGCTTGGCGAGGCCGATCGCGCGCTCGTGGAAGCACTTGCTCGCCGCAGCCGCATTGTCGAGACCATCGGCGCCGTAAAGCAGGAGGCGCACGCCGAACTGCGCGACCGTGTCCGCGAGCGAGCCGTGCTCGAGCGGGTGGAGGCGGTCGCGCGCGAGGAGCGCCTCGACCCGCACTTCGTGACACGCCTGTTCCGCGAGATCATCGACCACTCCATCCGCACCCAGCAGGCACGGCTGCTCGGCGGTGGTCCCGAGACGAGCGAGCGGAGCATCCTGGTGGGTTACCAGGGCACCGAAGGAGCATACGGACACCAGGCGGCCCAGCGGCATTTCTCGCCCTGGCACGCGCAGACGGCGTACCGCGCCTTTCCAACATTCCGCGACATGCTCCAGGCCGTGCGCGCGCGTGAAGTCGATTACGCGGTGCTTCCCATCGAGAACACCACAGCCGGGTCCATCACCGAGGCCTACGACCTGCTGGCGAGCATGGACCTGTCGCTCGTCGGCGAGGAGATTCAGCCAATCGATCACTGCCTGATTGGCGTCGCGCCGGTGCCGCTCGCCGAGCTGCGGCGGATCTACTCGCATCCGCAGGCACTGGCGCAGTGCAGCGAGTTCCTCGCCCGCCTGACCGGATGCTCGGCCGAGGCGTTCGGCAACACCGCACTGGCGGTGAAGAAAATCGCAGAGGACGCCGACCGAACGCAAGCCGCGATCGCAAGCGAGGAGGCGGCGCGCCTGTCAGGACTGCCGGTGCTGGCGCGCGACATCGCAAACCAGCGCGACAACTTCACACGGTTCGTGATCGTCGCAGACGAGGCGGTGGAGTGCGATCCGCGAATTCCCTGCAAGACGTCGGTCATGTTCGTCACACGTCACGAGAAAGGGGCGCTGGTGACCTGCCTCAACGTGCTTGCCGAGCGGGAGCTCAACCTCACGAAGATCGAATCGCGCCCGCGGCCCGGATCGCCATGGGAATACCAGTTCTACGTGGATTTCGAAGGGAACCGCGGCGATGCGCGGGTGCAGGAGGCGCTGCGGGAACTGGCGGCCCGAGCCTTCTTCCTCAAGGTGTTCGGATCGTATCCGGCGCGCACGACGGCCGATGCGCGAGTAGGGCAGGCGAGAGTATGAATCGCTACAGTTCGCGCGTGACGCAGCCGCGCAGCCAGGGTGCGTCGCAGGCGATGCTGTACGGCATCGGGCTCACCGAGGCCGATCTCCAGAAGGCACAGGTCGGCATCTGCAGCATGTGGTGGGAGGGAAATACCTGCAACATGCACCTCGATCGACTCGCCGCGCACGTGAAAGACGGGGTCCAGGCTGCGGGACTCGTGGGACTCCGATTCAACACAATCGGCGTGAGCGACGGCCTCTCCATGGGCACCGAGGGCATGAGCTACTCGTTGCCCTCGCGTGACGTGATCGCTGATTCGATCGAGACGGTCATGCGTGCGCAGTGGTACGACGCGCTGGTTGCGATTCCTGGTTGCGACAAGAACATGCCCGGATGCCTGATCGCGATGGCGCGCCTCAATCGGCCCGCGCTGATGGTGTATGGCGGCACGATCCGGGCAGGACATGCGCTCGGGCGGCCGCTGGACATCGTCTCCGCGTTCCAGTCCTACGGCGAGTATCTCGGAGGCACGATCACCGACGAGCAGCGCGCCCTGATTGTGCGGCACGCGTGTCCGGGCGCTGGTGCCTGCGGCGGCATGTACACCGCGAACACGATGGCAGTTGCGATTGAAGCGCTCGGGATGTCACTCCCGTATAGCTCGTCAACTCCCGCCGACGATCCTGCCAAAGCCGAAGAGTGCCGCCGCGCCGGCGTCGCCGCGCGCGCGCTGGTCGAGCGCGACCTCAAGCCGCTCGACATCATGACGCGAGCGGCTTTCGAGAACGCGATCGTGCTCGTGATGGCGCTTGGCGGATCGACCAACGCCGTCCTCCACCTGTTGGCGCTGGCGCGCACCGCGGGCGTTGCGCTCGATCTCGACGACTTCCAGCGCGTCAGCGATCGAGTGCCGTTCATCGCCGACCTGAAGCCGAGCGGCCGCTTCGTGCAGGAGGATCTCCATGCCGTCGGCGGGACGCCGGCCGTCATGAAATACCTGCTCGCACACGGCATGCTGGACGGCTCGTGCCTGACGTGCACCGGGCGCACTCTGGAGCAGAACCTGGCGGAGTGCACCGACCTCACGCCTGGGCAGGAAATCGTGCGGGCGCTGGACGCGCCGATGCATCCACGCGGACACATCCAGATCCTTTACGGCAATCTCGCCCCTGGCGGAGCCGTGGCCAAGATCACCGGCAAGGAAGGCGAGCGCTTTTCAGGGCATGCCCGGGCCTACGATTCCGAGGAGGCGATGCTCGCGGGCCTGGAGCGGGGCGAGATCACCGCCGGCACGGTGATCGTCATCCGCTACGAAGGACCGAAAGGGGGGCCGGGCATGCCCGAAATGCTGACGCCGACCTCCGCCATCGTCGGCGCGGGTCTCGGACGCGAGGTCGCGCTCATCACGGATGGCCGCTTCTCGGGCGGCTCGCATGGTTTCCTTGTGGGTCACGTGACGCCGGAGGCGCAGGAAGGCGGGCCGCTGGCGCTCGTCCGCGACGGCGATCGCATCACCATCGATGTCCGGGGCCGCGAGCTACGCCTGGAGGTGGACGACGCGGAGCTCGAAAGCCGCCGCGCGGGATGGACTGCACCGCCTTCAAAGGCCCCGGCCGGGGTCCTGGCGAAATATGTGAGGCTTGTGCGGTCCGCG
>WUUC01130660.1_pt1 | contig 17700 bp, 13 predicted proteins | sample 6278441 | NCBI WGS metagenome assembly WUUC01 (sample SAMN13675441, study PRJNA597444) | soil metagenome | isolation source: soil | place: USA: Washington | collected 2017-10 | reverse complement strand
CGCGCCGCTGCGTTCAGCACTGTGTGCCAAGGCCAGGGCGGTGACAACGGGTCATAAGATATATCGCTTAGAGTTTTCAGCCAGGCGCTACTGTCTCAGGCTATCAGCAGCTGCGTCTTTACGCCGAGCCTGCAAATCTGCTCAGCGACTTCCTGACGGTAGATTTCGTTCATGAGCACCACGTCGTCCACGGGACTCTCAACCAATCGCTCCGGCGCGAGCACCTGCTGGGCGCTGCCGCTGACGAACTGTCCGTGCTTGTTCGGATTCTGATCGATCGCGGATTCGATGCGTCCCGCGGCCTGTTGTGCCAGCAGGTTCAAGAACATCACGCCCTTGGAGCCCGCGCCCCAGACGGCCGCGCGCTGTTCCTGCCGAGCGAGTGCGCCTGCCCAATCGCGCCATTTGGCCAGCTTGGCATTCATGAGGCGTGCAGCGTCAGAGATCGTTTCGGCGAGCTGCGGGGTGTGTGCGAGCTGCGGTGCTTTGCCAGAGGCGGGTCTCACCTCGGCGCACAGGAACTGGCCACCGAAATCCTCGGTGAGCGACAGGACTTCAAAGCCAGCGCTGCGCAAGGCCATATCCAGGGACTGGGCAGAGAAGTACGAGACATGCTCGTAGATGTAGTCCCACAGTCCGAGGTTGCGCAGTTGGTGCGTGCCGTTCGGAACCTCCAGGTACAACACCGGGCGCGAGTCGAGCGTCAGCGCATCATGCATGGTGCGCAGGAAGCTCACTGGATCGGGCACATGCTCGAGCACGTGGCGGCAGCAAACCAACGAAGGTGCCAGCGCCTGCGCCTGTTCGCGGCCGAAGTATTCGCGTGAGATGGTCACCTCGGCGCCGATTTCCGGCGCCCGCGCGCCGGTGAAGCTCGGATCAAAACCGAAGCCGCGATTGCCACCGTAGCTGCAGATCAATTGCAGCAGGTCACCACGGCCGCAACCGATGTCGACGACGGACTTGCCGCGGATGTCGTGCGTATCCACCAGCCGCGCGACCAGCCGGTCGGCATAGCGCCGGAAGGTGGAGGAAAAGTGCTGCGTGTTGTCGTAGCCCGGTGAATAGGCGAGCAGGGTGGCGTCGTAGAGATCGTTGTAGACGTGCCCGCAATCCGTGCAGGCGACGAGCGACAGCGGCGCCTTGGGCGCTTGCAGGGCCTGCTCGCGGGTGGGCCACTGTACGTTGCAAAACAGCGGCACTTCGCCGAGATCAATGAAGGGCTGAACGGCGGCGCCGTGGCAGATGGGGCAGGTTGGCACGGCTGCAGCCTACAGAGCGACGACTTCGGGATGGAGCCCCAGCTTCGCCAGCTGCTGCTGGATCTCCGGCACGTAGATGCGGTTCATCACCACCACGACGTCGGGCTTGCGCTCCTGGAGCTTTTCCGGCGCGATGATCTGCTGGCCGGTGCGTGGCATGAAATAGCCGTGGCGATAGGGATTGATGTCGACGACGTCTTCGACGATGTGCGCGCCGGGAATCGTCGTGAGGAAGGAGACACCTTTGGAACCCGAACCCCACAGCACGACACGCTTGCCAGCCTGTCCCCAGCCTTGCAGGCGCTTCGCCCAGCTGCCGCGCTTCTCCGCGTCGCGGGCCGGGAAGCTCTTCACGAGCGCACGCAGTTCTTCCAGGTCGTTCTGTTCGACCGACACGGGGACCGAGCTGTTCGCGGCCGGCACGGCCTCGACAGTGAGATATTGGCCGTCGTATTCGACGTCGATGTGCGAGACCTTGAGCCCGAGCTGCCGGAACAGTCGCGACAGCGAACCGCCGGTGAAATACGAGCAATGCTCGTAGTAGATATCTTCGAACGAGCATTCTTTGAGGATGCGTAACGACTCCGGCACCTGGATGAACACCGTGCCCGCGGGTTGGCGAACCAGCCGGACCGCCGCGCTGATGAATTTATGCGGCGTCCAGATGTGCTCGAGCGTCATCTTGCAGGCGACGAAGTCAGCATCGCGATCGACGTAGCGCTCGGAGAAGAAGTCACGAACGACGCTGAAGCGCGAAGCGCCCGCGGATTCACCGCGTGCTTCAGAATAACCAGGGTCGAAGCCGAGGCCGCGGTTTTCGCCGAGGTCGCACAGCAGCTTCAGGAACTCGCCCTTGCCGCAGCCGATCTCGATCAGGTCCTTGTCCTTGAGCGCATGCCGCTCGACCAGCGAACGCGCCAGCCGCTCGTGGAAGGAGTTGAAGGTCGGCGAGAACGCCTGGGTTTCCTCGTAGCGCCCGGAATATTCCGTCAGCTTGGCGTCGAAGGCGATGTTGGAAATGAAGCCGCAGCCCGGGCAGAACGCGAGGCGAATGTCGCCGGTCGGATAGCGCAGCGCTTCCTCGCGCGTGGACAAGAGGATACAGCTGTTGGTCGGAACACCTTGCACCTCGTAGAACGGCTCCATGGTCCGTTCGAGGCAGCAGGGACAGGTCACTTCGGCGGCGGATTTCACGACAGCATTCATTACTCGGCTCCGGGAGGCTTTAGCTCAGACAATCCGCGGTTCGGGGATCGGTATGATGAATTTGCCGCCGGCGGCGCGGAATGAAGCCTGCTGCTTGAGGATCTCATCCGAGAAATTCCACGGCAGCAACAGCACGTAGTCCGGCTTGTCCTGCAGCAGATACTCCGGCGCATGAATGGGCTGGCGCGTGCCGGGCATGTAGCGCCCCTGCTTGAACGCGTTCTTGTCCACCAGATAAGGCACGATTGCGGTATCAATGCCGAAATAGTTGACCAGTGTGCAGCCCTTCGCTGGCGCACCGTAGCCACCGATCCGCTTGCCTTGTTTCTTCAGGTCCGCGAGCAGGTTGACCAGGTTGGTCTTGAGCTGTTCGACGCGCGCGCTGAAGGTCCGGTAATAGCTGACGCGATTCAGGCCCAGCGCTTCTTCCTCTTTGAGCAGTTGCTTCACCGAGTCCTGCACGTTCTCGACCCGCTCGACGTACAGGCGCAGCGACCCACCGTGGATCGGAATGCGGCGAATGTCGTTGAGGAACAGCCCGTGCCGTCGGAACAGCTTATCGACCGAGGCCACCGAGAAATAACACAGGTGCTGGTGATAGATCGTGTCGAACTCGCAGTGATCGACCAGGTCACGCACATAGGGGAACTCCAGCACCGCCATGCCCGTGGGCTTGAGCAGAGTGGCGATGCCTTCGACGAATCCATTGGTGTCGGCGACGTGCGCCACCACGTTGTTGGCGTGAATCACGTCCGCCAAGGTGCCCTTGGCCGCGAGCTGCTTGGCCAGGTCCACCGTGAAGAAATCGATCAGCGTATCGATGCCGATCGCCTGCGCGGCCTTGGCGGGCGGTGTGGCCGGATCGATACCCAGCACTTGAATGCCGGCCTGCTTGTAGTGCTTTAGCAGATAACCGTCGTTGCTGGCCAGCTCGATGACGCGATGCTGCTGGCCCAGCTTGCGGCGCTCGATCAGCTCCAACACGTTGGCGCGCGTATGCACTTGCAACGCGTCGGACACCGAGGAGAAGTACGGGTATTCGTTGCCGAACAGCTCCGCCGGCGGCACGGTGTAGTTGATCTGCGCCAGGGCGCACTCGTGGCAGAAGGCGAGCTCGAGCGGGTAGCGCGGCTCGGGCTTGTCGAGCTGCTCACGGGTGAGCAGGCCGTCGGCGATGGCGCTCATGCCGAGATCCAGCACGACCTCGAGCTTCTCGGAGCCGCACGAGCGGCATCCGGAAATCGTTCCAAACTTGACTGTCATCCGCTCTGTCTCCGCTTCGCCGCTGCGCTCAAGCGGCTGCCTGATTGCGCCACTGCAACTTCTTGTCGAGCAAGCCGTCGTTCACCAGTTTCTTGACGTGGCTGATGCGCTTGAAGCGCTCGCCTTCGAAATCTTCCAGCTTCAGGCCGACGCGCTTGAATGTTTCATAGAGCTGGATGACGCCGAGGCGGGCGGTCCACTGCGGCTTGAAACCATGCAGCGTGCGTGCGATGCGGTTGCAATCGACGCGATAGCAGCGCAAGTCGGGGCCGGCATCCGGGGCGAACTCGACGCGGCAACCCGGCACGACGCTCTCGACCATCTTGGCGAGCTCCGCGATCTGGTAGTTCTCGGTGGTGGTGCCCACGTTGAAGGCCTGATTGTGGACCAGCTCGATCGGAGCGCGAATGCTCGCGATGTACGCGCGGCAGATGTCTTCCACGTGCACGATCGGACGCCACGGCGTGCCATCGCTCTTGAGATAGACACGACCGGTCGTGAATGCCCACGCCGTCAGGTTGTTGACCACCAGGTCGAAACGAATGCGCGGCGTCATGCCGTATGCGGTGGACGCGCGCAGAAAGGTCGGTGAGAAATGCTCGTTCGCGAGCTTGGCCACGGCCAGTTCGACGTTCACCTTGGAAACGCCATATGGCGTCACGGGATTGAACTTCGCGTTCTCGTCGAGGAAATTGTCGCCGGAGGCGCCGTAGTTGCTGCACGAGGAAGCGAACACGAAGCGACGTACGCCGGCTTTGCGCGCCAGCTCGGCGATACGGATCGAAGCCTTGCAGTTGATCTCGTCGGTGAGCGAAGAGTCGTAGTCGCCGAGCGGATCGTTCGACAGGCCCGCCAGATGGATGATCGCGTCGAAGCCGGTCACGTCGGCTTCGGTGACCGCGCGCACGTCCTTGATGGTTTCGGGGATCTGGGCCAGCTCGCCATCGAACGTGCATTCGCGAAACAGATCGCTGTCGAGTCCGGCGACGTCGAAGCCCTCGGCGAGCAGCATGGGAACCAGGCAGCTGCCGATGTAACCCTTATGACCAGTGACCAACACGCGCATGATTAACTCCAGGTTTTCCAGGGGGGCGTGCCGGAGTCCCACAGGGACTGCAACACATGCTTGTCGCGCAGCGTGTCCATGCACTGCCAGAAAGAACTGTGCTTGTAGGCCATCAGCTGGCCCTCGGCGGCAAGGCGCTCCATCGGCGCGTGTTCCCACATCGTTTCGTCGTTGGCGATGTAGTCGAGGACCTGTGGCTCGAGCACGAAGAACGCGCCGTTGATCCAGCCTTCGGCCGTCTGCGGCTTCTCGGCGAAGCGCGAAATGCGATCCCCGTCGAACTCCATGTAGCCGTAGCGCGCCGGCGGCCGCACGGCCGTGACGGTCGCGAGCTTGCCATGCGAGCGATGAAACGCGATCAGCTTCTTCAGATCGACATCCGACACGCCGTCGCCCCAGGTGAGCATGAAGGTCGAATTGCCGAGCCATTCCTTGAGACGCTTGATGCGCCCGCCGGTCATGGTCGCCGCACCCGTGTCGACCAGATCCACCGTCCAGTCCGGGCGCTCGCTGGCGTGCGTCTTGACCTCGCCGGTGGCGGTGCGCACCGTCATGTGGCTGGCCAGCGTCGAGTATTCCTGCATCCAGCGTTTGATGTAGTTGCCCTTGTATCCCAGGGCGACGACGAAGTCGTTGAAGCCGTAATGGGAGTAGTGCTTCATGATGTGCCACAGGATCGGCATGCCGCCGATTTCAACCATGGGCTTGGGGCGGACTTCGGTTTCTTCGGCGAGGCGTGTGCCGGCGCCGCCGGCAAGGATGGCAACTTTCATATGGCTCCGATGTTCGATCGCAAGGCATCTACCCATGAGTCGCGCTAGGCGACGTGGTCAGGCGGGGGATTGGCGCGGCGCGTTTTGTGAGCAACAATCATATAGGACGCATGCTGGACCGTCATTCGACCCGCGTGACAGATCTCTCAAACCGGGAAACTCTTGCGCGCTCGCCGGTCCGGGCGTCGCCAAAATTGTAAGAAAACTCGGCGGTCTGCAGCAGCAGTGCCGATTGCAGCCGCGCGGGCACTCTCGACGATGGCGTACACTCCGTCACGTGATCTTCTGGGCGATTGACGCATGTCCTCACCAAGAGTGACCCTGATCCGCGGGCTGTTGCGGGTGAGTAAGCTGTTTGCGACGAGACACGGTATCGAAGACGAGGCGCGCACGCTCGTGGTCGCCCCGCATCCCGACGACGAAGTACTCGGCTGTGGCGGCACCATCGCCAGGAAAGCCATGGCCGGCGCGGCAGTCAAAGTCGTCATCATGACCGACGGCCGCACTTCGCATGCGCACCTGATCGATGTCGAGCAGCTGATTCACCTGCGCCGCGCCGAAGCATGCGCGGCGGCGCGCGAATTGGGTGTTGACTCTTCTACGTACGAATTCATGAATTACCCGGATGGTCAGCTGCACGAACATCGCGCAGCCGCCGTGGCTTCAATGCGCAAACTCATCACATCTTTTCAGCCACGCGAGATCTACGTGCCGCATCGTGACGACCGGCAGGTGGATCACATCACGACTTATCAGGTGGTGCAGGCGGCATTGCAGGGGCTGACCCACAGCGTGAAGGTTTTCGAGTATCCGGTGTGGCTCCGGCATTCCTGGCCGTGGACCTGGGGTCCGGAACGCAGGCGAGACGAGGGGCGCATTCGTCATTTCGCGGCAATGTTCGCCAGCGTCTGGCAGATCGCTTTTGGATGCCGCGAACGCTACGACATCTCGGCAGTGCACGGGCGCAAGCTCGCGGCGATCCGTGCCTATGGTTCGCAGATGGAACGCCGGGACGGCAATCCGCGCTGGCCGATCATGGCCGATGTCGCGGGTGGTGAATTCATGACGTATTTCACCGGCTCGGAGGAAGTGTTCCGCATGTCCGTTCGCCATTCGACACGCGGCTAGCCGTGAACACCGTGAAGTGGATTGCGATGCTGGTCATCGCAGCGATGCTGAGCGCCTGCGGCCAGTCCAGGTCCGAGCCGCGGCCATTGGTCTCGTCAGAGTCGCGCTCTCTTTTCAACCATTGGATCGTGGATGCTTCGCCGCCGGGCGGCGTGGAGTGTTGCACCGATGTGATTGCCGTGGGCGATATCAACGGCGACGGCTTCGCGGATGTCGTGGTCGGCGCCGAGAAAGCCAAGGGCGCGGGACTGGTGTGGTACGAGTACCCGACCTGGCAGCGCCATGACATCGCCAAAGGCGACTTCACAACGGACGGGCACACGCTCGATGTCGACGGCGACAGCGATATGGACATCCTGGTTGGCGAGCTCAGCGAGGGCCTCGTCTGGTACGAGCAAAGTGACGCTGGCAAACGCTGGGTGAAGCATCTCGTGGGAGCGGGCTACGTCCACGACATAGCGGTTGCCGACCTCGACTCCGACGGCAGCGTGGACGCCGTTGTGACCGACAAGAAGGGCGTGCACGTATTTTTCTCGATGGCGCGCGCGCCGCGCCGGGTCGACATTGTCGCCCGCAAAGGCGAAGGGGTGCAGACGGGCGACGTCGACGGCGATGGCGACCTGGATCTGCTGTACAGCAATGTCTGGATCGAGCAACGGCGCTCTGCCGACGCCACCGAGTGGCTGGTCCACGAAATCGATCCATCGTGGGATCCGGACACTCGCATCCAGATGGCGGACGTGAACGGCGATGGCAGGCTGGACGTGATCCTGTCCGGCTCGGAGGGCGAGTCGCGGCTGGCCTGGATGGAGGCGCCCAAGGCCGATGTCCCAGGGCCATGGACCAAGCACTACATCGGCGAGGACACGTTTGTCGGCGCGCATTCATTGCGGGCGGCCGACTTCGATCTGGACGGCAGCGTCGACGTGCTGGTCGCCGAGATGAGTACGTCGCCGGGCAAGCGAATCGTCATGTATTTGAACAAGGCAGCGGCGGGCGAGGGCTGGAAAGCGGTGCCGCTGGCGACGCACGGTTCGCACAATATGGTCGTCGCCGATGTCGATGGTGATCGCGATGTAGACCTGCTGGGCAAGAACTACGAGGGCACGGGCCGCTTCGTGGAGTACTGGGAAAATCGCACTGCCGACCTGCGGCTCGCGCCGGCCGTTGCACAAGCATCGCCGAGCGGTGGCGGATGGCGGTACGAGCCGATCGACACTGCGCGGCCCGCCGAGGACCGGCACAAGTTCGGCCTGCTGGTCGCGAATGTCGATCAGGACGGGCGTCCGGACGTGGTGGCCGGGGGCTCGCTGTACATCGCCCCGGCGACGCTGGACGGCAAGTGGCGCCGCATTCAGGCCAGCCGACAGCTCGACATCATTCACGTGACCGCTCAGCGCCATCAGGGCTGGCCGGCATTGCTGGCCGTGGGCTCCGAGTCGCTGGAGGTGCTGGAAGCGCAGTCGAGCACCGGCGCGAGCTGGAGTGCGAGGAAACTGCACGATCTGCCGGCAGGGCACACGCAGGGGCACACGGCGGGTCCGACCGCGCCCAACGGTGAATATGACCTGTATTTCACGCATGCCACCTCATTGTTTCAGCTGCATGTCACTGCCGAACCGCCGGAAAAATGGCGCTTTGCGCGGCTTCGGGACAATGTGCAGGAGGAAGCAGTGGCAGTCGCGGATCTCGATGGCGAGGGCAGGCAGGACCTGGTGCTCGTCGATGGAGATGGCAAGCGCCTGCTATGGCTCGAGCCGGACGGCCGCGGCTGGCGGCTCGCGCGCCATCTGGGAGCGAGCCTGCATTGGATCGACCGGGTCGCCATTGCCGATGTGAACAACGATGGCCGGCTGGATGTGATCTATACTGAAGAGACGCAGGACTGGGACTACAACGCGCGCCTGGTGTGGCTGGAAGCGCCCGGTGACCGCCTGCGCCAGCCCTGGCGAACCCATGTCGTGACCGTGCTGCGGTCGATCAACAGCCTGAGCGTGCACGATATCGATCATGACGGCAGCGCCGACCTGTTATTCGCGGAACACACCGACATGCGGCCCGGCCAGGTCGCAACTGACAATTTCACCGGCATCCTGCACAACCGGGGCGACGGCACGTTTGTGACGGAAGTGGTTGAAATCGGGCCACATGCAAGCCATCTTGGCGCGCAGTTGCTCGACCCAGGCGCCGCCGCCCGACTGCAGATCGTCTCGACCGGCTGGGAACAGGCGTGCTGCGTGCATCGGTGGATCGCTCCCGCCGCGCCGCCCTCCGAGTAGACAACCTTCGACTTGAACAGGAACGACGTCAAGATCATGCAATCGATTCTCATCACTGGCGGTGCCGGCAACGTTGGCAGCGCGCTGACCCGGGGGCTGGTCAAATTGCCGCAGACGCAGGTCGTGGTCGCCGACGACCTCTCGACCGGCAGCATCGAGAAGATCCGCATCGACGCCGGCAATTTCACGTTCGTGAAGTGCGACGTGAACGACTTCAACGACATCGCTTCGCTGTTCTATCGATTTCAGTTCACGCACGTGTTTCATTTTGCCGCCGTGGTAGGCGTGCAGCGCACGCTGGCCAATCCAATGCTGGTGCTGCGTGATATCGCCGGCATCGAGAACATTCTCCGGCTGTGCAAGAACACCGGCGTGCGGCGCGTGTATTTCTCGTCCTCCTCCGAGGTGTACGGCGAACCGTTCGAAATCCCGCAGAACGAGAACACCACGCCGCTGAATTCGCGCCTGCCTTATGCGGTCGTGAAGAACCTGGGCGAGGTGTATCTACGCACGTTTCAGCGCGAGTACGGCCTGCCGTTCACGATCTTCCGCTTCTTCAACACCTATGGTCCGCGCCAGAGCGAGGATTTCGTGTTGCCGCGTTTCGTGCGCGCCGCGCTGGAAGGCCGGCCGTTGAGCATCTACGGCGACGGTTCGCAAACGCGTACGTTCTGCTACGTCGACGACACCGTGGATGCTTGTCTTGCCACCCACCGCACGGGTGCGCACGAGAACGATGTCATCAACGTCGGCAGCGATGTGGAAATGACCATCCGGCAACTGGCTGAAATGGTACTGCGCGTCACCGGCTCCTCCTCGAAGCTGGAATTCCTGCCGGCGCTGCCCGAGGGCGACATGATGCGGCGTTGCCCCGACACGACCAAAATGCGCCAGATGCTCAATCGTTCGCTGGTGCCGCTCGAGGAAGGTATCACTCGGCTGGCCGCGCATCTGCGTGGCACCTGACGTGCGCCGACTGTGAAGCTGGGCCATTCATGAAGCTGGCGATCGTCAATCAGCCGTACGATCGAGTGCTGCCGCCGCGGCAGAATTCGATCGGGCTCATTGCTTACAACACCGCATTGGCGCTCGCACGCGAGGCGGCGGTGACGCTGTACGCGCGGCGACATCCTTCGGAAGACAAGTCCCTCGAGTTGCCATTCGATGTGCGCTACATCGATGCGCCGCTGGACGATACCTTGCACGGCCTGCTCGGCCGGTATCCGCGCTGGTCGCGGCGCTTCGGCGTGGAAGGCATGAGCGATACCCATCTGGATTACGCGCGCCGGGTGGCCGCCGATATGGATAGGTCCGCGCCCGACGTCGCGCATGTGATGAACTACTGGTCCTGGGCTCGCCAGCTGCGAGGCCGCGGCCGACGCAAGATCGTGCTGGAAATGCAGTGCGAATGGCTGTCGCAGAAGGATCCCGTCAAGGTTGCACGCCAGTTGGAAGCGGTGGACGCCGTGGTCGGCGTCAGCGATCACATCACGTCGCTGTTCAAGGAAAGTTTTCCCAAGTATCCCGGCGTGGTTGCCACCGCATATAACGGCGTAGACGTTGATGTCTTCAAACCGGCGGCGGCCCCCGTCACGAACGCGCAACCATCGATCGTGTTCGTCGGCCGCGTGTCGCCCGAAAAAGGCATCCACACGCTGATCGATGCCTTTGCGTTGGTGGCGCAGCGCTTCCCGCAGGCGCAATTGCAGATCATCGGCGCGCAGATATCGCTGCCGTCCGCTTTGCTGGTCGATCTCTCTTCGGATCCATTGGTGGCCGCATTGAAGCGCTTCTACGATGGCAGTCTGGCCCCCGATTATCAGAGCTGGCTGCAGGCTCGCGTGCGCAGCCTGGGATTGGAGCAGCAGGTCCGCTTCGTCGGCGGGCTCGCGCATGCCGAACTGGTGTCGACGTATCAGCACGCAGATTTGCTGGTCAATCCGTCGCTGAGCGAGAGCTTTGGAATCACGGTGGTGGAGGCGATGGCGTGCGGTGTGCCGACGGTCGCTACCAAGGTCGGTGGCATGCTGGAGACTGTCGTCCATGGACAGACGGGACTGCTGGTCGAGCCGGAGCAACCCGAGCCCCTGGCGCAAGCCATGATCGACATCCTGGCAGACCGGGAACGGGCCGCGAGCCAGGGCGCGGCTGGCCGGCAACGTGCCGAAGCTCAGTTTTCCTGGGCTGCGCGTGGTCGGCGGATGGCCGAGGTCTATCGCCAGTTGTCATGACAACGCCCGCGGCACGGTTCGCTGCGTCGACCGGTGGCCGCGTGCGATTCACTCGAGTTGGAGTTGCTTGATGTTCCGTTGCCAATGCAAAGGTGAGCGCGCTTGAACGAGATTGCTGTGAATAAGCCAACGCCGGTAGCCGCTGCCGAAGCTCCGGCACTGGTCGAACTGGCGCGCTCGCGCGGCATTCATCAGATGGTCGTCGACTTGTGGCGGCATCGCGAGCTGCTGTACTTCCTCATCTGGAAGGACATCAAGGTCAAGTACAAACAGACCGCGCTGGGCGTCGCCTGGGTGGTGCTGCAGCCGCTGGCGGGCATGCTGCTGTTCACGCTGCTGTTCGGTCGCGTGGCGCAGTTGCCCAGCGACGGCCTGCCTTATCCCTTGTTCTACTACTCGGCGTTGCTGTCGTGGACCTATTTCTCGAGCACGGTGGTCGGGGCGTCCAACAGCGTCGTCAACAACACTTCGCTGATCACCAAAGTGTATTTTCCGCGCATCTTGCTGCCCGCGGCAGCAGTGATCGGCGCGCTGATCGACCTGGCTATCGCGTCGATCATTTTCTTCGTGCTGATGTTTTACTACGAGATGCCGATCACGGCGGGCCTGTTGCTACTGCCCGCGGTGCTGGCGATGCTGGTGTTGTTCACGCTGGGCGTGGGCCAGTATCTGGCTGCCCTCAACGTCAACTATCGCGACATCAAACACGCGCTGCCGTTCGTGGTGCAGCTATGGATGTTCGCCTCGCCGGTGGTCTATCCAGTCAGCATGGTGCCCGAGAACTTCCGCTGGCTGGTGTACCTCAACCCCATCTCCGGAATCATCGAAGCCACCCGCGCGCTGATCATGGGCAAACCTCTGGACTGGGGCAGCCTGGGCCTGGCGGGCGCCGGCACCCTGGTGATCCTGATCCTGGGCTTCTGGTATTTCGAGCGCACCGAGCGCCGCTTCGCTGACGTGATCTGAACAATGCGATGGCAGCGAGCTAGCGCCGCTGCCTGGAGAATCGGTCGATGACTTATCCGGTCTTGCAGGTTTCACATCTTTCCAAACGCTATCGCCTGGGCGAGTACTCGGGCGATACGCAGCTGCGTGAAGTGATCAGCGGCATGTTCGCCAAGCTGGTCAAGCGCGAGCGCGTGGAAAAGCAGGATCTCTGGGCGCTGCAGGACGTGAGTTTCGAAGTCCGCAAGGGCGAGGTCCTGGGCATCATCGGCAGGAATGGTGCCGGCAAGAGCACGCTGCTCAAGCTGCTCTCCCGGATTACCTATCCGACCTCGGGCTCGCTCAAGGTGGCTGGCCGGGTTGCCTCGCTGCTCGAGGTGGGCACCGGCTTTCACGAAGAACTGACCGGCCGCGAGAACATCTATCTCAACGGCTCGATCCTCGGCATGACGCAGACCGAGATCGATCGGCAGATGGAAGCGATCGTCGCATTCTCCGGCGTCGAGAAGTTCATCGATACTCCGATCAAGCGCTATTCCTCGGGCATGCGACTGCGGCTGGGGTTCGCCGTCGCGGCGCACCTGTCGCCGGACATCCTGCTGCTCGATGAAGTGCTGGCGGTGGGCGATGCCGACTTCCAGAAGAAGTGCCTCAACGCGATGGAAGACCTGCATCACAGCGGGCGAACCGTGCTGTTCGTGTCGCACAACATGGCCGCCGTGGAAAGCCTGTGTACGCGCGTCATTTGGATCGACGGCGGCAAGATTCGCGCTGATGGCGATGCGCGCACCATCGTCGCCCAATATATGAAAACGTTCGCCCAGGCTTCTTCGGGCAGCGTGGCGCTGGACAACATCGAATCGCGCTCCGGCAACGGCGAGGGTCGCTTCACCAGCATCGAGTTCATGAACGAGCTCGGCGAGACCACCAACTACATCCGCAGCGGCGACAAGCTGACCCTGCGCCTGCACTATCAGGCCAACCGGACGTTGCTCGACCTGGTGGTCGGCATCAATATCCACAACGAATACGGCACGCTGATCGCCGCCAGCAACAACTGGGCGACCGGCGACGACATCGCCGTGGTCGAGCCCGGCAAGGGTTACGCCGATTTCGAGATCGACTGTCTGTACCTGCTGCCGGGCCGTTACTACCTGTCGCTGTGGCTGGGCAAGTGGAGCAATCTCCACGACGTGCTCAAGAACGTCATCCACTTCGACGTCGATCCATCCGACTACTACGGCTCGGGGCGCGGCATCGACAGCAGCTTCGGCCTGCTTTTCTTTCCTTCGCGCTGGAAATCCTGCCCGCCGCAGCAACGCGCGTCTCTGACGGGCACGTGAAGCGACAACAAAGAACATCATGGATTGCGAATACACCGCCAACGCGGCAGTTGCGAGCGAGCGCACGGCCAGCCAGAAACTCCTGCTCGACGATCGCTTCGAACACGACCGCGGCGCCGGGAATGTCATCGGCAGCAACGCCGGCAGTGTCCAGCGGCTGGGCACGGATCTCGATCGCGCGATCAGCATCGACAACTCTGCACTGCGCATCGCTCCGCTGATCGAAACTGGATTCGGGCGTGCGGTGCTGGCTTACGGTCCGTTTCAGCGGCGGCCAGGGCTGGCATTCGCTGTCTTCATGATCAATGGCCACAACACGTCGCAGGCCGAGCCGCTGTCGGATACGTTTCGTCATCGCCTCAACCTGTGGCTACGCGGCAGCGAAGTTGATTCGCACTGGCGGCGCATCGCAGGGTGGCTACGCGCAGCGCGATTTCGCCGCACTTTTCGGCAAGTGCAGTGGTGGCGGCGTACCGCCAACCGGCCTGTCGAACGGCTCGACGAGAATCTCGCCATTGGTTGGTTTCCTGCACCCGTGGTCGCGGACCCGCGCCGTGAGGGCAGCGCTTTCATCATGCATGCCCTGGGCCCGCAGAACGGCGGATTGTGGGCTGGTGGGCCGACGACGCGGACCAAGTCGCTGCACGGCGTGCAGAACGTGCCGATCTATTACATCGCGGTTGCGTGTGGCGATGGCGTTGTCTATTACGCGGGCTCTTCTGTCGAAGCAGCCCCGTGCCTGCCAGCGTATCCGTATCTGCGACCGGTCGCGGTCGAGCGGGGGCCCATCCCTGAGCAACTCTTCTTGGGTATCCAGCAAAGCGTGCTGGGGCAGATCGGATTCCGACTCGATACGCGCGTTTACGGCGTGCGCGTTGCCGAGCTCGCTGGATACGAGTCCTGGTGCGGCGGCGCGCATGCGGCAGCTGCCGAGACTGTGCAACCAGCGCTGCCAGGCACACACGCCGAGGTTGGCGGGCAATGGGCAACTTACAGCGATGAATCGGCGACCGGAAATTTATCCGTTGTAGATCCCGGCGCTCCCAGCGGTTTGATCTGCGCTGTGGCGACCGCAGTCGATTCACAGTCGAGAAGCGGTCTGCTGTGGCGTTGTGAGGATGCGCAGAATCATTGGCGTCTGGAGTTGGGCGCACACACTTGTGAAGTGGTGTTGGTCCGCGCTGGCCAACGCCAGGTGCTGCTTTCGCGCGAACATGAAATCGCGGCGGGTACGCCGGTGCGTCTGCAGGTCCTGGATGATGGTGCGCACCTCATGGCGTATCTCGATGGCGAGCCTTTGTCGCAGAAGTGGCTGGCCGACGCACGCTTGTCCACGGCAAATAAGGTCGGGATGCTGCTCGATGCGGGCAGCGGCGCCATGCGTGGCTTCGAGGCACATCCCAGACAGATAAAGCTCCCCGACGTCTTCGACTTGGGAGCGCCATGGCTGCGCAAGGGCACACGCGTGGTTCTCGAAGAGAACTTCGCCGGCGCGGCTGGTGATCTGGCTGGTCGCGCTACTGCAAACGGCAACCGCTGGGAACGACTGATGGGCACCGGCGTGATCGAACTCACGGGAGCGTCGAGCGCTCGCGTCAGAGCGAGTGTCGCGGAACCATGTCCGGGGCGCACGGTGTACTGCGTGGATTGGCAACACCCGGATTTTGTCGATATCGAAGCGATCGTCACGCCCGCCGGCACGCGCTGTGGCGAGAAGCATCGGACCACCTCGGGTTTCATCCTGTACCAGGACGATGGCAACTATGTGATCTTGAATGCCTACCGCTCGGACTACTATCCGGCCGGATCGGTCTCGACCTTTTTCAAGTTCGGCGGCTTCGAAGACGTCTACGACGCCATCTGGAGCAACGTCGGCGACCGCATCGATTACGGGCGTCCGGTGCGGCTGCGACTGTGCAGCGACGGCGAGCGCTATGCGGTCATCGTGAACGATGAAACCGTGCTGTTCCGTGCCTTCCGGGACGTGTACCCGGAGATCGGCAAGCTGCGCATTCGCAAGGTCGGCATCATCGCCAACTGGGAATTCGGTAACGACACCGGCAGCGGCTTCGAGCAGCTCAAGCTGCGGGCGGATCCATGAACGCCTTTCCTCGCGAGTTGCTTGCAGATCTGCGGTGCCCCTGCTGCGGATCGGCATTGGCGCCGGCGCTGGATCTCGCCCCAACGGGCGACGGAATTCGCGACGGCACGCTGAAATGCGATTGTTACGAATATCCCGTGGTCAGTGGCATCGCGGTGCTGAGACAGATCGGTCCTGTCTCATCGACGCAGAACGAAGCCGTGCAGCGCCTGCGCCTGGGCGACGCGCAGGGAGCGCTTCGGTGGCTCTTGTCCGTCGGCAGCGCTGCCGGTGTGCCGGCAGCTCAGGCGCATTCATCCTCGATGCTCGGCCGGATGCGCGCCCGCTTTCAGACGCAGGAGACTCCAGCGCCCGAAGACGAAATCATTCGTCTGGATTCGTTCGAAGCGACGCTGCGGGCGAGCCGGCCGCGCGGCTATGCCGATTATCTAATGCATCGTTACGCCAATCCCAGTTTTCTCGGCGCCATCGCCCCGATGATCGTACTCGGCGATGCCTGCGCACGGACGCCACGACCGCGTCTGCTCGATTTGCTCTGTGGTACGGGACACTCCAGCTCGGTCTTTCGCACGCTGTGTCCGCAGGTCGAGACCGTGATGGCGGATGCCGACTACGTGAATCTATTCATCGCGCGCCGCTACCTGGCGCCCGGCACTGCCGCGGTATGCGTCGATGTCGAACTGCCGCTGCCGTTCGCGGACGCCGCCTTCAGTGGACTGTTCCTGCTCGACGGCTTCCACTATGTCCGCTCCAAGGTCGCCTTGCTCGGCGAGGTGGATCGAGTCCTGGCAAGCCAGGGCGCTTGGGTGTTCGCCCATATGCACAACGCCGATGGCAACAACGTCAATCCCGGAGCGCCGCTCACGGCGACTGGCTACGCCAAGCGTGTCCGTTTCGGGCAGCAACGCTTGCTGCCGGAGACGAAGCTGGTGGAAGGCGTCCGCCGCGACGGTGTCCTCGATCTCACGAATGTCATCGATGTTGAGACATTGAAAACGAGCGACGCGCTGACCCTGATCGGCGCACGCGACGACAGTTTGTGGCGGGCCCATGCGCCGATCGATGAGGCAATAGCGCGGCGCGCCGATCTGCTGGCGCTGAATCCTTTGTATCGAGTGGAGCGGGCGGGCAAAGGCTTGTTGGCGCGGGCCGCCTGGCCGTCTGAATCGCTGCAAAAGGAATCGAGCGCGGCGCTGCCGATGTTCAGCGACACGGTCGAGTTGGACGCGGCCACGCTGCAGCAGATTGCTGTGGCACGGGCCGGAGGAGGGCTGTCCGAGCAAGTGCGCAAGCTGGTGAGGACCTTTGTTCTGGTGTGCCTGCCGGAATGCTATCCGCGAGTCGAACTCGGGACTGGGGAATCATGATGGGAATGTTAGATACCGTGCGGCGCTTGTTCGCGGGCGCCGGGCAGATCGCGTCGGGGCCGGCTGCGGGCCTGCGCTTCGACGCGGGCGCCGACCTGCGATTCCTATCCGGCGAGTACGAGCGTCCGGTACAGGACCGCATCGCCTCCCTGGTTCGCAGCGGCGATGTTTGTTACGACATTGGCGCGAACTTGGGTTTCTTTTCCGTGCTGCTCGCACGCCTGGCGGGACCGACCGGGTCCGTGTACGCATTCGAGCCGGTGCCACAGAACGTTGCCTTGATCGAACGAAATGCGAGACTGAACCAGATGGCCACCGTCAAAGTGCAGAACGTCGCGGTCTCGAACAAGGATGGCAGCAGTGAATTGCTACTGGCCCGCCACGTCGGCGGAGCGGTGCTGGAGGAGGCGGGTACTCCGCCGGATCTTGCCGGTCGCCTGACCGTACGAACCGCGACGCTGGATAAATTGGTAGAGGACAAAGAAGTCCCGCCGCCGACCTTCGTCAAGATCGACGTCGAGGGCGCCGAGTTGGCAGTGTTACGCGGTATGCAACGCGTGCTACGGGAATCGCGGCCCACTGTCGTGCTGGAACTCGACGACGCGACCGAGCAGGGTTGCGAACAGAAAGTGAAGGACTGCCAGGCCTTGCTGATCGAGCTGGGTTACAGCATCGAACCGATACCCGGCGCCTATGCGGATGGTCGCTGGTTCGTGCGCCACTTCGTCGCGTTGGC
>WUUC01235373.1_pt1 | contig 17703 bp, 13 predicted proteins | sample 6278441 | NCBI WGS metagenome assembly WUUC01 (sample SAMN13675441, study PRJNA597444) | soil metagenome | isolation source: soil | place: USA: Washington | collected 2017-10 | reverse complement strand
TGGTCATGCTCGACGCCGACGGCTCCGCCGACCCGGCCGAGATCCCCCGCTTCGTCGCCGCGCTCGAGGCTGGCGCCGACTTCGCCAAGGGCTCGCGCTACCTCGATGGCGGCGGCAGCGCTGACATCACTTGGACCCGCAAGTTCGGCAACACCTGCCTCAGCGGCACCGCCAACCTGCTCCACGGCACCAAGTTCACCGACCTCTGTTACGGCTACAACGCCTTCTGGGCGCGCTGCCTGCCCTTCATCGCCCTCGATGTCCCGGGCTTCGAGGTCGAGACCCTGATCAACCTCCGTATCGCCGGCGCCGGGATGAAAATCACCGAGGTGCCGAGCTATGAGGAGGAGCGGATTTACGGTGAGAGCAACCTGAAAACCTTCCGCGACGGCTTCCGCGTCCTCGGCACGATCCTCAGCGAGTCGCGCCGGCGCCGCAGCATCCACCACGAGCACCGGCCGCAGCTCAGCGCTGAGACCAAAGAGGCCGGGGCAACCGCCTCAGCCGCCTGACGCGCGACGCCCGACTAGTTTCATGCCCTCCGAGGGCGGTGGAAAAGCCGCCGGCGCCGCTACCTTCCAGGCAATGGAGGTCGGCTCGATAGCGCCTGGGGGGGCGCCTGCCCAGGCGCGCGGCGGCAGCGAACGGAGCAGGCCGTGGGCCAACACGGGCCACCTGGCGCCGATCGTCCTCTCGACCGGCCTCGGGCTGCTGCTCTGCGCGATCGCCAACGCGCTCTCGCGGGCGACCGTGGAGCCGGCGATGCCGGTCTACTGGCTCGGCGTCCTCGTCCTCGCGCTGCCGATCTTCTACCGCCTCACCAGCAGCGAGGCCTCGGTTCGGGAACGACTGGCCCTGGTCTGCCTGCTCGGTCTCTCCCTTTACTGCGTCAAGGTCTTCCGCGACGCGCCGCTCTTCACCTTCTCCGACGAGCTAATTCACGCCTTCAACGCCAACCAGATCGCCGACCACCACGAGCTTTTCCGCGACAACCCGATTCTCAAGGCGACGCCGTACTACCCGGGCCTGGAGGGAGCCGCCTCGGCGCTGATGAAGCTGACCGGCCTCTCCGTCTACGCCGCCGGGGTGATCCTGGTAGGGGCCGCCCGCCTGGTCCTGGTCGCCTCGCTCTTCCTCCTCTTCCAACGGGTCAGCGGCTCCGCCCGCGCCGCCGGCCTCGGGGTGGCGATCTACGCCGGCAACTTCAACTTCCTCTACTGGGGCGCGCAGTTCTCCTACGAGTCGCTGTCACTGCCACTGCTGCTGTTGACGATGATGGCGCTGGCCGAGCGCGAAGCGGCGCCGAAACAGGCGCTGCGGGCCTGGGGCGCACCGGTCGCCCTGGCGATGATGGCGATCGTCGTCACCCACCACCTCACCTCCTACGCGACGGCGGCGCTGCTGGTCGGGCTCTCGCTCGCCTACTGGTACATCCACCGCAAGTGGAGCCCGCCCAATCCCTGGCCGTTCGCGGTCTTCGGCATTCTCCTCGCCGTCTTCTGGCTCTTCGTCGTCGCCAGCTCCACGGTTGGCTACCTCTCCCCCGTCCTCAGCGACGCCTTCTCGGCGATCGGCGACACGCTCGGCGGCGCCGACGAGCCGCGCGGCCTCTTCCAGGCCGGCAGCACCAGCGTCGCGCCGACGCCGCTCGCCGCCCGCGCGGTGGCGCTGGGGGCAGTGGTGCTACTGCTCGCGGGACTGCCGTTCGGGCTGCGGGTGCTGTGGCAGCGGTTCCGGCGCCAGCCCTTCGCGCTGCTCTTCGGGCTCGCCGCCATCGCCTTCTTCGCCACCCTCGCCCTGCGGTTGGCGCCGGCCGCCTGGGAGACCGCCAACCGGGCCAGCGAGTTCCTCTTCATCGGCCTCGCCTTCGTCCTCGCCTGCGCCTGTGTCGAGGCGCTGCGGCGCTGGCCGCGGGACTGGCGCACGCGACCTCTGATCGCCGCCGGGATCGGCCTGGTCCTGGTCGGCGGCGCGATCTCGGGCTGGCCCTGGGACTCGCAGCTGGCGCGGCCGCTGCGCGCCTCCGCCGCCGGGGCGACGATCTCCTCGCCGCCGCTGGCCCTGGCCGAATGGGCCGAGGACCTACCCGAAGGCCGCTTCGCCGCCAGCACCGCCGACGCCGGGCTGCTGCTGGTGCCAGGCGGGAAAACGGCGATTGCCGGCAGCTTCCCCGACGTCGAAGACGTCCTCGACGAGGAAGGGCTCGCCCCTTGGATGTTGCCGCTGCTGCGCCGCAACGAGCTCCGCTACGTCGCCGTCGACCGCCGCGAGGTCAGCTCCGACAGCCTCCGCGGCTACTACTTCTCCCGCCGCGACATGGACGAAGGACTGCGACCGCCCAGCGTTAGCGCCAAGTTCAACGCGATCCCGGGCATCTCCCGCGTCTACACCAACGGGCCGATCACGGTCTTCGACCTCGGAGCGCAGCGATGAGGGATCACAGCGATCTCGAGGCAGCCGTCGGCGCTGCCGCGCTCTGCGCCCTGCTGGCGCTGGCCCTCCCGTTCGACCTGCTGCGGTTGCTGGTCGGGGCGCCGCTGTTGTTCTTCCTGCCGGGCTACGCGATCGCGGCGGCGGCCTTCGCCCGCGGCCGCATCCAGCGCAGCCACTTCCTCGTCTTCAGCGTCGGCCTCAGCCTCGCCGTGCTCGCACTCGGCGCGCTCATCCTCAACTACCTCCCGGGGGGAATCCGGGCGGGCTGGTGGGCGCTGCTGCTGTTCCTCGTCGTCCTCGGGGCCTGCCGCGGGGCGGCGCTGCGGCGGCCCCGACGGGCCGGCCCCCCGCTCACCTGGGCTCCCCCTCGTATCAACGGCGTCCAGACCGCCCTGCTGACCGGCGGCGCTTTGGCGGTACTTGCCGCGGTCGTCCTCGCTTTCGTCCCGCTCTCCGCCACCAACGCAATCGGCTACACCGAGATCTGGATCCAGCCGCTGGAAGCGAGCGACGGCCCGGGGGTGCGGATCGGCGTCGGCAGCGGTGAGCGCGACGACTCCGCCTACCGCCTGGTCGTTGAGTTCGGCAACGGCGAAGGTGAGGCGATCCGACGACTGGCGCTCGCCCCCGGCGAGAAGCAGGTGCTGGAACTGCAGCCGCCGGATGCCACGCCCGCCGCGGCGCTGGGCGCCTCGACCCCCGTCACCGCGACCCTTTTCAAGGAAGACAGCCCTGAACCGAACCGGCCGTTCCGCCAGGTTTCCACCTTCATCCCGGCGACGGGCGGGTCGAGATGACCGCGGCCGCTGACCTCAGCGTCGACATCGTGATCGACAACTACAACTACGCCCGCTACCTGCCGGCGGCGATCGAGAGCGCCTGCGCGCAGACCCATGAGAAGGTCACGGTGACGGTCGTCGACGACGGCTCCAGCGACGGCTCCCAGCAGCTGTTGGAGAGCTATGGCGAGCGGGTCAAGGTGGTCCTCAAGGAGAACGGCGGCCAGGCCTCGGCCCTCAACGTCGGTGGCGAGCTCTGCCGCGGTGACGTCGTCATCTTCCTCGACGCCGATGACACCCTGCGCCCCGAGGCCGCAGCCGAGGTCGCCGCCGTTTTCGCCGCTGACCCGGAGGTGGTCAAGGTGCAGTTCCGGACCGCGGTGATCGATGCCGAGGGCGTCGCCACCGGGGCGATCAAGCCGGCCGCGCACCTGCCGATGCCCAACGGCGACCTGCGACGGGCCGAGCTCGCTTCCCCCTATGACCTGGTCTGGATGGCGACCAGCGCCAACGCCTTCCGGGCCAGCGCCCTGCGCCGGGTGCTGCCGATACCCGAGGCCCAGTTCCGGACCTGCGCCGACTGGTACCTGGTCCACCTCACGGCCCTCCTCGGCCCAGTCGTCTCACTCGACTCGGTCGCCGGCTCCTACCGGGTCCATGGCGCCAATAATTACGAGCCGCAGGCGGCGGAGCTCGACCTCGGGCATCTGCGCGAAACGATCGGCTTCGCCGACGCCACTTCACCGCGCATCCTCGAACTCGCCGGCGAACTGGGGCTGCCACAGCCCGAACGGATCCTCTCGATCGCCGACCTTGCCAACCGGATGATCTCGCTGCGACTCGAGCCCGACCACCACCCCGACCAAAGCGAGCGCGCCGGCCGTCTGTTCACCGATGCGATCCGGGCGGCGCGACGGCGCGACAACGTCTCGACCGCGATGCGGCTGATCTTCGTCGCCTGGTTCGCGGCAATGGCGATCGCGCCGCGGCCGCTCGCCCGCCGGCTGGCGCTCTGGTTCCTCTTCCCGCAGCAGCGCCCCGCCCTCAACCACCTGCTCGGTCGCCTCCAGCGCAAGGCCCCCGGCACCGCCGCCACCGTCTGAGACCGCGGATGCGGATCATGCTCGTCACCTCGATGGTGCCCGACGCGAGTGGGATCGGCGCCATCCCGAAGCTGCTCGCCGCCCAGCTCGAGGGCCTGAAAGAGCACCACGAGGTCACCCTGGTCTCCACCTTCGGCGAAGACCCCGGACAGGCTGAGGCCGCCGCGCGGCTGCTCGGCTCCGGGCTCGACGCGCACATCCTCGATCGCCGCCGCGCGGCCTCAGCGCCGCGGCGCTGGCGGGTCCGCGGCGAGCTCGCCGCGAGCTGGGCGACCAGGGACTGGCCGTGGCGGGTCGTCTGCGGGGTCGCCGGAATGCAGGCGCTGGTCGACCGAGTCGCGGCGACGGGCGAGTTCGACGTGATCGCCGTCGAGGACAGCCCGATGGCCGTGCTGCGCTTCCCGGCCGGCGTCCCGGTTGTCTTCACCGAGCACGAGGCGATCCGCGCCCCCGCCGACCAGTGGCGCTCAGAGCACCTCTCCGAGCGGCCGCTGGGCGCCCTGCGGTCGCTCGACTGGCGCCGCTGGGACGCCTTCCTGCCGCGGATCTGGAAGCGCTTCGACCTTCTGCAGGTCTTCAGCGAGGGCGACGCCGAAGCGGTCGCCCGGTCCGCCCCCGAGTGCGCCGCCAGGGTACGGGTTAACCCGTACGGGATCGAGCTGCCGCCCGCCACCAACCCCGAGCTGGAAGACCCCGACACGATCCTCTTCAGCGGCACCTTCGCGCACCTGCCCAACCGCGACGCGGCGCTGTGGCTGGCGCGGGAGATCGTCCCCGCCGTGAGTGCCCGCCACCCCACGGCGCGGCTGCAAATCGTCGGCCGCACTCCGCCGCGCGAGATCCTCGACCTGGCCGGCCCCGGGATCGAGGTGATCGCCGATGCGGCCTCGATGCAGCCCTACCTGGAGGCCGCCGCCGTCGTGCTCGCCCCGGTCCGCAGCGGTGGCGGCATGAGGATGAAGGTGCTGGAGGCGATGGCCCGCCAGAAAGCGGTCGTCACCACCGGCCTTGGCGCCGAAGGCTTCACCAGCCTCGATCCGGACCCACCCCTGGCGATCGCCGAGAGCAGCGAGGAGATCGCCGCCGCAACCGCCGAGCTGCTCGGGGATCGCAGCCGTCGCCGCGACCTGGCGCAGCGCGCGCGCGAGTTCGCCCACCGCTACCACAGTCCACAGGCATGGGCACAGCGCCTGGGAACGATCTACGACGAGGCGCGGGCGGGCGCTGCGCAGCGGCGAGCCGGGAGCGGGCTGTGAGTACCGGGTCGGCGCCCACCCTGGAAGCGGACGAGGAGCGGCGTAACGCCCTCTTGCGTCAGGTCGATTGGCGGTTCCTGCTGCGCCGGCGCGAGGCCCCCCGCACGCTCGATCTGACCGACGGGTCGCTCACCGAGGCGCTACGACTCGTCGGCCCCGCCGCAGGCCGATCGGCGGCCGAAGCAGATCTGGTCGTGATGGGATTCCCATCTCAGCGGCAGCTCGAGGTCGCCCGTCGAGCGCTGCATCCAGCCGGCACGGTGGTCTGCCTCTGGAAGTCCCTACGCCCCGGTCGCCTGCGCCGGGCGCGAGCGCAGCTGCAGGAGGCCGGGCTCGCGGACATGCGCTTCTATCGCACCGGCCCCCAGCCCGGCGAGGCGGAGCTCTGGCTGCCGCTCGACGCTCCCGCGATCGTCGCCCGCGTTCTCGCCGAGCGACCGCCCCGCTCGCGGCGCGAGGCGCTCGAGCGACGGGCCTGGGGCGCCCTGGCGCCGGTCTGCGCGATCGCCTGCCTGCCCGGAGAGCTCGAGGAGGGGGACGACGAGCTGCCGGACCCCGACGCCTGGGTGCTCTTGACCGGCGGGGCCGAAAGCGATGCCAAGGTGGTCGGCTTGCCGTTCTCGGGCGAGCAAACCAAGCCCGACACCGTCGCCAAGTTCGCCCGCGTCGCCAAATCCGACGCGGCGCTCGAACGAGAAGCGGCGGTCCTGCGCGAGCTCGAGCGTGAGCGTCCGGACCTGGCCGGCGTCCCCCGCCTGCGGGTCAGCGGGCGACGGGCCGGACAGGTCGCGATCGTCCAGGACGCCATTAACGGCAAGGCCCTCAACACGACGATGAACCCGGCCGAGTTCGCTACCGTCGCACCGCGCGTCACCCGCTGGCTCCTGGCGCTTGCCGGCGAGCCGCAACCGCAGCCGTCGTCGGCCTGGGCCCAGCGCCTGATCTCCGACCCCCTCGCCGAGCTCGAGCGGGACTTCGCCGAACTCATGCCCCGCGGTTTCCCCGCGCGGGCGCGCCAGGTTCTCGCGGGCTTGGGAGACCTCCCGCTCGTCTGCGAGCACCGCGACTTCGGCCCCTGGAACATCGTCCTCACCGCCGATGGCGATCCAGCGGCGATCGATTGGGAGGACGCCGAGCCCCAGGGGCTGCCCGCCCTCGACCTCATCTACTTCCTGGCCGGCTGCGCCTTTGCGATCGAGGGTGCGGGGGTGGATGACCTGGAGAGTTCCCGCGAGAGCAACCGTCGCCTGTTCGACCCGGAAACGGAGCTCGGCAAGATCGCGACGGCCTGCGTCGCCGAGTACCGCGCCGGACTGGGGATCGGCGCCGAGGATTTCCGCCGCTTGCGTCTGCTCTGCTGGACCGTGCAGGCGCTGATCGCCTGCCGGCGGCTGATCGGTGCGACCGGGGACAATGCTCCGGCGGCAGCCGACGCGGACCTCTTCTTACGCCTGGCCGACGACGAACTGCGGACACTCGAGGAGCTCTCTTGACCACGACACCAGCGCCCGAGCTGAGCATCGTCATCGCCAGCCACAACCGCAGCGAGCTGCTGCGCCGCTGCCTCGACTCCCTCTGCCTGCAGACGGCGGCGCCGGGGAGCTTCGAGACGATCATCGCCGACGACGGCTCCAGCGACGGCACGGCGGCGATGGTCGAGGGGCTTGACACCCCCTTCCCGCTGCGCCTGCTGAGGCTCGAACAGGGTGGCAAGTCTGCAGCGCTCAACGCCGCGATGGCTGCGGTCGATGGCAACGTATGCCTCTTCCTCGACGACGACATCATCGCCTCGCCGCAGCTGGTCACCGAGCACCTGGCGGCCCACCGGCGGGAGCCGACGACGCTCGGCATCGGCGGCATAACCCAGCAGCCGATCGCCGCCGACGACTGGTACGCACGCGCCTTCGCGCGTGGCTGGAACGAGCACTTCGAGGACAAACCGGCCGGGAGGATCGGCTGGATCGACTGCTACGGAGCCAACTTCTCGGCCCCGCGCGCCACCCTGCGCGAGGTCGGCGGCTTCAAGGAGATTCCCACCGCGGAGGACATCGAGATGGGCTTTCGGCTCGAACGCGCGGGCTGCACACCGACCTTCCTCCCCCGCGCCCACGGCGTCCACGACGACCAGAAGAGCGGTCGCCGCATGCTCGCCGACCAGCGTCGCCAGGGCCGGATCCACGTCGAGCTGTCCGCCGAATATCCGGCGATGCGGGCGCAGCTGCTCCCCTGGGGCGAGACCGTCCTTCCGCACGAGCTCGGCTTGCGCCGGGCGCTGATCGCACTGCGCTTACCGCCGCGCCTGCTTGCCTGGCCGGGGCGGTTACTCCCTGGCGAAGGGCGCAAGATGATCTGGCTTCACCTCGTCCGCAGGTTCGCCTTCTGGCGCTCGGTACGCGAAAGCGTCGGCCGGCGCAAGTGGAAGGCAATGACCGCGGTGGCGAGCGGGTGAGCGGGCCGTGAGCGACGCCAAGCCCGAGCTGAGCATCGTCATCGCCAGCCACAACCGCAGCGAGCTGCTGCGTCGCTGCCTCGAGTCGCTCTGCCTGCAGACGGCGGCGCCGGGGAGCTTCGAGACGATCGTCGCCGACGACGGCTCCAGTGACGGCACGGCGGCGATGGTCGAGGGCCTCGAAGCACCCTTCCCGCTGCGCCTGCTGCGGCTCGAACAGGGTGGCCAGGCGGCGGCCCAGAACAAGGCGATCGAGGCTGCCGAGGGCGCTAGATGCCTCTTCCTCGACGACGACATGATCGCCTCGCCGGCGCTGGTCGCCGAGCACCTCGCCGCCCACCGAGCCGACCCGATGACGCTGGCGGTCGGCCAGCTCACCCAGGAGCCGGTTAGCGGCCGCGATCCCTACGCGCATGCCTTCGCGCGGCGCTGGAACGCGCGCTACGACGAGCTGGGAGAGCGCGCGCTGGACTGGGCTGATTGCTACGGCGGCAACCTCTCGGCGCCGCGCCAGACCCTGCTGGCGATCGGCGGCTTTGCCACTGACCTGCCTTCCTCCGAAGACCTCGAGGTCGCCCTGCGCCTCACCCGCGCCGGCTGCACGCCGCGCTACCTGCCCGACGCCCACGCCGTGCACGACGACCAGAAGCCAGGGGCGACGATCCTCGCCCACGAACGGCGCTTCGGCGCCTTCTGCGCCTGGTTCGTCAAGGAGCAACCGGACACGCGCCGCCGCCTGATCGGCTGGTTCAGCGACTCGACCGTGCGCGAGGTTGCCGTGCGGCGGCTGCTGCTGGCGCTGCGCGTCCCACCGCAACGCCTGGTCTGGCTGGGACGGCTGCTGCCCAGTCGCCGTGCCCGCGAAGTTCGCTTCGGCTTCGTCTCGCGCTACACCTTCTGGCTCGGCGTGCGGGAAGCGATGGACGGGGAGGAATGGCGCCAGACCACCCACGGCGTCCCGGTGTTGATGTACCACGCCTTCAGCAGTGACGACGAGCATGACCGCTTCGTCATCTCCAAGCGCGCGTTCGCGCGTCAGATGCGGCTGCTGAAGCTGCTGCGCTACGAGGTCATCTCGCTCGACGACCTGGCGCAAGCGCTGCGCGAGCATCGGCCGCTGCCGCGCCGGGCGGCGGTGATCACGATCGACGACGGCTATCGCGACAACCTCGAGATCGCCACCCCGATCCTGCGCCGACGGCACTTCCCGGCGACCGTCTTCCTGGTCAGCGAGCGCCTCGAGGGCGAGAACGACTGGGACGGAGAGGGCGCGGTAAGCGGCCGCCCGCTGCTCTCGCTCGAGCAGATCGAGCGGATGCGTGCCGACGGCATCCTCTTCGGCGCCCACACCCGCACCCACTGCGTTCTGCCCGAGCTGGAGGACGCCGCGGTCAGTGAGCAGATCGGCGGCTCGCGCCGCGACCTCGAGCGCGCGCTCGGCCGGCCCGTGCCGACCTTCACCTACCCCTACGGCCGCTACGACGAGCGCTCCGTCGAAGCGGTTGCCGAGGCCGGATTCCTCGCTGCCGCCACCACCTGGGCCCGACCGGCACGACTCGGCGACGACCCGCTGCGGATTCCCCGCATCGAGATCGAGGGCTCCGATTCCCCCTTGCGCTTCCTGCGCAAGCTCAGACTGGGCGGAAATTGAGCGCCGCCGGAGCCGGTCGCCTCGCTTGTAGTCTGGCCCGGTGACCGATCGGCCGGCAATCCTGGGCGGCACGCCCGTGCGCGCCGGCAAGTCGTGGCCGCGCTGGCCGCAGTGGGACGACACGGAGCGAACGCGCCTTGGCGAGGTGCTCGATTCGGGCGCCTGGTCGAGCTCGAGCGGCGAGCAGGCCGGCAGCTGGGCCGCCGAGTTTGCCGCCTTCCAGGGCAGCCGGCACGGGCTGGCGGTAACTAACGGGACGCACACCCTCGAAGCCGCCTTGGCCGCCTGCGGAGTGGGCGAGGGCGACGAGGTAATCGTCCCCGCAATCACCTTCGTCGCGACGGCGTCGGTGGTGCTCGGGGTTAACGCGACGCCGGTCATCGTCGACGTCGACCCGGACTCGCTCTGCATCGACGTCGCCGCCGCCGAGGCGGCGATCAGCGAACGCACGCGGGCGATCATGCCGGTCCACATCGCCGGCACGGCCTGCGACATGGACGCCCTCTCCGAGCTCTGCTCCCGCCACGACCTGGCGATGATCGAGGACTGCGCGCACGCCCCCGGCACCCGCTGGCGCGGTCGCGGCGCCGGCAGCTTCGGCAGCTTCGGCAGCTTCTCCTTCGAGGCCAGCAAGCTGATCACCGCCGGCGAGGGCGGCGCCCTGACCACGAATGACGAGGCGCTGCGGGCCCGCGCCTCGAGCTACATCAACTGCGGCCGCGTCGAGGGCGAGCACTGGTACCACCACGCCAGCTACGGCTCGAACCTGCGCATGACCGAGTGGCAGGGGGCGCTGCTGCGCGCCCAGCTGCAGCGCTATCCGGCCCAGCACCGGGTCCGCGAGGAGCGCGGCGAGCTGCTCGACGCGGAGTTCGCGAAGGTCCCCGGCGTGCGCCCTCAGAGCGGCGATCCGCGCATGACCAGCCGCGCCCGCTACTGCTACGTGCTCCACTACGACGCCGCCGAGTTCGCCGGCCTCTCCCTCGCCGGGTTCGAAGCGGCGCTGGCCGCCGAGGGTGTCGAGTTCGGCGGCTCCTACCCGCCCCTCAACAAGCTGGAGCTATTCCGCGAGCGCAACTTCGCGCCACGCCTGCGCCAGAGCGCCCCACGACTCGACTACGCCGGGCTGAGCCTGCCGCGGGCCGAACACGCGGCCGCCAACACGATCTGGCTCTCCCACCCGATGCTGCTTGGCGAGGCCGAGGACGCGCTCGACATCGTCGGGGCAATCTCGCGCATCCAGGCGAACGCCGCCGCGGTGGCGCGGCGGGCCGACGCCAGCGGCCTGCGGGCGGGGCGGCTGGCCGGGGCCACTAACCGCCTCACCGACGCGCTTAGATCTCGCCGTTCCTGAGCCGCGCGACCGCGTAGTCGCAGGCGCGGGCGGTGATCGCCATCATCGTCAGAGTCGGGTTCTGGTAGCCGCCCGAGACGAAACAGGAGCCGTCGGTTACGAAGAGGTTCTCGACGTCCCAGGACTGGGCGAAGCCGTTCAGCACCGAGCTGCCCGGGTCGACACCCATGCGCGCGGTGCCGATCTCATGGATCGAGAGGCCTGGGGGCGCCAAGTCGGGATCGGTCTTCTCGACGAGCAGACCGGCGGCCGCAGCCATCTCCTCCATGCAGCGCAGCTGGTCGGCGGCCATCCGCTCCTCGTTCTCGCCGTAGCTGCACTCGATGTACGGGATCGGGATCCCCCAGGCATCGGTGCGCGCCGCGTCGAGCGTGACCCGGTTCTCGAAGCGAGGCAGGACCTCGCCAAAGCTGCTCATCCAGAACTGGCCCGGCAACTCGCGCCGGCCCGCCCGCAACCGGCCGAGCCGGCTGGCGACGGGGGTGTGCACCTGCAGCTCGATGCCGTACTCGCGGGCGAAATCGACGTCGTTCTCGGTGACGTTGCGGAAAGACGGGATCGCGCAGCCGTAGAGAGTCGACCGTCCCGGCTCGTGCACCCGCTGTGGAAGCACGCCCTCGATGCCGACCCCGTAGGTGTGGTCCATCAAGTAGTGACCGAGGACGCCCGAGGAGTTGGCCAGGCCCTGCGGATGTTCCGCCGTCGCCGAGTTCAGCAGCAGCCGCGTCGACTCGATCGTCGAGGCGCAGAGCACGACCAGCCGCCCCCCCACCTCCCGTTCCTCGCCGCCCAGCCTGTCGATGTAGGCGACACCCCGCGCCTTGCCCTCGGCGCCGATCAGCACCCGCGCCGCGATCGAGTCGGCGAGCAGGGTCAGCCGTCCCGTCCCCGCCGCCGCGGCGAGCATCGCATCGGTCGGCGCCAGGGCAATTCGCGCCCCGGTCACGCGGCGCGTGCCCCAGTGATCCTCGACCGCCGCCTTGAAGGCAAGCTCCCCGGCCGAGAGATGGGGTGACTCGGCGAACGGCCCGTCGGGCAATTGCGGCAGCCCCTCGGGCGTGCCGCAGACCCGCATGTAGGCCTCGACCCGGTCGTAATAGGGGGCCAGGTCCGCATATGAGATCGGCCAGTCAGCGCCGATGCCGTCGCGGCTCGCCGCCTTCAGCTCCCAGTCGGACATGCGCAGACACATGCGCCCCCAGGTGTGCAGGCGCCCGCCAACGGCGCGGTTGCGGATCCACTCGAACGGCTTGTCGTCCGGGTGCGAGTAGGGGCTGTCGACGTCGTCAGCGAAGAGGTGGGCGGTGCGCTCGTCGTAGGCATAGCAGCGCGCCTGGATCTGCTGCCGGTCGGCAGCGGGAGCGGCGTCCGGTGGCGCCGGGTCGGGCGCCTGCCCGCCGCTGCGCCCCCCCGCGTTGCGCCCATCGCCGCTGGCGGCGAAAGGGACTTCGGGACCAGCCTCGAGCAGGGCGACCCTGAGGCCGGCCTCGGTCAGTTCCTTGGCCGCGCAGCCACCGGTCGCGCCGGAGCCGACCACGATCGCATCGAAGGGCTCGGCCATCGCCATCACCGCTCGACCCTAATGGCTATCCGGGCAGTCGCCAGGTGTGCGAGAGCACGATGTCGCCGTCGGCGCCGACAGTGTGCATCGGCCGGCCGTCGAGCATGCCGGGCTCGACATCAAAGTAGGCGGCGCCCTCGAGGCCGTCCTGGACCTCTTCGCCGGAGTTGACCCGCACGTCGAGCCGGTAGCGGCCGGGCATCAGCGGCAGCGGGTCGATCTCGCACTCGATCGTCGTCCCGGTTGCCCCCTCCCTGACGTCGGTCGGCGCGGAAACGGAGCTGTCGAGCCGGGTAATCGGCAGACCAAGGCTGTTGATGATCAAGACGCGGCACTCCAGGCCGGCGACCGGCTCGGTCACCTCCACCGTCATCTTCACCGGGCGACCGCCGACGACGACGTCGCGCTGACCGCTGACCAGGTCAGTGAGCGCCACGGCGCGGATCCTCGTCGCGCCCTTGCTGCGCGAGTCGCGGTCAGTGCGCTCAAGCAGGTCGTCGGAGGCAGCCCGCTCCAGCATCTGCAAGTACTCGTCGATTGCCTCTTCGACCGGCCCGTCGGCTTTGACCTGACCTTTGTCGAGAAGGATGCCGCGCTTGCAGAGGGTGCGGATCGTGCCGAGGTTGTGGGAGACGAAGATCACCGTCCGGCCTTCCCTGGCGACCTCGGCCATCTTCGCCATCGAGCGCCGCTGGAAGGAGGCGTCGCCGACCGAGAGCACCTCGTCGACGAGCAGCACCTCCGGTTCGAGGTGGGCGGCGACGGCGAAGGCGAGCCGCACCGACATCCCGCTCGAGTAGCGCTTGACCGGCGTGTCGAGGAAGCGATCGACCTCGGCGAATTCGACGATCTCGTCAAAGCGCCGCCTGATCTCCTCCCTGCGCATGCCGAGGATGGCGCCGTTGAGGAAGACGTTCTCGCGGCCGGTCAACTCCGGGTGGAAGCCGGTCCCAACCTCGAGCAGCGAGCCAACGCGGCCGGTTACCTCGGCCCAGCCGGTACTCGGCTCGGTGATCCTCGAGAGGATCTTGAGGATGGTGCTCTTGCCGGCGCCGTTGTGACCGATCAGGCCGACGACATCGCCGTCGTTGATCGTCATCGAGACGTCTTTTAAGGCCCACAGCGTGTCCGGGTTGCGCGCTGCCTTGCGCCGCCTGCGCATGACCTCCAGCGGCCGGCGCGCCGCGTTGGAGAGCGTCTCGCGCAGGTTGCCTTCCTGGTGCAGGCCGAGCGTGTAGCTCTTGCCCAGCCCCTCAGTCTTGATCGCGACCTTGCCCATGCTCAGATGAGGTCGGCGAAAGCGCGCTCGACGCGGTCGAAGTAGGCGAGCCCGGCGACGAGCAGGACGGCCGCCGCGACAGCCGAGATCGCCATCAGGTCCAGCGGGGCGCTACCCGTGTCCAGCACCGCCCAGCGGAAACCTTCGACGACACCGGTCATCGGGTTGAGCGCCGAGAGCAGCCGCCAGGGCTCGCCCAGTTCGTTGCTCGAGTAGACGACCGGGGAGAGGAAGAGCCACATCTGGATTCCGAAGGGGACGATGTAGCGCACGTCGCGGTAGCGGACGTTGATCGCCGAGAGAGCGGCGCCGGCGCCCAGCGCCGTCGCCGCAACCATCGCGATCAGCAGCGGCAGGGCGAGGATCGCCAGCGAGGGGACGAAGCCCCAGGCGAAGACGATGATCAGCAGGATCACGATCGAGATCGCGATGTCGACGAAGCCCGCGGCGATCACGCCGGCGGGCACGAAGATGCGCGGGAAGTAAATTTTCGAGACCAGCCCCTGATTGACGACGAGGCTTTCGGCGGAGAGCAGCAGGGTGTTGGCGAAGAAGGTCCAGGGAACCAGCGCCGCGAGGCTGAAGAGTGGATAGGGCAGCCCATCCGAGGAGACGCCCGCGACCCGGCCGAAGAAGAGCGAGAAGATGACCATAAAGGCGAGCGGCTGCATGATCGCCCAGGCGGCGCCGAAGGCCGTCTGGCGATAGCGCACGGTGATGTCGCGCAGGGCGATCTGCAGGGCGAGATCGCGGTAGCGCCAGAGCTCGCGGGGCGCGAGGACGCGGCTGAAGCCACGCGTCTGCTGCAGCCGGATCGTTTCCGGCTGCGGTGCGAGATCGGCCTCTGCGAGAGGCTCTGTGGCGGTCATCGGCTCCATGGCTGGGGATAGGTTCTGCGCGACGGGCGCAGCCCCTGTTCGCACCTACATCGGCAGCCGCCTCGCCCGGGTTTAATCGATCGCTTGCGGCTAGCGACGCTTGTCGCCGTGGAGTTCGCGCAGGTGGTCACGCAGGCCCTTACCGAACGGAGTCGGGGTGCCGTCGTAGTCGCTGATCAGGGTCGGACCGTTGTAGCAATCGGTGTCATCGGCGGTGTACCAGGCCCAGCCGAGGTAGGAGATGCCCTGCCGATCGGCCCAGCGCATGTAGGGATCGATGTAGCGATGGGTGCAGTCGCCCTCGCCGAGCTCGCCGGTGACGACTGGGAAGCGCTGCGCGATGCGGGCCAGCGTCTGGCGACAGGAGCGGTAGCAGGCGTTGAAGTCGTAGGTGTGATTGGAGGCGACCAGGGCACGCTCGGGGTCGGTCGGCAGGTAGTCGAGCCAGCCACTGAGGTCGCGCGACCAGTCGAGGCCGCCGAGCAGCAGCGGCTGGCGGGCCCCGGTCGAGCGCACCGCATCGACCAGCTCCTGCATGCCGGCGGCGCGGTAGCTGCCGAACCAGTTGTCGCTGGCCTCGCAGCCCGACTCCCAGCATTCCCAGCTGATGTCGTGCGGCTCGTTGTAGAGGTCGAAGAGCACGCTGCGGTCATCGCGGTATTCGCCGGCGACGCTGCGCCAGAAGTCAGGCGCGTGGTCGGCGTCCGCCATCGGCGGCAGCCCCGTCGCGGTGTGGTCCCCCGGCGCGACCCAGTGCAGGTCGAGGATCACGTAGAGCCCGGCCCGCTCGAGTCGCTGCACGTATTCGCGGATCGCCGCCCTGTAAGCCGCGCCGCTGTAGCTGGGGTCGATCCGACCGAGCCCCAGCCAGCAGCTCTCGTTGAGCGGCACCCGGACCGCGTTGATGTGCCACTTCTTCATCGCCCGCACCGAGGCCCCGTCGGTCGGCCCCTCGAAGAACGCGTCGCCCTCGACGCAGCGGTACTCGGCGCCGGGACGGTTGACGCCAAGCAGGCGAACCGGGTTGCCGCCGCGGTCGACCAGCTGCTTACCCTGGACGCCGATCCAAGGCAGGCCGGCTTGACCGGTGGCGCTCCGCTCCGTCGCGCCAGTCGACGCCAGGGCGACGACGACGGGGATGACCAAGAGCAGGGCAACCATCGCAAGCAGTAGAACTCGACGCGTACCTCGCATGCGTTTCAGATCTCCATGGTACTCAGCGAGCCTCACGGACCCGCCTGGCTGCGCGGTAAGCGGCCTCGAACTGGGGCACGATCGCATCGGCGCTGAAGAGCTCGGCACGCTCCCGCGCCGCCTCCCCCATCTGCTGGCGTAGCTGCGGGTCCGCGCAGAGCTTGCGCAGAGCTGCCCCCAGCCCCTCGCGGTCGCCGGGCGCGACCAAGAGGCCGGTCTCGCCATCGACGACGATGTCGCTGAGGCCGCCGATGTCGGAGACGATCGCGGGCTTGCCCGCCGCCGCCGCCTCGAGCGCGACGATCCCGAACGACTCCGGCAGCAGCGAGGGCGCGACGCTGAACAGCGAGCGCCGCAGCGCCTCGATCACCAACGGGTGCGGCAGCGGCTCGAGGGCGACGACGCCGGGCACCTCGGCGACCCCCTCGATCAGCTGGCGCCCGATCAGGACCAGCGGCGGCGACCCCTCGAGACCGGCATAGGCCTCGACCAGGCGGCCGACGCCCTTGTCCTCGGCGACGTCGCCGAAGTAGAGGATGAAGGGCTCTCGCGGCAGCGCCGCCAGGCGCGGATCATCAGCGGGCGGCGGCGCCGGCAGGGCGCCGATGAAGTTGGGGACGACCTCGTGCGCAACCCGCTCGTCGAGTCCGCTGAGCCGACTGACCGCCTCGCTGACCGGCAGGAACATGTCGACGCGGCGGCGCAGCCAGGGCTCGGCCGCCCGCACTCCGGCGGCGACGACCGTCCCTTTGGCGGCACCGTAAAAGTCGACCGAGTGGGCCAGGCACTTGCCCGCTGCCGGGCCGCTGCAGACGCCGCCCTTGTAGAAGAAGCGCTTGGTCGCGCAGACGAGGCTGTAGTCGTGCAGGGAGAGGACGAAGGCGGCGTCGGCGCGCAGGTCCAGCGGCAGGTAGGAGTGGACGAGCCAGTTGTGGGCGTGGACGACGTCGGGCCGGAAACGGCGGATGACCCGGCGTAGGTCGCGGACCGAGAGCGGGTCCGGCGCCGGCGGCGCGTAGCGGCGTTCCTCGTCGACCGGCACCCCGGGAATGCGGTGAACCGAGCTCTCCAGCAGCTCAACCCCAACCCCATCCTCGCGCTCGGACGGCTCCCCCAGTGGCTGGCGCAGGGTCGCGACCTCGACCTCGTGGCCCCGCCGCGCTAGCTCGACGCTGAGGTCCTCAACTATCCGCTCCTCGCCGCCGACAATTGGCGAGAAGGACTGAGCGACCATCAGGATCCGCATCCGCGCCACCCTAGCCGGCCCAGTGCCAGAATCGAGCCCTTGAAAGCCCCATCCACTTCCCCACCGACGATCTCCGTCGTCATCTGCGCCTACACCGACGAGCGCCTGCAACTGCTGGCGGCGGGCATCGAGGCACTGGGCACCCAGACCGTGGCCCCGCACGAGCTCGTCCTCGTGATCGACCACGCGCCGGAACTGGAGGCGACCTGCCGCCAGCGCTGGCCCGAGGCCAAGGTCGTCGCCAACCGCGAGCAGCAGGGCCTCTCCGGCGCCCGCAACACCGGCGTCGCCGAGTGCGGTGGCGAGGTCGTCGCCTTCCTCGACGACGACGCCACCCCGGCGCCGAACTGGATCGAGCGGCTCGGCGCCGCTTACGCCGACCCCAAGGTGCTCGGCGCCGGCGGCACCGTGCGGCCGAACTGGGAGAGCGAGCGACCGGGCTGGTTCCCGCCCGAGTTCGACTGGGTCGTCGGCTGCACCCACTCGGGGATGCCGCAGCAGCGCCAGGCCGTCCGCAACC
>WUUC01033999.1_pt1 | contig 17707 bp, 18 predicted proteins | sample 6278441 | NCBI WGS metagenome assembly WUUC01 (sample SAMN13675441, study PRJNA597444) | soil metagenome | isolation source: soil | place: USA: Washington | collected 2017-10 | reverse complement strand
GACCGACCCATGAACCAGGAGTTCTATCACTCGTTCGAATGGAAGAGCATCCGAGATTTCGTCATCGTGCGGGATCAAGGCTGCGACTTGGGCGTTCCCGGAATGGGAATTCACGATCGGATTCTAGTGCACCACATGAATCCACTCACACCCCAAGATCTTTTGCATCGTAACGAGAACAACCTGGATCCGGAGTACCTGATCTGCGTCTCCACAAGGACGCACAACGCAATTCACTTTGGCGACGAGAGTCATCTGCCAAAACCCCTTGTCGATCGGCGACCTGGGGATACGAAACTCTGGTAAGGAGCACATCATGGGTATCGAAAACGTTGAGAACCTCAAGCCCGAGGGCGACGGCAACGTGATCCCGCTCGAGGATGGCCAGCCCGTCGACGACCCGTCGAACGCGCCGTCCGAGGCCGAGCAGGTCACCGACACTCCGCAGCCGACTCCTCTTCCCTCGACGTCTCCCGACGTGATCATCACCGAGGACCCGGGCCCGGGTCCGCTCGAGCAGGTCGAAGACGACGGCACGGTCACCGGAGAGGTTCTTCCTGACGACCCGGAGTCGAACGCTGACGCGCAGGATGCGTAAGGGTAAGAGCGCGGCTCAATGGATGGTAAATCGAATTGGGCACGAGGGCTACCCGGGAATGTGCAAGCAGTTTGTTCGTTTGGGCTTAGATGTTCCGAGTCAATCCCCTTCTGCTGCGGTGTGTTTCAAGAACGCAAAGAAGAAGCACAAGCCCAAGAACGTGAACGATACTCCAGCATACGTCCCGGCGTTCTTCAACACGGGCAAACACGGCCACGTCGTCTTTACCCTGGGTAAGGACAGCAAGGGTCGTCGCTTGGCCATCTCCGTCGATGTTCAAGACAAGGACAACGACCGGCGTCGCGAGGTCGGCATCGTACCCCTCGAGAACTTTCTCAAGTGGGGTCCGTGGCAGGGCTGGACCGAGGACTTCGACGGAAAGATCGTTTACTCCCCATCGAAGAAGGCAACTCCGGCTAAGCCTGTGCCTGCGCCGACCAAGCCTGTTCGCAAGACGGTCGATCAGATCGCACAGGAGGTCATCGATGGCAAGTGGGGCAACGGGGCTGCCCGAAAGGAAGCATTGCAGCGGGCGGGTTACTCCTACGCGGCAATCCAACACAAGGTCAACGACTTGCTCTAACTCCAAAGGAGGGAAGACATGAGCAGTATTCTTAATGATGTCAAACACATGCTCGGTCTTCTCCCGGAGCAGACGGCGTTTGATTCCGACATCATGATCCACATCAATTCGGTGTTCTCAACGCTGACTCAGCTAGGCGTTGGCGATCCTTTGGGATTCATGATCGAGGACAACACCACCGACTGGGACGAGTTCGTAAACGACGCGCAACTTAACTCGGTTAAGAGCTACATGTTCCTGAGGGTCAAGTTGTTCTTTGATCCGCCTCAGGTCGGATTCGTCATCACGAGCATGGATCGTCAGATCGAACAGCTTGAGTGGCGATTGCTGGTCGCTGCTGATACGCCATATTTGGGCGAGGACGAAATCGTTGGTGGAGGTGGAGCTTGACAACGCCAACACCTCGTCGCCGGGTCGTATTCCGTAAGGACACCGTAGAGAACTGGATCACAAAGAATCCGATTCTTCTCTACGGCGAACCGGGTGTGGAGGACGAAACCAATCTGATGAAGATTGGCGATGGTGAAACTCCATGGAATCAGTTGTACTACTTCAATGATCCGTCGTCGGAGTTGTTGTACGACATGATCCAGGAACACCTTCAAGATTCTACTCCACACTCGGTCTACGACCACGGACCTTCCCTCGTCCTTCTCTACGAAAACAAGAAGGTGTGATTCGCAGTGACTTTGCAAACACGGCTCGCCGATCTGATCACTGCGATCGGCACCGACATCAAGACTCTCCGAACATTCATCACCGGTTCAAGTTCGGGGACGTTGAGCGGTCTTGCCACCTCGGATAAGACCTCGCTCATCGCCGCAATCAACGAAGTTCGTACCACGGCAAACGGCGCTGGTGCGGCGGCTTCGACGACGGTTCGGGGCACTGTCGAACTTGCGACAAACGGTGAAGCTCTGGCTATGAGCGACACGACCGTCGTGTTGACGCCGTCCAACCTCGCGGGTGTCGCCAACGTTGCCAATGGTCTGGTCCGACTGGACGCTGGAGCCAAGATCCCATCGGCTCTTGTTCCGGGTTCAACAGACGACACGGCAGAAGCAGCCAACTTCGCTGCTCTTCCGGCAACGGGTACTCCTGGAGTGCTCTACGTCACCATCGACAACGGAAAGATCTTCCGCTGGACGGGCACCGTCTATGCCGAGATCTCGCCAAGTCCGGGATCCACCGACTCGGTTCCCGAAGGATCGGTCAACCTGTACTACACGGCCACGCGCGCAGACGGACGCGCGGACGCCCGTATCACGGCGCGTATCGGTAACGAGGAGACGGACCTCGCTGCGGCTTACGCGGCCGCTAAGGCATGAGCCTACAGTCGCGCCTACAAGATTTCATCACAGCCGTCGGCGCGGACATAAAGGCTTTACAAACCGGTCTGGCTACGCACACGCACGCAGGCGGAGGCGGAACAGTCTCAGGCTCGAGTGCGATACTTACGGCAACTCAAGCTAATAGTACGGTTACTCCTGCGGTTCTTACTGGTCACACTTGGACAATTCCGCCGGGTAAGACATTGCTGCTCAACGGTAACTTGATATTTCGCATGGTCGCACTGACCACCGGTGCTGGTTACGGTGTGCGAGTAGCCCAAGGTGCAGGAGCGAACGGTAATGCACAAGGCTCATGGACCGCGGAAAGTGGTGTCGCTACTGGCAATTCCACTGGCGGTTTGCGTAATGGTGGTGTATTTAACGTTGCTGGTGGGGCTAATGCGCTAGGTGAGGCCCTTGGTACGGGTGGTAGCAGTACTTCAGCCGATCACAGCGCGTTTCTACAAGCAGTAATCAAGAACAACTCAAGCAACGCCGACACCACAGTGACGGTATTGTTTCGATCCGAGGTTGCTGCTTCGGCAATCACAGCACAGATCGGCACAGGTGCGGTAGGAGTCATTGTCTGATGCTGAGTAATACTGCTGTTCCGACCTATTACGGCCAATTCCGCCAGAAAGTACTTAGCGGACTAATTCCGGTTTGTGAAGAGATCTCTCTCGAGATGAACCGGATCGATGCGTTGATCAAGGACCCAAACGTCTACTATGACGATCGGGCCATTGATGGGTTTATCGCCTTCTGCGAGACCGAGATGACGCTTACTGACGGAGCCACAGTTCACCTGATGGATTCGTTTAAACTCTGGGCGGAACAGCTACTCAGCTGGTTCATTTTCGTTGATCGTCAAGTTTGGGATGAAGAATCCAAAACGTTCGTCATGAAGACGATCAAGAAACGACTCAGAGACACACAATACCTGATCGTTGCTCGAGGTTCAGCCAAGTCGATGTACGTGACGTTCCTTCAAGCGTACTGGCTCACGGTCGATACGACTACCACGCACCAGGTGACGGTCGCTCCGACGATGAAGCAAGCTGAAGAGGTACTGACCCCAATCAAGACAGCTATTACTCTGTCTCCTGGTCCGTTGTTTCAGTTTCTCACCGAAGGTTCGATTAACAACACCACGGGCGCGCGCTCGGGAAGACAGAAGCTCTGTCCCACCAAGCGAGGTATCGAGAACTTTCTGACGAACTCTCTACTCGAGATTCGTCCGATGGACATCGACAAGCTCCAAGGTTTGCGCACCAAGTACAACTCTGTGGACGAATGGCTTTCTGGTGAAGTTCGAGAGAACGTCATCACTGCTCTAATGCAGGGAGCCAGGAAGTTCGAAGATCCAGTGCTTGTTGCGATCTCATCCGAGGGTACAATCCGTAACGGTGTCGGTGACGACATTAAGATGGAGCTTGCTCTCATTCTCAAGGGTGAGATGACGCAGGACAACGTCTCTATTTTTCACTACAAACTAGACGACGTGAAGGAAGTTGCCAACCCGGCAATGTGGGTGAAGGCGAATCCCAACATCGGGATCACCGTCTCCTACGAGACCTATGCTCAGGATGTCGAGCGAGCTGAGCAAATTCCGTCAGCCCGTAACGAAATCTTGGCGAAGCGTTTTGGCATGCCGATGGAAGGTTACACCTACTTCTTCACGTGGGAAGAGACCCTGATTACCCTGCCTATATTTCAGGCTGGACGATTCATGGGGATGCCGTGTTCGTTGGGAATCGACCTCTCATTGGGAGACGACTTCTGCGCATTCACGTTTCTCTTTCCGTTGAAGTCTGGAGACTTTGGTGTCAAAACTCGAAGTTACATCACTCGCCGTACCCTGGAGATGCTTCCGGGAGCCAAGCGAATTAAGTACGAAGAGTTCATGGCTGAAGGAACCCTCATCATCTTCGAGGGAAACACCCTTGACGACATGGACGTCTTCGACGACATAAGCGCGCATTGGGAACAGATGGAGTATGACATCCGAACGGTGGGTTTCGACCCGTACAACGCCAAGGCATTCATGGAGCGCTATGAGCGCGAGATGGGTCCGTACGGCATTGAGCGTGTCATTCAGGGTGCTCGTACTGAGTCAGTTCCGTTGGGTGAACTGAAGATCCTTGCGGGCCTGCGCGCTCTGAAGTTCGACGAGAAGATCATGCAGTTTACGATGGGTAACGCGGTGACCTGGGAAGACTCCAATGGTAACCGTAAGCTCGTCAAGCGACGCAGCGATGAAAAGATTGACAACGTGTCTGCCCTCATGGACGCATACGTTGCGTACAAGAACCAGATCGACCACTTCGTCTAAGGAGGTGAGAGCATGGGACGAGTTGTTCGAGCTTTGAAGCACAGCTGGAACGCGTTTGAGAAAGCCCCCAGGGATCTTGATCCTACTTGGGTCGGTGGACCGATGACGGGTTCTCCTCGGCAGAACAGGTCTCCGAGGCGCTACATGAACGACAAGTCCATCATCGGATCGATTTATACTCGACTGGCGTTGGACGTGGCGGGTGTTGAGTTCTTCCACTGTCTGTTGAACGACGACGGCGTGGCGGAGAAGCTGGTCTACGATGGGTTGAACGAATGCTTGTCGCTAAACCCTAACATCGATCAGTCTGCGATGGCGTTTAAGATGGATGCTGCGTTGACGATGTTCGAGGTTGGACATTGCGCAATCATTCCAACCGAAACAACGAACAACCCGATAGAGACCGGCGGATACGACGTCAATGCTATGCGTGTCGGTCGTGTCGTGGGTTGGTACCCTCGAAAGGTTACGGTCGAACTTTACGACGACCGAGAGGTTGACAAAGAGGGACAGCCTGCAGGTGGCGGAATCGTTAAGCAGTTGACTCTGCCGAAGAACATGGTCTCGATTATTGAGAACCCGTTCTACTCGGTCATGAACGAGCCCAGCGGGACGCTTCAACGCCTCCTTATGAAGCTCCAAATGCTCGACGGTCTGGACGAGGCAACTAGCTCCGGGAAGTTGGACTTGATCTTCCAGCTTCCGTACGCCGTTCGCAGTGAGACCAAGAGACAGCAAGCAGAGAAGCGTCGTGCCGATCTTCGTGATCAACTCGCCGATGACGAGTTGGGCATTGGATACATCGACGTCTCTGAAAAGGTCATCCAGCTCAACCGGCCAATTGAGAACAAGCTCCTGTCTCAGATCGAGTATCTGACTCGAGAATTGTTCACTAATCTCTCGCTGACTCCCGAGATCATGAACGGGACTGCGAACCGGGAGACTCTGAACAACTACTTCGATCGTACGATTGAGCCGCTATGCATGAGCTTGTCCATGGAGATGAAGCGTAAGTTTCTCACCAAGACCGCGCGCACGCAGGGGCACTCAATCGAGATCTACAAGGATCCGCTCAAGCTGATCCCGATCGATGAGCTGTCGGAGGTTGCGGACAAGCTGATCCGTAATGCCGTGGTCACGGCGAACGAGTTCCGTCCGAAGATTGGCTACCGCCCGTCGAAGGATCCGAACGCGAACAAGCTTCAGAACCCGAACATGCCAACAAAGGATCAGCCTGGAACCGATGAGGTTGTTCCTGTGATCAAGGAGAAGGAGGAGCCCAGTGACACAGGATTACGTCGGATCGTTTAAGACCGATCGCGGCTCTGATCTTCTTCACTTCGGTGTTCCGGGCATGAAGTGGGGCGTTCGTAGGTCTCGGTCTGCAGGCGGAGGCAGCTCGAGCAGGCCCAAGCCAACCAAAGATCGCAAGCGCGAGGTTGAATCAGCGGCCAAAGCAAAGCAGCATGCTGAACTAACTGCGCGCATTGACAAGATCAAGAACGGCAATGGTCGTCCGTTGGTCGTCAAGGGTAAGCAGTTGTCTAAGGCTGAATCGGTTAAGCATCTCGAGGAGCAGGCTAAGAAGGTTGCTCCAAAGACTAAGCCCGAGCCGAAAGCTCCAGCGAAGTCTACCAACGAGAGCGAAACCGTTAAGCTTTCCGATGGCACTGAGATCACGGTTGGTAAAAAGGTCACGGTCACTAAAGACTTCGAAGCTCTGAAGACTCAGGTCCGTGAAAAGGGCGCAAACTCGTTGACCGATGACGAACTGAAGTACGTGAATTCTCGGACCGAGGCGGTTCGTAAGGCCAACGAAGCTTACAAGCAGCCCGAATCGTGGCTGGCTAAGACCGTCAAGAGTACAATCAAGACTGCGCTTGATCAGCAGCTGAAAAAGACAACGGACGTGGCTGCAAATCACTTCGGTGATCAGGTTCGGGCGAAGTTGAAGACACGACTCAAGACAAAGACCAAGAAGGCCACAGCTACTACCTCTACGGGTAACAAGCTGCCGGTCATCTACAAGGTGACGGACCTTTGAGTGAGGACACTTCAAAATGGGAGTAAAAAAGCCGAGCTTCTCGGGGTACGTCACTAAGGCGAACCTTGAGTGCGAGGATGGGCGGACAATTCTGCCGGATGCCTTCAAGCATCAGGACGGAGAGCGGGTTCCGCTCGTCTACCAGCACAATCACACCGACCTGTCCCAGGTTCTGGGTCACGTCATTCTGACCAACAAGGGCGATGGCGTTTGGGGTGATGCCTACCTCAACGAGACCAGCAACGGTAAGGCTGCTGGCGAGCTCGTTCACAACAAGGACATCGACAAGTTCTCTATCTGGGCGAAGAACCTGGTGGAGAAGGGTCGCAACGTCCTCAAGGGAAACATCAAGGAGGTGTCTCTCGTTCTGGCTGGCGCCAACCCGGGAGCCCTGATTACCGAGTCTGCTCTGCAGCACGGCAGCTACGACCTCGATGAGGACGTGGTGATCGTGGGCTTCGAACTGGAGCACGCAGTTGAAGATGAGCCGCCCGCGGATCCTCCTGCGGCGGAGAGCACCACTGAAGAAAGCAAGACGATCGGTGACGTGCTCAGCACGCTTTCCGAAGAGCAGCAGCAGGCAGTAAACCAGGTCATCGAAGAGGTAGTTACGGAGGCGGTCGCCGCAGCGCAGACCGAAGCCGCTGTGCAGCACGACGCTCTCAATTCTTCCCAGGAGGACACCAGCATGACTCGCAACATCTTCGACAACTCCGGTACGGGGACCGAGGCTGCCAAGCCGCAGCTCAAGCACTCCGACCAGACCGCTGTCCTCGTCGCAGCTCGTGAGGGCAAGGTTGACTCTCTCCGCGACTTCGTTCGCAGCGCCAACGGTGGCGAGCTCATGCACGCTGTCGACTACGGCGTCGACAACATCGAGGTTCTGTTCCCGGACGCGCAGGCGCTCATGCGCACGCCCACCTGGGTCGACCGGCGTCAGGAGTGGGTCAAGGCCTTCATGGCCGGGACCTCCAAGTCTCCCTTCAGCCGGGTGAAGACGGTCTACGCCGACATCACGGCGGACGAGGCTCGTGCCAAGGGATACATCAAGGCCACCCAGAAGGTGGAAGAGGTCTTCCCGGTGTTCAAGCGTTCCACCGGCCCGACCATGATCTACAAGAAGCAGAAGCTGGACCGTCAGGACATCATCGACGTCACTGACTTCGACATCGTGGCCTGGATGAAGGCTGAGATGCGTGGCAAGCTGGACGAGGAGCTCGCACGGGCAGGGCTTCTCTCCGACGGCCGCAGCGCGATGGACGACGACAAGATTCAGGAGCCCACCGGCAATACCGGTGACGGCATCCGTTCGGTCCTCAACGACCACGAGCTCTACACCATGAACGTGGCTGTCGTGCTCCCGACCACCCCCGTCAACGCTGACTGGAACGCCGTGATCGACGCGGCCACCCTGTCCCGCGAGGACTACATGGGTTCGGGCAACATCACCGCCTTCATGACCTACAAGACCGCCGCGACGCTGCTGACCATCCGTGACGAGTTCGGTCACCGGATGTACCGCAACCTCTCCGAGCTTGCCAACGACATGGACATCAACCAGATCGTCCGAGTTCCGTCGACGCTGTTCCCGGCCGACGTTCTCATGATCGCTCTGGACCTCGCCGACTACAACTTCGGCACCAACGCTGGTGGTCAGGTCACGCTGTTCGACGACTTCGACATCGACTTCAACCAGTACAAGTACCTGATCGAGACCTACCTGTCCGGCGCCCTGACGCTGCCGTACAGCGCGATGATCTTCCGTCGGGAGACCACTGCGTCGGCCACGATCAACAACCCGACCGCCGCGACCTTCGTGGACGGTACTGACGGTACTGGTGTCATCACCATCCCGGATGTCGAGGGTGTCACCTACCGCATCAAGGGTCAGCCGCAGAACGAGGGTGACGTTCTCATCACCAGCGCCACCACGGTCGTCGCCAAGGCTGAGCCTGGCTACACCGTGACCGGTACCTCGTCCTTCGGTCCGTTCACGCCCACTGGCCCGTAATCCTTCCTAGATGAGATACGCGGGCAAGTTCGGTTTCGCAACTAAATCCGAAGTTCGCCCTGGCGTTTGGGAAGATGTCATCACTGAGCGAGAGTATCTAGGTGATGTCATCCAGAGGACGGAGAGGCAAGAAGACGAGAGTTCGGTTCTACCGACTGCTCACGTCACTACTAGCTTCTCCGTCCTCTCAGACGGCGTTCTCAAGGAGCGTTACTCCGATCTTCGTTATGTGACTCATCGCGGGGTCCGCTGGTCCGTTAATTCGGTCATTCACAAGTGGCCCCGCCTCGAGATCTACATTGGAGAGGAGTACAATGGGCCAACGCCTGGATCTCCATGAAATCCTAAAAGGAATCGCTGGAGTTGCGGAAGCATATTTCCAGCCACCTAATGGTACGGACATGGTTTACCCATGCATTACGTATCAGCGCGATGATTCCTATACCGAATTCGCAAACAACAAGCTGTACTTCGGTAAGAAGCGATATTCGGTGACTGTCATTGATCGCGATCCTGACAGCACCATTCCAGATGCGGTTGAGGCTTTGCCATACACCCGTTTCGATCGATTCTTTGTCGTTGATGGCTTGAACCACACAGCTTTCCAGACGTTCTTCTAGGAAGGATCATACACATGACCGCACTGGTCTGGGATGCGCTCGCGGAGCGCTTCTACGAGACGGGTACGGACCGCGGTGTTCTGTACATTCCCACTGCTGGGGAGTACAGCGACGGCGTGGCCTGGAACGGCCTCACGGGTGTCACCGAGTCTCCCTCGGGAGCGGAGCCCACCAAGCAGTACGCGGACAACATCGCCTACGTCACCCTGATGTCGGCCGAGGAGTTCGCGGGCACGATCGAAGCCTTCACCTGCCCGGACGAGTTCTGGCAGTTCAACGGCGTCGCGACCACCGCTGCGGGCCTGAAGATCGGTCAGCAGTCTCGTCGTCAGTTCGGGTTCTGCTACCGGACCCGCAAGGGCAACGCCGAGAACGAGGATGCGGGTTACATCCTGCACTTGGTCTACGGCGCTCAGGCTTCGCCGTCTGAGAAGGCGTACACGACGATCAACGACTCTCCGGAGCCGGTGACCTTCAGCTGGGCCTTCACCACCACTCCGGTTCCGGTCGACGGCTACAAGCCGACCGCGATCGTCACCATCGACTCGACTGACTCTCGAGTCACCCCCGCGCGCCTGGCTGCGCTCGAGACCGTTCTCTACGGCTCCGAGGGCAACGACCCGCGTCTTCCGCTGCCTGACGAGGTTGCCTCGATCCTGGCAACCGGCATTCAGCTGATCACGCCGACCGCTCCGACGTACAACGCCGCAACGGATGTCATCACGATCCCCGCGATCGCTGGTGTGCAGTACTCCATCGATGGCGTCGACGTGGAGCCGGGGGCACAGGACCCGATCACCGAGGACACTGTCGTTCGCGCACGGCCGGAGGCGGGTTACACCTTCACCGGTACGTACGTGACCGAATGGCTCATCGTCTTCAGCTAATCCAAACTAGGGAGAAGAGAGTGCTCGAGCTACAAGTTATCAACGATGGCAAACAGGTGACTCTGAAATTCGAGCACTCTCTTCTGTCCATCTCCAAGTGGGAAAGTAAGTATAAGAAAGCGTTCCTGGGTGACAAGCAAAAGACTCCAGACGAGATGATCGAGTATTACGAGTTCATGCTGGTTCACCCGAACAACACGTCGTTGGTATATCTCCTCGAGCCTGCGCAGCTTGAGGAACTAACGCACTACATCAACGACTCTCGTTCCGCGTCGTCGGTGCCTGACACACCGAGCACAAAGCCGATGGTTAAAGAGGTCGTCACTAGCGAACTCATCTATTACTGGATGGTCGGTCTTGAGATCCCCTTCGAGACTGAAAAGTGGCACCTCTCACGTCTCTTGATGCTCATACGCATCACTAATTTCAAGAATTCGCCTCCTGAGAAGCAAAACAAGGCGACTCTCATGGCGCGATGGAAAGAGCTTAACGACAAACGTAAGGCCGAGTTCAACACAACGGGCTGATCGGAGGCTAGATGCCCATTGAGTGGGATGCCCCCACCGAGCGGTATTTTCAGCACGGTGTAGACCGCGGCGTTCTGTACATCGAAGAAGCCGCAGTGCCGTGGAACGGTTTGATCAGTGTTGATGAAGCTGGTGGTGGCGCAGCCTCGATGATCTATCGGGACGGCAAAATCGTCATGGCCGACATCGACGCGTCGGACTTCGAAGCTAATATTTCGTCGTTCTTCTTTCCAGATGAGTTCTCTGCGTGTCTCGGGATTCCGCAAGTTGCTGAAGGTTTGTATGTCGACAACCAAAAGCCCAAGCGTTTTGGAATGTCATACCGATCTCTGATCGGCAGCGGAACTACTGGTGACATGTTCGGATACCAGATTCATCTGATCTATAACTGCATGGCATCGATTGGTCGGCGACAGCGGAAGACGCTCACCGATACTCCCGATCCGCTTGTGTTTGATTTCAACATCGTTTGTACTCCGGTTAAGTTGACGGGCTACAGGCCAACCGCCCATTACATCATCGACACTCGAGAACTTAACGCCTCAGCGCTTAAGGATCTAGAGGACATTCTCTACGGCAAGGGCGTTGTTGAAGGACGACTGCCTACCGCCACAGAGCTGTTCGAGATGATGAGTTTCGGCGTCATCATGCGAGTCCACGATAACGGTGATGACACCGTGACAATCCGTGGCGCTAATCAGTACATCACTGACAACGGTAACGGAACATTCACGGTAACCAACCTCAACGCTGTGTTAGACGGAGACGACTACGCCATCAGCGACGGAGGAAACACCGTCATCGTGCCATAAGGAGGAATAGGTGGCAACCGTCAATGTCGCGACGGCTGAGTATGCTCTTAGCATTCTAGGGCAATCGGTCGTTGCGGGAACGATTAACGGATCAGGACACCTGATCCTCGAGCGTGACAATGGCGAGACCTTTGACGCCGGAGACTTTAGCACTGCGATTACCACGCTGATCAACTCGGTTATCGCTGCTTCAACTCTGATTGAGCTCCTGGTCAGTGCGAACGCCGTTGGTGATATTCCTCTCCGAGTGCGAGGAATGGCATCTCAGACTGGCGATCTTCAGCAGTGGCAGAACAATGCCGCAGCGGTTCTCGGACGAATTACTTCAGACGGTAAGCTCAAGGGCTTTACGCTTGAAGGTATTACTCTCGACGGCGATCTGAACACGCTGTCAGACATCAATGCCGCCAAGATCGACGGTAAGAAGGTGACGGTGAACACAGTGGCTCCGTCATCTCCTGCAGCTGGCGATATTTGGATCAACCCGTCAGGGTCGTGATCTAAATGGCTCTTACTGCCTCCTCGTATTCGAAAGCTGTAGCGGACTTCGATGGCAACTTAGCGGGATCGATCGAAACGTGGGTGTACACCGAGACGGCCGATCTTTCTCCGACTCAAGAAAAGATCAAGTACGTCTTCGGCTTCAAGCAGACATCGACGTATAGCGACAACCAAAGGTTTACCGCCTGGATTGATGGCGACGTCGAGTATGACGACACCTTTCTTAACAACAAGGGGTCTGATGAATGGCAGTTCTATGCCGTTACTAAGACCTATAACCGCCCTGCGTATGGCGCTGGCTCAGTAAACCACACGGCTCGGTGTCGAGTAGATGACATCTACGATGGTCCTACTTCAGATACGGGACATCAGAATACCGACACTGACGTTACGCCTAAGGTGGGGACAACACTTCCTGCTCCCGGTGGCGTTGTTTGGGCTGGAACTAGTTCATCTTCGCTACAATGGAACTGGAATGACGCAGCAAGTGCTGGAATCGGTCCTGCTGCGACAGATTACTGGGTTCAAGTTGCCTGGGATGCGGGATTCACCAACCTGGTGGCAAACGGTCTAGTTGGAAACGTCAACAGTTACACCATCGGCGGTCTTCCTCGAGCGACGACGTTCTACTTCCGTGTTCGAGCGCACAATGCTTATGGTGCTGGCGCATTCTCAGGACCCGTCGGAGCAACGACGGCAGCCACAGTACCAGACACAATGGCGGGACCCATCGTCAGCGCAGCAACGACTAGCGGTTTTACCGTAGGTTTCACTGCGCCGAACAATGGCGGAAATGCAATCACGTCGTACGAACTTCAGTACACCGACGATAACTTCTTTACGACGACTACAGTTCCAGGCATTACGTCGTCTCCAAGAATTCTCACTGGTTTGGCTCCAGGTAAGAAGTATCGAGTTCGAATGCGCGCTATTAACGCCGTGGGTGGCGGATCTTGGTCACCATCCTCTCTCGAGATTCAAACACTCGGTGGAGTTAAAGTACGCAACGATGCCAATAACGCCTGGATCGAAGGCATCGTTCGAATGCGTAACGAAGCCAACACCGCGTGGAATGTGGTTGTTGTCCGGAAGTGGAACGGAACGAGTTGGGTCGTATGATCCGAGTCGATTCGCTTGGCGACTGGGCCGACACTAATCGATTCCTCGATCGGATCTTGCATCTTAATCCGAGAGCCAAGATCGAATCTTTGGCACAACAAGGAGTCGACGCACTTCGAAGCGCAACTCCCATCGAGTCCGGTTTAACCGCCGAATCATGGGACTACGAGATTCTTCAAAATGGAAGTAAAATTTCCATCTGGTGGAGCAACACCAACAACATCAACGGATTCAAGGTTGCGATTGGTCTGCAATACGGCCACGGAACCAACGGTGGCTATGTGGCGGGTCAAGATTACATCAACCCCGCACTGCGACCAATCTTCGATCGTATCGCTAACGCTGTGTGGGAGGAGGTGAAGAAGCTGTGAGTGCGGTTGACAATCGCGTAGTTAAGATGACCTTCGACAACGAGCGATTCAAGTCGGAGGCTCTCAAGACTAAGCTGTCCCTTGACAATGTTGACAAGGCTGTCTCTAGTGCTGGTAAGAACAAAGGGCTTCTGAACCTCGGCAAGGACATGGAAGGCTTGGTCGGCAAGTCTAAGACCATGCAGATCGCAGCGGTTACAGCTATCGGTACGATCACCAACAAACTAGTGAACATGGGTCTGCAGACCGGTAAGTCTCTTCTGCTGGATCCAATTAAACAAGGCTTCAATGAGTACGGCGAACTGCTAACCACGCAGAACGCCATCATGAACGCCACGGGCAAATCAGCTGAAACTGTTAAGAAGACGCTGAACACGCTCAACGAGTACTCTGACACGACAATCTTCAAGTTCTCAGACATGACTGGTGCTCTCACCAAGTTCTCAAACGCCGGTATCGGTTTGAAGAAGTCTGAGAAGCTCATTAAGGGTGTCGGTAACGCATCGGCCTTTGCCGGTCTAACGACGGAGAAGGCTGGCGCAGCGTTCTACGCCATCGGTCAGACGATGGAAACCGGGTTCCTCTCGGGTAACGACCTGATGCAGCTCAACAATGCGGGTTTCGCTACCGTGAAGTTCAAGGAAGAGGTCGTCAAGGCGGCAGCTTCACTTGGTAACCTGAAGAAGTCCGGTAAGGGTTACGTTACCAGCACCGGTAAGTACGTCTCAGCGACCAAGGGATTCAAGGACAATCTTAAGGACCAATGGGCTAGCGCCGAAGCGGTCAGTATTGCGTTGTCCAAGTATTCCGACAGCAGTACCAAGTTTGGTAAGAAGGCGTTCGCGGCTGCGCAAGAGGTTCGTACGTTCAGTGCCTTCATGGGTACCCTCAAGGAGTCTTTGGGTTCCGGGTGGGCGCAGGTCTTTGGTGCCATGTTCGGTGGTCTCAAAGAAGCGACTAGTATGTGGACCGGTTTGTCCCTTGCTGTCAGCGGCGTAACGAGCAAGTTCTTCAGCTTCCTAGCTGCTTCACTCCAAGTTTGGCGTGACATGGGTGGTGCGGCCAAGATCGGCCAAGCCATCAAGAACGTCTTCGCTCCGATTGTCGCTATATTTAGCGCACTTGGGGAGGCTTGGAAGACGGCGTTTGGCGGAGAGGGAGGCAAGGGCGCAGGCTCTACTCTCTATGCTATTTCCTACGGCCTCGAGCTTCTGACGAGACCACTGGCATGGCTTGCCAAGCTTATCGGTTTGATTGTCCATCCGTTGACGTTGTTCTTCTCAATCCTGCGTCTCGGTGGACAGATCATCGGTTACGGAATCGACAAGCTGGTCGACTTCGTCAAGAGCATCGTCGATCTCGCTTCGTTCAAGATGCCGTCTGGCGGCGGTGGAGGAACCCTTCTCGGTTGGCTTAAGACTCTCATCAGCGAGGTTCAGCGTGCAGTTGGCGTTGTTTCTTCGCTGCTTGAAGAAGGTAAGTCCATCAAGGAAGCCTTCTCTGCGCTTGGCGACATTGATCTGAAGCTTCCGAAGTTGCCCAAACTTGGCGGATTCTCGCTCGGTAATCCATTCGGAAACCTCTTCGGAGGCGGAGAAGGAGACGAGGCAGCCACTCAGCTCGAGACTGTGAACACGCAGTTCATGGAGCTAGCTAACAGTGCTCGGACTCTCGGTGGAGGAATCAATCTCCGGGAGCTCGAGCAAGGCTTTACTGACTTTGCTGCATCCGCCGAAGGCGGTGTGGTCAATGTCAAGGAATTCGCTGGCGCAATGGACGGATACTTCACTCCGGCTATCGAGAACGCAGCTAGTTCGGGCGGAGGTTTCTTCGACTGGATCGGTAAGGTTGCTTCGGCAATCGGCGACTTCTTTGGCAAGATTAAGGGCGAAGACATTGCTGCTAGCTTGAACTTCGCGGTTCTGGCTACGATGGGCATTACCTTTGCTCAGATGATGCGATCCATCGCTAAGGGATTCGACATCGTTCGGGACATCGCGGGTTCGATCGACGGTATATTCCAATCAATCGGTAGTGCGATTGATGAGTTTGCCGACGCTAAGAAGCGTGAGTCTCAAGCTCGACTGATCATGACCATCGCTATTGCCATCGGCATTCTTGCTATTTCCTTGTTCGTCCTCTCGAGGATTCCGCAAGACAAAATGATCGTGGCCTTCCAGGGTCTCGCAGCAGCAATTGCGGGTCTGGGCATTGTCATGTTCATCATGAGCAAGGCTCTGGCTAAGATCCCTGATGGATCTAGCGGCAAGATGATTGCTATGGGTGCCGCAATGGTGCTCATGGGAATTGGTCTGCTGGGTCTAGCCCTAGCCATGAAGGTTATGGCTACGGTCGGTCTTGATGGCGTTCTCAAGTCTCTGTTGACACTCGCTGTCATATTTAGAGGCCTTGAGATGGTCGGTAACACGGCCGCGAAGTCTGGTCGAACAATGCTAGCAGCTGCTGCGGCGATGGTGATCATCGGTGGAGCACTGATTGTTCTGGCTACTGCGCTGCTGATGTTCAAGTTGGTGGACTACGGTTCAATGGCTAAGGCGGGTCTGTCTTTGCTGGCTTTGACAGCAGCATTGTTCATTCTTACCAAGGTTCCTCCGCCTATGATGCTAGCTGCAGGCGCTGCCATGTTGGCAATCGCTACTGCGATGAGCATATTGGTGGTTGCTCTCTTGGCGTTCGCTCTAGTCAAGTGGGAGTCAATCGCTAAGGCGGCAGTTGTTCTACTGGCACTGTCGATTGCGTTGTTGATCGTTAGTGCTGGAGGACCCACTGGAGCTGCTGCAATTGTCGCACTAGCTGCTGCAGTGATGATCCTGGCGCTTGCTATGGTCGTTCTGCAGAAGATTAACTGGTCTACTATCGCTAAGGCGGCAGTGGTTCTGGTCATCTTGGTTGCGGCCTTTGCGGCGTTCATGCTTGTTGTATATTTGGCAGCTCCGGCAATTGCATTGCTTACCGGACTGGCATTGGGTTTGGCTGCTCTGGCGGTAGGCATTGCGCTTCTCGTCGGTGCTCTTGCGATCATTCTGCCGCTGCTTGCAGCGAGCGTTGCCGTATTTGCCGCATTCGCTACTGGTGCGGCTATTGCTATCGCAGTGTTCCTCCAGACACTTGCGCTAGAAGCTGGCAACATGAAGAAGTCCATCTTGACGATCCTTCAGGTCTTCATCGACGCAATTGTCGAAGCAGTGCCGATGGTGATCGACGGTATCAAGCGGCTGATTCAAGCTATCTGGGATCAGTTTACGAAGCCTGGTACTGGCGACAAGATGAAGGCTGGCGGCAAGTCCATGATGGACAAGCTGATGGATCAGGTCAAGGAATGGGCGCCGAAGATCGGTAAGCTCATCGTTGAGTTGGTTCAGCGCCTTGCAGACACCATTATTGAGAATCGCGAGAAGATTGTTACGGCCGGTATCAAGCTGGTTATCTCGCTGATCGACGCTCTCGCGAGTCAAGCACAGCCGTTGATCGATGCGGGCGTCAACTTGATTACCGAAATCCTACGAGGTCTGGGACGAGCGTCTCAGGACTTGATGGATGCTGGTGTGAAGTTGCTCATCGACTTCGTCAACGGTATGGCCGATGCTCTGCTCAACAACGCTGAAGGCATGGGCGATGCTATCAACCGTCTCGTCGATGGCATGGTCAAGCTCGGTGAGCAGATGGCAGCGGGTCTTGCTCGTGGTCTGGGTGGTGCTGCACGTGGCGCTATCACGAGTCCATGGTCGTTGGGTAAGAATTTCGTTAAGGGCTTCCTTGACGGTGCCAATGATGAGGCTGAGGTTAGATCTCCCTCGAAGAAGACTCGTAAGCTGGGTCATTTCCTCGTTGATGGTCTCACCCTTGGTGTGCAGGATCGTACTGCTGCAGCTATTGCGGCTATCGCTGCTGTTGTCAGCGGTCAGATCGCTACGGCTAATGAGTATATTTCCAAGTACGTCCAGCAGCTG
>WUUC01231375.1_pt1 | contig 17711 bp, 16 predicted proteins | sample 6278441 | NCBI WGS metagenome assembly WUUC01 (sample SAMN13675441, study PRJNA597444) | soil metagenome | isolation source: soil | place: USA: Washington | collected 2017-10 | reverse complement strand
GTCGGTGAGGCCGGAGAGGGCGGCGTTTTCTTTGCACCATTTGACCATGCCTTCGGCGGCGTCGACGTGAGTGACGCTGGCGCCGGCTTTGGCGGCGGCGCAGGTGGCAGCGCCCGTGTAGCCGAAGAGGTTGAGGACATTGACCTCACGGCCGGCGGCTTTAGCGGCGCGGATTTTTTGGGAGAACCAATCCCAGTTCACGGCTTGTTCTGGGAAGAGGCCGGTGTGTTTGAAGGAGGTCGGGTGAATCTTAAAGGTGAGCGAGCCATAACTAATTTTCCAGTGATCGGGGAGTTCGCGGCGGTATTCCCATTTGCCGCCGCCGGTCTCGGCCCGGTGGTAGAAGCCGTCCCATTTTTCCCACTTCGTGGCGCCGCCGGAGCGTGGCCAGATGATTTGCGGGTCGGGACGCACGAGCGTGTAGGGACCCCAGCGTTCGTGTTTCATGCCGGCGCCGCAGTCGAGGAGCTGGTAGTCTTTCCACTGGTCGGCAACGATGAGAGCGGGGCGGGCGATGGCGGAGTCGGCAGGCATGAGTCGGTTGAGTGAGAGCGTGCGAGCGAAGGGTCGGGCGGCGGCGTTGTCGAGTGCGGCGGCGTTGTTGCGGGCGTGGGCGACATTAGCCGCCGATTGACAGCCTCTATAGGGTGCATAGCTCCGGGGATGATGAAACTACAGACCTTAACCAAGGCCTTCGCGGCCTGTATTGCCGCGGTATGCACCGTGGCTCACCTTTCCGCTGACGTCGTCGAGACGAAGAGCGGTTCCCGCATCACGGGTAAAGTTCTTAAAATCGATGGCACCGCGGTCCTCGTCGACACCGATTTCGCCGGTGAAATCAAAGTGAAGCAGTCCGAGGTGGTGAGCATCGCCACGGAGGCTCCGCTGAATTTTCGCCTGGAAGGCGGTACGGTAATCCAAGGCACATTGACCAGTCCTTCGGGTGGCGGCGCCGTCGTGGTGAGCGGACCGGCCGGCACGATCGATACCACGCTCGACAAGGTGCAGATCACTTGGAACCCCGGCTCCATCGATCCGGAACTAGCGGCGCTTCAGCGCGGTTGGGCGTATGAAGTCGCGATCGATGTCACCGGCAAGAACGGCAACAAAGAGCAACTGGGCACCTCGTTCTCCGCGCGCGCGGTGCAGAAGAACGCGCAGGATACACTGCAGTTTTATACCGCTTACGACCGGCAGGAAACGGACGGCGTGAAATCGGCCGACCAGTTCAAAGCCGGTGTCGACTACGCCAATAATTTCGCGGGCCGTCTCTCGTGGTACACTCGCGACGAAGGGGGCTTTGACCGCGTCAAAGATATCGAGCTCTACAACATCGCCGCTGCGGGTTTGGGCTATGATTTCATCAAAGAACCGAAGCATCTGCTCACGGGCCGCGCCGGTGTGTCGTTCCGTTATGAGGGCTACAAGAACCCGCTCATCGAAGACGTGAAAGCCGCCGGTCTGGATTTCGGTCTGGCGCATGAGTACACAAGCGAATTTTGGTCCGTCGTGAATCGTATCTCCTGGGTGCCGCTCTTCGAAGATTTCGACAATTACCGGATCCAGCACGAGTCCTACCTGGAGCTACCGCTCGCTAATCCACAGTGGAAAGCGCGCTTCGGCGTCGCCAACGATTTCAACAGTCAACCCGCTCCCAGCGTGGAAAAACTGGATACGACTTACTTCGCGCGTCTCGTGTTGAGCTTCAAGTAGGCGCGGTGTGCAGCCACCGAGCGCGGCGATCTTGCGCTCAGTTTGGCAAAAAAAGCCCCGGCCTAACGGCGGGGCTTTTTCGTTTCGCGGAGCCGGTGGCGGCGGCGCCGCCACCCGCCGATCAACGCGAAGAGAGCAGCGGTTGCCCGGACGCGCCGTAGGCAGCACGACGCGAGAGCTTCGGAGTGAGAACGTCCATCAACGTGCGGATGTCTTCAGCGCCTTCGGCTACGAAAAGATCGCGCGCACGATCGCTCTTGTCGGGGTTCTCCGTGCGAATAGATAAAAACACCTGCCCGGCTTTGATTTGGATTCCGTAGCGTTGGGCCTCGGATGTGGGCACGCCAAATTCAAGGAGACCGCCGGAAATTCCGTACAATGCCACATCGCTCAAGATCGCCGCGACCGGCCCCGCGGCGATAAGATGGCCGACTGACGCCAACGACAGCGTCTGCATGGCGGATAACTTACCTAACTCCGGATACGCCGATGCGGCTGGCTTCTCTTTCGCAGGAGTCTTCGAGGCGAGTTTTGCTCCGATGGCGCGGTCCACTGCGAGATCGAGAAAAAGAGCAGAGGTATCAGCCAATGGAAAATCGAGATCGCTCAGACCGCGGAGAATGCGACCGGCTCGGGCGTGGGTGGAGGCAACGCAGTAGACTGATCGGTAGGACATGGTGAAATTTCTTGTTGTGAGAGTGACAGTGAGTTTGAGAAACGCGGAGCTATGCGCCCGGTCGGGACGCTACCTGTTTTTGCGGAAAGGCCGACAATCGTACTCTAAGTCGGTGAGCTTGCTATGGGGTATTCGCCTACTCGGCGCAGAATTTTTTCGCGAGGCCGGGGGGGGCCACGCATCCATGCGGGTCGGGTAATACCCCATACCCGGCGCTCGGCCGAAGGCGCAAACTTGCACCTCAATGTCCGGCACCATGCCCAACCAATGGATCGATCGACTGGCCCCCGCCAGGCACTGCCCGCGCTCGCTCAGGCGCAAGTGCGACGATGCATACCCGCTGCGCGAACGGGCGAAGGGAAATTGAGCACGTAGAATCGGGTCCTCGCGGTTGAAAAAGGCGTCCGAAAAACTTTATGCAAAAAACAAAAAAATCTGTCGCGAAACGTTTCAAGATAACCGCCACAGGAAAAATGATGCGGCGCACTCCGGGCTTTCGGCATCTGCTCGCGTGCAAGAGCACAAAAGCGAAGCGACGCGCTTCGAGGGACAAGCTCGTGGCGGCCGGTCACGCGGAGTCGCTCAAACGGTGTCTTCCTTTTGGACTTTGATCGCGCACGTGTGAGCGAACGCCATGCAGCCCATCGAATACTTAGCTCTGCACGTTATGAAATTTATCCCATGGATCGCCCGCTTGCTCGCTGCGGCTTTTTTCACACTGGGCCTCGCTGCGGCATCCCCGAGTGACCGCGTGATCGAACAGGCCGCGAGGACATCGTATAATTTCACGACGATCCTTGAGGCGCGCGTACAGATCTCGGTCGAAAATGGCATCGCCGCGCTCACGGGGATCGCTCACGACCGCGACCTGCGTTCGCTTGCGGCGGACACCGTGTCAGGGATCCCCAATATCGTCGGCGTGAATAATCGGGTGATCGTCGACACCTCGGTTCATGAATACTCGGATCCATGGATCGCGATGAAGTTGCGCAATAGTCTTCTGATGCGGGCAGGGATCGACGCCGCGCGCATTAGCGCCGAAGTGCGCGATCAAGTGGCCACGCTCACAGGCACGGTCGAAAGTGCGGAGCAAAAAGAGCTCGTTGAAACATGCGTGGCGGCGCTGAACTGGGTCAGATCGGTGAAAAACGAACTCGTGGTCGACGCCACTGCGCTCGCCAGCCCCGCTGCCAATCCTGCCATGGACGATGCGTCCATTTCTGCGTTGCTGAAGTACCGGTTGAAAGATGAGCGGCTGCTCACCTTGTCCCGCACGAGGATCACCACGCGCGGCGGCGTCGTACTCGTCACCGGCCATGCGGAATCGGAAGCGGAAAAGGCCCTGATCTCGAGTTCAGCGCTGGGCATTCGTGGAGTGAATTCGGTGCAAAACACGATGCTCACCAAGGCGGTGGACCCCGCGAATCTGCCTTATGCGACGCAGTAGACTCCACCAAGTCGCTATTTGGAGAATGCCTGTTTCATTCGCGGTTGCGACACGAGAACCGGCATCCCTTTTCGCGAATTTCGCGAACTCGTTTGCGAATGCAGACCCGCAGTGACGGGGTCGCGCCGATCTCGTATTTAAGCGCAGCATTTCCATGAAAAACGCCCGCACGGAATTTTCAGCACGCTACCTAGCGTCTTTGCGCACCCATCTCGCAGCGAAGAGCTCGCGCGGTGCCGGCCGGGCGGACGTGCTCGGCCGCGCGGCGCTGACTGGCGGGCTCGGCACACTCGATGTGGCCATTGTCCACGAACGGGCGTTGGCCTCGCTCGCGCACACCCATGATTTTGCCGATGTGCGCAACGGGAGCCTCAAACGGGCGGGCATCTTTTTCACGCGGGCGCTCGTTCCGCTCGAGATCGAGCAGCGCGCCACGCGAAACAGCAATTCGACGTTACTACGCCGCCATGCCACGCTGCGACTGCACAGCGCCGCGCTCGCCCGGGCAAAGCTTCGGCTGGAGCGCGAAGTGGCGCACCGCAAAGCGGGCGAGGAAATTATCCGCAAAGGCCGGGAGCAGTATCAGACGCTCTTTCTCGAATCGCAGCTGATGCAGAAAAAACTCCGCCAACTCACCCGCCAAATCATCAGCGCGCAGGAAGAGGAGAGAAAAGAGATCAGCCGCGAGCTGCACGATGAAGTCGTGCAGACGCTCGTCGGCATCAATGTCGAGCTCTCGGCGTTAGGCCGGGGCGCGGCGACGGGGTTGCACACGCTCAAAGCCAAAATCGCACGCACCCAGCGGCTGGTGGAAAACTCCGTGAAGGCTGTCCACCGGTTCGCCCGCGAACTGCGGCCCGCGGTTCTCGACGATCTCGGCCTCATCCCGGCGCTGCACGCGTATAGTAAGAGCCTCGCAGCGCGGAAAAAAATCCACATCCAGCTCACCGCGTTCCATGGCGTCGAGGACCTCGCCGCAGCCGCGCGCACCGTGCTCTTTCGCGTCGCCCAGGAAGCGCTCACTAACGTGGTGCGCCACGCGCAAGCGACCCAGATCAGCCTCAGCATCAGCAAAATTCCGCGCGCGATCCGCATGGAAATCAGCGACAACGGCCGCTCGTTTCAGGTGGAAAAAGTGCTTCTCGCGAAGACACCGAAACGGCTCGGCCTCATCGGCATGAAAGAGCGGATCGAGATGATTGGCGGAACGCTCGTCATCGAGTCCGCTCCGGGACGAGGCACCACCGTGCGGTCCGAAATCCCGTTTCTTAGCGATACGCCAAAAACAACCAAATGAACTCTGCGAAGCCCATCACCGTTTTGCTAGCTGAGGACCACGCCATCGTCCGCCAAGGATTGTGCGCGCTGCTCAAAGCCGACGGACATTTTCAAATGGTCGGTGAAGCGCGGACGGGTCGCGAAGCCGTGGCGCTGACGCTGAAGCTGAAGCCGGATGTCATCTTGATGGATATTGCCATGCCCGTGCTCAACGGACTCGAAGCCACTCGTCAGATTCTCGCCACCAATCCGGCGGCGAAGATCGTGATCCTTTCCGCGCACAGCGATGACGAGTACATCGAGCGGATGAGCGCAGCCGGCGCCGTGGGATTTCTCGAGAAGCAGACTTCGGCGGAGATCCTGACGCGCGCGATCCGCGAAGTCGCGAAAGGCGCCACGTTTTTCAGCCCGTCGATTGCGAAACGCTTGAGAGATGTCAAAGCCACCCCGACTGGCCGCGATGGGCTGCACAAATCCAGCCGCGTGCAGCTGACCTCACGCGAGTCCGAAGTGCTGCAGCTAGTTGCCGAGGGCTCGGCGAACAAACAAGTGGCCGCGGAATTGGGGATCAGCATCAAGACAGTCGAGAAGCACCGGCAGCAGCTCATGGATAAACTCAACATCCATGACACCGCTGGCCTCACGCGCTACGCGATGGCCGCCGGCGTGATCGAGAGCAGTGTCCGGATCACCATCGTTTAGCTGCGCCCGAATCCGCTCGTTAACTACACGCGATCGGCTTCCAGATCCATGGTAGGTTAAGGCCCCATGGTGGCCAGGATGCAGACGGCGTAGGCTGTACCTCAAGCTCATGAAAATCAAAAACCTGTCAGTTCTGCTCGCCCTCGTCGCCAGCCCCATCGCGCTGTTCGCTTCAGCGGCCAACGACCGCAAGATCGAGGATGCGGCCAAAGCCTCCTACAATTACCGCATGGTCCTTGAGGATCATGTGAAAGTTAAGGCCAACGACGGTATCGTCACTCTCACGGGCACCGTGGAGGACAAGGATCACAAGGCCCTCGCGGCGGACACCGTTGAAAATCTTCCCGGCGTCACCTCCGTGAAAAACGAGATCGTCGTGAAATCCTCCCATCCCGAAAAATCGGACTCGTGGATCGCGTGGAAAATCCGCAGCCGGTTGCTCGTGAAGGGAAATGTCAGCGCGACCAGCACCACGGTCGCCGTGAAAGACGGAGTGGTTACCCTGGGTGGCCCCGCGGATAATTCCGCGCAGAAAGAGCTCACCGAAGTTTACGCCAAAGAAATCGACGGCGTGAAATCCGTGAAAAACGACATCGCCGTGAAAGACTCGACCGCTCCCGGCACCACGGTGAGCGAGCAAATCGATGACGCCTCGATCACGAGCCAGGTGAAGTTCGCTCTGCTCGGCAACAAAGCCACCAGTGCGCTCAAAACGAAGGTCACCACCAACGAAGGCGTGGTCGTTGTCACCGGCGAAGCCGCTTCGGCCGCTGAGAAATCCCTCGTCACGAAACTCACACAAGATGTGCGCGGCGTGAAATCGGTCACCAATAGCATGACCGTGAAGAGTTAAATCGAAGATTGTTTTCCGGAACCGGTGCGGGCTCCGCGGGAGCCGCACCGGTTAAGCCGTGAATAGAAGCTGCCTCCGTTTACCGGCCTCGCCCAGTCGGGCTACGCGGTTATTTTCTCATCACCGCTCTGTCGCGATCGCTTCAGCGCTGTCCAAGAACGCCTCGCGAGTACCGCAGAACCCGCAAAACAAGAAGCCCCTGTCGCGGGCGCGAAACGCGCGGGCTTTACAGGAACCGCGACGGCGCGCACCTTTTCCGCCGCATGGAAACGCCCGATTCGCCGCTCATTTCCGTTGAAAAAACCTGCTGTGCCCCTGCCCGCGGACCCGCGCAAGAAACGGAGGCGACGATCGCCGTAAGTGGGGACGTGCGTGTTCGATCGGCCGATACACGTGGGATGACGCTGATCCCGGGCGGCGAGTTCTTGATGGGCAACGAACGCGACTACGGATTTCCACTCGATGGCGAAGGACCGGTCCACGCGGTGAAGCAGGCGCCTTTTTATCTCGATGTGGCGACGGTCACCAACGAGCAGTTCAACGCGTTTGTGAATGCGACACGCTATAAGACGGAGGCGGAGCGCTTCGGTTGGAGCTTCGTTTTTCAAGGGCAGCTCAGTGCGAAACAACTTTCCACGTCCGTGCGCGCCGTGGTGCAGGGGAGCGAGTGGTGGTGCCGCGTCGACGGCGCGACTTGGAGGCATCCGGAAGGCCCTGGTTCAAACATCAAGCAACGCTGGGCGCATCCGGTCGTGCACGTCTCGTGGAACGATGCGGCGGCTTATTGTGCGTGGAGGAAAAAACGTCTCCCGACCGAGGCTGAGTGGGAATTCGCGGCGCGTGGCGGGCTATCGCCTTTGAATCGCTTCCCATGGGGCGACCAGCTGGAACCGCACGGACGTCACCGCATGAACGTGTGGCAAGGGGTATTTCCCTCGAAGAATACCGGAGCCGATGGCCACACGGGCGCGGCACCGGCGAAGAGTTTCAAGCCCAACGCGTACGGACTTTATCAGATGACGGGCAACGTCTGGGAGTGGTGCGCGGACTGGTTTGATTCGCAGTATTATCGGCGTTCGCCGCTCGAAAATCCACTAGGTCCGGAACGCGGACATACGCGAGTGATACGCGGCGGCAGCTACCTATGTCACGCCAGTTACTGCAACCGCTACCGCGTCGACGCGCGCAGTCAAAACGGGCCGGATGCGAGCACGACGAACATCGGGTTTCGCTGTGCGAGCGATGTGTGAGGTCGTCGGGAAATGCGCGTGGACCACAAGTAATCCGCCGCCGCTGGCGTCTCTTCCTGCCGCCACGAGCTTTGCTCTGCCTCGTGACGGCGTTTCATTAAAGTTCGTTGAGTTTAAACATAATCGGAAGCTCCATGCGGCAGTAGACGGGCAGGCCGTCTTTCAAAGCCGGCTCGTAGCTCCATCGAGAAACGGCCTTCACCGCTTCAACAGCGAACGTTGCCGAAGTGGCCTTAATGGCCGTTGCGTTGATGACCTTGCCCTCCGGCGTGACGACAAAGCGTACGATCACCTCGCCGCGTATTCCTGCGCGACGCATGTCGAGGGGGTAGTTGGGGCGTTGAAGACGTGCCGCCGGTTTCGGCGCCCGATCCACTTCTAAAACGGCAAAGGTGTCCGCAGGCTCCGGTAGCGGCGAGGCTGCGACCGGGATGAGCGGGCTTTGGCAGGCGCCGAGCAACAGCGCGCAGACGAGAAAAAAGGGGCGAATTTCCATGGGGTCAAAAAGCTGCGTTCAGACGAATTAGCGGACTGCGGCGCGGGATCGCTGGCCCTGCGGCCATGGGGCGCATACCACGAACACAGGACACATCGGACAAGCGAATTTTACGCGAGGCTGGGGCTTTTCGTAGCAGCAACCCCGCAGTCCGTGTGAGTGATTTCTTCTTCACGAGTCAGGGTTCGAGCACGGGGGTATGAAGACGCTGTGAGGATCGTCGCGGTATTTCCCGAAAGGACCGCAGGGAATAAACGCGAAGGCCCGGTAGAGTTTTCTTGCCGGTTCGAAAATGCCATCGCACCGGCTTCGAGACTGAGAGGCCCATAGTCCCGGCGCTTCGCTTCTTCGAGGAGGCGAAGCACCGGGAAGGGGGCGATTGCCTTGCGCCGGTCGGCCGCGGATACGCGCATAGATTTCCCCCCTCGGCATGCGCCGGCAGCAACGAGTAGCCCGGACGGTGTCCACTCAGTTTCGCTCTCGGGATTTAAGTGCCGTAGAGGCGGTCGCCGAAGTCGCCGAGGCCGGGGAGGATGTACTTTCTTTCGTCTAACTCGCGGTCGAGGGCAGCGGCGTAGATCGGAACTTTGGGATGCGCTGTCTCCACGGCGCGGATGCCTTCGGGAGAGGCGACGATGTTGAGCAGGTGCAGGTCTTCGCCGCCGCGTTGGGCGATGACGTCGAGCGCGTTCACTGCGGAGCCGCCCGTGGCGAGCATAGGGTCGACCAGGAGGATCCGTGTGCCGGCGAGCGGCGGGAGTTTGCAGTAGTAGCTGCGGGCGACGGCGGTGAGGTGGTCGCGTTCGAGGCCGATGTAGCCGATGCTCACGTCGGGGAAAAGATCGACGATGGACTCCACCATGCCGAGGCCAGCGCGGAGGATGGGAACGATCACGAGGGGTTTGGCGAGGACGCGGCCGGTGGCGCGTTCGAGCGGGGTGTCGACGGTGCAGTCGCGCGTGGGGAGGTCGTGCGTGGCTTTGAGCGCGAGAAGCAGCGAGAGCTGATGCGTGAGCCGGCGAAAGGTGGCGGGCTCGGTGGTCTCATCGCGCAGGTGCGTGACGATGTGCGCGGCGAGCGGGTGGGCGAGGAGGTGGAGCGGCATGGGCCGGTGGTGTCGGAGAAATGAGCCCATTGAAAGGCACGAAGGACACGAAGAGAAAAAGAGAAGAGAGGGAGAAAATTTTTTTCCGCGAATGGATGCGAGGGAGCGCGAATGTTTGGGGAGGAGGCGAACTAGGATTTTTTTTTGAACCGCTAAGAGGTGCTAAGGTGCGTGAGTGCCGGAGAGAGAGACGTGCGGCGGACGAACGCGCTCGACGTGCCTGTGCCAACTCGGCGCTTAGAGGAGGTCGCGGTCGACTTTGCGTTCGAGGATTTTTTCGAGGTCTTTGCGCAGCTGCTTTTCTTTGCCTTTGAAGCCAGGCATGAGGGCGAGCCAGTGATAAACTTCTTCACGGAGGTGTTTTGGCATCATCGGTTCGATGGCGAGGACGCGGTCGAGGGCGCGGACGCAGGCTTGGGCGATTTGCTCGCACATGAGCTGGGCGCCGGCGGAGCTGTGCTGGCCGGCCAGGCGGACGACTTCATCGATCGGCGCGTGGCCGCGATGACCGAGGTGGGTTTTGTAAAGACCGAGGCTGTCGAGGATGACGTTGGCGGTGCGCGGATAAAAACTCGTCATGAGATTCCACGGGTCGCCGCGCTGATCGCCGCCGTGGCGGAAATCGCTGCGGAGAATCACCGAGGGGATGTCGGCGAATTTCGCGAACATGAATTCCACGACGGTGCCCGAATCGAGTTCGGGGCCGTCGTAGCTGAACAGGCCGAGGTCGCACTCGAGCAACGTGCGGATATCTTGATCGCGGATCGATGCGGCGGTGTTGCCGCGCTGTTCGAGATTTTGGGGCAACACGCAGAGATAGCGGCCGTGCGATTTCTCGTAGATCGCCTCGGCCAGATACGCATTTCCGATCAGGTGCTTGAGGCTGAAGAGCTCGCTCGCGAAGTAGACGGTGTAGCTCTTCTTTTTAGTTTTCATGCGTAGGTGGCGGAGTCGTCGTAACGCCAGAGACATCCCAAGCTCAACGGTAATTCGGCGAGAGAGTTTTCACCGCGAAGACTGCGCAGATTACGAAGGGGCGAAGATGCGGCAGGCGAGGCAGGCGGTATTCGGCGACGATCGGTATCGGGCGGGATGTTCGGCACGGCATGCAAGAGGCGCTGTGCTCTCCGGAATTGGCGAGGCTCCCCCCGTGGCGAGAACGCACTTCTCGGCGCGGTTACGGCGTGAGCGTGAGTGTGTGCTGCGCGGGGCCGGGGAGGAACGGTGCGGGATCGCCGCGGACCCAGGCGTCGTGGCCCGTGCGATAGAAAGGAGAAAGCGGATGGCCGCTTTGGCCGCCGGGCATGTGGAAGATGCCTTCGGATTCGCGGCCCGGAGAGACGGCGAAACGTTCGGAGGCTCCGTGGTTGGGCGTCTGCACGCGGGGGACATTCCGGTCACCGGGGAGCGGGTTGGCGGGCATGTTTAAGTGACGCGCCAGGAAGCCGGGGAGAACGCGGCTGAGGGGATGATGGATGCGGGCGGTGTTGGCCCGGCCCCAAGTAGCTTCGTCGAAGTCGAGTCCGGCGTCCTCGAGGGCGGCGATCACATCATCGGCGGCGGCGAGGAGCAGGTCCTCCCAGGTGCCATAGGAAGCGTCGAGGAGGTGCGCGGGCTTTTCCTCGAGAATGCGCCAGAGCGCGGGTTCGTAGCGCAGGCGGGTGACGTTGAACTCGGGATACTTTTCGATCGTGCGAGCGAAAACTGGGTTTAGGACGCGCGCAGCCACTTGGCGGCGGAAGTCGTGGACGAGGCGGTAGCTGACGGAGTCAGTCGTGGCACGGCCGGTCCACGGATCGAGAGCGGCGCGGAGGCTGCCGCGGGATTTTTTGTAGGCGATGGCGTCGTCGGTGAGCAGGCGAAGCAGAAGCTGGCGCCAGCGATCGAGGTGAGGAGCGTGGTCGTCGAGCTGGATTGCGAGCAGATCGCGCGGCGTGGCTTTATCGAGCGGGGCGAGCAACTGCTGAAGGCGCGCGGCGCGTAGCGGAGGTTCGTAGCCGCCATCGCCGAGGATTTCGAGCGGGGCGCCGCCGAAAAGGCGTTGGTTGGCGGTGATGAGGCGTTCGGGGGAGGGGGAAGTTGAAGGTTGGGAGTTGAGAGCTGAGAGATCGGAAGCCGGTGCGCAGGAGGCAGCGGTTGAGGCGAGGACGGGTATTTGGTTTTCGGGCACGAAGCCGTCCCAGCGGCGGTCGCCGAAGGACATGGTGACGGGCAGTCGCCCGTCGAAGCCGATGCGACGGGGGAGTTTCCCCGCGATGGTCCAGGCGATGGCGCCCGCGGAATCGGCGACGAGAAAATTTTGGGCGGGGATCCCGGCGCGGTGGGCGATGGCGATGGCTTGGGCGGCGGTCGTGGCGGTTTCGAGTTCGCCGAGCGTGAAGTTGGTGGCGGCGGGGTCGTGGGCGATCCACTTGAGCGCGAGGTGCTGGCCTTTGGCGTTAGCGCCCATGACGGGTCCCCAGGGTGAGACGGCGATCAGGTGGGTGACGGGATCTTCGCCTTTGACGCGGATGGTCTCGGCGCGTTGGTCAAACTCACGGGTTTTACCTTCGTGAATGTAGTAGGCGCGATCGATGTCGGAGGCGGAGATGGCGACGAGGTCGACGGTGTCGGTGTTGCTGTTGGTGAAGCCCCACGCGATGTGGCCGTTGCTGCCGGCGATGACCAGCGGAGTGCCGGGGAGTGTGACACCGGTGATCCGCGTGAGCGTGGGGGGACGACTGAAAGTCGATGTTTGAAGGGAGGAGTCGGTGGGGGCGGCGGGGGCAGGATATTCGAGACTTGCGCGGTACCACGTGTTGGGGACGCGGAGCGCGAGGTGCATGTCGTTCGCGAGGATCGCGGCGCCGTTCGCGGTGTGCGCGCCTGTGAGAGCGAAACTATTGGAGCCCTCGCGCGGGGGAATCTCTTCGAGCGTGTTTTCGGGGTAAGCGAGCGCGGTGCGCTGACGGAGGTCGACGATGCGCGGGCCGGGAGTGGCGGGTAATGGGGCCGTGGAGCCGTCGAGCGCGACGTCGTCGGGCGCGATGAGTGGGGAGAAAAAGTTGGTTGCGGCGGTGCCGAGCGTGTCGCGGAGCGCGGTCAGCGTGCGCTCGTAGGCACCATCGCCGTCTTGCAGATCGAGCCACATCGCGTGGGCGACGAGGATGCTGTCCGTGGGTTGCCACGGGGCGGGGTCGGCGCGGAGCACAAGGTACTCGAAGGGAGGGGCCCCGAGTCGTGCGAGGCCGGCGTTCACGCCGGCGGCGTAGGCTTCGAGCAAGGCGCGTTCGGCGGGGACGAGTTGAGCGAAGGTGGCTCCGGCCACAGCGTGGAAAGCGTGGATACGGGCGGCGCGGTCGAGCGGCACGGCGCCTTCGCCGACGAGTTCGGCGAGCCCCCCCGCGGCGCGGCGGCGAGAGAGATCCATTTGGAAAAAACGTTCCTGAGCGTGAAGAAAACCGAGAGCGCGGGCGGCGTCGGAGCGGTTAGCAGCACGGATCGTAGGGACGCCGAGGTGGTCGCGTTCGACGGTGACGGCGGCGGTCAGACCGGGGACAGATGTCTGGCCGTCGAGCAGCGGAAGGCTGCGTTTCATTTGGGAATAAAACCAGCCGCCGAGCACGGCGGCGACGAGCGCGACGACGGCAGACGAGATGAGGAAGAAGCGGAGAATGGAGCGGCGTTTGGCGGGCATCGAGGAGAGTGGGTGTCGGAAACGTCTGCCCGTGGTGGGGTCTTTCTCTTTCTTCTTTCTCTTCATCTTCCTCCGGATCGGTCGCCGGGACTGAAGGAAAAGAGCAAAGAGAGAAAAGAAGCTGAGTTAGACGCCCAGCGCTCGGCGGATGTCAGCGATGAGCAGGGCAGGCGGAAGAGCGATGTCGGCGATCAAGGCGTCGACGGGTTCTTCGAGTGTGGAGAGCTGGCTGGTGAGCATGCCCGGCTTCATGAAATGGCCCGCGCGGCCGGCGAGGCGCTCGGCGAGAAGTTCGGGCGAACCGCGCAGGTAAACCAAGCGGATCGGCTCGGAGGCGGATGGTTGCAGGATGGCGCGGTAGGCGGCTTTGAGGGCGGAGCAGCCGATGATGGCGTTCTGGTTTGCGGCGAGGCTGGTCTCGATGCGGGTGCGCAAGGCGTGAAGCCACGGAGCGCGGTCCGCGTCGGTGAGAGGCGTGCCGGCGGCCATCTTGGCGATGTTGGCGCGCGGGTGAAAATCGTCCGCGTCGTAGAATGGCCAGCCGAGGTTGGCTGCGAGGAGGCGACCGAGTGTGGTTTTGCCGCTGCCGGCGACGCCCATAAGCAGGATGATCATGCAGGCGGGTTCTCCCAGAAGCGACCGGCCACGGGGTCGCGGCCCTCGTCGAATTCGTTGAGATCGAAGAACGTTTCGATGGGTTTCCCGGTGAGTCCGTAGCTGGCGATGCGGTCTTGGAGCACGGTGTGGCGGTCGTCGCGCCAGCCGATCTTCATCATGAAACGGCTCCAGAGGTTGCATTCATCGTCGGTGCGGGGAGTGCCGTGCGTATGAGCCCAGGCGAGAATTTCGTCGTCGGTGCCGCCGGAGAGCACGCGGGTTTTGAGATCGGCGTAGGCGATACCGAGGAAAGCGCAGGTACGGGCGTCGAAGCCCAGGCCGAGATTGGCGTGGTAATCGGCGGGTAATTTGTCGGCGGATTGTAGACGGATTTTATCCAGCAAGCGGCCGAAATAGACGAGGCGTCCGACTTTGGCGTAACTGCTGCGAAGACCGGGGACGAAAGACATGGAGGAGGAAAACGACGTTAAGTGGTGGATGAAGAGTAGGTGGGAGTCTCAGTTGTCCTTAAAGCGCGGAAACGCAATTTTGCGAAATCGCCGTTTACGCCCTCCCGATTCGCGCCGTGGCTGATTTATTGGGCCGATAGCCCCGAGGGCTAAACGCGATCGTGTGTCGTGCCAACAATCGGGCGTGAACCTCGGGCTCACGCTACCTGCCGGTTTGCCGGCAGGTAGGGCTTGCTGGTGGATCAACGACGACCGATGTAGACGACCGTGCAGAGCAGGCCGAACAGGAATGTCGGGGCGATGATCCAGAGCGGATGAATAGGAACTTGGTAGCGGCTGCAGGCCCACCAGACGAAAGCGCTTTTGAAGACGATGAGAACCCAGCCGATGACGATGATGCGTTCGGCGCGCGGATTGCGGGCGGGCTTTTCGCGCACAGCGATCTCTTTAACGAACGCCCGTTCGTATTCGTTATCCGGATTCCGGCCGAAAAGCTGAAGGAAATTGGCAAGCATCGATGCGCGTTTTCTGACGCGCCGAACGATAGTCGGAAAGTGGGCCGGCGAAAGGAGCGAGTTGAAATTTTCTTGGTCTTTGCCGCAGCTGCGCGGGGTAAATAGCACACGACATTGCGATGAAACAAAGTCCGCGCATGGTCTGTCCCAAGCAGACCAACCTGTTTCCCCCATGAAAATTAAATTCGCTTTAACCGCCGCCTTCATGGCCGCGGTGTGTGCGCCGGTTTTCCCGGCTGAAGCCGCGGCATCCGAAAAGTCAAATGTGCGTGTGGAGGTGGTGTATGTGAGTCCTGAGAAATTCACCGACCTCAAGGATTCGGACATGAATGCGGATCACGGGCGCGACAGCTACCTCGCGTTGATTCGGGAATTTCTCGTCGAGCGCGGTGAGAAGTACGTGCCTGAGGGGCAGAAACTCGTGGTCACGATTTCCGATATCGATATGGCCGGTGATTTCGAGCCGTGGCGCGGGCCGAGGGCGTCCGACGTGCGGGTCGTAAAAGATATTTATCCGCCTCGGGTGAATTTGAGTTTTAAGCTGATCGACGCTGCAGACGCGGTGATCAAAGAAGGCGAAAAACAGCTGCGCGATCTGAGCTTCCAGATGAGTGCGATGCCCTCCTTTTCTCATGATTCCCTGCGCTATGAAAAGGCCCTGCTGGAAAATTGGCTGCGAAGTGAGTTTCCGAAGGGGAAAACGGCGAAGGAAAAGAAGTAGGCCAGACTTCGTCGTTGCGGCGCCGAAGGAAGGAACGTGGCGATTTGCTTCTTCTAGGCTAGGCGTTGCCGGCGGTGCTTGATGGGCCGAAGGCCGGCGTGATGCCGGCCCGGCGTGAGCGAAAAAACGTCGCGGAAACGGCGCCGGAAAACGGCCATAGTTTTATTTGAAATGCTCTAGCGTGGCGGGCGGGCGAGGCGGCGGGTGAGAGGGAGCGCGATGACGTAAATGGTGCCGATTGAAATCGGCGCGAGCAGGCACCAAGCGGCAATTGTGTGCAAGGCGGTGGCTCCGAACTGGTGGATAAATTGGGAGGGGCGCTCCCAGAAAAGCTCGGTCATGCAAACGACATCGAAGGAGATGCGCGGCGCGTTGAAGAGCGTTTCGCCCAGACGGATGCAGGCGTACATGACGGGGAGGTGGACGGGCCAGAGCAGTTGATTGAGGAGGTGAATCAGCGGCTGATTGAGTTTCAATGCGATCGCGGCGGCGATGCAGAGAATCGTGGTGGTCCCAAAAATCGGGAAGAGCGCACAGGCGCTGCCGATGGCGAAGGTGAGGGCGATTTTTTGTGGTGCGATGCCCTGAGTCAGTTGCACGAGGATCGGGTCGAGGAGACGGCGCTGCCAAAACGTGCGCTTGGGAGCAGAAGCGGCGGGCGAGGAGGGAGGCGAAAGGGCGGTCACGCGGGAAAGGGCGCACTGAACCGGGAGCGGCGCGCTCAGGCGATCAACAATCCACCGGGCATCGGCAATGTCGGGTTGAGGCTCGCGCAGAACTGACCCTGTGCGCGTGGGCGGACGGATGGATTCCGGACGGGATCAATTGACACGCGGAAGTGCGGAAACGTGGACACGGAATTGGGAAAGGCGGAAGGAACGGAGGCGGTTGACCGCGGTTGCGTGCGCTGGGTGGCGCGGGGCGCCTTTTGGCGGTGACGGCACATTAAAAAGGCGGACGTTAAAAACGTCCGCCCCGAGAGGTGTGGATGCAATCCGCGTGGGATGCGCTTAGATGATCGGTGGAGTTTCGGGTGCTTGGGCGGAGGAGGCGGTGTGTCCGGGCGCGGCTTGATTTTGTTGAAGCTCATGGGCGAGCTCGGTGACGTCTTTGTGGTGACCGGCTTCGGCTTTTTGAGGGACGTCCATGTTAGCGGCGTTGACTGTGGCGACCGCGATGGCGGCGGCGGCGGGAAGGACGCGTTTTAACGTGGAATACTCGGGATGCACGTGCGCGGCTTTTTGGGCGGCGGCGATCGAGGCGGCGTGTTCGGCGCGCTGACCTTCTTCGAGGATGGATTGCGGGACGGCTTTGAGGCCCCAGATAAAGCCGGTCCAAGAGAGGAATTTTAGGCCGTAGTAGGTAGGATCGATTTCCCACCAGTAGAAGCCGTTGCGGGTGCAGCTCTGGTAACGGTGGTGGTTATTGTGCCAACCCTCGCCAAGGGTGATGATCGCTAGGAGGAAACTGTTGCGGGAATCGTCGTCGGTCTTGAATCGGCGTTTGCCCATCAAGTGCGCCATGGAGTTGATGCAGGCGGTGCCGTGGAAGAGGGCGGTGGTGCTTACGAAGAAGCCCCACACTAGCATCTGCCAGCCGTCGGTGCCGAGGCCGGGAGCATAACGCTTGAGGAGGGCACCGATGCCGAACATCGAGGCTGCGTAGAGGATCGGAACGACGAGGTCGAAGCGGTTGAGCCAGACGAGCTCGGGGAACTTGGCGAGGTCTTTGACCTTGGAGTAATCGGTCGGGAAATTACGGCGGGAGGTGATCCAGCCGATGTGTGACCACAGGAAGCCGTGGACGTGCGGGGAGTGGGCATCTTCTTCGTCGTCGGAATGCTGATGGTGATGACGGTGGTGATAGGCCCACCAAAGGCCACCGCGTTGGACGGTGGTGCCTCCCCAGAGCGCCAAGATGAATTGGCCAATGCGGCTAGTACTATAGGTCTTGTGAGAGAAGTACCGGTGATAGATGCCGGTGACCGCGAACATGCGTATGAAATAGAGGAAAACGGCCGCCCAAGCGGCGAAGGCGCTGACGCCCACCCAAAGGATGCCGAAGCAGCCAAGGTGCAAGATGACGAAGGGCATGACGCGAACCCAGTCGACCTTGTCGGGTTCGTTGCGCATCTTTTCGGCGCCATCTGGGCAGTAATCGGAGTCGATCCATTGGGTGACGGCGGTGAGGCAGCGGCTCCAAAGGGAAGGAG